>Ga0307378_10011811_pt1 | contig 11223 bp, 8 predicted proteins | sample UN1MG_FD_202238 | JGI IMG/M metagenome (GOLD analysis project Ga0307378, IMG submission 202238) | Soil microbial communities from Risofladan, Vaasa, Finland - UN-1 | ecosystem: Environmental > Terrestrial > Soil > Coastal area > Acid sulfate soil | place: Finland: Risofladan, Vaasa | collected...
CAACAACACGTAATGAACTGGATTTGCCGGTTACTTGAGTAATGCTGCGGCCTCTTTTGCAAAATAGGTAATAATAATATCGGCGCCTGCGCGTTTTATCGAGTACAGCATCTCCATCATGGCGGCATTACGGTCGAGGTAACCTGCCTGTGCGGCGGCGTTGAGCATCATATATTCACCGCTGACGTTATATGCGGCTATAGGGACATCAAACCGCTGCCTGGCGTGGGCTATTATGTCCAGAAAACAAAGGGCGGGTTTTACCATCACGATGTCGGCACCTTCGGCGATGTCCAGCTCAATCTCCCGCATTGCCTGCCGGCAGCAGGCAGGGTCCATCTGGTAACTTTTACGGTCGCCGAGGACTGTGCCTGCGAAGACAGGGGCAGGGGCCGAATCGGCCGCGTCTCTGAACGGGCCGTAAAAGGCGGAGGCGTACTTGGCCGAATAGGACATAATGCCGGTTTGATGGAAACCGTTCTTTTCAAGAGTCTGGCGAATGTAACCGACCCTGCCGTCCATCATGTCCGAGGGCGCAACTATGTCGGCGCCGGCCTGGGCGTGCGAAAGCGCGACTTTGGCCAGCAATTCACAGGTGGCATCATTGTCTATTGTGCCGTCTTTGGTTAAACCACAATGACTACTTTCGGTATAAGCACAAAGACAAACATCAGTTATTACAAGCAGGTTTGGGGTACTATTTTTGATTTCTCTAACGGCCTGCTGTACGGGTCCGTTCTCGGCCCAGGCACGGGAACCGGTCTTATCTTTTTTTTCGGGTAAACCGAAAAGCAATACCGCTGGTATGCCCGATTGAGCAACGCCAGCAGCCTCCTGGGCGGCAAGGTCGGGAGAAAAATGGTAACAGCCCTGCATAGAGCTTATCGGCTGTTTCAGGCCGGTGCCTGATTTGACAAACAGCGGGTGAACAAGGTCATCGACAGTTAAAACCGTTTCGCGCACCAGACGGCGCATCGATTCGCCTGCCCGCAATCTTCTCATTCTTATCTGCGGAAAAGCCATTGCAAAAGCTCCCTAAAAAAGTGCCTAAAGTGTACTAAAGTGCCTAAAGTGCTATATCATTCCACACTTTTTGAACTGACTGTGTGACATAGAACAACACACAACCCAGTCATTGGTTTCTCCAATTGATTTCAGCAACCGCTACAACCAAAAAGGCAAAAAGCTTACCGCCGGCTCAATTTTCAGTTTTATTACTGCGCGTTTTACCGGCCCGGTCATATCAATAGCCAGCCTGACAGGTATCTTTTTGTTCCTGAGGTCCTCTTTGATGAGGGACGAACTTATCTGGAATTCGCCGCCGGCAACTTCGATATTAACTTTTAAGGCCCTTTTTGAATCATAGACCAGCAGTGAGTCGCCGCTGATTTTCTTCCACTTATCAAAAGTAATCAAGGCTGTCCCGAAGCTGGTCGGCTCGGTAAATTCAACCTCATCTGTCACTATGAGGCTGCCGCGTCCCTGCCGGCTGAATTCGAATTTACGCTGCAGCTTTTTCAACCGGGGGACATCATAGGCGCTGGTTATATCAATCACAAAGGTATCCTTTGCGTCCGTAAACTCGATTTGCTCAACCACGGCACGGGCGTCGGCGCCTGTTTTCTGCAATTGCCCGGCCACCACCGGCACTGAATGACCGTAAGAATTCAATACTTTGCTGTCGTACCGCCGGCTGCTTCCGGTGCGGAAGGTATAAACTTCCCTGCCGGGGTCCACCAGCAAGGCGCTATCGGCAAGTACGACCATAAACGAGCCGACATCGTTGTTATTATGTAATTCCTCGTTATGACCGCCCTTGGCAGCAATTCCAAAGGCACTTGCGGTGCCTTTTTTCTCGCGGGCTATCAGCACACAGCCATCCGGAAACCAGTCGCGCAGGCCCTGCTGAGCTGTTTTTGGGGGTGTGGGCGGTATGTTTGAAACCGAGTTTTCAAACGAGTACATCAGTACTTCATAAAACCGGCCTTCGGTGCCAATCAGTTCCACATCGCGGTATTTCCCCCAGCCGAACCCGAAGCGCCTGTTGACAAAATTCATAATCCGCGGGCTCGGCTGTGTACCCGGGTCACAGTCGGCAAAAGAAGGATATACACCGTTGATAATTTCAACGCGCCAGCCGTAGGAAGCAATTGCAGGTATGTGTTCTCTGTCAAGTATATCCAGCTTTCCCTGTGTAGCCTGCCATAATATCTCGGCCTGTATCAGATAATGGCCGAACCCGTAATTCCAGTATCCGACACCTTCGCCGCAGTAACCATCGCTGCCGGAACCATTGGCAAAGTTTTCGCTATATGCTTCGGCAGCGGCTGCAAAAAAGGCCCGGTCGTGTTTGTCGGCGATTATTGCAAGAGCTGCCCCGGTAACCTGTGAAAGACAGACGGAGTTCCAGTTGTTCATAAACTTCAGCCAATATATACGATTGTCCTGTCCCGTGGCTGTTTTGCGGAACGGTTCAAAAAGCCTGTGATAGAGATTTTTGCGAATCAGCTGTCTTGTCTTATCGGTTAACTTATCGCCCAGCAGGTAATCAGCAGTGGCCAGATACCAGCCCAGCCGGGACGAGAACAAATCAATAGTTACGGCTTCGCCCCTGAAGTTCGCCAGCTTTTTTGTTCCCAGCCAGTCGGAGTCCTTATCGTGGGCAGGATATACCCAGGTAGGCTCGGCGCAGAGTATTTCAATGGTCCGCTCAAGGGCGTTAAGAAATCTTCCCTTGTTTTCGAGACATTCAGCCAATACGAATGTTCGAACCCGTTCCCGACGGAGCAAGGCAACGCTCTCATACCTTCTGCGATTACCTGTAATGAAATAGTCCATATATAATTTGTCCGGCTGTCCAGGCATAGGTTCGGTTAAAAGTTTCCGGGCCTGTGCGATTATCTCTTTGAAATCCTTTCTTTTGGCTAATTTCTCCCACGCCTGCCTGTCGCTAATCGGCCGGCCAAGTCCGACAGGCTTGTCAACCAGCATTTGCTCAATTTCTTTAACGCGTTGTTCCTTGATGACGTCCTTGCCCGGCAAAATCGGTTTTGCCTGGTCGGCATCGGCTCTTGGACAGCAGAATGTTACCGCCAGCACCGTCACAAGTATGCATCGTTTAATAACAGCTAACATAAATACGCCTCCATTTTCCTGCCGAGAATCTATTTTTCAGGGTCAACCCGTACGGGTGTATGAACTGTCTGCAGCGCTATTTCATCATCTGCCAGGTAACAGGCCGGCTCGTTAATCCAGCGGGGGCTGTGCGATTGGGCAGCAACCAAACTGAAATTGCCGCCGCATAATTCAAACCATCTGCAAACAGAGCACCTTTGGCCGGCAAGCAGTTTTTTAGACAGCGGCCTGGCCGAATTCTTTCGGATTTGAACGAAACCTTTATCTTTGACGTTACCGAGAGAAAAACTTCGCCGGAACTGGTCGGGATATACACTGCCGTCCCAGTTGACACAGATAATTGATTGACCTGTTTTATTGCCGCCGGCACGCAAAAGCCTTTCAGCCTCCCGGCGGCGAGGGTTGCTTTCTTTTATCATCTTTACCAGCAGGAAAGGGCCGTCAGCGTGATTGCCCACGGTGAGCACTTCGTCAACCAGATTCCTCGCAACGAATTCATTTGTCTTTTCTATAATTGTTTCTATCGCATCGCGCATCTGCTGCGGCGGCAGCACCTGGTCGTTCAACTGCTTTGCCCTGCCGGTGCGAATCAAATGATAAAAGCAGATTCTGCGCACCTGCATTGAAGCGGCAATATCAAACACCACGGGAATCTGTGATGCGTTTGCACTTGTGATAGTAAAGCGCAGGCCGGTCTTAATACCGGCCTTTCTGCAGTTCTCGATGCCCTGCAAAGCCGCTGTAAAGCAGCCCTCGACTTTTCTGAATTTGTCGTGAAATTTTTCCTGCCCGTCTATAGAAATACCAACGTAACCGACACCGGATTGAGCAAGTTTTTCAGCAGCAGCGGAATCGATAAGTGTGCCGTTGGTGGAGATGACCGACTTTAAACCCAAACCTTTTGCGTGGTCCAGCAACTGGAACAAGTCATCACGTAAAAGCGGCTCGCCTCCGCTGAACAACACCGCAGGACAGTTCACCTGCGCCAGCTCCGAAAGCAGCTGCTTTGCCTGCGAAGTATTGAGCTGGCCGGTTTCAGCATCTGAATTCGAGTTACTGTAGCAGTGTCTGCAGCGCAAATTGCACCGGCTTGTACAATTATAAACCACTACAGGACCGAGTGAACCCGTCGGTTCGTATCTTAACCGGTCGGACTCACTCGACAAGCCGCAATATAATTTTGAGATATTTATCATTGCTCTGCGGTTATTATTGCCTCCAGCAATCCGTCAATTGTGTACCGCTTTGCGGTGATGTCAACCTTCACTGCCAGAGAAGTCAGCTTTTCAGCGGTGACAGGGCCGATAGCAGCCACTTTCGCACTGCTTGAGTTTAGCACATCAGCAGAAACCTGGTCAAAAAAGGCTGTTACAGAAGATGAACTTGCGAATGTCACGTAGTGGATTAAACCTGCGGCTATTTTCTCTTGGAGCGGTTTTGAGCGACAGGTTTGCTTTTCCACGGTATAAACAGCAGCGGTTTCAACGAGGGCGCCGGCTTTTGTGAGGATTTCGGCCAGTTCGCCGCCGGCCAGCTTCGAGCGCAGCAGCAGAATTTTTTTACCAGCCAGCACAACAGAATCCGCCAGCTGCCTGCCGAGTTCTCTGCTTGTGTAAACAGACGGAACAAAATCGGCTCTTAGTCCGACCTGCGAAAGCTCGGCAGCAGTTTCACTGCCTATGGCGGCGATTTTTGCCCGGCCAAAAACCCTCGCGTCCTTTTGCAGATGTTTTAACAGGTCAAAAAACAGTGTTATGGCGGTTGGGCTGGTAAACATTACCCAGTCGAATTCACCAAGCCTGCCGACAATACGTAAAAAAGCATTGGTCTGGGTCAAAGGCTTTACAGTTATAACGGGAAATTCCACGGCATTGCCGCCGCAGGCAATGATTTTTTCGGCAAAGCGCAGATTGCCTCCGTGGTGGCGGGTCAAAACAATATTCTTTGCGAACAATGGCAGTTTCATAAACCAGTTCAGCCTGTCATCAGCGGCGGCTGCAGGGCCGATAATAATAACCGCAGGAGGCTTGATTTGCTGTTTTCGACACTCTTGATGCAGCGCTTTCAGGGGACTTTTGACCATTTTCTGGGTCGGTAAAGTAGCATCGGCAATTGCTGCCGCGGGCATTTCGGGGGACATACCGTTTTTAATCAACTCAGCAACAATAAGCTCCAGACTGCCTACGCCCATATATAAAACGATGGTACCTTCAAATGTTGCCAGCCGGTGCCAGTCGATATCAGGCTGTTTGTCGGCGGCTTGTCTGCCGGTGACAAAAAGAAGCTGGGAACTGTATTTTCTGTGCGTAGGGATAATGCCGGTATAGGCAGCGGCGGCAGTGCCGGCGGTTACGCCCGGGACTATTTCAAAATCAAGGCCGGCTTCGGCAATGGCGGCTGCTTCCTCGCCCGCCCTTCCAAACACACAAGGGTCACCGCCCTTGAGCCGCACAATTGTTTTACCGGTTCGGGCCTTATCGACAATAAGTTTATTGATTTCTTCCTGAGTAAAGCCCGCGGGCCCGATGCGTTTTGGCACAGCAATAATTTCAGCCTGCGAGGGTGCAAGCTCAAGAAGCGCCGGGTTGATTAGCCGGTCGTAAATAACACAGTCGGCGATTTTGAGAAGTTCCGCCCCTCTTACGGTTATCAAGTCGGCCCTGCCGGGGCCGGCGCCGACTAAATATACCTTTGGTTTCTTTTGCGGTTTATCAGCCATAAGCGGTCATATCGGTTCTTGTTTTCGTGTTTCTTTGACCTTATCCAGGATTTCCTTACCGCCCGCTTCAAGCAGCTCAATGGCCAGTTTTTCAGCCAGTTCAAGTGCCTTTGAGGCTGGTCCGGTAATGGTTTTGACAATTAAGTTTTCGCCCTGCAAATCCGAAACAAATGCGCGGATATTTATCCGACTTCCTGAAACCTGCGCAAAAGCGCCAACGGGGCCGTGACATCCGCATTCAGTGGTAATCAGCACCTGTCTTTCCGCAAAGGTTGTTGTGCGGATTGTTTTATCATCTATGGCGGCGATAACTGCGGTAGTATCAGTGTCGCCGGTCCTGGTCTGCACAACTAAAGCACCCTGGGCGGCAGCGGGGATGAAACGGTCGGGGTCGAGAGTAAATGAGATTTTGTGCGCCAACCCAAGCCTTTCGAGTCCCGCTCTTGCCAGAATTACCGCATCAATTTTACGGTCAGTGACCAGCTTAAGCCGCGTTGTAACATTACCTCGAACAGGCACTATTTGCAGGTCTTTTCGCAAATTTCTGAGCAAAGCAGCACGTCGGGGACTTGAAGTACCTGTTACCGCAGATTTTTTCAGCAAGTCCAATGACGCAACCGGCTCAGCGGCTATTATACAATCTTCGGCAAAATGCCTTTCGCATACGGCTGCTATTGCAAGTTCAGGACGCAGGGCCGTAGGTAAATCCTTGAAGCTGTGCACGGCAAAGTCGGCTTGGCCCGCCAGCAGGGCCTGTTCCACCTGCGATGTGAAAAAGCCGCTTGTTTTAAGACTCCATAAGGCCGTTCGCCTGTCTTTGTCACCGGCGGTGGTTATTTCCCGGATTTTGATTGTTATATGCGGATAAACTTTTTTCAGCGCTCTTATCACGATTTGCGTTTGAACGGCGGCAAGACGACCCGGGCGTGTTGCGACAGTAAAAAAGTCCTTCATAGGCCGCCACCGTCCGACAGGAACATTCTGTTTATTAAATCGACAGCCCGCAACTGCTCAGCGGTCAGATGTTCTTGGGATGTTTCCTTGAGAAAACTAATGGGTCCGTGCATTACCTTATTTACCAGCGACTGAGCAAAGCGATTCAGCTGCTCAATGTCGGCCTGACTGAAATTCCTGGCATACCTTTTTACTTCGGTCTCTGCAATCTTTGCGGTCTGCTGTGTGAGCCTGGAAATTACAGGTAAAAGCTCAAGCGACCTCATCCAAACAGCAAACTTGTCGGTAAATTCGTCGACAATACGCTGGGCCTTAGGGATTTCTTCGCGCCTTTTGTGCTGGTTACGGCAGATTTGCTGATTCAAATCATTGATATTGAAAAGCTTTACACACTGAAATTGCCCAACAGCAGGGTCTATGTCTCTGGGAACGGCAATATCTATTATTACAAGCGGCCTGTCCCTGTCGGCAAGGCAATGTTCGAGCTGCTGATGCGTCAGCAGGGCCTGTTGTGAGGCGGTGGAACTGATTATAAGGTCAGTTTCGGGTAATTTTTCGACTACACCTCGCAGCGTGATGGGATTAGCTGCGCCGAGGGTAGAACAAAGCGCGCGGGCTTTTTGCAGGCTTCGATTGGCGATGTGCAAAGACTTTGGCCGGGCCTTGAGCAGGTACCTTGCGGCAAGAGCGGCATTTTCGCCTGCACCAATGACCATCACGGCAGCGGCAGGCAAATCGACTTTGGTCTTTGCCAGCTGCACGGCGGCCAGACTGACAGATACGGCGCCGCAGTTGATATCCGTCCCGGTGCGTACCCGCTTTCCGACCCTGAAGGCGGCGTGCAGCAGGCGGTGAAGCACGAATTTACTCGTTCGGCAGTCAATGGACAGGTTGTAAGCGGATTTCAACTGGGACAGAACCTGGTTTTCACCGACCATCTGCGAATCCAGCCCCGCGGCAACAGCGAAAAGATGACGTATGGCCTCTATGTCATAAGCGTCCCGGCTGTATTTGCGCCAGAACTCAATGGATTTCGGTTGAACCTCAGCAACGAGGTCGTTTAAGAATTGCGCACAATCGAAGTCCTTGCCGGCGTAAATGATAAACTCAAGACGGTTGCAGGTATTCAGCACCAGGGCCTCGTTGATTTGCTTCTGGTTGTGCATTTTCTGCAGGCAAAATCGCTGCTGCTGGTCGGTAAGGGTCAGTTTTTCACGGACCTGCAACGGACAGTCATGATGGCTCACACTATATAAAAAAAGCTTCATTCACACCGCCTGCTATTGTTGATTAATGATTGACTATTATACCTGTCGGCTGGAAATTCACAAGTGAGACGAATTTTCAGGACCCAGCGGTTCCACAGGACAATTTAAACCGCCTCTGCGGTTTTTGCCCCTGTTTTCAACCAGGGCCACAGCCGAGCCGCCTGCAATTAACGCAAACGCAACCCATAACCACAGCATCAGCGGATTCAGCATTACCGTCACCCACATGGCGCCTTCGGGGCCAACGCCGTCAAATAACACGTAAATGTCCTCAAAAAGGGCTATGCAGACAGCCGGCTCGGATGTCTTTTGGCCATCGCCGTATATATTGGTATGCGGCCAGAGCGTGCGGGAAAAGGCTTTGTTGTTCAAAACTATCCGTGGTCCTGCCTGTGTTACACCGTTTTTTAGCTGGTGTTCGAAGGATTGGTAGGTCAATTGGTATTGGCCGACCTGAGCCGGCTTTTGCCCCCTTAGGGGCAATTGAATACCGTTTTGCCCTGATGAAAAGCCGGCGGTTACAACCAGAAGCAGCAGGCCGATATGGCAGAGCACCGCGCCGAGCCTGAACCGCGCCTTTATTCGGTACAACGCCTCGTTGAAAACAGCCGGCAAACCAAAGGCACATATTGCACACGCCAGGCAGAGCACAAACGGTTGGGTGCTGAGTGCATACATCACAGCCAAAACTGTTACACCTGCGGTGCTGCAGACCGATATCTTCAGCAGAAAACCAGGGCGTTTGCGGATGCCGGCCAAAGCTGCAAGGGCAATCAGAAAAGCTGATAGAATACCTGCCGCGGCAGCAATTTTGTCGTAAAAGGCCTCAGTCAGAGCAGTTGGCCAGTGTAAGCCGGCGAAGGCCGGCCATAAGGTGGCGGCACCAATAATAACAGCGGTAAAAACAAAAACTACAACGGCCCAGACCAATATATGTGTTTTGCTCAGCAGCGCCGTGGTGTCTTGAACGATACCGAAAGGATATGTCCCTGCCGCACGAACCACACAAATCAGCCATAGCACAAAACAGCACGCGATAAATGCCAGCAGCGGGTACGAGATGGCACTTTCGCCGAAACTATGTACAGAGGCCAGGATACCGCTTCTGGTAATAAAGGTCGCAAGCAGAGACAATATAAACGGTACCGGGGCAAGCACAATCGTCCAGAACTTGAAACCATCGCTGAACCTTACGCCCGCCAGACAATGTACAGCGGCAAGGGCCGTCAGCCACGGCAGAAGCGATGCGTTCTCGACCGGGTCCCAGGCCCAGTAACCGCCCCAGCCCAGCTCAAGATACGACCATCTGGCACCGGTGACGATACCTAATGTCAAAAAACATAAGCCCAGAAGCAGCCATCGCCTCAATACCGGGTAAATGTCAATCCGGTTAGTTTTGCCGACGAGGACATAAACACAGGACAAAACAAAGGGTATCAGCAAAGCTGAATAACCGACAAAAAGCAGCGGTGGATGTATGATATTCCAGAAGTTCTGCAACAATGGGTTCAGGCCCGCACCGTCGTCAATTTTCACTGCAGAAAAGACAAACGGCCTTTCCACAAATATCACAATGGCGGTAAAGACAAGGCATACAGCGGCACCGATGAACAAGACGCCGGCAGCAAACCTCGGCTGGTCGGGCGCGAGTTTCGACAGGCGGATGCCAAACATTACAAAAAGTGCGGTTGACCATAAAAGCAGCGAGCCGGCTGAGCCGGCCCAAACGGCACTTAATTTGTAAAAGAAACCTAAACTCCTGCAACTGTATTGGGCTACGGCGGCTATGGAAAAATCATTTGTCAAAAAGGCAACGGCCAACAGCATCAATACCGCTGCACACAGGGCAATTGCGGCAAACATCGCCCTTCTGGCGGCAAAAAATAGCTTTAGACACCCCTGGCGGTTTGATAGAAGCAACGGCAGGCTAAAAACAGCAGCACAACCGCACAGTACCAGCACGGCTGCCAATAGGGCATTGCCCGCAATACCAATACCAGAAGGCATTAAGGTCCTTTCTTAATTTAGGTGAAATTGCCGCGTGCCGGCCATTTTACAACCATAATTGCCGCCAACAAACATAAAAAGACGGTCCTTTGGCCGAATTAAAGATTGAAAATCAGGCATTTGAAGGTTATGATTTGGTTTTTTTGTGGCAGGAGACAAGAAATGTACAGCCGAGAGTTTCTCGAAAAGCTCTATAGAACGCTTTACACGATTCGAACCTTCGAGACCCGATGTATCCAGCTTTACCGGCAGGGTTTTGTCAAGGGCTATTTTCACCCTTATTTAGGACAGGAAGCCATTGCCACGGGTGTCTGCGCGGCCCTTAACAGCGACGATTATATTATCAGCACGCACCGCGGCCACGGTCACTGCATAGCCAAGGGCGGCGACCTCAAGAAGATGGTGGCAGAGGTCCTGGGCAAAGAGGCTGGCTACTGCCGCGGCAGAGGTGGTTCAATGCACATAGCGGACACTGCCACGGGCAACCTCGGAGCCAACGGTATCGTCGGCGGCGGCATACCAATCGGAGTCGGGGCGGCTTTAGGCATCAAGCTGCAGGCCAGCGGGAAGGTAATCGCCATATTCTTCTCGGACGGGGCAAGCAACAACGGCGTATTTGCCGAGTCGCTGAACCTTGCAGCTATCTGGGATTTGCCGGCGATATTTGTCCTCGAGAACAACCATTACGCGGTCTCAACACCGATTGAGGAAAGCAGCAGGGTCCCGGATTTGTACAAACGCGGAGCCGGCTACGGTGTCAGCTCAATGGCCGTTGACGGTAACGATGTACTGGCCGTTTATGAAAAGACCAGCGAAGCCGCTGAAAACTGCCGGCAGGGCAAGGGACCGGTATTGATAGAGGCCAAGACCTACCGGCACGGGGGGCATCACGTCAATGATCCCGGTCTGTACATGCCTAAGGAAAGGCTGGAGTATTACATGTCCAAAGACCCGGTCAAAATCGGCAGAAAATACCTGCTGGAAAAGGGTAAATGCACACAGCAGCAGGTCGAAGCCATAGAGCACGAGATAGAAAAACTGACCGAAAATGCGATTGAGTTTGCCAAAAACAGTCCTGAACCTTCGGTCGAACAGTTTTTGCAGGAGGTGGAACAGAATTGACTGATACGCAAACATCAG
>Ga0307378_10011813_pt1 | contig 11219 bp, 9 predicted proteins | sample UN1MG_FD_202238 | JGI IMG/M metagenome (GOLD analysis project Ga0307378, IMG submission 202238) | Soil microbial communities from Risofladan, Vaasa, Finland - UN-1 | ecosystem: Environmental > Terrestrial > Soil > Coastal area > Acid sulfate soil | place: Finland: Risofladan, Vaasa | collected...
TCTCAGCTAGTCAAGCAGAGTCTTCAGCCCGGCTATCATTCCGCTGTCTTATCCGGTGAGCTTTCCGGCGTTGAGTCCGATTAAACCGCAGGCTCCACCTGTTGTGGTGCTCCCCCGCCAATTCCTTTAAGTTTCAGCCTTGCGACCGTACTTCCCAGGCGGCACGTTTCACGGTTTCCCTTCGGCACCTCGGTGACTCGTGGTCACCGATACACCTAACGCGCATCGTTTACAGCTGGGACTACCCGGGTATCTAATCCGGTTTGCTCCCCCAGCTTTCGTCCCTCACTGTCGGAGCCGTTCTAGTGAGACGCCTTCGCCACAGGTGGTCCCCCAAGGATTACAGGATTTCACTCCTACCCCTGGAGTACCTCTCACCTCTCCCGGTCCCTAGATTGCCAGTATCTCCTGAACGCCTATCGGTTGAGCCGGTAGATTTCCCAAGAGACTTAACAACCCAGCTACGGACGCTTTAAGCCCAGTAATAGTGGCCACCACTCGAGCCGCCGGTATTACCGCGGCGGCTGGCACCGGTCTTGCCCGGCCCTTTCTTCACCAGTTATTTACACTGATGGACAGCCCGAATTTACGGGCACTCGGGGTTCCCTTATCACGGTTTCCCGCATTGTAAAGTTTTCGCGCCTGCTGCGCCCCGTAGGGCCTGGATTCGTGTCTCAGAATCCATCTCCGGGCACTTGCTCTCACAACCCGTACCGATCAAAGGCTTGTTGGGCCGTTACCCCAACAACAACCTAATCGGCCGCAGACTCATCCTAAGGCGGCGGACCTTTGAACTTGGGAGCATTCCAGCTTCCCAAATCTATGGGGTATTATCCCCAGTTTCCCGGGGTTATCCCCCTCCTTAGGGTAGATTGTCCACGTGTTACTGAGCAGTACGCCGAGGGCCGAACCCTCTCAACTCGCATGGCTTAATCGAACCCCGATAGCAGTGGCCTCTGGCAGGATCAACCAGAATTCTTGAATTTTAAGCACACTATATCTGAATTACTTATGAGGAATTTAGCGGTTACCAAACAAATTTCCGCATTGCCAGTACCAACGTCAGAACCAAATCCGGTCAAAGCCGGCATTGCTTGGTTCTCCATCACAGAGGGTATTATTATAAGCCTTGTTGGTATTTAACCATTGTCACTTTGTCCTGACGACAGAGTGATACATCGAACGGACAGATCGCAGACCTGTGTTTTCCGTCCACTTCAGTCCAAGGCAGCGGGAAAACACCGATGAAAATCGGCGAGTTTCATGCCCTTCTGACTGTATATCAGAACAGGAATGGCCTCTTTTTATTCCGGTTCATCATTGTAATATGAGGATATACAAGTTGATCATTCTGCTATATCAACCTTGTTACCCAGCATCCCATACAGATGCGGAACCTCTCCATTTTGAGGAGTATATTCCAATCCCTGTAAGCCATAACTTATAAGCACGACTTCTATATATAATTTAACCATCTATCCGGCTTCTCACCCGAAAAACCTCTGGCGTGCCCTTTCTTTCCCGGTCTGGGACACATGAAACCACGCGGGGAACCGGGAGAATAGGGGAAGTCCATCCGGACATAGTTGTCAATCGGCAGGAAAACCACTGGATTTTACTCCGCGCGGCATGACTGCCCCAGGATCTCCCCTAAAAACTACTCCTGCCAGAGGACCATTTATCACTTCGCTAATACAGGAGCAGCACGACGGGACCTTTTCATCTCCCATGGTAACCAGAGGGATCGAAAAATTTCCGATATATTCCAGTTCTCCCCAGACAAGGCCAAGAACTTGCGGAATATCTGTACCATTGATTGATTTAATTGTACATTTTAAAAACCGCAAAGGAATCATGGCCTTCATCTCCATCCTTTTTTGCATGCGAAGATTCTATTTATGACCAATCGTAATGTTCCAAAAGAAATTCAAGGATCCTGTACTATGAATTCGGATACTTATCCCTGCAAAGAGGGAAAGAGATGGTAAAAGCCGCCATAATCGTCTTTGCAGCCGCATTCACATTCATGCTCACTATTGGAGCGGCGGTGTATGCTTCTGACTATGGTAAATCAGAGATGGTCCACTTCCGGGTGGCAGTGCCTGCAGGTAATATCACATCCCCACAGGTCATCAAAGGGGCAGGAGCTCCCCTTGAAATGGCGCCGATCATTATTAATTTACAGCAGAGAGGAAACCTGAAAAAAGTACTGAACCCCGGTATTGAGGGAATCTCAACCCACTGGATTACGAACATCGGGAAGAAACCCATAAAGATACGGATGGAACTCGTGAATGCCTCGATCCCGGTACGATGGGAGGTGAGTGCAAATCTTCCGTTTGACCCCGATACCCGCACATTCATCGAACCACTACCACCGAGGGAATCAATCCGGAACCTGGGAATCGACTGGTTCTTCCTTATCCCCGAGGATCGGCTCTATGATGATATCGTCTATGAAGGAGGACTCCTGTTGTCAGATGCAGATACCGGCGAAACGCTCACCTTTCTTCCAATCACGGTGATGAACGGTGCTGGCATGATCAATGGAAGTGGAGGTGACTGCCACTGATGACTGTAATTGAGACAATTCAAAAGAACCGGTGGCGCTATCTGTCACTCGTCATGGGATTTTTCCTATTCGTTGGACCGTATGCGATCATCGCTCGTATGATTAATACAGCGACAGGAAGCATGGCATCTCCCACGCTACACACCCTGTGCTATCGGATGCCGATCGACTGGCTCTTCGGGGGCCGATGGTATGCATTGCTCGGTTCAGTTGCGGCAGTGTTCATCCTTGCTGTCGTTATTCTCGCCTTCTTCATGGGGCCGGTGTTCTGCGGATGGCTCTGCCCGGTAGGGTCGGTAAGCGAAGGTGTGAGCAGGGCCACACCTCTGCCTGACCGGTTCAGGCTCCGGATTAGAGATCCCCAGATAACAAAAGGACTCAGGTACGGGTTTTTTGTCGGATTCATTGCGGTATCCATGATCGTAGGATACAAAATCGCGTCAATGAGCAGTGTTTGTTGCCGGTACTGCACTTCCTCGATCCTCCAGAACATGGCGAACGGGCTGACGGGGCAGATGTCTGCCATTACCTATTGGCATACGGGATCTCTCATTACCCTCTTTTCATGGTTAGTTATAGGTGGAATTTTTATGTCCGGTGGACGGGGTTGGTGCCTCTTTTTCTGCCCCCTTGGTGTCCTCTCAAACCTCTCCCACACAGTGGGAAAAAAACTTGGAATGTACCGGATATCTTACAACGCGGATAAGTGTCAGGACTGCACAAAGTGCCAGGTCAGCTGTCCAACCTGGGCAATAGATACCGATAAGTCCGTTGATTCCCATCTCTGCATAACCTGCAAGGAATGTACAAATGCCTGCCCCCATGAAGCCTATGAGTACGGGAGGAGAAGATGATGCCCGTTATTCCAGGAAAGGAAAGAAAGGGATTATGGGCATTTGTGATCGCCAGTGCGACAACCCCGCTTGCACTCATCATCCCAACATCCTGTGGCGCCGCATGCGGAGTATGTCCTGTCCCGGGGGGTTGTTTCGCCCTGCCGGCTATTGTTGTCCTGATAGTTGCGCTGAGATCGCGTCTTCAAGAAATGGGAACCAGAATCCTCGGAGTGATACGATAATTAAGCCCTGGTATCCTCTTCCTCGGCTATAAGAAAGGTCAGGGCAATCACAAGAGCGGAAGAAGAGCATAAAAGAGATGGAAAAAAAAGTCATTAAATCCATTCTTCTTGGTCTGGAAGTTGTTATACGTGAACAGGATCCTGAATGAAAGAATTCCCCCTACTCTTCCGCCCGGCATGCCTGCACAAATATCTCGCCGAAAAATTCGTCCTGCCATATTGCAAGTTTTCCTTCAAACATCAGGAAAAGAAGTGGGATATAAACCTCCGCGATGCTCTTTCCCAAAAGTTCCGCAAGCTCGTGCAGGGTCATGACCTCTTCCTCGGAAAGCCGCTCCTCGCACTGCCCCATCACCGAGATGGCCGCTTCCCTGTAGCCTTCTTCATGGGCAATGTTCACCACGTCATCTATATCAATGAGATCGCCTATGGGCGACCTGAAACGCTGTTTCCTTCTCTGTTCTTTCTCCGCATCTTTTAGCTCAAGGATTAGTTCAAAGAGGGTGACAGGCCTCTTCCGGAGGTGTTTGCGTTCCAGGCGACGTCTTATCTCGTGTTCCAGCTGTTCAATGGGACCTAGCGATCCTCCCTCGCCAAACACTCCGGGCAGGCCGAACTCATCCAGACCTTCCATATCCTCTTCAAACCCTGCCTCATCCTCCATATCCAGTATTCCCAGATACTCGGATTTCATCCGCAGGAGAAGTGCGGCATAAAAAAGGGTCCGCCCGGAGATGCGGAGGTCAAGCTCCTTTCTCCTGTCAAGCTCGGCCAGGAACCGGTCGGTCACCTCAACAATATCAATATTCCAGGGGTCAATCTCCCCCTTCTCCGCCAAATGCACCAGAATTTCAACCGGTTCTTCAACCATTCGCCTTGATTCCGGTCACAAACGAGCTCTTGTCCGGGAGGAGCGTGACTCCCACGATACGATCCGCCCCCTCGATCATCGGTTTTCGCAAAGAAACGATGATAAACTGGGATCGGGAAGAAAGCTCCTTGATCATCTCCCCAATCCGCTCCACATTCGAGCCGTCAAGAGACATATCCACCTCATCAAAAGCATAGAAGGGGGCAGGGATATATTGCTGTATCGAGAAGATGAATGCCAGTGTGGTAAGAGACTTTTCGCCTCCGGAAAGCGCAGAGAGCAGGTGAACAGGCTTGTCCCGCGGCTGAACCGCAAAGGAGAGACCCCCGGCGAACGGATCCTCCTCGTTTTCCAGTATCAGGTGGCCGTTCCCGCCGGTAAGGCGGGCGAATACTTCCCGAAAGTTCGCGTCAATAGCCCGGAAAGCGGTCATGAAGGCATCATACTTCATCTTCTCAAAACTCTCGATTCGCTCCAGCAGCGTTGTTCTTTCCTTGGAAAGCACCTCCTTCTTCTCGGTTCTGTCTTCCACCCTGCCCTGCACCTTCTCGTATTCTTCTATGGCAAGCATATTCACTGCCCCGATTTTGTGCATCTTATGGGTGGCCTCTGCGATACCATCCTCTATCTCCTGAAGAGTAAGATCCGTATCCTGATCCCCCACTTCATTCCGGAGAGTCTCAATCTCGGAATCCAGTGTCGCCCGCCTCTCTTCCAGGGCCGAGATCTGGATCCTGATCCGTTCCATTGAAACATCGAACTCAAGGAGCCGCTTTTCGGATCCCCTGATCGCCTCCGATACCTCGTTATGCTTGGTCCGGAGCCCCTCCAGTTCACCGGAAAACTGCTTCTGCCGTTCCTCAATCTGGGCTATCTGTTCTTTGCTGGACTCTATCTGCTCCTCTGCAACTGAAATCTCCTCATCAATCTCCCTGTTCCTTCCAGTGATACGCCCGATCTCTTCTTTCAGCTCTTCCACCCTGGCATTGAAGTGCTGGCGCTCCCTCTGAAGATCGTTGATATCCGCCTCCTTATTCCGGAGCCTCCTCTCGATATCCTCGGCTTCCCTCTTCTTCTTTTCCAGCTGTTCGGATAGTGCTGGAATATCCGTGTCATCAAGGCGTTTTTTGATTGCGTCGATCTTTTTCGCAAGCTTATTGATCTCATCAGTGGTATTGTCAAATTTTACTTCCAGTGCTGCAAGTTCGGTGGTACCGGTCCTTACTTCTTCGGCAATGGATTCCAGGGCCAGTCCAATCCTCTCTTTTTCCTGGTCCAGTGTGTCAGCCTGTTTCTGGAATTCGCCCTGCATCATCTCAAGGCGGCTGATTTCCTGCTCCATATCTCCCCGGGTTCTTCTCCGGGCATCGATCTCTTCTGTGCCTCTTTTCACAGCACTCTCCAGGTCTGCAATCTCCACCCCAATGGAATCCATCTGCTGGCGTAACCTGACAATCTCGTCTTCTACGGCCGCACCAAAACCTTTCTGGACTTTTTTAAAACTGCCACCCGTCATGGCCCCGCTCTTTTCCACAAGCTCCCCGTCAGAGGTGACCATACGATATCTTCCCATCAGTTTCCGGGCCGTGGAAAGAGATTCCACCACTACGGTAGTGCCAAAAACTACCTGGAATGCAACCCTGTAACGCGAATCGAATTCCAGCATATCCACTGCATATCCCAAAATCCCCTCCCCTTTCAGCGGTGAGAGCGCAGGGGGCTTCATTTTATTCAGGGGAAGAAACGTCATCCTCCCCATTTTATTCTCTTTTAAATATGATATGGCGGAAGTTGCCACCCTGTCATCTCCTACCACCACGTAATGGAGCCTCTGGCCGGCAGCCACATTGAGCGCAGTGGCATATTCAGGAGGCGCTTTTCCAAGCTGGGATATCGTGCCGTATACCCCGTCCATGCCCCGTACTGCATCCAGTGCACGGCTTCCGCCTCCACCCCGCGCCTGTTGCTGGGCCTCAAGTCGTACTACCTCCTGCTCATATCCACGGTATTCATCCCTCACTCGTTCAAGCGTGGAGCGCTTTGCAAAGAGGCTGCTTTCAAGAGAGGAGAGTTCACGGTCCAGGCCCTCCTGTTCTTTCCGCTTTGCGTCAATTTGCCCTGCACACCCATTTCCCTGCTCTATGCGGGCGTCCAGATCCTCCACAATTGTACAAATACGCTCTTCAAGCCTCTCCTTTTCCGAAGTTCGCAGCCTGCTCTTCTCCAGCAGCATATCTTTTTCATGGAGGATTGTGGAACGGTCCGCTTTCTTCTCCTCCACCACGTTCATCAACGCGAAGAGTTCGTCCCTGGCTCCTTCGGCATCCCTGCTCTGGGCCTTGATCTCGTTTTCCGTATTCTCAACCTGTGCCCGGGCTGTTGCTGCCCCCATGGCCAGGTTGGTACGGTCAATGTTTAAGTCCCTGATGGCCTGGCTACATTCTCCCACACGAGTCTCCGCCCGTTTCATATCAACGTAGGTGCGGTTAGTGGCCTCAAGATTTGATTCCTTGTCCCTCTTATGGCGCACGATGCTCTGTTCGGCCAGCTTTATCGAGCCTTTGGCCTCTTCGAGTTCTGCTATCAGCTTCAGGTACTCAGAACCGCTCTTCTGGTTAATCTGCTCGTCAATATCTGCCAGATCTGCCTGAAGGTACGAGAGTTCGTTTTCTTCCAGGCTCTTATCCGAAAGTGCCCTCTCCATTGAAAGAGTATGCTCTTCAATCACCCTTACCAGTGCAGCCAGTTCCTTCTCCTGTTCATGAAGCAGGGCTACCGCCCGGCAGCTCTGGAAATGATTGAGCTTTTCCTGCCACTGCTGGTATATCAGAGCCTGTTCACGTTCTGCAGCGAGCTCCTTGAGCCTTATCGAGAGCTCATGCAGCAGCATCTCTTCCCTTTCAATCCTCTCCCGTACCACCTCGAGTTCGATAAGGGCCTGGTCACGCTTCGTATCGAACTCTGCAACTCCGGCGATCTCGTCGATGATCTTTCTCCGCTCAAAATCACTCATTTCGATGATGCGGGTAATGTCCCCCTGCATCACCACATTGTATCCATGGGGCTTGATCCCGGATTTTGCCAGCAGCTCTGTAACATCAGCCTGCTTGCAGAAGCGATCATTGAGATAGTTATAGCTGTAATAGCCGCTTGCGGTCCGCTTTATCCTTCTCCTGATCTTCGTGCCGTCAGAGAGGGTAATGGTCACTTCGGCAGTATTCTTACCCGAATTCAGGTTAATAAGGTCAGTCAGTTTCTCAGCCCGAAGAGTCCGGGAACCTGAAAGTGCCAGCACAAAAAGAATGCTGTCAATGATATTGCTCTTTCCAGACCCATTAGGACCCGAAATGACCGTGAATCCGTTGTAAAAAGGAATTTTTTTCTTTTTAGTGAATGATTTGAAATTATCTATCTCCAGCTGCGTGATATGCAAAGACCAAAGCCCCTGTCACTTTTTACCAGATGAATCTTCTTCGTCATCTTCGGCGACGATTACGTCACCGGATTTTGATCCGCTCCCAAATCCCAGCTTTTTTTTCTTTGTGTATCCCGCCGCTGCAACGATATAATCACTCGATTTCCTTTTTTCGGGCTTGAGGGTGCCGTCCGGCTGCATGATCATATCCATCTTCTCCGGCTCCTTCTCCGGAATGGGCTGGGGTATCCTGACGCTGCTCTGGATGGGGGCGGTCTTCTTTTGCATTACCACGGTTTCCGAAGGACCGGGAGAAGACTTTACATTTCTAAGTCTCTCCTCGGATTTCGTCAGCCTCATGGTAACAGATTTCAGATCGAGCAACTCATCGGTGAGACCCTTGACCAGGGCCTCCATCTCCTTAACCTTCCTCTCCAGTACGGCCACACGCTCGTCAATGAGAGGGACTTTCCCTTTATCCTTTATTATCTCCATTTCTCTCTCCTTCGGTGATCAGGTGCATGCATCGGCAGTGAGAGCTTGGCCGACAGGCATCATGTGAGGGCTCACAGCTGATTCAGTTGCACAACGAACCCTGCTCCCATGGACTGCAGAGTGCATAATGGGGTCAATATACTCTCCATAGTGTATGCAGGTGGGCATCATTGATTTTGCGCTTTTTATTAATTGATAGAATGCGTTTCCATATTAAAATGCTTCCGCTGCAGAAATAAATGCAGAGATGGCGAAATTTAAGTAAGAAAAAAATATTCTCCCCTTATATTGACCGGATTCGAAAAAAATTCAATAATATCTCTTCTATGCTGCAGACAAGGACATTTTCCCGATTATTCATTACATAGTATAAACCACGCCGGAGACCCAGGTTCTTCTCACAAAAAAATAGCGACGTATTCAAAAAAAGTGAGAACCATAACGTTGCTCTCTCCCTCATATATATTCGCCAAAGTCTTTGTTTTGGGTAATTTTGGCGCGTTTTCTTCCCTCTTACTTTCCTAAAACAGCCTGTTTCTCCCTTTTTTTATTATAGAGAAGAAAAAGTATTACCTGATCAGGACGACTTTTCTTTATATGTCTTATCTGGCCACCACAGATCCAGAAATTTCGGATATTATAGAAAAAGAGCGTATTCGTCAACGGGACGGTCTTGAACTCATCGCTTCAGAGAACCTGGTAAGCAAGGCCGTGCTTGAGGCGATGGGATCGATCATGACCAACAAGTACGCTGAAGGCTATCCCGGCAAGCGGTATTACGGCGGGTGCGAGTTCCATGACATGGCAGAGAACCTGGCCCGGGACCGCCTAAAAGAGCTCTTCGGGGCTGAGCATGCCAATGTCCAGCCCCATTCCGGGACTCAGGCCAATATGGCGGTCTATTTTGCGTTCATGAACCTGGGAGACAAGCTGATGAGCATGAAGCTGACCCAGGGCGGACACCTGTCGCACGGTTCTCCGGTCAGCTTTACCGGAAAGTTTTACGAGGTCAGTCAATACGGTGTAGATGAAAAAACCGAAATGCTGGATTATGGGGTCATAGAAGAGATGGCAAGAAAGGAAAAGCCAAACATGCTCGTCTGTGGTGCTTCAGCATATCCAAGGACTATTGACTTTAAGGCATTTCAGGAAATTGCCGATGAGGTAGGTGCATACTGCATGGCAGACATCGCCCACATCGCCGGCCTTTGCGCCACAGGCGTACACCCGACCTCGGTGAATGTTGTGAACTTCACCACCACAACCACCCATAAAACACTCCGCGGCCCACGGGGTGGGGCTATCATGTGCGACAGCGAATATGCCGCAAAGGTAGACAAAGCGGTATTCCCCGGCATGCAGGGCGGCCCACTCATGCATACGATTACTGCAAAGGCTGTATGCTTTAAAGAGGCCCTGAGGCCTTCTTTCAAGGAATATAATCGCCAGATCGTGAAAAATGCCCGTGCTATGGCCGAAGTCTTCATGGATGCAGACCTGCGGGTGGTCTCGGGCGGTACTGATAATCACCTGATCCTCCTTGACCTGACCTCGCTTGGCATTACCGGGCTTGAAGCGGAAAACGTTCTGGGCGAAGCCAATATCACGGTCAATAAAAACACCATACCTAATGAGAGCCGGAGCCCGTTTGTGACCAGTGGTCTTCGTGTCGGTACCCCTGCAGTCACCACAAGGGGAATGAAGGAGGAGGAGATGCGGATTATCGGTGAATATATCAGCACTATATTAAAGGATATCCATAACGACAGTATGGTAAAGAAGATTAAGGAAGAAGTCCGCGAAATGGCCACGAAATTCCCCCTGTATCCCCAGTAACATGATCCTTGATGGAAAAAAGACCTCTGAAAAGAGACTGGAACTGCTGAAACGCGAGATAGAAAAGTCCGGCCTTCGTCCCAGGCTGGCCACTGTCATCGTAGGGTCGGATCCCGCCTCCCAGATGTATGTCCGGATGAAACACCGGGCATGTGAACGGGTGAATATCGGCTCGGTAGGGATAGAACTCCCCAAAGACACCAGCACTGAAGTGGTGGTGGGGGAAATCTGCCGGCTCAACAATGATCCCGATATCCATGGCATCCTGGTCCAACTGCCGTTGCCGCCTCATATCGATACAAATGCGGTAATATGCGCAGTGGCCCCGGAAAAGGACGTTGACGGATTCCATCCCCTGAATCTGGGCCGCCTGTTTTCAGGAAACCCGGAATTCGCCCCATGCACTCCGCTTGGAGTAATGAACCTCCTTTCTGAATATGGCATCGAGCCTGAAGGGCTCCATGCCGTGGTGGCAGGAAGGAGTGTCGAAGTGGGACGGCCGATGGCCGCCCTGCTGCTCAACAGCAATGCCACGGTCACCATTTGCCATAGCAGGACAGAAAACTTAAAAGATGAGACACAACGCGCCGATATCCTTGTGAGTGCCATAGGCAGGGCCCGGTTTATCGGGCCTGAAATGGTGAAAGAGGGTGCGGTGGTCATCGACGTGGGTACGAACATGGTGGATGGAAAACTGTGTGGCGATGTGGATTTTGAGAGGGTCAAAGACATCGCAGGGGCAATTACCCCTGTTCCGGGAGGCGTGGGCCCCATGACAATCGCTACACTCATGGAAAACACGTTCCTGGCAGCACAACGCGCTTCATGCATCAGTGTCGAATAAACGGGATATCCATCGGCGGAGGGGGCCCGGTGAGAGTCATGGGTGTCATCAACTGCAGCCCCGAATCCTTTTTTTCCGGATCATTTGTTAAAACAAGTGCTATCAGGG
>Ga0307378_10011814_pt1 | contig 11218 bp, 12 predicted proteins | sample UN1MG_FD_202238 | JGI IMG/M metagenome (GOLD analysis project Ga0307378, IMG submission 202238) | Soil microbial communities from Risofladan, Vaasa, Finland - UN-1 | ecosystem: Environmental > Terrestrial > Soil > Coastal area > Acid sulfate soil | place: Finland: Risofladan, Vaasa | collected...
TGCGCCTCAGTCGTGATCTGGAACGTTGACCGGTGTTCTCCCCGTATATTCGGGTGCCCGTGGCATCGGATCACTTCCTCCAGTTTCATCACTGATCATATTGCCCCGCCCAGACCAAGGGTTTTTCCCGCCCCCGGGGATCCCCGGTGACGCGGAGTCCCACAGGCCAAAACTAATGAGTTGGCGATGAGTAATGTAGGAGGGAGAGGAGTGTAATGGAGACAGAGACATTTTGTCCGGTGTGCGGGGAAGAGCAGGAACATGAAGTTCTGGCCGAATCTCACGACCTCCTGGTCAAATGCATGCATTGTGGGAACGTGCATCGCATACCCCTGCCGGATGAAGAAAAACCGGTATCTGTGAAGACAATAGTAAGTTTTGAGGAAACTTCGAGGATCTGCGAAGTTGAACTTGCAGCATCCGAAATCTGTATGATCGGTGACAGGATGGTGGCACAGTGCGGAGATGACTATATAGGGGTTGAGGTGACATCCATCGAATGCGGACAAAAAAGAGTCAACAGGGCCAGGCCATCCGACATATCTGCCATATGGACCAGAAGAATAGAGGAGGTAGTCGTACGGGTGTCCATCCATGACGGCAGGAATACTTTTCCCCTGTTTTTAAAGGTTTCCGGTGAAGAGAAATTCGAAGTCGGTATGTCCTACCAGTACTCGGGAAAGAAGTTCAGGATCATACAGATCAAACTTCGGGACGGTGCGGTAATGAGAAAAGAAGGCTGGAATTCCGTTGCCAGCAGAATAAAGCGTATTTATGCCCTCCCTTCATAGATATTTCCTGATCGCCTCCTCAAGCTGCTCCCGGTGAACCACCCCTTCAAACCTGGCCTTTACCTCACCATCCTTGAGGATTAACAGCGTCGGAGTAACCCGGAGCTGGAACTCTTCGATATACGAGCGATTTTTCAGTGGGTTAATGGATTCTATCTTGATATTGAGTACCGATTCTACTTCCTGATTGATTGGCTCCTGTTCCTGGCATGCCATGCATCCTTCCTGGAAGAAGTTGAGTATTCTGAGCGCCATGAAAAAAAGGGTGGGATTGCTCTATAAATAATCTCTGGTATTTATCAGGATCTGTCTATTCTCACCAGACGGAGGTCAATTCTCGTATAGGCATGATTGAGGGATATTTCATTGGTGGTCTTATCTGACACATACCCAAGTCTTAGGGCGAAATCTTGGGGAGTGGTATTATTCAGGATATTTTCATATGACTGCACGGTGACCACCACGGGAATCTCCATGCCGATAGAAGCCCGGGTGAAATTGAGTCCCAGGTTCTCGAACTTTTCCCGGTCCATAGTCAATATCAGGCCAGGGTTCTCTTCGACCGAAACTGTTTTCGATCCGCTTTCCCGCATCCCCATGACCCCGCTGCTAATGGCATTCCATTCGGTGGCAAGTATGCCGAACGGGGCGCCCTGGTAACCTTCGTTCCGGACAGGGATTGTAGTGATCTCTTTTTCGGTTGAGAGATTCACAGGCACCCGCAGATAATCGGTAAGCAGTATGATGCCACCCTGCTGGAGGACTGTATTGTATATATTCTGGTTTGACGTAGCAACAGGCTGGTTCCGGTCGTCCCTCAAAGTATAATCCACAATCACTATATTTCCGGCATCAGCTGTTTTGAATGTCGAAAATACGCTCATGGGCATGAGAGATAGCACCATTGCTACCGCAAAGAAAACTCCTACGAGCACAATGCCAATTTTTTTTGTATCCCAGCCTGATAGGGATTTTTTCCGGTATTTTTCTTTTTTCTTTACGGTCATTCAATAAAAGTCACCCTTAATGAAAATAAACATTACAGTGTTCACATTTTTTTATGCACAATGTTTATATATTAAAATTACTAACTTACGGATAGTCCATCGGTTTTCCGGTGGAAACAGGAGGAAAAAACACATGGTATGGCGCAGAAGATATCCTTTCGGATGGACGATGCGGGATTTCGATGAGATGATGAACGAGATGGACAATCGTTTCTTGGGAGGTAAATTTCTTCCGCCCGGGGGGTTTTCAGACAGGATGCTCCCCGCAATCCGGGGCGAATTCCGTGTTGACGTGCGTGAACATGATGACGAGGTAATTATTGTGGCAGATCTCCCTGGTGTGGAGAAGGAAGACGTTTCACTCTCACTCCTGACCCCTTCCACACTGGAAATTGACTGTGTGAGGCGGATCGAGAAAGAAGAGAAGGAGGAGGGCTATTACATAAGGGAGCGGCTGTATGGCTCCATGAAAAGAATTATCCTACTTCCTCATGATGTCCGCGATGAAGGAACAAGCGCTTCATTCAAGAACGGTGTACTGGAAGTCCGTCTTAAGAAGAGCACGAAAGAGCGTGGTGCCAAAATCAAGATCGAATAACCACAAATTTTCTTTTTCCGATGCTTTCAAGTGAATGAAGGGCTATTTTTATGAGGATGGATAAAAAGAAGGTCCGGGACTATATGACCTACGACGTGGTCACTGTTGATGCCCACGGCACGATCAAGGAAGTTATCAAAAAGATCCAGAAGACCGGGCACGACGGCTTTCCCGTAGTAAATGGCAGGGAAGTAGTAGGATACGTGGCGGCACGGGACCTGCTTTTTGTTGCTCCTTTGACCCCGGTGGAAAAGGTTATGTCCGACCATCTTATCGTTGCGGATCCGGACATGAGCATCAATGATGCTGCCAGGGTAATATTCAGGTCCGGCATCCAGAAACTGCCGGTTGTTGATGAAAAAAATTGCCTGCTTGGCATTATTTCCAATACAGATGTAATACGATCCCAGATAGAGCACGTCTCGCCTGAAAAAGTATTCAATTTTATCACCACTTTAAAGACATTGCATGGAATCTCTCCCGAACTGAAACGAGAGACCGTTCCAATCAACAAACTGCTCCCAACCCAGTCCAGGATTTATGAGGACGAGCTGGAGGGGAGGATGTACGAGATCAAGAAAGGCCTTGCCGAACCCTTAATCGTGGTCCGCCGTCCGGGAAAGCTGATACTGGTTGACGGGCATCACAGGGCGATCGCTGCCAAGAAGCTCGGTATCCATTCCCTTGATGCCTATGTAATCGAGGTGAACGAAGACATTGAACTCGGAATGGAGCGGACTGCAAAAGCAATGAACTTAAAAACGCTGGATGACATCCAGGTCCTAGACTATGCGAGGCACCCGCTGGTGGCCATTACCCACCGGCTGGTGAGAAGGACCTAGGATCCTTCGCAACTGATATCGTATTTTTCGTTCAGCATGTGCTCCTTTATGATGGTGCCTTCCTCAACCACAACTTCAGGCCAGATCCGGGTTCTTGAATGCACAACCACGCCACTCCGGAGCACCACACGCGGCCCGATTACCGTATCGTTTTCCACGCTGCAGTTATCCCCGATAACCGTGTCGTTGTCGATAATGCTCCCGCTAACCGTGGAATTGGACCCGATAATTACGCGGTTGTAGATAGATGAGGAGAATATTTTTCCATTGTTCTTAATAGTACAATGCTCCCCGATACTGGTATACGGACCAATAAGGACATTATCCCCTATTGTAGCCCCCTGCCCGATGGCTACCGGGCCGATGATCCGGCTATTTGTACCCACTGAACAGGAACTCCCGAATTGTACCGGACCGTGAACCAGGGATCCCCTGAGAGTGAGATCCCCATGGATACTGGTGAACTGGATGTCCTGCAACTTCCACCTCTCTGCCTGCCGCAGTGAAGCAGGACTTCCCACATCACTCCAGTTGCCACGGGCCAGCCATCCTTTCAGAACATTCCCTGTATTCATAAGGTGTGGGAAGAGATCGCGGGCGAAGTCAAATTTACGGTTCAGGGGAATATGATCAAAGATCTCCGGGCTACAGACATAAATCCCTGTACTGGCCAGATTTGAAAAAATTTCTCCCGGAGCAGGCTTCTCCTTGAACCTCTTGATCTGATAGGCAACATCGATCTCGGCTATCCCGTATTCCGAAGGTTCATCGATACTGATCAGCCCGATGGAGACGACAGGCTTCTCTTTGAGGTGTTCACGGTAAAATTCCAGCAGGTTTAAGTCGGTGACATGGTCTCCGCCGACCACCAAAAATTCCTGGTCATCAAGATATTTCTGCGCATTTTTCACGCTGCCTGCCGTGCCCAGTTTCGTCTTTTCATGCACGTAGGTGACATCTGCACCAAAAAGGGACCCGTCTCCCAGTGCCTCCTCGATGGCTTCGCTCATGTAGCCCAGTGTGACAATAACCTCCCGGAATCCCAGGTTGGAGAGATGGGATACCAGATGCTGGATGGAAGGGCGGTTCACAATAGGTATGCATGGTTTGGGGCGTTCGAATGTAAGGGGGCGAAGCCGTGTCCCCTCACCTCCGCACATAATGCACACCTTCATGGTTGATGGTTCGTCGCCATGGCTTTTAAGCGTGTTGAGGCATTGCAAGTCGCCGTTTATGGCAGGGTATGCCGTTCCTGACATTCACCGGATCTGTCGCGTTTCCTTTGCGCGTTTAGGGAGTCGATTTTTCCCTTTTAGCGCCAATATGGGGCTATGAATCGCATCATGACACATCACGTCCAGATTTTATATCCTGCACGATATTGAAACATTATTTTAGGATTCCTTCATACTATAGAGACGGTAACATCACTCATGACAGAACACACAGGACCGGTGGAAGACAACCGGAAGGATCTGGAAAAATATCTCTCATTGGCGGTTCCTCTCACTTCATTCGGAGGAATAGCAGTAGCTGTGGCACTCCAGTACCTGAATATTATCCCGGATGCAGGGGAATTCTTCTGGGGGTGTGTCATTGGTTCAGTGTGCCTTGCCTACCTGGCCTGGATCAAACCCCGCAGGGATATCGTCTCCCTCTTTGCTCCTGTCTACGCATTTCTGATTTTCATTGTTCCCCTGGAAATCCGTCCCAACCTCGTGATGCAGGGTTTGTTTGCCGCAAGCATTACAATCCTGCTGGTACGGCTGATTAAACGATTCGGCACCCCGGTATCTGTTGTATCGGAGGAGAATACCATGGAAAAATATCTTTACGATTATATGCACAGGATCAGCCCTCATTTCAGGGACATGGACCTTGATACCTCCCATGATATTGGGTCCACAGTCCTTTCATTCAAATTCGGGTTATATCAAAAAACCATGCAAAGTGCTGAGAATGCAATTGTCCGGCTCCCGGATGCAGGGGCAATAAAGACCCTGAAAAAAGCCCTTGAGATCATCCGCGACAGGGCGGAAAACCTCGAAAACGCACAGGTGAAATCAGCATCTCCGGTAACCTTTAACGCGGATGACGATCCCTACCTGGCAATTGTGATTCCGCCGGAAAAAGTGGAGGATCCGGATGAATTAAAACGTGACAACGCCATCGTCCTCCTCTACGCAGTCGCGTACCTGGAGTCCCCTGATGACGGCCAGTCCCTGGATGAACACCAGAACTATGTGATCCAGATCCTCACTTCATATAAAGAGGCATTGGGCCTCTGAATCGTGTTTCTTTTTATACCAGTCTATATTCCTGGTTTAATCATTCAGGAAAATTGACTCCTGATGCCGGGCAAAAATCCTGTAAACTAGATAGGGTAAATTCCAGTTCAAAGGGTGTCCAGACTGATGCCATTGATTTCCTGCATGAAGTCCCCGATCTCTTTTACTCCAAACGCTGTCTGCACTATATTGAGATCCAGCTGGATTGCGGCGTCAACCATATAATCAAGGATATCTATGGACAATTCCCTCTGCTGCTTGCTTTTTCGAATCTGATCCACAAGAAACGTAATCTTCTCGGGTTTTTCCATGCGAAGTTTTGCGAGGCTCATCACGCACATGTATATGCGGGTCAGGTTCCGGTCAGTACCAGTAATGGTATCAAAAAAATTCCTGATGACCTGGGCCTGAAATACCTCGCCATTCATGTTAATCTGGGTTTCTCTCAATAGTATAAAAATATATTGGTGATTTCTCTGAATTCCTGCCCCGGATCCAGATACGGCCGGGATTATTTGGCGGTACTGACAATCCGGACAATATCCCCGTCCTTGAGTATATGGGTATCCTTCACCCGCATCTTGGTCCGGGCATCAATGGCGTAAAGGAATCCCTCTCCAATGTCGGTATGAACCTGGAAAGCCAGGTCATGGGGAGTGGCCCCCTCTTTCATCAGGAACGCATCCGGGAGCACCTTTCCACGGCTGTCGGAAAATTTGTTCTCGTCTTCCACAGGATATACCACGATCATGCCAAGCAACTCCCTTACGGTATGATTGATTGCCTCCTGAACACCGGTGCCACCGAATTTTCTCATTACCTCTTCAATTTTCGCGAGGCCTGCTTTCTGGGGCGGAGAGAGAACTTCTTCCTTCTTAATCGAGAAGGTGGCATCTCCCGGAATGTACTGCACAAGGCTTGCGGTGACCGCATTTCTCAAGGCCAGCTCTCCTGCAGCACTGGCAAAAATCATTTTTGCATCCCTCAATGAAGCCACCATCTCCTCAGGTGCCTGGTCAATCTTGTTACCCAGTGCCACCATAGGCTTGGAAATATTCACGATCTCCTTACAGAATGCAACAAGATCCTCCTCATGTGCATGTATCAGATCAATTCCTGCAACCGCCTCTGCATCGCGAACATCCTCGGGGGATATCCCCAGTCCTGCAAATACATCCGCCAAACCATTATGAATGGAATATGTCCTGGTCTGCGCCTGCCGCTGGACCTTTGCCCAGTGCTTATCCAGGATGCCGTACACCCACATGGTCATCTCGAAGCGAAGAAATGCCACATCTTCAAGGGGATTGTGGCTCCCAAGGTCTACAACATTCCCTTCGCTGTCCGTAGCGCCACTTGCATCCACTATGTGGATGATTGCGTCCGCCTGTCTGAGATTGTCCAGGAACTGGTTCCCAAGACCCCTCCCCTTATGGGCGTCCGGCACCAGCCCTGCCACATCAATCAGGTTGACCGGGATGAACCGGACCCCTTCAACACAGCTCTCACATTGTATGTTCAGGCTTTTGCATGGGCATACTGCCCGGAAATACGCAATCCCGAAATTAGCATCGATCGTAGTAAACGGATAATTGGCAATCTCGACCGGTGCCATTGTAGCCGCCCGGAAAAATGTAGACTTGCCACAATTTGGTTTCCCTGCCAGCGCAAGCGTGATCATAGCAATTCCCTTTAAATGATAAGACTCTATTAAAATGTTATTATGTCATTTGTCACCAGGAATACTTATTTTTTTGATACGCCGGGAGCCGAAAATACAAAAGACTGCGCCAGGATCGCCGTCGAACGCGCGCAGGAACTGGGCATTAAAACGATTGTAGTGGCCAGCACAAGCGGCGCTTCGGCCCTTGAATTTTTCAAAGCCGTGGATGGAACCGGTCTTGACCTGGTAGTCGTCACCCATGTTATGGGCTTTAAACAGCCGGGGGTATGGGAATTCTCAGATGAGACCGCGGTTTTCCTGCGATCGAAAGCGGTTCGGGTCGTCACCGGCACTCATGTCCTTTCCGGCCTGGAAAAGTCATTCTCCCGTTCACCCAAGGTGGGCGGAGGTTCCAGAACCGAGGCAGTCGCAGAGGCCCTCAGGAAAGTTGTGGCAGTAGGGCTGAAAGTAGCCGTGGAATGTGTGCTCATCGCAGCCGACCAGGGTGCGGTGACTGTGGACAGCGAAGTAGTAGCAGCAGGCGGGACTGCTTCCGGCTCTGATACGGTGTGCGTTATAAGGCCTGGCAATACCGCCTCCTTCTTCGACCTTCAGGTCAGGGAAATTGTTGCGATGCCCAGGAACAGGTGAACATGGTCCTCAAATCGTTACGGAAAGCCGGGGCACTTTTAATCTCTCACCCGGTGCTATGGATTCCTGGCCTTGTATTCGGGCTGTTCGGCGCTGCCGATCTCGCCGCCCAGTCACTTCTGGGAGAATTCGTGGCAGGGAGGTTGTGGATTATCGAACTTATCACCATCCCGTTCTTTACGGGGGCTATGATGCATGTAATCAGAAGCGGTGACGGAAGCATCCACACCTTCATACAGGGAGGATTGAAATACTATTTCAGGATACTCCTCCCGTCACTTATCATCGCCTTCGCCGTTATCCTGACACTGGTCCTGCTGATGTTACCCCTCTCCATTACGGGGATGGGCCAGGAACTGATATCACTTGTAGCAATCGGAAGTGTGGTGGGAATTTCATTTTTTACATTCTTTTATGACACCGCAGTTGTCTTCGAGGATGCACACGTGTTTGAATCGATCCGGAGAAGTGTGGAAGTGGTGATGCACAATCTTTTCACCGTTATTCTCTTTTATATTACGGTCCTGGCTCTCACTGCCCTGATAATGCTGCTATTCGCTATTATATGGACGGTATTTCTCTATGAGAAACTTGTTCCCATTACCACATTCAATGCAACCCAGATAGAATCATTAACCCCCGCGGAGGTGTCCGCACTCCTGGGACCGGAAGGTCTGGCGTTGACCGCAGCCCTGTATGTAATTGCCATATTCGTGGTATTTCCACTGATCTATAGCTTCAAATCAACCTTTTACCAGAAATTCACCCAATTAAAAGAAACCGTGACCCAGGGTGAATATGACAAGAAAGGGCGTTGGTATAAGTACTGAACTTTTTCAGAGGTAAAAAAGGAGGGCAAAGAGCCCTCCCCCCGTCGTTGCCAGAATGTTCGTCCCTGCGTTTCCGATTATCCCCCTGTTCTCAATGAGTGCTCCTACGAGGCTGTCAATATTTGTGCCAACCATACCGGCCACAGTGCAGACTGCAGCCATCTGAAGGTCAATTACTCCAAGGAAATACGCGACAAGGGAGATGATAATTGCTCCCGCCAGCGCTGTCAATTCCCCGATAACGGTCACTCCCCCGTTCGTGCCCGCCGCAACCCGCTGGAACGTGGTTATCATGTAGGGGTCGCCACCAGTGACCCCCACCTCGCTGGCCACGGTGTCAGCCGCAGCGGTGGCTACACTCCCCACAAAAAGAGCCAGGAACATGGGCTCTCCCGAAATACCCCATAACACGGCTGATGCCGCAGCCACGCTGCCATTTGCAAATACATTGAGATAGCCCCTTGCTCCCCCGTGTAACTGCTCAATGCCCATTTTCTGCTTATATTCATATTTATACCGCGTGCAGACTGATCCCAGTATAAAAAACGTCAATACAACGAGGAACCACCTGATGTCGGCGAACACAATCAGGATGATTCCTATGAGTGCCCCTGAAAACAGCCCGCTCACATCGGCAGTCTTCAACCGGTAGGATGAGTATCCGAAGATGAAGGCGATCAGGACCGCAAGGAATATCAGCGTAATATCTGCCTGATAATTGAGCTCGTCGATGAGAAACATGGTCATGGCAATCCCGAGGGCCTCTATCATCAGGGCATCTTCACGCTCGCGTAAAATTGCTTTGAGCAGGACTGCAACCACAATCCCGAATAGAACGACCAGGGGGGCATAGGTCTGCAGATAGAGCATCACCAGTGTGCACCCCACCAAGCCGGCGGCTATATATGCAATATACGAGATGAGGCGCTCACCTCTCCCCCCAAACGCCAGTTCCCCCATGACCAGTATTGTAATGGTGCAGGCAAAAACAAGCAGAGGGAGAATCGAAAGGCCATATAGCAGGGCAATCGGTATCATGGCGATTGCCAGGTATTTCGTCTTTTTGATAAGGAAGAGTACACACGATGACAGGATAACGATAATCGAGAGAAACCACGGGGGCTGGATATAAGGTGCAATGAGTACGAAGGAAAGTGTCAGGATTGCAGCGAGCCTGTCACCTAACCTGGTCGTCATTCTGATATCAGTTGTTCGCTGACCAAAAAGACCTTTCCGGAAAAGGTTTTACTGTAATTTCCTACTGTTCTGAAGACGGATCGGGGATGATTCATCATTCGGCGCGAGTATTCGATCACTATATGTCGTGCCAGAACAAATATCTGGGAAATGTCGACATCACAGGATCTCCCAAAAACATATGACTTTACCGAGGTGGAACAACGATGGCAAAAAACCTGGCGCGATGAGGACAATTATTTTGATTTGGAATCTGATAAACCACGTTTTATAATCGATACCCCACCCCCTTATCCCACCGGGAACTTTCATATCGGTAATGCGTTCAACTGGTGCTATATCGATTTTATTGCGCGTTACAGGAGAATGCAGGGATATAATGTGATGTTTCCCCAGGGATGGGATTGCCACGGGCTGCCGACCGAAGTGAAGGTGGAGGAGATTCATGGCATTACCAAGAATGATGTTCCAAGGGAGGAGTTCCGGCGAATGTGCCGGGAATTGACCCTGGCCAATATCGAGAAGATGAGGGGGACTCTTCGCCGTATGGGCTTCTCTATCGACTGGAGCAATGAATACATCACAATGCTGCCCCGGTATTTCGGAAAGACCCAGGCTTCTTTTCTTAAAATGCTGAAATCCGGGTATATTTACCAGAGTGAACACCCTGTTAATTTCTGCACACGCTGCGAAACCGCCATTGCCTTTGCAGAGGTGTCGTATGAGCCCAGAGAGACTACACTCAATTATTTCGATTTTGACGGCGTGGAGATCGCAACCACCCGGCCTGAACTCCTCTCGGCCTGCGTGGCGGTTGCCGTGTATCCGGATGACGAACGCTACAGTGAAATTCGGGGGAAAAGACTGAAAGTCCCGCTCTTTGGTCACACCGTCCCGGTGATTGTTGATGGCGCTGTCGATCCGGAATTCGGATCAGGTGCCGTGATGATCTGCACATTCGGAGATAAGCAGGACGTCCACTGGTGGAAACAGCACAGCCTGGAACTGCGCAAGGCTATCGATCGTAAAGGGCGGATGACGCCCATCGCAGGTAAATATGCCGGCCTCACGACCTCCGAGTGCCGGAAGGCAATCCTCCTGGATATGAAGGATGAAAATATCCTCAAATCATCAGAGCCTCTCGAACAGCGGGTGGGGACATGCTGGAGATGCAAAACCCCTATTGAAATAATGAGTGAACGGCAGTGGTTTGTCAGGATCCAGCCCGATGAAATAATGAAGGCCGCACACGAGATTCACTGGTATCCGGAACACATGTTCCTCCGCATGGAAAACTGGGTGAGCCAGATGGAATGGGACTGGTGTATCTCCAGGCAGCGTATCTTTGCAA
>Ga0307378_10011817_pt1 | contig 11216 bp, 7 predicted proteins | sample UN1MG_FD_202238 | JGI IMG/M metagenome (GOLD analysis project Ga0307378, IMG submission 202238) | Soil microbial communities from Risofladan, Vaasa, Finland - UN-1 | ecosystem: Environmental > Terrestrial > Soil > Coastal area > Acid sulfate soil | place: Finland: Risofladan, Vaasa | collected...
TCGATGAAGCACCACTGTCATCTTTTTTTTATAGGAAAGTATCTTTAGAGGAAGGGATGACAGATCATATACAATTATTTTATTTGTGAAAGGGAGGAAATTATGAAGCTTAAAATTTGGATGATTTTGATAGGTTTTGTTCTTATTTTATTCATCAGTTCAAAGGGAGTTAATGCTCAATGTGATGATGCTCGAAGCATATTCAATGGGCCTGGACTAGAATGGTTATTGAAAAAAGTAAAAAAACCATACACTTTGGATGAACTTGCGAAGATTTTTCGAGCCAGAGATCTTACGCTTTCTACTCATTTTGTAAGAGGCAACTTTGAAAAAATTGGCGAATATTATGGACCAGGAGGAATGGTTAGGAATGGTGGTGAATATATTTTTGGGAGCAAGAATATATCTATGTTCTTTGCAAACCTTAAGAGTGATAGAAAAGTAGACGTAGTTATATTTAACACAGTGAAGGTTTATATTGATGTAGATGAATATCTGGCTAATAACGAAAGCGTTAGGAAGGATACTGATAATGTTTATACGATTATTGAAATTATTTCGATGAGTTATATTGAGAATAATTTAGTTATAACTGGGATTACATCACGAGACGCCCCACATCCTTGGCCGACTTTTAGAAATGGTGATTGGCCACGAATAAAAGACCTTATTATTGAAAAGTAGAAATCAGATTTGTAATATTAGGATTTCGAAAACCTGAGACCTCCTAAATTTATCGGGAACTCCGGAAAAAGAAATTTATTTAACCATAAGCCCTTAAGATCCTTAATAACTTTGTTTTTTCCCCCAGTGCTGGAGTACCTCATTGTGGCCGAATTCAGTAATTCGGTTTGACTATCCCTTTATGTCATCTTATGTTATAGATAAGTATGCCTTGTGAGGGGAAGGGTCCACAATGAAATGCCCTAAATGCTTGTATGAGAATCCGGATAACACGAGATTTTGTGGGAATTGTGCAGCCCCAATATTCATCCCCGATGAAACTCTCGAAGCTCACACTGAAACCTTAGTGACTCCAGTTCCGGATATTACTCGAGGTAGTATACTCAGTGAAAGGTGCGAGATCATCGAGGAGATCGGAAAAAACTATAAAGCTTTTGATAAAGATATCAATGAGAATGTTGCACTGAAAATCATCAGGCTGGAGATTGCCTCGAACACACAAATCAGCGCTCGGATATCTATTCTTTAGGGATTATCATGTCTCGAATTATAATGAGCTATAGCTCTTTCCAGTAGCCCTACGCTACAGTTATCTTTCCCTTAAAGATCTTGTAGAGATAGATCGTGTACCCGATCACGATTGGCATTCCTACGAGGGCGATGATGAGCATCACTTTGAGGGTCAGTTCGGACGAGCTAGCGTTGTCTATGGTAAGGCTGAGGGCGGGATCGTTACTCGCTTTGACCAGATTCGGAAAGTGAATGGCGCCCAAAATTCCCCACAAACTCATAAAGGCCAGTGAAGAACAGAAAAACGCCTGTGTATCCTTGGCTTTTTGTAGCGCGATGTAGAGGACAACAAGTGCACATCCCAAAAATGCTGTGCTTACCCATACCAAAGGTTTTTTTAAGGCTTCGGGTATATAGACGATCGTGAGGACGAAAACGAGAAGAAGCAAGATTTTGTAGGGAAAAAATAGAGTTTTTGCGATCTTTCTTGCCCTTTCCTGAACCACTCCGCCGACTTTCATGGCAGCATATGTACTTCCCTGAATCAGAAAGGCTGCCAGCCCGAGCAATCCCACTGCCAGGGGGAAGGGACGAAGGAGTTTGAAAAAGTTGCCGGTATAGTTCATCGTATTATCTAGAGGGACGCCTACGACCACATTTCCCAATGCCACCCCAAAGAGCAGGGATGGAAGAAAACTCCCGACTACAAAGGCTCCTTCCCAGAATCTTTTTCTTTTGGTGTCGTGGGCACGAAATTCCAATGAAACAGCGCGGAAGATCAATGAAAAGAGTATGGCCATGAGTGCCAGATAGAATCCACTAAAAACCGTTGCATAGGCGTGGGGAAAAGCAGCAAAAAGAGCTCCTCCTCCGGTCAATATCCAGACCTCATTCCCATCCCAGAAGGGTCCGATGGATTTGATCAAGGCCTCTTTCTCCTCCTCTTTTTTCCCCAGGAATGGGAAAAGAGCGCCAATTCCCAGATCGAATCCGTCGAGAATGGAATAACCAACAAATAAAACACCGATGAGAATAAACCATATATTGCGAAGTATATCCCAAGTTTCCAAAATCGTTCTCCTTTAGTATCCTTCCGAAACGGATTCCTCTGGACCTTTCTTGATGAGCCTTAGGATGATGGGAATCCCCACAGCAGCAATAAGGGCATAGACAACAATAAAAAGAATAAGTGAGAACAGGATATTTCCTGCGGGCACGTTTATCGAGATGGCATCTGCTGTCTTGAGGACCTTATAGACAACCCAGGGCTGCCGGCCGACCTCTGCGGCTACCCAGCCGGTCTCGTTGGCTATATAGGGGAGTGGGATGAGAAAGAGTAAGAGTTTGAGATACCATTGGGAGTCGTAGATCTTTTTCCGTACAAGAAGCCAAATTCCGATAACAGACACTCCTATGAATACTATCCCCAGGAGAATCATGATATGGTATGAGACAAAGGGAATAAAGACGCGTGGCCGTTCTTCCTCAGGAAATTCATTGAGACCGGGGACTTTTGCATTCGGGTCGAAATAGATGAGAGTACTGAGCATCTTGGGGATACCGATATAAGCATGAGTTTTTTGCTCGGATTCATCCGGAATGCCGAAGATGGCAAGGGGAGCTCCCTCTTGAGTTTGCCAGAGGGCCTCGAAGGCAGCCATTTTTTCGGGTTGTGTCTTGGCGACCTGGATGGAATGGGCATGTCCCAATCCCAACTGAAGGATGGAGACAATGATAAAAACGGTCATAGAGATGAGTAAAAGCGGTTTGGCGAATTCGATGTGGCGTTTCTTCAAAAGATACCAGGCAGCGATACCAGCGGCAACCAGTGATCCAGTGATCAATCCTCCAGCTATGGTGTGGAAGTAACGCTCGACTGTGGAGGGATTGAGAGCTGCCTCAAGGAAATTCGTGAGCACGGCTCGTCCTCCTTCGATCTTGAAGCCTGCAGGTGTTTGCATCCAGGAATTTGCGATAATGATCCAAATCCCCGAGAGATGAGACCCGAAAAAGACGAAAAATGCCGACCACCAGTAAGCTTTTTTTGAAACCCGGGATCGGCCAAATACGAGTATTCCCAGGAAGACGGACTCGAGAAAAAATGCAAAAACACCTTCTGCAGCCAAAGGCGCACCGAAAATATCACCGACCACTCTCGAGAATTCAGCCCAGTTGTTGCCAAAAGCGAACTCGAGAACGATTCCTGTGGCAACACCCATCACAAAAACAACAGCGAGAATTTTTATGAGGAAGCTCGAGATCTTTTTGTAAAGCTCCTCATTTGTTTTGAGATAGAGAGATTCGATTATCAGAATGATAAAAGTCAGCCCTAGTGTCGTCGGAGGGAATAAAAAATGAAATCCCGCTGTAAAGCCGAACTGGATTTTGGCTAAAAGTACAGCATCCACGAATTTTCTCCTTTTTTGTTATTGTTTTTTTAGATACGCGATCTTTCCCAAAGATTGAATTAAATGTGATAACGCCATTTATTCAGGTCAATTATGGTATAAATTTTCTCGACAGATGTCTATATTATTATTGACTACGCATGGAATTATGAATAAAGTGGTTGTAGCTAAAGCACTTTGGATTTGATCTAACAAGGTAAAGAAGGAGGCAAAGCCGTGAAACCAAGAGCTATCATTATCTTACTCCTTGTTATAATGGCCACAGTGTTTATCGTACAGAACACCCATGTTGTTTCCGTAGATTTTTTGTTTTTAAAGTTTCAAATGTCTCAGATCATCATGATCGTGCTCATGCTGCTCATCGGTTTTTTCATCGGATATCTGGTTGCAGGAAAGAAGAAATAGCTTGAACTTGCGGGGTTGAAGCCCAGTTCCCTGACTAGAAAGGCCAGAATTCTGGGATTAGAATAACTTCTATTGCCCAGAATATCAGATTAAGTGGGGCACCTATCCTGGCAAGGTCAAAAAAGCGATATCCCCCCGGCGCATACGACGACAACGAGAACAAGGATTATGTCGTTGGAAGGCATAAAAAATTCCCTATCGTGGAATGTTTTGGTTGTAAGCTATCCTGCGACGAACCGTCTCAGCCAGTTTTTTATGAGGCCCTCGTATTTTCTGACAACGAGAACGGAAACCGGAGATAGCCGGGTTAATTTTTCAGGGATCGTTCCGAATCGTATTCGCTGCCACAATCCGGCTTTTGAGGCCCCGATGAGGATCATGTCATACCCTCTGCTCTCCTGGATTATGGTCTTCAGGATATCCGTGCCATAGACGATTTTTTCCTCGACTCTTTTTGTCTCATGTTCGACAGTTTTTTTCGTTTCCAGAAGACAACTCTGACCCTTTTTGATCTTTCGCTCATCGCTAACGATAGAAAGCAATGTCAATTTTCCTTTGTTCTGATGAGCGATCCAGGACCCCCACTCGAAAGCCAGTTTGGCATTGGGCCCACCTGCTGTAGGTAGGAGGATCTTCTTGATCTTAGTGTCCTTCTTTATTTTGAGGACACCAACATCGCATGGGGCTTCTTGGACGAGTGGATCAAGAACACTTCCCAGGAGCTTTTCTCTTCTTGTTACTGCCCCACTTCCCAATAACAAAGCGTTTCCCTTGTACTCCACGACACTGTCAAGAAGGCCGTGATAGATCTCACGGGACACGCGGATGTTGAAGCTGACAGGAACATTGTGTCGATTGCCCATCTCGTCAGCTTCTTTCAGAAACTTTTTTCTCTCTTTGATGAACTGTTTTCCCACGTTTAGAGGTGTTTGGGGTGGGAGTGGGATCACATGAGTTACGAAGATCTCTCCGTCCTTTTCTTTGGCGATGGGAAGCGCTGTATTCATCAGAGGGAGCACATCATTCTTTGTGTCGATTCCCAGAATGATATTAAAATCCTTGTGGGCCAGCTCTTTTTCTTCGATGATGATCGTGGGCCCCACTTCCGCTTTTTCTCTGTGCTTGGCATAGCCGTAGTAGATCGAAAGACCCGCTCCTATCCAGAGAAGGCTCAGAAAGAAGGCCTTTGGACTGTACAAAAACATCACGACTATGAGAACGCCCTGTGTTAAAATGCCCAACACAGGAAAAAGAGGGAAGAGGGGTGATTTGTAGCCCTTGAGGAGATGCGGAGTCTTCCTTCGGATGTGGATCAGTGCAACGTTCACGAATATGAATAGGAATAAAAACATGATGTCTGCACTCGAGGCGATGTCTTCTATGGGAAGTAGGAGTACCATTAAAATGATAAGAGTTGAAGAAATAAAAAGGGATCCATCCGGGGTCTTGAATCTCTTATGAATACGCCCGAATATCGGTGGCAGGTTGTGGTCTCTTCCCATGGCGAATGAGACGCGGGAAGAGCTGTATATCGTCGCATTCAGAGCGGATATGGTTGAGAGCAGACCCCCGATCAAAAGGAGAGCGCTTCCCCAGTAAGAGATATTTCGGGCTGCTTCCACCATGGCCACTTCTTTTTTAGCGGCGAGAAAATCCCAAGCTGTCATATCGCCTGGGTTGACAACGCCTAAAGCGACAAAGGCCACCAGGATATATATGGGGACAACGATCAGGAGGGAGATAAAAATAGCCTTGGGGATGTTTTTCTCGGGGTCTTTGACTTCCTCTCCGCTTTGGGCAATGATCTCATAGCCTTCGAACGCGATGTAGGTGAGGCCCATTGCCGTGAGGATTCCAAAGAAACCCTTCCCGAAGAATGGCGTGAAGTGGGAAATCCGAATTGGTTCAGAGTATATGATTTTTGATCCGAGGAGTATAAAAAGGAAAAGAATGGAGATCTTCAGCATAGTTGCGATGTTACCCGCTTTTCCTGTTTCTTTAGCTCCCTTGAAATTGATGTATGTGAAGAGGATAACGATCACTACGGCCAACATTTTTTTCAGGATCTCAGGGGGGATAGAGAGGTGAGCGCCAAATTCATGGAAGACCTCCCCGAAGTAGGCGCCGAAACCGACAGCGTAGAGTGCGCAGGCCACAGAATGTGCCATCCAGGACATCCAGCCCGAGAGAAATCCGGATGGCTGTGGAAGGCTCAATTTTACCCAAAGGTAGCCGCCGCCCGCTTCTGGGATCGACCCGCCCAATTCTGCATAGGCTGAAGCAGTGAATATAGCGACGATGCCATTAAGGAGAAAAGCAACTATGATGGCTGGCCCTGCCACTCCAGCTGAGATTCCGGTAAGAACAAAGATTCCTGCGCCGATCATCGCTCCCACACCGATCATGGTGACCGAGAAGAGGCTGAGATCGCGGCTCAATCCGATCTGGTTGTCCTGCGAAGAGTTTGAAGAGCTTTTATTGTTTGTTTGGGCAGTTTTCATTTATCGCTAACCTGGGTAATGTCTAAATAATTCAAGCTCTCTATATTTCCAGATTTAGGGAAAAATTTCAAGTGGATATATGATATGAATGATACATTAATAGTCCCTTGAGAATTTTCTGATATTCTCTCGCTTTTATAAGGCATGTGGTTTCTGATATACTAAAAATCTCAAATGTAATGTAGTTTTTTTTAGATATCCGAAATGAAGAGAGTCTCTATTTTTAATGTAGGGTCCGTTCCCCGAACGGACCGTTTAGGAAACGGTCCCTACATTTGTAAAAAGGTGACAGTCCCTTTTTTAGATGGAAAGAGGAATGAAAAATCGCACAGATCGTATAAGCTTTGAGCTGGGTGAGTACAGAACCCGTGTAGATGATAGGCTGGCCAGTTGGGTGGATCAAAAGCTTGTCCAAAGACTTTGGAGCAAAGACCACACGCTCTGGCGTTCCGACCCTGTACCAGAGCTCGCAGACCGTCTTGGATGGTTGACCCTGCCTGATGTTAAGCGTGAAGTATTGGACGACTTGGCTGCATTTGCAGAAAAAGTGAGATCAGATGGCATTACTCATGTTGTGTTGCTGGGAATGGGTGGATCGAGCCTTGCATCCGAAGTCTTCGCCACGTGTTTTGGGAGCTCTCCAGGATATCCAGAACTCACTGTCTTAGACAGCACTCATCCAGAAGCCGTCCGATCTCTGGAAGATCATTTGCCCTTATCAAACACTCTGTTTTGTATTTCAAGTAAATCTGGGACCACACTTGAGACTCTATCTCTTTTCCGGTATTTCTGGAGTAGAACAAATCAGCTAAGTGAGGAACCGGGCAAGCATTTTGTAGCCATCACCGATCCCGGATCATCTCTTGAAAGTTTGGCTAAAAAAAGGGGATTCAGGGCAGTTTTTGCCGCTCCTCCTGATGTCGGGGGACGATATTCTGCACTCACTGTATTTGGCCTTGTGCCTGCGGCTCTTATCGGTGTAGATGTTAAAAAGCTCATTGATAGGGCACAAAATGCTGCTGAGAATTTTGCGTTTTCTGGTTCGGGAGGGGATCCTGCAGGAATTGTTTTGGGTGCTACTCTGGGTGAGCTCTCTGGCGATAGGAATAAAGTCACATTGATGACCACACCCTCCTTGAACAGTTTTTCTGATTGGGTGGAGCAGCTAGTCGCCGAGAGCACTGGTAAGGATGGAAAAGGGATACTTCCTGTGGTGAATGAACCCATCGGGCTTGCAAAAGATTACAGCAAGGATAGATTATTCATCGGGCTTTTCCTTAATGGCGAAAGTGATGGGGAGCTTGAGAGATTGTTCAATGAACTTTCCGGTCTCGGACACCCTGTTGTCCGCATCCATCTGGATGATGTGTACGATCTGGGTCAGGAATTTTTTCATTGGGAAATTGCTGTAGCTGTTGCAGGGTCAGTGATGGGAATAAATCCTTTCAATCAACCAGATGTCCAGCTGGCAAAGGATTTCACAAAAAAGATCATGAGAGCCCCTGGGATAGCGGAGGTCGAAAACGAAATCACAGAAACACCGGATGCTGAAAGCCATGGGCCGCTGGAGATCTCAGATCACGAATCCTTATCCGCGGCCTTGGAAAGTTGGATATCTCTAGCTCAAAGAGGGGATTATGTGGCCTTACAGGCATTTCTCCAACCAAGCCCCGCAGCTACAGAGGCGCTTCAGAGGATTCGAAAAATTCTTTTGAACCGCACACAATTGTCGACAACCCTTGGATTTGGGCCGCGCTTTCTTCATTCGACAGGCCAGCTTCATAAAGGGGGACCGAATACAGGGCTCTTCATTCAACTTGTGGATGATCCCAGGAATGATTGCAATGTCCCTGAAACGGATCTCACTTTCGGTCAGGTCATCCGTGCGCAAGCTCAAGGTGATTATCTGGCTCTCCTCGAACGAAATAGACGCATATTGCGTGTAAATCTCCAGGCCGACGCGATTTATGGCCTTGAACAACTTCAGAAATTTATTTTTCATTAGCCCAACGTTATCTCTTCTCAGAATCCGCCGGCTTGTGCTATTCCCGCATCAAGGCTTTTTTGATATATTATTCAAGAGGTCTTAACAAGCCCATCTATGGAATGAGTTCCTCAGGGAGGGGATCCATGAACAGGAAAGAACTTTTTTTTATTCCTATACTTGCCATATCCTTGATATCTATCTTGGCCTGCGTGTCTCAGAATGAGAAATCTCTGACCAAGTTTGTCGATCCTTTTATCGGCACCGGTGGGCATGGTCATACCTATCCTGGCGCCAGCCTCCCTTTTGGCATGGTGCAGTTGAGCCCCGACACGAGGTTGAAGGGTTGGGATGGCTGTTCCGGGTACCACATCTCCGACAATGTGATCTATGGTTTCAGTCACACACATCTGAGCGGAACTGGAGTGTCAGATTATGGAGATATCCTTCTGATGCCGACAGTTGGCTCGCCGAAACTCGGGAGAGGAAGTGCAGACGATCCAGAGTCAGGCTACTGTTCCCGATTTCTGCACGAGACCGAGGAAGCTTCTCCCGGATACTACAAGGTCCTTCTTGAGGATTATGGAATAGGCGTGGAACTCACCTGCACGGAGCGTGTAGGATTTCATAAATATACTTTTCCGGAGGGAGATCAGAGTCATGTTATCTTTGACCTCACACATAGGGACCAGGTATTGGAGTCGCGCCTACGGATTGTCGGGGATTCACAGGTTGAAGGGATGCGCCGCTCTAGCCAGTGGGCTTTGGACCAACATGTCTATTTTGTGGCCCGATTTTCCAAGCCGTTTAAGAGTTTTGGGATTTCTCAGGATGAAAAAATCACAAGAAATCTGCGTGAAGTCACAGGAGAGAACCTGAAAGCCTATGTTCAATATTCCACCAAGAATAATGAGACGATCTTCGTCAAAGTCGGATTATCAGCCGTTAGCATCGATGGCGCGCGAAAGAATTTGGAGACTGAGGCCCCCGGTTGGAATTTTGCCCGTGTGACCAGGGCGGCCGATCGCAAATGGAATCAGGCCTTGAGCAAAATCCGGGTTGAAGGGGGAACGGAAGAGAAGTCGACCATCTTCTACACAGCCCTATACCATTCTCTTCTCAATCCCAACGTATATATGGATGTGGACGGCCAATACAGAGGGATGGACCTTGATGTCCACCGCGCTGAGGATTTTGTGAATTACACTGTGTTTTCCCTGTGGGATACTTACCGAGCAACCCACCCTCTATTTACGATCATCGAGCCTGAAAGGACTGGAGATTTTATTAAGACATTTCTCGCGCAATATGAGCATGGCGGGAAACTGCCCATTTGGGAGCTAGCCGCCAACTACACGGGTTGTATGATCGGTTATCATGCGATCCCGGTCATTGTGGATGCGTACATAAAAGGCATCCGAGCATATGATGTGGAGAAGGCTTTTGAGGCCATGAAACACAGTGCTGATCTGGATCATCTCGGTTTGGAATACTACAAAGGCCTTGGTTATATCCCGGCTGACAAAGAATCGGAATCCGTGTCCAAAACTTTGGAGTATGCCTATGATGACTGGTGTATCGCACAGATGGCCAAGGACTTGGGACAGGAAAAGGATTTCAAGAGGTTCATTCAACGCGCCCAATATTATAAGAACGTGTTCGATCCTGATTCGGGTTTCATGCGCGCAAAGATGAACGGGAGTTGGTTTTTTCCATTCGATCCAGCCGAGGTGAATTTTAACTACACAGAGGCTAATTCCTGGCAGTACAGCTTTTATGTGCCCCAAGATATATCTGGTTTGATCAGGTTCATGGGTGGGAAGGATAGGTTTGTCGAAAAACTCGATGGCTTATTCGCCGCTGATCCGGAGGTTTCGGGAAGACGGCAACCTGACATCACCGGATTGATCGGCCAGTACGCCCACGGGAACGAACCCAGCCATCACATGGCCTATCTCTATAACTATGCCAACCAGCCATGGAGAACACAAGAACGCGTCAGAGAAATTATGGATAAGCTGTACACCGCACAGTCAGATGGATTGTGCGGAAACGAAGATTGCGGTCAGATGTCTTCGTGGTATGTGTTGAGCGCAATGGGTTTTTATCCGGTTTGTCCTGGGAACGGCCAGTATGTGATCGGCACACCACTTTTCCCGAAGGCCAAAATCGATCTCGGGAATGGGAAAACATTCCTCATCACAGCTAATAATGATCCGACAAGGAATATTTATATCCAGAGTGCGACATTAAATGGCGAGCCTTACCGGAAGTCGTATGTGTTGCACGGGGATGTTTTAGCAGGTGGGGAACTGCTCTTTAAAATGGGTTCTGAGCCCGGCAGGGAGTGGGGGAGTCAAGATGAGGATATTCCACATTCTGAAATCGTGGATCATGAAATTCTTCCCGTACCAGTTGTTGCATCGGGAGAGAGGACGTTTTCCCAGTCTACGGAAATCGTTTTAGATTCACTGACAAGCGATGCAGACATTCACTTTACGCTAGACGGGAGTGAGCCGACCATTCACTCCCCTTTATACGTACAACCTGTCCGGCTAAACAGGTCCGCCACTGTCAAAGCTCTTGCTACCAAAGAAGGGTGGGATCCGAGTTTTGTGATGACAGCCACGTTCACAAAGATCATCCATAACCGAAAGATCGCTCTTAACACCGCCTACAGCCCTCAGTACTCTGCGGGGGGTGATATTGCCTTGATCGACACGA
>Ga0307378_10011818_pt1 | contig 11215 bp, 29 predicted proteins | sample UN1MG_FD_202238 | JGI IMG/M metagenome (GOLD analysis project Ga0307378, IMG submission 202238) | Soil microbial communities from Risofladan, Vaasa, Finland - UN-1 | ecosystem: Environmental > Terrestrial > Soil > Coastal area > Acid sulfate soil | place: Finland: Risofladan, Vaasa | collected...
ACGGCTGATATTCTATGGTGTTGGTCTGAACTTCTTGGTTAGATCATAGAGCCCCATCGCTGCGCATGCCGCCACCCCACCGGCCAATGCCCAAATCACAACGCGAATCCACGGCAGCGCTGCGATGGGAATCAGGCCCTCCTCTATCGCTCCAGCCACGCCGAGACCAGGGACGCCAAGCAAGAATGCAGCAAGCTGAAGCCTGCGCTTGCCCTCCAATCCCTGTCCTTTGAGAAACTCGACAAGGCCGATGATGAGGGGGATAAGGAGCACGCCGCCGATAGCGACGCTGCCCAAGTCAAAGCCAAGATCAAGTGGTTGCATTGGTATACTCCTCCTACATTGGGGCCGGCCCGCCCCCCTGCCCCGTCGGGCAAGTTCGGTGCGCACCGGGGCCGGCCCACTACTCGTAACGCCGGTGGGTATAGGGTGCTTCGTGCTGCACCACACGGCCTGTAGCCGAATTTCGCCCACTGCGGCGTTGGGCCGGAGATGCTATCTCCGGCGGGGTGCCTAGTTGTCGTTGGGAGAAGCAAAGACACACTCCTCCGAAGGCTGTAGACGATATACTACTAGCCCTAGAGTGAGTGTATCATAGGAGGGTGGACAGTTTGTCCACTTATGCGGGGATTTTGTCGCTTGCGCTCAAGTCATCCACATACAACACCTCTGCCATCACAGCCGGCATCCACTCGCCATCAAAGCATAGAATGGGGATGCTGCGGCTGAGCTTCTGCATCATTTTGTGCGCGCCGCTGTACGACAGCGCAGCCAACACCGCGACCTGGGCTGTGGTCAGCGTGTCGCCGTGTGCAAGCTGCCACACGATGACGCCCACCCGTTCCGTCGCTACATATTCGCGGTCATCTCCGTTACAAGCCGCTCGCCCCGGCTCATTGGTCACTAACGCCTCCTCTCGACCTCATACTCTTCCCCGTGTACCCGCCACCGCACCGTCCGCTGTCCGCGCCGCGACAGCCACCAGCAGCGGCCCGGGATGGCGAACATGGCGCCGATGAACGCCCACGCCAGGTAGCGCATGTTTCCCTCACAGGCTGCACAGACATGGCAGCCATTGGGTCAAGTCCATCGTCATCTGCCCTTGCCACCGGCGTTCAGCGTGTTCTCGTAAGCTGATGCCATGCGGGTCAAGCGTCGCCCACTTCTGGTTGTACTGACTGGCGTTATCCTCCAACGCCACAGCACGATCGTATAGGTCGCCGTGCTCGTAGTACAGCCGCCGCCAGTTGTCGAGGCGCTGGGCCGGGCAGAAGAAACAGCCACTTTTGATGGGTTGCTCCAGGCCGGCCTCGGCGATGATGCGACGGCATTCGCCGCGCGTGATGCCCTCTTCCCATAGGGGATAGCGCAACGTCTCGCCCTCACGGATGCGGCGCGGTTCGCTGGCGCTGATGCCCAGGCACGTGCGCTTCAGGCCATGCGCCTCTCGCCAGTTCTCCAATGGGTTGCGCTTGAACTCAACCGTACACCAGCGCAGGGATAACAGTGGGATGATGCCGCGCTGCAAGCAATACTGCTCCAATGTCTCGACGCCGGTCTCTCCGCCTATCCGCTTGTCGTCGTACAGTTCGGCGTGGGTGGCGGGCGACAGCCGCGTAATCTCCAGTCCCCTCGGCCTGAGCCAGTCCTCGAACGTTCGCATGTAGCACAGCGTCTCCGGCCACTCGCCGCCCGTGTCGGCCCACACGATCGGCCCACGCCAGCCATCGTTGACCAGCATCACCACCATTGCCACAGAATTAACGCCCGCCCCGAAACTGACCATCTCGCTCACGGGGCCTCTCTCTCCGCCAGAATCGCCGCGACCGCCTTCTCCACCTCGCGCCTGGCCGCCTTGTACGCCAGGTCATACGCCCGCTTGGTCGACGACTTGTCATCATTGAACGGGCAACACTCGTCCTTCTGATCGCATTCTGGCAACGGGCACTCGAAGCAATAGCGGTCCTGCTCAGATAGCGCAAGGTTGATGCCGCCGGGGAACACATGGTCCTTGTACCCGTTGCTCAGGTGCGCCCACGGCAGTTCACCGCGGATGTCGCCCCAGGCCAGGTCGTTGGGGTTGTGGTCGTAGATGGTCACCGTATCCTCTTCAGCGCAATCAGTACGTCCTCTGCCCTGCGCGCAACGACGATCGGCAGCGGGCCGGCGTACCGGGCGATGTACTCGGCCTCCCCCGGGGTCAGCACGCCACCGTCCACCTTGCATTCTACCTGCAGCCAGCCACCACCCAGTGGATCACCGACAAAGAGGTCGAGGCAGTCGCCGCCCAGACTGCTCACGTCCAACACGACGAGGCCGCATTGCCGCAGGGCATTGACCATTGCCGACTGGTTGGCGTCCGTCTTGGGATGCCGGGGACGGCTAGGCATCGTCCAGCCCCTCTAACTGTTCCTGCCATTGCTGCAACTCGGCCAGGGGCATGGTGTTCGCCAGCATCATGGCAAAGGTCAGCGCCAGCCCTTCCGCACGCTCTGGATGGTTCAGTATGTGCGCGGTCAGCCATAGGCGAATCTGCTGCTTGCACTCTCGCTTCTGGTCGCCAATGCTAGGCATCGTCAGCCTCCTCTACAGGCACCTTCAGTGCCAGCCACCGATTCGCCATCTCTATCCGCTCTTCATGTGTCAGGCCACCGTCCACGATTAGCCCCTCCAGCGCATAGGCCAGCGCCCCGATGGTCGCTTGGCGGGTCTCTAGCATCGCACGCAACCGGGCGTTCTCTTCCCGGCACTCCCGGAGCTCTGTCAGCGCCAGCGTCCCCGCCTCGCGCTGCCCGCGCAACTGGGCAACCAGCGCGCCGCGGGTGCTGGCCTCGGCCCACTGTTCGCCATCCATTGGCTGCGATTGCTCATTGCTCATCCTCGGCCTCCTTCTCTAGCCGGTACGCCACCCGCTGGTACTGGTCGCGCCAGAAGGCACACTCGCGGTGCATGTTGTCCGCCTGCTCCACCATCCCCTTCAGCTCGCCCTCGGCACGGTCGAGGCGGGAACGCAGGGCAATGGTGTGCCACTGCAGCCAATGGGCATCATCCGCCATGGCCCATTCGTCCAGCGCCTGCTGTGCCCATATCTCCGCCTGTTCAGCATACCATTCCACGCTGTTGCCTTGTGCGTCGCGGGATGGCGCGTGTGAGTCCAGCGCGATTTTCTCCAGCGCTGCACGCAAGGCACCGGCCTCTCGCCCAAACGCCAGCATGGACTGGTAGTGGTCATCGTGGCACTCGCTCAGATCAACGTAGCGCTCGAGCCATACGTCGAGATCCTCGAATAGGATCGTGAACGCGACCCAGCCCAGACAGGCCCGCCAAGAGATATCGCTGCGCTCGCAGTAGAACCCGCCCCAGGCTCCGAAAGACAATGCTATCGTCACGTCATCCCTCCCCGCCGAACACGAACCAGCAGCCCTCGGCGCACCAGCCGAAGTCGAGCAGGATCGAGTCGGCGCACCGGCTGTAGCAGCGGCCCAAGGGCAGCTCGTTCATCAGCGTCGGGGTAGACGGTGACGCCACCTGGGTCGTCACCAGTAGGCCGGCAAGCACCGCAATCACGGTCAGCCATCTTGCTGTTCTCATCTCACGCCTCCTTGGGCCACTGGCGCACGAGCAGGTCGGCGGGCGTCTCTTGCCCAGGCCCCGCACGCTTGAAAAAGAAGGGCACACCCGCCGCCTTGCACTGGTCGCGCAGGTCGCGCGCCCAGGACAGGTCCATCGGGCGAGCGCCGGGGCCAGTCTCGGCGCCGCAGATCACCCAGTCGATAACGTCTGCTGGATAGAGTGATTCGCGCGCGTTCGCCTCTTCCATCTGAACCGCGATATGGCCGTCTACATCAAACGGGTCCACCGGCCCCAGCATTGGCTCCGCACTCACGAACCGCACCGCTGCCGGGGTTGCCAGCAAGTATGGTATCCGTTCGTCTGCCCAGTGCTGGTTCTCGACAGTTACGCCGAGCCAAACGTTCTTTGTCGGACCCTCAAGCAAACCCCGGTCCAGCCATCGCGTGGTCTGCAAAAAGTCAGCCATACGCTCGGCACGCTTGGTCAGGACGATGTACGTGTGCTGTGGTGCCTGGTTGACCATGACGTGAAAGACATGGTTGATGATGCTGTCCGACACCTGTTGGTGGAAAAGGTCGCCCATCGATACGACGAATACCGTCCTGGGCTTTCTCCACCTCAGCGGCTCCTCCAGCCTGTCAGGGTGCAGCATCACGTCGAACTCGTGCGGCGCCTCGGGATACCCGAACCGTCCCGCCAGCCGCTTGGCCATGCGCCGAGCATAACAATTCGCACAGCCTTCTGATACAGGGGAGCATCCCGTAATTGGATTCCAGCTCTCCCCCACTGTCCCTGGACGATTGAGCCATTCTATTCCGTGCATGTCGCCTCCTTCGCGTTCCTCACGTCGCCGCGTAGCTCGAGCAGGGCGCCCTCACGCATCCGCGAGAACAGGTAGCCCAGGCTGTCGCTGGTCGGCAAGGCCTTGCGCGGATCGTCGTTGGTGGCGAACAGCGTCAGGTGCGACGCTCGCCGCCGATACCGCGTGTCCACCAGGACGAACAGCATATCCCGCTGCCAGTCGCTTGTGGCATTGAACCGCGTTACCTCGTCCACGGCCAGGACCGGCACGGACAGTAGGCGGTCCCAGTAGGTGGACGTCTGCTCCCGCTGGTTAAACAGGCTGCGCAGGTGGTCCAGTATGATCGCAAACGGCGCATAGTACCCGTCGAGCGCTTGCCCACCCTCGCGCTGTTCGTTGAGCACGATCTGCAGGGCCAGCGTCTTCCCGCCACCATAGTCACCCCAGAAGGTGTAAAGGCCAGTGCGATCGTGAACCGCCTGCCGTATGGCTGTCGCCGCTGTGTCGCGCTGCTTGCGCTTGTCGGCGTCCGGGAAGGCCGGTGTCTTCCAGTAGGACAGCCGCCGCGCCTGCTCCGCAACCTCCATCCCGCAGTGATGCCGTATCCAGTGGCGCCGCCCTTCGGTGCCGCAGGACGGGCAGGACATCAGCACGTCCTTGGCCCGCGCCCCAGGCGACAGCAGCATGTCCTCGTTGCGGATCAGCCACCCGACGCCTTTGCAGCGAGGGCAGTACTGGGTGACGGGCCGGCCGCTGATCTCCGCCCGCCAGTCAGCCCACCCCTGGGGGGTCAGGTCCGCTGGGTAGCTCGGCGTCTTCCACGAAGCCTGTGGCAAGTTCGACGGGTTCGGTTGTACCATGTGGGTTTTGATGTGCGTTAGGCCGGCCATTGTTGCGGTCCTTTCCGGGTATCTCGTTGCGCCTGTAAAAGTCGAGCATACCCTTGACGTTGCGCGGGTTCCAGCCCATGCCTACCCACCCGTTGATGGTATCCTTCCAGCGCTGCAAAGACGGCGGATCTGGCCCGATTCGCCGCTCGATCTCCTTGGCCCACTTCTCACTGGGCACCTTCTTGCCCGTGGTCTGATAGAAGGTGACGATGGCTGCGTGGGTGGGGGCGGGCGTGTTTGCGCTCCCCTCTGTCTCTGTCTCTGTCTCTGTCTCTGTCTCTGTCTCTGGTGCGTTACATAGTAACGTTTCGGAAACGTTACAGTCGTCCGTTTCCTGTGCCTGTTGCTTGTTCCGCCAGGCCTGCACTCGGGGCGTACTGTTGTCGCTCTTGAACTGGCGCTTGTCGAAGTTGGTGCAGGACAGACCGCCACTATCGTGCCGCGTCACCATCTGCATCTTGACAAAGGCATCCAGTAGGGGGGCGAACTCAGCGGGTTCCATCTCGAGGTCGGCGCATAGTTCGGCGTCTGTGATCCAAAGGTCATCCGTCCACTTGAGGCATCCCCGCAGCGGGGAATCGTTCGCCATTGCCAAGATGGTGGTCCACGCGCCACGAATGACGACGCGGGGCAGGTGGGTCATGCGCCCGATACGCTCGATCTTGCGCTCGGTCAGGATTTCGTTGTAGACGCGGAACCAGGGATACCTAGACATTCAATACCTCTCCTACGTTCTGCCGTGTCAACTCGCGGCCTTCCAGCCTGCGGCTCCCCAGTCAATAGTGGGACTCCAAGCGGGTGCGGTCGGGCGAAAGCCATATATTGCCTCTACTGCCGCATCGTCAGTGCAACCAATTATCGGCACCTGCACGTCGTGAATTGGACACGCTGCCGCGCCACCGCATATGCAGCTTGGCCATGTAAAGTCAAGCGTTAACATCATCCCAGTCCCATCAGCGCGTTACACATCGTGAGCGCCACGGCGATGAATAGCACGACGCCGCCGAACGCGACCCATGACGCGATCTCGCCCAACTTGTGGCGGCATTGCCGCACCTCGGTCAGCAGTGCGGCTAGTGCCTCTTCCGGTGTGAAGTCAGTTTTCTCGGTCATTGTTGTCTCCCTTGTTTGATTCGGCACGATTCGGCACGGTTGCCCGGTGTCAACTCGCGGCCTCCCACAGCGCCGCCTGCTCGGGCTCGGGGACAAATAGCGGGGGCTGCTCCACCCGCTCCAACGCTGCCAGCGCCTCTTTTGCCAGCTTCCAGTCACGCATCAGCCCACCATAACGTCGCTGCCATGCGATACGGCGAAGGCGCTGCAAGGCGGTGCGAATAGCGTCGATGTCGCTCATTCGACCCCCTTGTTCCCCTTCTCGATCCATATCGCCAACCTCAATCCGGCAAGGCTTGCCACAACAGTGAATACTAGCATCAGGACAATGATGCCATCGCTTACATTTGCCATCACCCCTCCACCTCGGCCTGGTCAATGGCGGTCTGCGCTTGCGTCGCGTTCCCCACCAGCATCGTGTAGAGTGTAAACGCGAACTTCTGCCAGCGGTCTTTAAGGTCGTCAATCACGAATCCCTCGCGCCGCATCATCGCCTGTACCTCAGAGGGACGGTTAGCAGCCAGCTTACACGCCTCCAGCAGGTCGGATGCAGCCAGAGCATTCCACTCGACCCGCTCCACCACAAACTCGCTGCCTAGATAGTGGCGGTCGCCCAGTTCATCCCACAACCAGCCAATTTCGTCTGGGTCGCCTTTAATCAGTAGCGTTGCCATCGTTCCTCCTTGCTTGTCAACTCGCGGCCTCCAGGATGCGGCGCCCGAGCCATTCGGTGTAGGCAGGGGGAAGGGCCTCTCGCGCCTCGTGTACCGTCATCCACTGGCAGCCCATCGCGTCCCGGTATTGCGCCTCGGTCTGCTTGCCCCCGTGGTCGTGGGCATAGTCGGTGTCTCGGTGCTGGCAGCTGGGCGTCAAGATAAGCCCCAGCAGCGGAATCTCGAAGTAGCGATGCCTGCGAATGGGCAACCCGAAGTGTGTGCCACACAGCATCAGTGGACGACGCAACAATTCCCGTGCCTCCTGGACGTTCTCGATGATGTAGGGGATGCCCGCCGTGAGTAGCGCCTCCCGCGTCGGTGCAATCAGGTCGGGGTGTTCGCCCCTTGACCCTCGCCAGGCGGTTGCCCTCGAATACGCCTGGCACGGCGGGCTTGCGTGAATCACATCGAACTCGTGCCCGTGCTCGCGGATGTAGTCCAGCGCGTCTGCCTGGTGGAACTCGAAAGGATAGTGTGGCTGCGGTTCGACATCGATACCCACCAGCTCGAAGCCCGCCCGGTGGTAGCCAACAGCGGCCCCTCCGGCACCACAGAAGGTATCCAGTAAGCGCATCCCCTTGCCCGGTGTCAAGTCCACAGCGCCGCCTGCTCGGGCATCACCCCTCCACCTCGGCGCCGGCGCCGCCTTGCAGGCATGCCAGCGCCAGCCCGACCAGCAGCGCCACCACGACAAACAGCGGCACCAGCACGAGGCGGTTGTCGGTGAACAGACGGCCCACGGCGAACCAGAACAGGCCCACGCCGATGCTGACGACGACGAGTGCCTTGAATGGGGTACTCACGTCACACCTCCTACGATGCATAGGGCCAGCCACGCGAAGGCCAGGACCATGCCCAGGCCGGCGACGAGGGCGTGCCACATTGCCAGTTGTCGACGAGTCGCCATGTCACATCTCCTTGTAACGCTGCCGAGCCGCCGCCAAGCGGGATTCACATTCACCCGCGCCCACCTCTACACTGGCGATATGCCAGCCCGACCCGTCACGGACGGCCCAGGAGCGTCGTTCACACTCGCCGTAGTCGATCTGCTTCTACCACCAGCGCGTCCAGTTTGCCGCCGTCTTCAGCCAGTTCCGCGACCGCGAGCGCGATACTGACCAGCGCTCTTGTGCGTGCCAGCATGTATTGTTCCGCCGCTAGGTTGCGCTTCCCCTCGCCGTCCAGTTCGTCAGCGTACTCTAGGTCTATCGCAGCAGTTTCAGCCAGTCTCTTGAACATCGTGTTCCTCCTCTGTCACCATTTCCCGGTAGCGCCGTGCGTCGAACTCCGCCCGCGCCCCCCGTTCCGCCAGCTCGTGGGCCAGCATCGCGGTGTCCTGCTGTAGCTTGTGCCAGCGGGGGTCGCCCCGATCAGTCGTCGCCAGTTCGCCGTACAGCCGACCGAGGCGGTTCAGTTCCCTGCGCCACACGAGGGTCAGGGCAAAGATGTCTGTCTTGCCGGGGCCGAAGTCGCGGGCGTTAGCCATCGGCGGCCTCCTTGAAGGGTGCAGCAGCAGCTTCTGCCCATGACAAGTCCAGTCGCATGGATGGCTCGCCATTGTAGTGCTCTGGCCACAGAGGAAGACCCGCCGCGACCGCCGCATCGTCACCCAAAAACTTATAGATGATACTTGGCGTGGCGAACGTACAGATGTCGAGTAGGCGCAAGTGCGCCTCGACCAGCGCCTTGACCCGTTCATCTTCCAGCAGGTCGGCCCCTTCAGCCTCGGCAAACAGCAGCTTGGGTTCTCCCCATTCTCGCCGCCAGCGCACCAAGTGGACGCCAGCGAACAGTGCCACCACACCGACTTCTGGAATCATTGCCTTAAACAGTGTCATCACCCTTCTCCTTCCCCCTCAGCTTCCGGCGGCACCGGATGCATGTGGGCACGACGATGCCGCCGTCCTGCTGGGGGGCACGATATTTTCGCCCGCACCATGAACATATCCCAGCCGCCCGTGCCTCGTGCGCGGGGATGAAGATCACCACGCCCCCATTCCAAACGTTACCGCGGCCCACATGATCCCCACTACCAGCAGGCTGAGGATTGCGATTGCGGCGGCCGTGTGCTTTGCGTTAACCAGCATTGGGGGCCTCCCCGTTGCCCTTGGCAATGAGGTGAACGAGTTCGCGGTCGCAATCATTGCATAGCCCGCTACCCATGCCGGGTTGGCTGCAACCTGGGCATTCGTAGCAGTCGTCCGGTAGGTATGCACTATGGCCACCATAACTGTGGGCGTTGCAGTATTCGAGATAGACTAGCGACGCACGTTCGTCCTTTGTGAGTCTTGCCCACCATGCTTTGTCCCTACGCATCGGCTGCCTCCTTGCTCTTGGCATGGTCTACCAGCGCGGCCCAGGCGGTCGCGGCGTTGATGTCGTTCTCGCCCGTACCCAGCTTCTGGTCGGGGTACACCAGGTGGATGGCGTTCTTGGCGTGCTGCATGCTTGTGTAGCCAAGTTCCGCAAAACGGTGTGCGCCCCAGAGTTCGGTAAAATCAGCGGGGGGCGTCAGGGTGTCCCACTGGTCGGTGGGCGCTTGTTCGGGAGTAGGCGCCGTGGGCGTGGCGCTTGGTTGCTTGGGGGCCTGCTTGGGCGCGGGCTTCTTCTGCTGCGGCTTTGCCGCCTGCTTGGCCGGGGGCTTCTGCCCGTTGCCAGAAGCCCCGTTCCCGTCCACATCTTCCTCGCTAGTCACGCCGAGCATTGCGGTCAGCGTGTAGCGGCGCATGTACGTGAGCGCGCTGCCGAACGCCTGCAGTTCATTGACGGCCTTGTTGCCCGACAAGCTGGGTACGGCAACCTCGCTGCTCACCCATTCGCCGGTTTGGTGCATCAAGATCGTTTCCAGCACGAGCGCCCCATCTTCCAGCGAGACGAGCGGTTGTAGGAATGACAGCCCATTCGCTGCCAGCGGCTTGCGCACCGCCGCAATGATGTCATCCAGGGTAGAATACTGGTTGCCAAGGTGTTTGTTCTCACCGGATTTCTGCACCGCAGGGAATGCACCCTGCGCCTTCGCCAGTGCCTCGGTGAGCGCCGATATGGTTTCGCTGCGTTTCATCTCATTCTCCTTTGTGTGCGCGCGACGTTCCCGGCGGGACGCCAGCCCGCCGAGGCGGTCTCGTTCGCGCATTGGGGGTATACCGCCGCGCCAGTCGGTGGGCGCGTTCCCGGTATAGTTGACTGTTGGTTCACCCTAGTTGTTGGTTGCTGCATTGTGGCGGGCATCTCCTCTGTGCTGACGTGCTGAACCAACACCTACCGCGTCCCGGCATTGCGAGCGTCGTTCAACGTGTCGCGCTCGTCATGGGCCTCGAAAATGGCCCTCAGATCGTCCCACTGGGCGATGGGCATTACTGCCCCGGCGCGTCCCTGCTCGGTCACGAAATGGTGGAAGTAGGGCCGCTCGCCGTTGATGTTCCGCAGGCGCGTGTAGTAGTTAAAGCAACAGCGGGTATGCGGGGTAATGTCGAGCCGTTCGCGCCGCGCCCAGGCGTCCTGGTCCAGGGCCTCCAGCTCGAAGTCGGACGGTGCGGGTAGTGTGTTGACGTCGAAGATAGTCATTGTGCCTCCTCGGTCCACTGCTTGCGCCTGGTGTACCACGGAATCGTCTCGTCTCTCAGCTCGTCTGCAATCTGACGCATCTCTAGTGCCAGGTCCAGCGCCTCGGGCTCGTCAATGTAGTGCGCCAGGAGTGCCAGCCTTCGCCGTAGCGCCGAGGCCCGCGCTGCGTTGTTCTCCAGGTACAGCAGCACAGGATCTTCCGGCCTAGCCATCGCATAACTCGTCGTGGGCGTGCTTGTTTGTCTTGGCGCTCTCATTGGTGCGCATCAGGACGAGCACCACAGCCGCCACGCCGAATCCCAGGACGAACACCAGCCACGTGCGCCCGTCGATGCCGCCAAAGTAGGCCAGCACGCCGAACCAGGCCAACACCGTGCCGATGCCCATGCCTCGCCGCGCCAGTTCGTAGCGCTTCCACCACTGGCCGAACAGGTTGTGCTCCAGGGCGATGACCGGCGCGAGCGTCACGAGGGCGATAATTGCTTGCAAGTCTTGGGTATCCATTAAGTCACAAAACTCCTAAAATGTGATATGATTGTCTGTAAGGTAGAGGCACA
>Ga0307378_10011819_pt1 | contig 11215 bp, 8 predicted proteins | sample UN1MG_FD_202238 | JGI IMG/M metagenome (GOLD analysis project Ga0307378, IMG submission 202238) | Soil microbial communities from Risofladan, Vaasa, Finland - UN-1 | ecosystem: Environmental > Terrestrial > Soil > Coastal area > Acid sulfate soil | place: Finland: Risofladan, Vaasa | collected...
TCACCGAGCGGGCCCTCCCCCCCCCCCCCCCCCCGCGACCCGCCCCCCCCCAGTCCCCAGTCCCGACCCCCCAGCCCCGCCCTGACGGTTCCCAGAGCAGTTGCCGTTTCCGCGGTTGCCGCCGTTTGTTACTACAGCGTAATCCACGCCTCCTTCCGGTGGCTCTCCAAAATGGCCTCGCAGAGGACGACTTCGCGGTGGCCTTCCTCGAAGGTCGGATACATCCCGGCGGCCTGGAAGTCGCCGGCGGCGATGTACTGGTAGAAGGCGCGGAAGCACTGCTTGAACGCGTCGGGGAAGCCTTCGTTGTGGCCGCCGGGATAGTTGATGTAGCCGCGCGGCATCTCGGCCACCAGCGACGGATCGCGGATCAGGCACTCGTTCGGCCTCTGGCGGTGGCCGATCCACAGCTCGTTGGGCGACTCGCTGTTGAACGCCAACGCACACTTCGAGCCGGCGATTTCGTACCGCAGGCAGTTCTTCCGCCCGGCGGTGACCTGCGAAACGTGGAGGCTGCCCCGGGCGCCGCCGGCGAAGCGGAACATCACGCAGCCGTAGTCTTCGGTGGTGATGTCGACCGGCTCGGTCTCGATCTCCTGCTCCATCTTGCCGGTGAACGTCTCGACCTCGCCCTTGGGCCGGTTGCGAACTTCATGCACCGTCTTGAGATCCGCGAAGACGGCCTCGACTTCCAGGCCCGTGATCGAGGTGACCAGGTCCATCCAGTGGGTGCCGATGTCGGCGATCGCACGGAGTTGGCCGCCCTGCTCGGCCAGTACGCGCCAGTTGTAGTCGGTGTCGTAGAAGAGCCAGTCCTGGACGTAGCTGCCGTTGACGGCGTAGATCCGGCCCAGGTCGCCGCGCCGGGCCATGTCGCGGGCTTCGAGGTTCAGCGGGTAGAAGCGGATGTTGTAGCACACGCCCGCGGCGACGTCTTTCGACCGGGCCAGCTCGACCAGCTCGGCCGACTCGCGGGAATTCATCGCCAGCGGCTTTTCGCACATCACGTGCTTGTCGGCCTCCAGGACCTTCTTGGCGAACTCGTAGTGCAGCACGTTGGGCACGGCCAGGTGGACCGCGTCGACGGCGGCGTCGGCCAGGATTTCGTCGAGGCTTTCATAAGCCCTGGGCAGGCCGAGCGCCGCTTGGGCCGACTGCGATTCGGCCGCGTCGCAGCCGAGGATGCCCGTGACGTGGATTCCCAGTCTTCGCAGCGCCTCGACGTGTACCGGTCCGATGAACCCGGCGCCGACCACGGCGGCTCCAATGTTATTCATGCTCTTGTTCTCCGTTGGGTAAATTACTGGACTATAGCCAACTACACGAGGCAAGACCACAGGGGGCAAGATGCCAAGAATTTAGCTTTTGAGTATTTCCACAACTCGATTCGTGACAGAGACTTAAAGATCGAAAGCACAAGACCCAGGTTGATTTCGGCGATCCGACGTGTATCCTATAGACCTAGGCGACCGCAAGATCACGGATGCCGGGTCGCCGCAATTACCCCCCGCCTGAGGGTCCGGCCCTCGGAAGGAACCTCCCGATGCTGTCGATCGTCATACCCGTCTACAACGAAGTCGAGAGTCTCGAAGCCCTGCACCGCGAATTGGGTGAGATGGCGTCGTCCGAGGGCTATGATTTGGATATCACCTTCGTCGACGACGGCTCGACCGACGGCTCGTGGGAGGTGATCGAGCGTCTGGCTGCCCAGGATCCTCGGGTGCGCGGGCTGCGTTTCCGCCGCAATTTCGGCAAGGCGGCCGCCCTAAGCGCCGGTTTTGCCCAGGCCCGGGGCGAGCTGGTGATGACGCTCGACGCCGACCTGCAGGACGACCCGCGTGAAATCCCCCGTTTTCTCGCCGAAATGGAAAACGGCTTCGACGTGGTCAGCGGCTGGAAGAAGGTCCGGCACGACCCGTGGCACAAGGTCGGCCCGTCGCGGGTGTTCAACTGGATGGTCAGCAAGCTGACCGGAGTGAAACTGCACGACCACAACTGCGGCATGAAGTGTTACCGGCGAGAGATCTTCGACGAGGTCCGCCTCTACGGCGAGCTGCACCGTTTCGTCCCGGTGCTGGCCGCCGCCCGGGGATACCGTATCGGCGAGCTGGTCATCCAGCACCGCCGGCGCAAGTTCGGCCGTTCGAAGTACGGACTGGCGCGATTCGTCAAAGGCTTCCTCGACTTGCTGACCGTGCGGTTCTTGACCGGCTTCGGGCAGCGGCCGCAACACGTTTTGGGAACGCTCGGCCTGGCGTCGTTCTTCCTGGGGCTGGCCGGAATGATGTTGTTGGCGGCCGTTTGGGTCGTCTCTCGCCTGGAGATCGGCATGGACCCCATCCACTTGCGCGACCACTTCCCCGCGGTGATCTATTCCGTCGCCTTGTTGCTGCTGGGCGTCCAGTTGACGTCGTTCGGCTTTCTTGGCGAGTTGATCATCGCCTACCACGATCCGGACGTGAAGGCGTACTCGATCGCCGAACGTACCGAAACGCACGAAACCGATTGCGAATCCTCTCCTTCCGATAACCCCACGCCCACGGACCCATGACCACACCACAAGACGACCCGCAAGCCCGGCTCCGCCGCCACGTTTATCTGCTGTTGATCGTTCTGGGCACCGGCGCGATGCTCGGCCGCATCGCGGCGGTCGACGCGGTCGACAGGTCGGCCATTCAGGAACAGGAGATCAACAGCCGAGTCAATGCGCACTTGCACGCCGTCAGGCCGTCCTTGGAGAAGAAGCTGCAGGCAGAAGGCCTCGGCGGGCGGCAATCCGAGGAGAAGCTGAAAGAGACGCTGGAAGAGGAGCGCGCCCGCGAAGAAGCCCGACTGCGATCGCTGATCTACCTCCGCCGCCCCTTCCAAAGCGCCAACGACCGCAGCCGGTGGTGTATGGTCCGGGCGCTGGTCGAGCCGGAGATGCGCGTCGAAGGACACCCCTACGCGATCGACAAGGTCGTCGCCGAGCCCAACTGGGACACGATCGACATGGTCAAGCACGACGATCAGGGTCGCGGGGGGATGGGGCCCAACGAAGGGCATCTCTATTCGAGCAAGCCGCCGCTGCTGCCGACCCTGGTCGCCGGGGAATACTGGGTGATTTACCGCTTGAACGACGTGCTGGCGAAGGTCGGACTCTCGCTGACCACCGACGGCCGTCCGCTTTCCCTGGCCACGCACGCGCACGTGGTCGGCCGGTTCATGCTGGTCACGATCAACCTGATCCCGCTGGTGATCGGTTTCCTGTTGCTGGCCCGGCTGATCGAACGGTTCGGCACGACCGACTGGGGGCGGATCTTCACGATGGGGGCGGCCGTGTTCGGCACGTTCCTGACCACCTTCGTGGTGACCTTCAACAACCACCTGCCGGCGGCCGTTTGCGGCGTGATCGCGCTGTATGCGGCGGTGCGGATCTGGTTCGACGGCGAGCGGCGGCTGCGGTATTTCATCATCGCCGGCTTCTTCGGCGCGATGATGGCGGCCAATGAGCTGCCGGCCCTGGCGCTGTTCGCCGTGTTGAGCCTGATCCTGCTGCTGAGAGCGCCGGGCCGAACGGTCTTGGCCTATCTGCCTGCGGCGGTCGTGGTGGCAGCCGGGTTCTTCGGCACGAACTGGATCGCCCATAAGAGCCTCGTGCCGCCGTACATGCACCGCAGCGATACGGACAAGAGCGACAACTGGTACGACTACACGTATGTCCGCGGCGAAGGGAAGGACGCCCGGGAGATTTCCAGCTACTGGAACGACCCGGTGGGCGTGGACCGAGGGGAGCCGTGCACCAGGACGTACGCCCTGCACGCGCTGGTGGGCCACCACGGCGTCTTTTCGCTCACGCCCATCTGGCTGCTGAGCTTCGCCGGGGTGATCGTCTGGCTGTGTCCGGGGCGGGATCCTCGTTTGCGGTGTCTGGCGCTGACGGTGGCGGCGGTCACGGTGGCGTGTTTCGCGTTCTACCTGTTCCTCTCGGACCAGCGCAACTACGGCGGGGTCTGCAGCGGTTTCCGCTGGATGTTCTGGCTGGCACCGGTGTGGCTGGTGACGATGCTCCCGGCGGTCGACGGCATGGCCCGGCGCGGCTGGACCCGTTGCGTGGCCGCGGTGCTGCTGCTCGCGTCGATCTTCTCGGCCAGCTACCCGACGTGGACGCCGTGGACCAATCCGTGGCTGTGGGATTGGCTGCGGTACCTGAACGTGCCGGTTTAGGCGGCATTACTCACATAGACCGGAACAAGGTCGCCCGGACCCCAGACGGGCGCGACCACCGGTCGCGGCTTTGTGAGGTTCCCCGGTCAGAGCTTCGAGGTCACCCGATCCCCTTTGCGGATCGTGTCTTGTGTGGCCACGGCTTTGCAGAACGACGTCTTGGCCGTGGTTCGGACCACCTCGATGCGGCCGACGTAGATGCCTTCGGTGCTCAGCAGGCGGTAGATCTCCAGTTGATGGCCCGCCCGCAGACCGTCGGAGGCGCCGAAGGATATTTCGACCTCGCCCTCGGCACTGACCGAGAGCACCTCGCCGTCGACCAGGTCCGGCGTTTGGCCGGGATCCGAAAGCGGCGTGACAGTGGGCGCGGCCGATGCGGCGTCGGTAGTGACCGCATCGCCCTTCTGAATCTCGCCGCTTAGCGACTGGGCATCGAACCGGCAGATCGACTTGTCCGGCGCGGTCTGGAGGACTTCGATCTGGCCGAGCGTGGTGCGATTGGTGCCCGAGGTGCGATACACGGTCAACCGGTGGCCGCTCTTCAGCCCGGCGTCGGCCCCAAGGGAAATCTCGATCAGGTTGCCCGCCGGGTCCGTAGTCACCGCGCCGTCGAGCTTCGGCGGAGCCGGCACGCCGGTGGGGGGATTGGGCACCAGGCTCATCAGCCGGGCGTTCTGTTCCTTCAGCACCTGCATCTCGCTGAAGGCCTTGTGCAACTGATCGGTCAAGTCCATCACCGATTTGAGGTTCTTGTCGCGTTCGGCCTGCAACTGGGTCATCTGGTCGCGAAGCTGCTGCACCTCCTGCTGGAGCACGGCCATCATCTTCTGGGCGACGTCGCCGGCGGCCTGCCCCTCGGCCCGGACGGCCGCTTCCTTGGCCAGCATCGCTTCGAGTTCGGCAACCTTGGCCATCAGTTGCTGGTTGACGGCCTGGGCCTTCGCCAATTCGGCCTGCAAAGTTGCCACGTCCTGAGCGGCCGCGTGGGGGGGGGCGGAAAGCCCGATCAAGGCCGGACACAGCGTCACGGCCAATACAGAAAGAATGCGCTTCATGATATGGGTCCTCCTCAGCAAACATACGACGATCCAGCCGGCAGGAAAGTTCCCGAAATCCACAAAGCCGCGACCGGTGGTCGCGCACTCTTAACAAATAAAGGGGCCGACATACTACCGCGGGGGGGTGACCTGCACGCAAACGGCCCCTACGAACCGCTGCGAAGCCGCGAGCGGCTGGCGGGATGCGGGAATGTGGAATACCGCACTGGGGGCCCTACTCGCGCATGCTCGGCTGGTCGGGGCCGGGGAAATCGTCGGGAACCTTCTGGGTCACCTTGCCGGTGGCCGCCCATTCGGTGCCGCGTTGGTACGTGGCGATGAACGCGACGCTCCGGCACTGGATTCCGGCGTGGCCCAACGCGTTGTGGAAGATGCGGCCCTTGCCGTAGGTGATCGTCATCAGGATCGGCTCGTGACGGCCGGTGCCGCGCTGTTCGGGGGCCGCGTAGGCCGTCGCCAATACCGTGAGATTCTTCGCCGGACCGCGAAGCTGGCTGTAAAGCTCGTCGGCCGAGTGCATGAACTTCTCCGGCAGCCCTGCGGTGATCGGGTGGTTCGGATCGCGGACGATCAGTTGGAAGGGATGCTGCGGCCCGTGGGTCCCACCGCTGCCGGGCGACATGTCGCGGACGATTTCCCCGTCCTTCCAGTGCAGAAACGGGCCGTCCTTCTCGTTGCGTCCGCCCCAGCCGCCGACGCCGATGATCTCGTTGAACTCCTTCCAGTTCGGGAAGGCGTTGCTGGCAGCATGGAAGACCACCATCCCGCCACCGTCGGCGATGTACTTCTCGAAGGCCCGGTTCGTCTCCTCCGGCCAACTGTCGCCCGTGTAGTTGCTCACCACCACGTCATAGGTGGCGAAGTCGGGCTGAAAGCCGCTCATATCCTGGCCGCGCGGGGGCGTGGTGGCCACGTCGACGGCGAACAGCCCGGTCTCCTCCAGCAGCTTCTTCAAATGGGGCGTGGTCTCTTTCCAGTTGTGATTGTTCTGGCCGTCGACGATCAGGGCCTTCAACGGCGCGGCGCCGACTACGGCAACCATCAAGACCCAAAGCCCCAGGGTGGTCAAGAGGTGTTTGCACGACATGAAATTCTCCTCGGCTGTGATGTGGCGGGTAGAGAAAACGCAGTTTGACTAGTTTACCATCTGGCCCGGCGGCAAGGAACCGCCCGGAAGCCAAAACCATCCTCTTGGGGGGCCGCCTGTAATCTGGCCCGCGCCTAACAACCGCCGCGGGCAGCCGTGTGCCGAGACCTTGGGCAATCAGAGCACGACTGGATCATGGGTGACGGCCGCGGCAGTGAAGCGGGAGCAGCGCACAGCCAGAGGTTGCATGGCAACCGCAGATGAATTATGATGAACCACGGTTGAAAGGCCGCCGTCACTCGGGGCACCTAGTGTATCCAGATCGACCCCTCTTTCCGACACGGTGGCAAGCAGAACCGTGTTGGGCAATGCGCGGTGAGCTGTGATGCGGCCGCCACTTGACTTCACCGGTGATCCGGTCATCGACGGTCACTAATATCCTCGATTCAATCGAGTTGGAGTAGGGGGATTACAGCGATGAAACAGAGCGTTTTTTCCATGACTTCATTGACGCTTCGGCTACTCTATCAGATTTCTGTTGCCGCCTTACTGATCGGCACGCCGGCGGTGGCTTGGGGGCAGCCGCGAGAATCACCCATTCATGAGGCGGCTTACCGGGGGGACGTCGCTAGAATCCGGCAGCTTCTGGAAGATGACTCGCTGCTCGTCAATTCGCCTGGTGGCTCCAGGGGGACGACTCCGCTCCACTCGGCCATCAAGGGTGGGCAGTTGGAAGCGGCCAAGGTGCTGCTGGACCACGGGGCGGACATCGAGGCCGACGTGTTCAGCGAAGGGCGTCCGCTGCAACTGGCAGTAGAGATGCGCGACCGGGCCATGGTCCGCTTGCTATTGGAGCGCGGCGCGAATGCCAACGGCAAGGGCCGCACGCAGGAGGCGCCTCCGATCGTCAAAGCGCGAAACGATCCGGAAATGGTGAAACTGTTGATCGAGCACGGGGCTAGTGTCGACGGTTCCGACCGATTCGGCGGGACCCCTTTGATCTACGCAGCCGCTTCGGGAAACCTCCGGATGGTCAAAATGCTCCTGGACGAGGGAGCTTCCATTCATGTCCAAGGCTCTTTGCGCGTAGGCACCCCCCTGGATGGCGCGATACGTGGCGGACATCTTGCCGTGGCTCAACTGCTCCTTCAGGAGGGAGCCTGGCCGGGGAAGACGATGGGGTTTCCCCTGCTGACCGACCAGCAGTTGAAGGACCCGCAGCTTGTCACCGAGCGATTGCAGCTTGCCGTGCGGGCCCACCGCCATTTCTGGGCGGCATGTGGCAACGGGCAGGTAGAGAAGGTCCAAAGTTTCTTACGCATGTTCCCGTATTTGGCCCAAGTGGAGGATCAAGACTACAAGTCGGCCCTGACGCATGCGCTTGCCGGCGGCCATAGCCAAATCATCAAACTGCTTATCGATCACGGTGCTGATCCGAACGAATCCGACGGGAGCGAGGGCACACCCCTGGTGCAGGCGACAAAACTCGGAAACTTGAAGGTGATCGAAACGCTTGTCGAAAACGGTGCGAACGTCAACTTCAAGGAAATCGGGGGCGGTCCGGTGGCGATTCATGCGGCCGTGGAGTCGGGCAATACGGAAGTGGTGAAGTTTCTGCTCGACCACGTCAACGTCGAGGCTTTAGGGCGGTCGGTTCTGTCGACCGCCGCTCGCCGCGGGAACGTGGAGATGGCGAAGCTGCTTGTCGAGCACGGAGCCGATCCGAAGCTGGGAGCATCCGCGTATTACGAACCGCTGTATTGGGCGGTTCAAAGCGGATCCGCAGATATGGTTGGCTACCTGCTGGACCAAGGTCCAAGCTTAGAAGACCGTCGCCACGCGATGCACGAGGCGGCAAGAGTGGGCCGCGAGAACATTGTTCGTTTGATCGCCGAATCCGGGGTCGAAATGGACGCCTATACCTGGCTCCACCTGGCCAACACGGAGCAGCTCGAAGCCGCACTAAGGAAGGATCCCGAACTGCTTCGCGCAACGTATGGTGAGGGATCTAGTGAAGGCCGTACGTTGCTACACATTGCCGTAAGCCTCGGTTGTGTGGAAGCGGCAAAGGTGCTAACGGAACACGGTGCCGATCCTAACGCCCGAGGTCGAATGTGGAACACCCCCTTGCACGCGGCCGCCCTCAACGGAAATCTTGCTTGCGTCAAGCTGCTCGTGGAACACGGAGCGTCGGTGAATGTGCGCAATAGGCAGGGAATGACCGCACTCGATGTGGTCGATCCAGACAAGAATCGCCACTTGACTTTGCGTATGGGCTCCGACGTGGAAGAAATTCGTTTCAAGTCGATTCGCCAGTTCCTTGCCGGAAAGGGCGCCGAGTCGGGCCTGTACGTGCCGGAAGGCGAAACGCGGGCTGGAGAAATCGTTAAACGCCCGCCGCTAACGGGACCGAGCTTTCAAATAGGTCAATGGGCCTTGTACCCGGGCGCGGAGTATCGACTGCAAAGCGCTGACTCTACCATCCTCATCCGCAACGCCGACGGCAAGGCATACGTGGAAGTCCTCTTCCAACATGGGGAGAAGAAAACCAAGATTGTCCGCGATCCATCCAAAAAGGAACCGTTCATCCTCACAAGGATCGAGGGCGACAAAGAGGAATCCGTTTCGTTCAAAGCGACCAATGACTTCCGGGCAAGAGAGCCGGAGCTACTGAAGCGTTTCCAGCAGTTCGAGAAGGACATCTACGAAGGCGAAGTGGAAGGCTCCTGGGAGTTGAGCGGCCCTTCCGAAGCGCAAGGACCCCTGGTCATCACCGGGAACTAAGATATCCGGCGGCCCTAATAGGAGCGCGCGGGGGCCGTGCAGGAATAGCAAAAGACATCAAGTCAGCGGCGTTGCTCATAACCACCGACTGTTGCGGTGGTCGCTGATTTCATTGCTGGTTCACTCGCCGATCACCGTGACCACCACGGTCCTCTGCCGCGGGCGGACGTCGCATTCGAGGTGGAAGATCTGCTGCCAGGTGCCCAGCACCATTTCGCCGTCGGTGATCGGCACCGAGAGCGAGGGGCCCAGCAGCGTGGCCTGGAGATGGGAATGCCCGTTGCCGTCGTGCCAGGCCTGTTCGTGGCCGTAATCGCGGCTGGGGGGGATCAGGCGGTCGAACATTTCGGGCACGTCGCGGACCAGTCCGGGCTCGAACTCCACCACGCTGACCGCCGAGGTGCTGCCGAGGCCGAACACGGTCGCCACGCCCGTCCGGATCCCCGCGGCCTTCACCACGGCGGCCACCTCGTCGGTGATGTCGTGCATGTGCCGATGCCCGTGCGTTTGGAAGGTGAATCGTTGTTGGTGTACCATGGGGATAGCTCCGGGGAATCGGGGTCTTCGGCGAACGAAAGCACCGATTGTACCGAAAAAGGGCCTTTCGGGCACGGTGCCGTCCGCGGGCGTGGTTGCCGTGACTTAAGTCGTGACCTAACCTGGAGATAGGGTGCTTGCTTGCGCGGAAGGCGCGTTGACGGATTGGGAAATCCGTCCTACTGAAGGTTGGATGTCATGGCGTTGACCTCCCCCGAATCGACCAACCACGCCCTGCTTCGACTCGAGCACGTCGGCAAGACGTTCTGGATGGGCGAAGTGGCCGTCGACGCGCTGATGGACGTCTCGCTGGCGATCCGGGCCGGCGAAATGCTGGTGATCGCCGGCCCCAGCGGGTCGGGCAAGTCGACGATCCTCAACATCATCGGCGGGCTGGATACCGCCACCGCCGGCCGGGTCTGGTTCCGCGACCGCGAAATGACCAGCTTCACTCCGGCCGAGCTGACCCGCTACCGCCGCGACACGGTGGGCTTCGTCTTCCAGTTCTACAACCTCGTGCCCAATCTCTCCGCGGCCGAAAACGTGATGGTCTCGACCGAGATGAGCGACCATCCGATGGACGTCGACGAGGCCCTGCGGCTGGTCGGGCTCCAGGATCGCACCCACCATTTTCCCGCCCAACTCTCCGGCGGAGAACAACAGCGGGTGGCCATCGCCCGGGCGCTGGCCAAGAACCCCGATCTGCTGTTGTGCGACGAGCCGACCGGGGCCCTGGACTACCACACCGGAAAGCACGTGCTGCGGATGCTGGTCGATCTGAAGAACGAGCTGGGCAAGACGGTCGTGCTGATCACGCACAACAGCGCCATCGCCCCGGTGGCCGACCGCGTGATCCGCCTGCGCAGCGGCCAGGTCGTCGAAGTCCACGCCAACCCCCGGCCGGTCCCGCCCGAGGAGATCACCTGGTGAGCGTGCTCGACCGCAAACTCCGGCGCGAATTGATGTCCTCGAAGTGGATGCTGCTGGCGATCGTCGGCATCATCGCGGTGGGCGTGGCGTGCCTGGTGGCGATGGGTTCGGCCTACAACAACCTCGGCGAGGCCAAGGGGCAATACTACGTCGACTGCCGGATGGCCGATTTCTCGATCGAGTTGAAGAAGGTGCCGCTGGCCGAGTTGGACGCGCTGGCCGAGTTGCCCGGCGTGAGCGAGATCCGCCCGCGCATCCAGTTTCCGGCCACGGTGGATCTGGATTCCGCCTTGGCCGAACGTACGGGCCCGGGACTTGCCCTCGCGTTGGAGAAGGCCGCCAGGCCGATCAACGGGCTGGTGCTCTCGCTGCCCGACCACCGCCGGGCGGTGATCAACGACGTGATGCTGCGTCGCGGCGGCTATTTCACCGAGACGCGAGAAAACGAGGTGATCGTCAACGACGCCTTCGCCCGGCAGTGGGATCTGCAGCCGGGGCAGAAGATCCACCTCGTGCTGAACAACCGGCGGCAGGAGTTGTTCGTCGTGGGCACGGCGATCAGTTGCGAGTTCGTCTATCTGCTCGGTCCCGGCGCGATCATGCCCGACCCGGA
>Ga0307378_10011820_pt1 | contig 11215 bp, 21 predicted proteins | sample UN1MG_FD_202238 | JGI IMG/M metagenome (GOLD analysis project Ga0307378, IMG submission 202238) | Soil microbial communities from Risofladan, Vaasa, Finland - UN-1 | ecosystem: Environmental > Terrestrial > Soil > Coastal area > Acid sulfate soil | place: Finland: Risofladan, Vaasa | collected...
AAAATTTCATCTTTTTTAAATTTTGTTCTAAGAACTATTTTTCCAAAACTTCTTGCCACTTTTTCTCTTAATGTCCAACTGCTTAAAGAATTTGTTAATATTTTACAATTTTTACCAATATCTTTCTGTTCTTCAGGCGCTTCTGTACCTCGATATAAATCAAATTCCTCCTGTCCTGGATATTTTAAATCCAAAAGTTTCTCAGTAATGGATTTTTGTACTTTTACATAATTAAAAACATCATCTTTATTCCATCGCCACATAGCGTTTTTAAAATAAGTATTCCATCGTTCTTGCCCAATATCATCATGATGTCTAATTTCACCACCATATAATTCTTTAATTACTTCTTTTAAAACCGCAGCTCCCTCATTATTGCTTGATCGAAGCCATTATTTTCTAGTTTCCTTATTAATAAGATAGTGATCGGTTTGGGCATATAATTCATCTATGCATTTTGAACATTCTTCTGTTTTTATTGATTCCCCATCAACATTTTTAATTATCTCTTTTAAATCATTGCTTATTTTATCTATATTAAAATTACCAGTCTTCTTAAACTCCTCTATTGTATCCAATCCAAGAGATTTCATTCGCTTTTTTCTTTCTACCATTTGTTCCTTGATTGAAATGCCACGTTCCATTTTTATCATTTCTAGAAGGCTCTTATAATCAACTCTTCTCGATACTTCATATCTTACTGAATAATCTTCATCATTCATCATTTTAGGAAGTTCTTTCAAATCAATTCGTGATGCTACAGTTTCTCTTATTGTATAAAGTTCATCCTTCATCATCATTTTTAAACCAATTTGGTCAACTTTGTATGCTATTACTGATTTGATTGTTCCCAACCATGCGGGTTTAGTTTTAAGCAACCTATGTAATTCATCCTGACTCAATCTTTTGGTAATTGCATTCATAACATCGCCTTTGCGTTCGGCAACTCCTTCAGCAAAATCTTTCAACATTTTTGGTAAATATCTTTCATCTATTCTTTGTGCTACTGCTATCATAACAGAGGAAGCTTTATCTTTCATCATAACAGGTAAATATTTTTCATCTATTCTTTCAGCTACTGTTTTTCTAATACCGGGCATGTCATCGTTTATTAATTTTATCAACACTTCTTGATCTGCTTTCAGAGCCACTTCTTTTCTAACAAGGGGAAATTTATCATTAACAAAATACTTACAATATTTCTTATCAATTCTCCTTGCGACTACTGTTCTAACCGCTGTATCTTCATCTTTTATCATTTTTTTCAAACCATCTTGATCTATTCTTTTTGCTACTTCCTCTCTAACCTCTGCATCGTCATCATTTATCATTCTATGTAAATCTTTTACATCGACACGCATTGCTACAATCCTTCTTACTTTTGGATAAGGACTGTCCATAAATAAATAAGAATACTGGTTAGGAAGATAAAACATTGCGTTTTCTAAGTTATTACTAGAAGTATCAAAGGCCGCTTCTTCAAACATAGGTATTGCTTCTTCAAGATTTCTCTTTAAAAGTTTTTGATCTAAGGTTATTTTATCAAAAACCATATTATTATAAATATTCTTTAATATATCAACCTTTCCTTCCAAAGTTTTAGAATTTGGCCGAATATCTTTTTCTACTTCTGGGCTTTTTTTAATTTTTTCTGTATCTTCTTTAACTTTCTTTTCCTTAACCATATCATTTAATCGTTTTTGTTCTTCTATAGGCAATGATTTGAACAAAACCATATTTTCTGTAGTAGGATGCTTAAATTTTCTACCTTCCCACCATTTTGCCATAACATCAATTATTGCAATCTTGATATTTTTATCAACATCCTTTTCAGATAAAACTTTTTTATCTTTTTCTAATCTCTCATCCCTTACTTTTTTTATCCAATCTGAATTTTCATCAGTATTGTCAGGTTCAATAACCATTATTTTATCGGACATATTTAAAACCTCATTCCAGCGCCAGGCATTTTGGTATTTGCTATTTTAGATTTCATAGATTTTGTAAAAGATTCCCGCCAATCAAAATAATTCTTGTATGAAGTTTCCATACTTTCTCCGCCTACAATACGCAATAAAACCTCAATAAATATATTATTTAATCTCATAACTCTCCTTTTTTATTTTATCAATTTTTTTCTTTATTTCCAAATCTCCTTCATAAGTTCCAGTTCCATAAAACATTGCATCCAATCCTTTTGGTACAATCTTGACCCAATCAGGTACTAAAGATAGTAAAAGTAGCAAATCTTCTTTTGATATTATCATAAACTCCTCCTCAATTAATACAGGTCTTTTTCCATTAACAGGAAAACAATAAACACAGATATTTTCTCTCGCTTTTGGTTGCGGTTGTAATCGATCACATTTTGGACATCTAAAATACATTTATAAATTCCTTCGATATTTTAAACATAAAAACAAGACAGTTCCAGCAACTAACAAACTGGCAGTATTAGAAATAATTATACAAACGCTTAATATGTAAAAACCATAGAACAACCAATTAATCTGACAAAAAACTATTGCAAAATATAATATCAGACTAAGATCTCCGCTAGTCTTTCGCTTAATAAGTCGAATGACTTGTGTAATTCCTGCCAACGGAATAATTAAACCAACCAAACTCATCCATAATTCAATATAAAAATTCATTATTTTACTTTAAAAGGGATTATTCGAATTGCAAACATTGAACAATGTTTTTCGCATATTCTGCATCCAACACATTTATGCATATCTTTAACCTCACATACTGGATAGAAATGTTTTTTACCTGTCAATTCATTTTCCGAATAAACTACATGAAATATTCCTCTTGGACAAAATTCCTCACATACTCTACAACCCTTGCACCATTCCCGTATAATTTTTATTTTATACATGAAATTCTCAATTCATTTTTTTACTTTAAATAAAGGTTTTCCTTGTTTGGTTCCAGATAATTCCAGTTCCCTCAAATCAATCTTCTCAATTCCTGGAGGCCATTGAACAGTTACTATGCTTCCACTCATATCAATTATCTGTCCACTGTTTGAAAACCCTTCTCTAACAACCGGATCCATACGAGATGGTTTTAAATATTTTGCTTTAATTTTTTCATTTTGCTTCTTCACAAATCATCTCCTCAATATTCATTATACCTCTTTTCTTCGATACTTTCACTAATTCATGTTTTATAATAGCATTCTTAATTTTTTGCCATGTTTCGTAAGAATAAGGACCATCTGGCAAATCATTTCCTCTTGTCCAATCCTCACCTGCTCTAGGTTTTCTACAACTAACAACACAACCCAAGTAACCATTATTTTCTTCACGCCATTCTACTGTTATTGCATACACATTATCATGTGTATAAATATATAAACGCTTTCTATTAGATAATTTTTCTTCCTTATCTTCGTATCTAACATAACTTTCTTCATTTCCATACGGAAAAATTTCTTTTAGCCAATCTTTATAAGCAAACTTATTTACCTTTTCTTGTTTATTTCCAACTTTTCTGGTTCCTTAAACTTTCCACCTGGTATCATCATATCATTTCCTCCTTTTTTCTATACCGCTGAATAGCGGATTATTAAAAAATTTGTGTCCAATCTTCTCTCAATCTTACTAACGCATCTAATTTTGCAGGTTTAAAACAATTTGATTCTGCAATGTTTACGAATTTCTTTTCTATCTCCTTGTAATTTTTATCACTTTTTGGTCTTTTGCATTTCAAAAACTTTAAAATAGAATTATCAATTATAACAAAATTTCTATAACCAAGATTTCTTAAAAAATGACTGGCAGTCTTCATTCCCAAGCCTTTAATAAACTTTACTAACAAATCTCTTAATTCATGCGGGTCTTTTTCCATCTCAAGAATCCTCAAAACTAAATCAAAATCTTTCTTTGCAGATACCAATCTTTTTGCTTTATTTTTTGGAGAAAAAGTGCTACCTTCTAAAAAATATACCAATACATAATCTTTAAAAGGAAGATTGTAAAAGTTTATATTTTTTAATATATCTACAACAATAAAAGTATCATGTTGTGAAGATTGTGAAATACAAATACAAAAACATAGAGAATAAAAAATCTCTTCAGGTGTTTTACACATATTAAAGGTTTTAAAAATTTGTTGTAAATAATAGTTTTCATCTTCTGAAATTTCTAAATTTTTCATATATTTCTCCTTACATTTATCATCATTTTAGAATAACAATCAGATATGTTTTTTTTATTTTCTTTAGGAAGAAAAGAATAAAGATAACGACATCGCATTATCCAACGATCCCCAATTTCAGATATATCTTTTAATCCCCTGCTTAATCTCATTTAGCTTTTTTAGCCTTTTTATAAGATTGTCGATTATAATCAGAAATAATCTCACCTTTTTCTGTAATTCTGTACTTGCTTACTACTTTTTTCTTTGAATCCCCGTATGCTTTTCTCCGCAACTCTTTTGCACGTTTTCCTCTCATAATAAAATCCCCTCATTATAAATAATACACATTTTATCTCTTAAAGTCAACTTTTATATAATTTTTTAAAAGCCTTTTTAATCTTTTAACATTATCATCGGGCACAATAATGCACGGAACTGCAACATATTTCAGCTCTTTCAATGAAACTAGCCTATTTGAACCCAATAATACACCAAATCTGCCAGAATCTCTAGGTTCCACTACCAAAGGATTCTTCAAACCGGCTTTTTTAATACTTTCATAGACATTTTTCGTTAATTGGCACCCGTTTAACTTATTCCGCATCCTTTTTTCGGTATTTCTGGCCTTATTATATTCAAGTAGCTCCATTGATATATCTACTGGTTTTTCGTCCCGCATATAGGCTTTGTGCCTATCACAAACGCCAAATAAACCGGGTTTTAACACCCATTCTGCCAATTCCCCGCAAATAACACACCGTTTATTTTCTATGTTATTTTTTGCCCAATCCATCAGGTTTTAATTTCCTTTTTTTGGAATTGCAAAACAATTCGTTATACGAAGGTGCTTTTCTTATAAAATTCAATATTTGCTGTTCCTGACGACTAAATTTCGAAATGGGTTTCTCTTTTGCTTGTCTTAACAACGCCATATAAACATCAACATTAGTTGCTTTTTTATTCTCTCTCCATGCTTTTTTATTCACTCATCTCTCCTTTTAATGTTTTATTTCCTCTTCCTTATCCTCTTCCTCTGTCACAACACCTTCGGTTTTTACCACTACCTCTGATAAATCCATATTTTCTTCATCAACCACAAAAGTTATCATTTTTATATTAGTGGTAACGGGATCATATTTTGATAAATAACCGTGTTCCTTTACATAATTTTTAACAATAGTCTCCAATTCAACTTTGCTAATTGTTATCTGTCTGCTTATTGTTTGTAAAATCTTAATCTTCATTTTTCACCTCTTAATGGTATGGTTTTTAAAATTATTTTTGGTAAATCTTCTTGCGCATCAATTACTATAGTTATTTTATTTAAAGGAAATTCTTCAAATTTTTTCCCATCAATATAAACTTCTGTACCACAAGAAGTGCCATTTTTACTTACTATTTCAAATTTACCACATTTAACAACAATATCTTCTGAAATTATTTGTATTTTTTTCCTTATCATTTTATCTTCTCCACTAATAATTCTTGATTAAACTCTTACAATTGTCATATAAACATATTCTTTTCCATCATCTCCTTTTATCTTCCAATATCTTCCAGATTTTGTCAATAAAGTTCCTTGTTTTTCTTCTCCTCCTATTACAAAAGTTACTTTATCTCCGGGTTGGATTCTATAAATGTCTCCCTGAATTGAATCTACCAAATTTGTTTGTTCTGCCTCTTTCATAGTTACTTTTTTTCCCATATTTTCCTCCATAAATAAAATAAAACAGAGAGATAGTTTGTTTTAAATTAAGCTACAATTCTTTCAATTGTATCCCCATGATTGTTACATAAATACGCTACTGAGTCAGTTAGAATACTAAACAATTCTCCGTTATCCTCAAACCTCAGTGTAATCCTTGTACATTTTGATACTTTTACATCTTTTGCATCTTTTACAGCTTCCTCAAACAAAAGAAGATCATAATCCTCTGTCACAGGACAATCTCTATCTATCTCTTCGTAATGTATTCTTACTATCTCACCATAAACCCACCAATCATCCTTTCCATAACCTCTAATTTTTAAAATCATAACTACCTCCTTTTCTTTATACCTGTTTACTTTTCCTATCTACCTATCTCTCTGTTTTTCTATATTTTTGTAATGCTTCAAGGTCACCATCGGCCGTAATTCCTGAATATATTCTGTCCCATTGCATAAAACCAAGTTGTCTTTTACAATAAGGACATTTAGGACCAAATATCCATTTTAAACATCTACCTGACAAAGTAGCAATTCTCCCACTACCACAATCACAATTTGTAGAAATAATATCATACTTTCTCATCCCTCATCCATCCTTTTGGTTTTTTGAATAATTGTTTCAATCGGTTTTGTTATAACTATAAACCTATCATCCAAAATAGGTTCTAATTCCTTTTTAACTATTTCCCAAGCCAAATATCCATACCCACAACCAGGTCTGGGCAAATAAACCTTTGCCATGCTCAATGTATTTGCTATTTCTACTAGCTCTTCTGCACTTTTTTTAATCAATTCTAAATCAGCTTTTTCATTCCATTTATGTTTTACAGGAAAAGTAATAATATTATAATCCCATACATAAACTTTATTTCCAGTTTTTTCCAATACCATTGCTAAAAATTTTGGAAGCATTGGGATTCTCGTTGCTGCTTCCAGTGCACAACCTCTTCCCATAACTGCCAATCCTTTTTTATTAACAGAACCGTTGGTTGTTATAACTTTCCAACCATTTGTAACATCCCATAATTCAATCTGAGCCTCTTTCATATTTTTTTCCGTGGAACAAAATTAAGATTCAATAAAAAATTCACCTTAACCTGTGAAGCATGTTCAAAACTAAACCAATGAATTTCAGGCAAAGTATTAATCAATGATTCAGGTTTACCAACTTTTAAAAATGGCAAAACTGTATCAGTGTAAATTCCAACATCGTTATGCTTTAGCCAAAATTTATCTCTCCTGAACCAACAAATAGCTTTTAACAATTCATTAAAATCCCATTTATTGAATTTTATCTCTTCATTACTATCCTCAAACATTATCAATGGTGAACATTTTGTTCCACATTCTACTGTTTCTTCAATAATCCAATAATTGTTTTTCCAGTCCATTCCATTTTGCCAAATTTCTGCATAATAATTATCTTCAACTGTTCCAAATTTTAAATATGGATATGCCCATCTTTCTGTTGGAATATTATATTTTTTTCCACATTCTTCAATAATTCTATCAGCACCAATAAAATGAGTAGATTTTGAAGTCGTATAAATCCTATTCTCATATTTCATTTATTTATATCCTTCTTTATTTTCCAGTTTTTATTCTTTCAATTGCCATTTTACAATATTCTACACTTATATCAACGCCTATCCATCTTCTGTTCAAACGTTCTGTCATTATGCAAGTAGTCCCTGAGCCAACAAATGGATCCAAAACTATTCCTGGATCAAATCCTGCATTACAGTCACAGGTTTCATAATAATCACCTTTGTAAACAGGCATAAATCTTTTCCGACTAGCCGCAAAAACACCATCAGTATCTTTTGACATATTTCCAGGACGTGTCGGGACACTCTCTGAATCAATAACTTTAACCCTAGCTTTTCCACATTTCTTACAAACAGATTCGGGACAACCAGCTTTAATAGGAGTTTCTATTAATTCTAATGGCATTGTTGCAAAATGTGATCCTGTAAATCCTTTTGTATTTATATTCCACACACACCTTTTATTTCTTTTTTCTGGATCATTCTTTCGTGTACCATCCGCTCTATAAAGACCACTTGGACCTTTAAAATTATTTTTATCATCATACAGTTCATATTCATTTCCATTTATTTTATCTCGATATTTCTTTCCATGTGACGGTTGAAACCTTCGAGGTCGCCGGTGCCTGACTAGCCCGCTAGCTCTGTTTTCGTAATAAAGAACAGGTTCAAATTGTTGCTCAAAATAATAGTTTCTGTTTTTTGTAAAAAAGAATAAATATTCAAAATCAACTGTAAATCTATCTGTACAATTTGAGGGCATGGCATTATCTTTTGACCATACAATTACATTTCTCATAATATACCCATTATCAATCATTTCTGTTGCAAACAAATGAGGAATTTGTAATAAACTTTTATCCCGATAAGTATCTCCTAAATTAATCCAACAAGTTCCATCATCTTTTAACACTCTTTTTATTTCTTTATAAACACTACATAAATGTTTTATATATAAATCTGGAGTAGGTTCTTGGCCTAATTGTCCTTTCCATGCGCCACATTTATTACAAAAACATCCTAGGTTTGCTTCTTTGGAACTCGCTTCTTCCCTCCATTTTCTTTGAAATTCTTTATTACCTGTTTGCAATTGTAATGCTTTGTTTTTTATCTCTCCCCAATCATGTTCACAAATTTCATCCCCATCCCAAACAATCGGAGTAGATTTATAAAATCTTTGATTAAAATAAGGCGGGGACGTAAAAGTCATATCAATACATTTATCTGGAAGTGTTTTCAATATATCCAAAACATTTCCACATAAAATATTTCCTGATAAATTATCTACAGCTTTGCCCGCAGTATCTTTAATTATTCCTGGATTATAACAACTTCCATTATGTGTAAACATACCTACTGTTTCTTGCATTGCAATTTCTCCAGAATTTAAATCAATGAAAGTAACATAAAACAAAACCATAAACCTATAATTAATAAATTCAAAGATGCAAATATTCTACCTGTCATTTTATCTCCTTCTCTAATATTGATTATTTTAACTCCGTTTTAATAATCCGTTTTTTAGCCATCTGACAATATTCTTCATTTATTTCAATTCCTACCCAATCTCTTCCTAATTTTCGAGCTGAAATAGCTGTAGTTCCGGAACCTATAAAAGGATCAAGAACTATTCCTGATTCAAAACCAGCATTGCATTTACATTTAGTATAGCCCTCTTCCACTCTTGTTGTCAACTGTCTGTATTTTGACCAATCAGATTTATGCAAACCACTGTTTGGATCATCTTTATTTCCACTTTTAGCAGTCCCTGTGTTTTTTCCAGGACGAGTATTTATTCTGATTTCCTTGTAAACTTTCTTACGTTTTTCACCGCATTTTTTACATATAAATTCAGGACAACCAGCTTTAATAGGTGTCTCAATTAATTTTTCAGGAAAAGCAGCGAAGTGGTTTTCTGCCAATGGCTGCGTATTGATAGCCCAAGTTGTCCTTTTGTTTCTTCCCTGCAAATTTGGTCTCAAATTTCTATCTCTAAATGTTTTCTGTCCTGTACCAGTATCCCATTCACTCTGATTTTTGGCTTTTATTACTTCACCGCCCCATCTTTTCAAGGGCTCTTCATAAGATTCAAATTGCTGTTCAAAATAATAATCCTTTTTTTTAAAGAAAAAGAATAAATATTCAAAATTAACTGTGAATCGATCTTTGGCAGATGAAGGTATTTGGTTTATTTTCTCCCAGATTATTGTATTTCGTAATCCCCATCCTCTCCTTGCCATTTCTAATGAAAATCTAAAAGGAATTCCACAAAGTGATTTATCTAATACTGTCCAAGCTGGTTTTTCTTTAGGTTCTGCTCCGCCTAAAACCTGTTGGAGATGTTTTCCTCCTTCTATTTTATGATGAGGTAGTTTGCATCCACTGCCCGCATAAGTATCTCCTATATTAACCCAACACGTTCCTTCTGGTTTCAGCACTCTTTTAACTTCATCAAATACATCACATAAATGATTTACATAATCTTCCATGTTTGACTCAAGACCAAGCTGTCCTCTCCATGCACCACATTTTTTACAAAAACCAACTTCGCTTTTTTGTATTTGACCTGCATATTTTTCTGTACGATTTCTTATTATAGTAGATTTATCACTGTACCCTGTTACTATTTCTGTTTCCTTTATATTCCATTCATGTTCACAATTTTCATCTCCTCCCCAAATCACTCCTTCTTTGTGATAATTACGTAGCGCCCAGTATGGTGGCGATGTAACAGACATATCTATACATTCATCGGGGAGCTTTTTTAATACTTCTCTAACATCTCCGCAAAGTATTTTATTTTTGAAATTATTATCAATCTCATCAATTTTTAATATCTCTGGAGATCCTAATTCAGTTACTCCCAAACCGCCATCATCTAATCTAAAAATTCCAACTCTATCATTCACCCAAGTATTCCTCAAATATTTTCATTCTATCTTTTGCTATGTCTAAATATTCCTCTGTTTTATCAATCCCTACCCATTTTCTTTTTAAAACTTTTGCAGCTAAACATGTAGTTCCAGAACCAACAAAAGGATCCAAAACTATATCACCTTCTCTGCTGCCTAGCATTATAAGATATACCATTAATCTTATAGGCTTTGTACTCGGATGAATATTTCTTTTCACTCCCATATCTTTTTCAGTTCTACAGGGCTTTGGTATAATTAAAAAAGGATAACTTTCTTGAAGATCTTCAAACCATTTATCTAAATCAAAAAATCTGGAAAAATATGCGGAAAAATCTTCATTATCATTTTCTTCTTCAATTTCTCCAATATCCAATTCTCGGCGCCCTCGGTTTCCTTCCAATTTAAAAGTTCCCATTGTTTCCCGATGATATGTCTTTTTAACATTCTTAGAATTGTTTAATACTTTGTTACCTACCAATAAATTAGCTGGAAAACGTCCTGTAGATTTAAGATAATTTTTATATGCTTCAGCAGGATCAATTCCAACTCTGTTATCAGTTAAAATCAAACTAACATTATCAACACCTTTGTTTATTGATTCCTGTCTCCCCTTTGCAGCAAGTGCTGCGCCCTCTTTTTCTTTTTCATTAACAAATGGAATTCGACAATCTTTCATCCACGTCCCACCTTTTCCATTCTTTAAAGCTTGCTCAGTAAATCCCTTCTCAGATAATGATTTCATTGCAACTATTATAATTTCTACGGCTGGTTTTGGTTGAAATCCACCGTATAATCCATCAAACTTTTTAGCTTCTTCAGAAGCTGGAATTGTAATATCAAATTCTCCGCAAGCTGCAATTGCAGTTGGTCCTTTCTTGCCCCAATTCTTTTCAG
>Ga0307378_10011822_pt1 | contig 11214 bp, 11 predicted proteins | sample UN1MG_FD_202238 | JGI IMG/M metagenome (GOLD analysis project Ga0307378, IMG submission 202238) | Soil microbial communities from Risofladan, Vaasa, Finland - UN-1 | ecosystem: Environmental > Terrestrial > Soil > Coastal area > Acid sulfate soil | place: Finland: Risofladan, Vaasa | collected...
GGGCAAGTTTTCCGGCATCCCCTATCTACCAGGCGGTTACATGGATTATCTGGAGCGGCTACAGGAGTTGCAGGGGAGGCTCACCGGCCCGACGCCGGCATTCGCAGGCGCTCCCCGTTTCGCACGCGAGATCGAGAGCGAGCGGTTCAACCTGCGCGCACTGCAGCTCGGCGCGGGCGACACGATCCCCCAGCAACAGCTCGAGGAGCAGAAGCGGATTCGCGCGGCAATCGAATCACTCGAAACCGCCCTCGAAAAATCGACGGGATTCCCGGAGTAGCCGTCATGACGACCGCAAAGACCATCGCTGAACGAATTCAGACGCCGGCGGACCTGCGGCGGCTGCGGCGAGAATACAAGCGGGCCAAGGCTGCCCTGCGGACTTTCCGCGCGAAATTCGGCACCGAGCTTATGCTGCTGGTTGCCGCCGACGTGGCCCACGAGGCTGGGGAGCTTCGGCTGCTCGGGGAAGAAGCGGAAGCGTTCCAGGCGAACATCGAAACGCTCAGGCGGGAGCTGGGATAAAAAAAATGTGTTGAAACGCGGTGCCGGATTCGTTAGAATCTCACTACGGTAAAAAAAATGCCCGCGCGGCTGGCAGGCCTTACGCGGGCGGAGAAAAGAAGCAATGCCAAGTATACCATACATACAGCAGCAAGTCAAAAGAAATCCCCCACAAACTTCACACGTTTCCGCCGCGCCCGGTCTGTTCCGGGGGCGGCTTGTTTCATGGTCCGTTGTTGAAAGGAGGCCAGACTATGGCCGAGCGGAAAATTCAGTGTACGCGGAAGTATCTGTGTAAGACCTGCGGCGGAACCGACGCCGCCGGCACCCTCACCGTCGAACTCGGGGAAGGCGGAATCGCGGAGATCGGATTCGAAGAGGACGACGCGCCTTGCGCGGATTGCGGATGCGTCATCGAGGACGACGACTGGACCGACGACTACGCCGCGGTCGACGATTACGGCCAGCTCGTGGAATTCACGCTGACCTATGAGGACCTGCAGTCGGGAATCAAGGAGATGAAGCTCGACAAGGAGACCGAGCAGGCGATCATCGAGCTTCTGCGCAGCATCGCGATCCCGACGTAACACTCCCGCTGAATTCGGCGGAAGTGTTTCAACCCGCACGGTAGGGTAGGGTAGGGTAGGGCAAGGCAAGGCAAGGCCGAGCGGGCAAATTTGCCCGTTCGGGACAAGGCACGGCGGCACACTGGCCGGTTGCAGGCCCGGCCAGAAAGCAAGACTTTCAGGACAATTGTCCTGAAGGTTTGACCGGCAAGGCGACAGACAGACCCGGAGAACTTCACTTTGTTTCGGCCGAAGAAAGGACACGGACAATATGAAGGCGAATGATGATCAAGCTCAACGACTGCAAACTGGACTTCGTGAATGAAACCGAACTGGCCGACCTGCTCGGCTGCTCGGCGCGGTCGATCCGCCGGCGGGTCATCGCCCACGAGCTGCCGCCGCCCATAATGCTGGGCCGGCTGCGAATGTGGGCGGTCGAAAGCGTGAAGCTGCACCTGCTCGACCGGGCTGAAGACGCCCGCGTGCAAATCAGCCGGATGGGGGGATGAACGATGCCGACAGTTTTCCGACGCCTCGACCGGCACGGCAACCCCTACGACCGCTGGACATTCGCCTATACCGACTGGCGGGGCCGCCGCGTGCAGCTCCAGGGGACGACCTCCAAGCAAGAAACCCGACGCGCGGCGGAAGGGCTGGAAAGCGCCCATAGGGAAATGCGCCTGGGGCTGCGATTGCCGCCCGATGCTATCAGCCGCCACGAGAGCGACGCGCTCGACTCAACCATCGAAGACTACCTTCACGCCCAGAACGCAGCAGGCGGCTTGATGGGGCGGGCGTGGGCGGCCTCGACGCGGGCCAACAAGGTCCGACACCTGGCTGACTGGCAACTGCGGCTGGGCGCCGCGTGCATCGGCGACCTTCTCGGGATCCGCGCCGACGTGGAGAGGATCATCGCCGACGACCTGAAGGCCGGCGTAAGCGGCAAGACCGTCAAGAACCGCGCCGGCGACTTGAACGCCTTCCTGAACTGGCTGGTAAGGAATCGCCGGCTGCGAGAGAATCCCCTGGCCGGTCTGACAATGCCCAACGACGAACCGTCGATCACGCGCACGCGGAGGGCGCCGACGCTGGCGGAGATCGAGCGGCTTATCGAAGTGGCCCCGCCGCATCGGGCCTTGTTGTACTGGCTGGCGGCGGCAAGCGGGCTGCGTGCGGGCGAACTGCGGCAGCTCCGCATCGAGGACCTCGACGCCGAGCGACGCGGCTTGAACCTGCGAGCGGAGATCGTCAAGAATCGTCGGGCCGGCTTCCTGCCCCTGGCAGCGGCCCTCGTGGATGCACTTGTGGAAGGCAGCACGTCGGGCCAGGTGGCCGCGCTTTATCGGCTCTATGGCCGGACACCGCCGACGCGGGCGCTTCTATGGGTGCCCCGCCAGACGGCGAAATCGTTTTCCTTTGATTGCAAGAAGGCCGGACTCGCGAAACAGGCCCTGGGCGGCCGGCTGGACTTTCACGCTTTGAGGCTGGGCTATGACGCCCTGCTCTTCTCTTCCGGGGCTACAGCAGTGGAGGCGCAGACTATGATGCGACACAGGGACGTACGCTTGACCTTGCAGCGGTATGGCCGGGCAGACGGCGAGCGGCTCGGCCAACTGGCGGAAGCGGTCGGGGCGCCGCTTGCGGAGGCATTCAATAAGCACGGCGCCGACGCGCGAACTGACGCAGTGGAAATGCGGCTCGCGGTCGGCGCCGAAACCTTAACCCCCAGCACGGAAAACAGCCGTGTTGAGGCTGGAGCGGGTGATGGGATTCGAACCCACGACAACCAGCTTGGGAAGCTGAAGCTCTACCACTGAGCTACACCCGCATTGCCACATTCTAATTATAACGCGGCGGCGGGGGGTGTCAAGAAAAATCCCTCGTGGAGGCTGCTTGCTGCGTTCGGTAGTGGAAGCCTGGAACAACGCGCCTTTGGTCACAACGCCGAGCCAAAGATCTCGCGAATGCCGGCCACGAAAGCCGACTTGCCGCCCTGTGAAGGATGCCTCACATACGTGGGCGCGTAGCCGAGCGACGCCAAAGCCGTGAAAGCGTGTCTTCCGATCGCGACGATATGAATTGGTTCGATGAATGCGGCGATCAGTCGGAGCGGTTCAGCGTATTCGAGCACTTCGCGTCTATGCGGGTTGCGGACCGAGAAGGGATCACCCGGCTTGTGAGTATGAAAAGGCACCGCGTCCCACGCCACGAAATGATGATGATGCGGCGACAGCACCCCCCAGAACGCCCTCGCGGAGTTCGAGATGAATGGCGGTGAGAGCCTGATCTCTTTGAGAGGAACCGGGACGCTGGACCGCTCACCGCGTAGGGGGAATGAAGGATCGAGCAACTGCCGCTCGCCCGTGAATGGGACCCCCGAAAAGCGGGCGCCCCAAGGCCCTGCAGCCTCACCGACAACAAGAATCGATCCTCTTCTGCAGGCCTGCTCCGTGTAGCTACGCAGGTTGGCAAGGCGTATGGCTGCGGCACCAGGGAGGTCCACTTCAGGGTTGCAGTCGCGATATTGGTTGAAGAGCGTGCCGGTGGAGGGCACGCTGGTGAGGAGGTTGCTGATGTTGTGCCAGAAAACAATGAAATCCATTTTGAATGAGCCCTTCTGCCTTCTTCCCTACAGACGCTTACTCGACCGTATTGGGCAGGCCAGAGTAGTCGATGCCAGTGGCTTCACAAAGGTCTTTCCAAGTTATGCAGCCAAGGTAGTGCCTGAGCAATTCTAGTCGCTCTCCCGGTGCAAGATGCGGTAAGCTTGTTTCTGCCATCGACGGGGTAAGCTGGAAGCTGGTGTCTTTGGCTATCACTACTACGGCGTAGTCTCTGCACTGGGCCTGCGCACGTGCCACCTCGAGGTTCCTGACGATCTGGTTCCGGCCAGCATACCAGTTGGTGCTGATGGATGGAGCCGGCTCGGTGCGCTTGCCTTCCACGAAGATAAGGGCGTCGTCCGTTTCGAGGTAGCAGTCCACGCTGGTGTAGCCTTCAAACGTCCACCAACCTGTTGGCCCGTGAGCGTTCAGGGATCGTTCGGCTTCTTTCTGAGCGAGCAACTGATTCTCATGACCGTGCTTGCCGAACAGCTTCTCTCTCCACAGTTGTGTGGTTGCGCCAAACTCCTGCATTCCGTTGCCAGGCCATTGCATCTTGTCAGGGTTCCGAATCAGCCACCGGAGAAAACTCACTGGAGGAGGTACGCTATACTCAAAGCACTTCTCCAACTCAGTAGAACCGATGAGGCGTCTCGTCAATAGTTCTTTGATAAGGCAGCCCAACTTGCCCCCGAGAGTTGCTGCGTAATCCTTGTTTTCAGGGCACAAAGCCAGCAGTTTGGGAAGCCACGACCTCCCAGAGCTGTCTTTCTGCAGCAGTTGGCGGAATACAGGCCGGACACGAGTTATCGAACTATCATACTTACCCATATCATTTCCCCTGTGCAACATGAAACCGCTGTTGCTGCGCCGGCTGCTGCTGCGTCACGCAATGGATGCCGCCGCCATCATACCACAATTCCGTGATTTCTATCCCGACTACCCGCCGCCCGCCCCAGAACTCCTCGGATAACTCAGTAACGAACGCGAGGGCAGCGTCATCCCATTCTCTCTGACCAAAGGTGCCCACCAGGACCACCTCGTTGCCAATGTACCAGTTCAAGTAGTTCGCGAGCACCTTCTTCTTCACGTGGCAGAAACGGCCGGGCAACGGCATTCTCCTTACCGCGAATCCCGCGTCACGAATGCGCGCCGCCGCGTCCTCGTAAACGTCGCGAGCCGGATCGTTCACCTCCATAGTCTCACCAACGACGACAGTCTGGGAGTCAACGAACCACGCAATGCCGTCGGGATGGCCTCGCGTCATGTCGCCATCCTCGAAATTCTCAAGCCAGACGATTCGTTGCAGACCGAGCGCTTCGCGGAGTACCTCCTCAAGCCTTTCGTTCGTTGCCCCCTTGTTGCGATGCCGCAGGCACGGCTTCGATGCTATGGCAGTTCCCGCACCGTTGAATTCAAGAGCACCACCTTCGACCACCGTGGGGTTGCTCACGACCCGGAGGCCCAGTTGGCTCGCCACGAGCCGGGGCACCTTGTCGTCATTCGAGAAGGGCTTCGTATATTTCCATCCCGAGAACCCGAAATCGACTACATGCAGCCCCTGCGAATCGAAAGCGAAGAGCGGGCCGTTGTCGCGGCACCAGCACCAGTCAGTCGGAATCCGGAAGAATTGGACGTTCTGCAGGTTGCCGCCGGCGGCGGAAATCGCGGCCCTGGCGCTCTGCTCGGTTTTCTCGTCCGAGACAATCAGGCGAGCCTGCTCCGTCGGCGAGAGCGCCGCGACGATCCCTGCGAAGACTGGCTCGTGGCGTCTCTCGCTTCCTTTCGGCCACTGCAGCCACGTGGCCTCGTGCGGAGCCCACTCCGGCGGTACGTGAATTTTGTTTCTGGACTCGCCCGACATGACCCTGTCAGGACCTCCCAAGGGATAGTCTCAGTCGTTGCCAGTTGCGGCCATTATAGTCCGTGGCCACACTGTTGTCAACTAAATTCATTGGCAGCGCGCACCTGTGACTTGGAGCTCTTCTCAGCGTTCGCTTCAGCCCATGCGCTATGGTAAGCTATGAGCATTTTCGTCATGCGATTCCTGCTGAACGCCGCCGCCAAAATTCCCTTAGATATTCCGCAAGGATGACTACAATATCAGCATATGAACGGATACACATTCGCCGACTCCGCCCTCGCGATCGGCGGGCTGGGCCTGTTCCTGCTTGGCATTCGTATGGCGTCGGACGGGCTGAAAGGACTGGCCGCCGGCCGCGTTAAAATCGTGCTGAGCATCTTGACGGGCCGACGCACGCTCGCAGCCGGCGCGGGCGCGGCTATAACCTTTCTGCTGCAAAGCTCCACGGCGTCCACCGTGATGCTGGTGGGGCTTGCGAACGTGGGCCTGCTGAACCTGCAGCAGGCGGCGGGCGTGGCGGTGGGCAACTGCCTCGGCAGCACGCTGATCGTGCAGCTCATCGCCTTCGACGTTTCGGCCTATGCGTTGCTGGGCGTGGCGGCGGGGCTGCTGGTGAGGGCCCTTTCGCGGCACCGGGTGGGACGGTCGGGTTCAGACGTGCTCATAGGCTTCGGGCTGCTTTTCTACGGGATACCGCTGATCCGCGCGGGGCTGGAGCCGATCGGGCATTACCCCTGGCTGAACCAATTGCTGGGCAGACTGGGATCGGAGCCGGGCTTGTTTGTGCTGGCGGCTGGGGCTGCGGCGGTTTTCACCGTTGCAACGCAAAGCAGTGCGGCCACTGTTGCGGTGGCGTTTGGTCTGGCCAGGGGCGGGATAATCTCGCTGCCGGGGGCGTTGGCGTTCATATACGGGGCGCACGCGGCAACGGTGGTCACTCCGATGATCGCGGCTGCGGGCGGGGACCGGCGCGGAGGGCGCGTGGTGCTGCTCGACCTGATCTTCAGGCTCGGAGGCATCTTGATTTTCGCCCCGTTTTCGATGTATATTGTACAGTTGGCCGAATCGATCGCCGGGCCGGGTGCCGATCCGGCAAGGGCCGTTGCCTGGGAGCACACGATTTTCAACGCGGCCGTGGTTCTGCTGGGGCTGCCGCTGCTGGGCCTGATGATCGGCGCGGTCAACAGGCTGCTGCCCATTCGCGCCGGAATCCCGGCGGGCGTGGTGAAATACATCGATCCGAAATCGGCCGATCCCCTGCCGATAGCAATGGAGAAGGCCCGAAAGGAAATTCACAGGCTGGGAGTGGCCGTGGCCGCGGGGCTTGCACGAGCGATGCGGGCCGTGGAGGATGACGATCTGGACACCCTGCAGGCGGTGAAGCTTGAAGACGACCTGACGGACCTGGCATACGAGGCGACGACGGCCTACCTGACGCAGCTTCCCGGCGGCGACGACGTTCCCGAGCTTGCAGCAGACCGCACGCGGCTGCTGTTTGCGCTCAAGGAGATCGAATTCGCCGGCGATATAGTCAGTAAAGACATCGTTCAGCTCGGCCGCAAGAAGGAATCGCTGGGGAAGGAATTCTCGATCGAGGGCGAGCGGCTGCTGCACGACTACCAGCGGCACATCGGCGAGCATTTCAGGCAGGCGAACGAGCTGATCCTGGAGCCGGACGCAGCATCCGCCCGGGAAATCCTCGACCGCGAAGCAAGCTTGGCCGCCGAGCGGCGTTCGATCCACCGCAGGCATCTCGAACAGCTTGGCCGCAACGTGCTCGAGGCGCAGGCGACGTCGTCTGTGTATACCGACCTGCTCGCCGCGCTGGAGATGGTAGCCCGCTGCTCGGGCGAGATAGCCGAAACCGTGCTTGGCGCCGTTGCGGGCGGCAGGTCGCGCAGCCGGAGCGAGACAAACGGGAGCGAAGATGCGTAGAATCGGCGGTATTTTCGGCCGCTCGGCGTATGGGCCGCTATACGAACACGCCCTGAAGGTGCAGGATTGCCTCCAACTGGTCGTGCCGCTGATGCGGGCGTTCATCAGCGGCAACTACGAAGAAATCGGCCGCCTGGCGCAGCAGGTGCACGAGCGCGAAAGCTCGGCCGACCGCATCAAGAACGAAATCCGGCGGAAACTGTCGCATAGCTTCCTGCATTCGGTCGAGCGATCCGAAATACTGCTGACGCTCAAGGCGCAGGATGACGTGAGCGATAGTTGCGAAGACGTTGCACAACTTCTTGAAATCCGGCGGACGCACGTGCCGGAGCGCCTCGCGGGTGTGGCACTGGAACTGGCGGAACAGGCCGTTGAGGCCGGTTTTGCACTTGTCGAGATCGACCACAGGCTGCCGGGGCTTGAGGAAGCTTCGTTCCCCGAGGAAGGAATCCGGCAGCTCAACGACCAGCTCAACAGCCTCCATCTCAAGGAATACGAGGCGAATCTTATCGAGCAAAGGGCGCTGCGCGAAGTTATAGCAGCCGAAAGCCAACTGGACCCCGTCAGCGTGATGTTTCTCGTCCAGATAGTCCAGCAATTGGGCGCCATAGCCGACGCCGCCGAAAACGCGGCCGACTGCATCGAGCGGATGATCGGCCGCCGCTGACGATGCGGCCGCAACGGAAAGGCAGGTACTGATGATAACAGGGCTGGCACACCTGTGTTTTACCACGCGCGACCTCGATTCCGCCATCTCCTTCTACTGCGATAAGCTGGGCTTCAGGCCGGCTTTCGATTTTGTCAATGCCGAGGGCGAGCGTTTCGGCGTCTATCTCCACATCGGCGGGCGGGCCTTCCTCGAGCTGTTTCAGCGGAAAGATGACAATGCCCCGGGCGGAAATTACCAGCACATGTGCCTCGAGGTGGACGATATCCGGTCGACCGTCGAGCAGCTCCGACAGGATGGCGTGGAAGTGGGCGAGATTACGCTCGGCTCCGACAATTCCTGGCAGGCATGGCTGCAGGATCCGGACGGCAACAGGATCGAGCTTCACGGCTATACGCCGGAGAGCAAGCAGACGCAGTATCTGGACCGTGGATGATGCACCCGAGTGGCAGCATGCGCTATCACGGGAGGATCGACAATGAAAACGACGGCTGGAATCCTTGTAATGCTGGCTTGCGCGTCGGTGGGTGCGGCTGAGCTGGAGGTGGTGGTCGGCCCGAGGGCGGAAATTGTCCGCGTTCGCGTGCTCAAGCGGCTGCCCAACAGCATATCGAAGATAAACCGCCGCTGGCACGACGCGGCGCGCGTCGAAAATGATGCCGAAAATGACGAAAAAGCCCATTTCATCGTTGAAGATTTGCCCGAAGGCAAGTATGATATATGTATAGAGACGAGGGAACACCACATCGAGGGCGTCGACCTGGGCGTGGGAGCGGAAGCAGACGAACCGGTTTTCCATTGGTGGCTGCCCGCAGACACCATCCGCACCGAGAATTTCGACCCCGCCGCCGATTTTGAGGAGGGCGTGGTCGTTGGCGAGGAGGAGAAGCTCGAGGCCATCCGAAAGCAATTCCGGCTGAAGGAGCTGGCCAAGGCTTTTGAAACCGTCACCAAAGTAAGCAAGTTCGAGAATTACGCGCGCGTGATTTTCGCCTCCGGAACCGCCGATGAGGCGAAGGCGCTGCTTGAGCTCCGCCGCGACGGCGGCCACTACGCCGAAAAGGGCGACGAAGTGATCTGGCGGTCTGAGATATGGACATTCACGTGGGCATACGGCTCCTGGATTGCACAAAACCGTGCGGCGAAAGCACTGGAGCGATTCCGGCTTCAACGACGCGAATTCGAGAAGCTGGACAGGCTCTACGACCCCGCACTCGGAGGTATTTCAGTAACGGAAGGCGGCAAGACGACGGTCGAATACACGCTGCCCGCCACGCTCGACAACACCATCGGGAAAGCTCGAGAAGCGCAGCAGTAACGGCCGTTTCCGGCCCTCCCATTCCCGGCACTAATACATCAAACCAATGACAAATACAACACAAACAGAACCACAACCGCGCCGCAGTTTTTCACAGGCGCTGTACGAAATGGCCGAGGCGGTGCCCATTGCGCTCAGCAAAGGGCTTAACGTGGCCCTCAAGAAGGTGCTGGGCGGATCGCGCACCGAACGCCTGATCAGGGAACTGATGCCGATCATTGACGAGATCGGCGAGAGCGGGCGGCTGCTCGAGGAGAACCTCCGCGAAGAGATGCGCAACCGGCCGGGCGATGAACTGACCGCCCACCTGCCGGATACGCTCGAGCTGAACCTGCGCGACGAGCTGCTGCGCGACAGCCCCGAGGAATACCGCGAGCGACGCTGCGGCGAAGTCGAGAAGAGCGTGCTGAAGCACCTCGGCGACCGCAAGAGTGTCGAGCTGATCGACGGGTTGACGCTCGACACGCAGGCGCAGTGGCAGATACACCTGACCGACAAGCTGCGCCTGTCGCTGTGCGAGCAGATGCGCAAGCGCCTGGCCGACGAGCTGCAGATCGCGCTCGCACCCGAAACAAGAAAAGCCATAGCGGCTGCAGCAGCCAGGGAATTTCCGGCTGATGCCGCCGACGACATGGCCCGGGCGGTCGTCTCGCGGACCGAAAACGCGCTGCGCGGGCCGGTATCCGAGCTGTTTTTCAAGCCGCTGACGGCCAAATACAAGCAGCGCCTGGAAGACGGCGAGACACTCGACGACATCCTGCCCGAGGCCTTCGCAACCTGCCGGCTCGCAAGCCAACTGGTGACCAAAACGCCGGGCGAAACGCCCAAGCCGATGCGCCATTTCGACGTGCAGCTCATCGGCGGCATAGTGCTGCACCAGGGCAAGATCGCCGAGATGGTCACCGGCGAAGGAAAGACGCTGGTGGCAACGCTGCCGGCGTACCTCAACGCCCTCAGCGGCAAGGGCGTGCATGTTATAACCACCAACAGCTTCCTCGCACGCCGCGACGCAGCCTGGATGGGGCCGTTGTACCGATTCCTCGGCCTGACGGTCGGCTACCTTCGCCATGAGGCGCCCATTGCTGAGAAGCATGCAGCATACGGGGCCGACATCACCTACGGCACCAACGACGAGTTCGGCTTCGATTACCTCCGCGATAACATGAAAACCAGCCGCCGCCAGCAGGTGCAGCGGCCGCTTAACTATGCGATCGTCGACGAGGTCGACAACATCCTGGTCGACGAAGCCCGCACGCCGCTGATCATCTCGGGCATGCCCGAGGAATCGACGGACAAGTACTACAAGGCCAACGCCGTTGCCCAGCGCCTGAAACCGATCCAGGACTACGAAGTCAAGGAGAAGGAACATACCGTCACGCTCACCGAGCAGGGCATTGTGCATGCGCAGGAGCTGCTGGGCGTGGAAAGCTTCTACTCGGGCGAGAACGTGGACTGGCCCCACCACATGAACCAGGCGCTCGCCGCCAAGGAGTTGTACCGGCGCGACCGCGATTACGTGGTGAAGGGCGGCGAGGTGATCATCGTAGATGAATTCACCGGCCGAATGATGCCCGGCCGGCGCTGGAGCGATGGCCTGCACCAGGCCGTCGAGGCCAGTGAGCGCCTTTCAATCAAGCAGGAAACGCAGACGCTCGCAACGATCACCTACCAGAACTTCTTCCGCATGTACAACAAGCTGTCGGGCATGACCGGCACGGCCCTGACCGAGGCCGAGGAATTCGACAAGATATACGGGC
>Ga0307378_10011824_pt1 | contig 11214 bp, 12 predicted proteins | sample UN1MG_FD_202238 | JGI IMG/M metagenome (GOLD analysis project Ga0307378, IMG submission 202238) | Soil microbial communities from Risofladan, Vaasa, Finland - UN-1 | ecosystem: Environmental > Terrestrial > Soil > Coastal area > Acid sulfate soil | place: Finland: Risofladan, Vaasa | collected...
GCCTTGGGTGGGGATGATGACGACGAGCTACGGCCCAGCTTGCTTGCTGCCACCCCGTTCGCTACCTCAGAGGATCGCCTACTGACCGAACTGTGGCTGCGCAAGCAGCTTGGCGGGGGCGCTCTGGCGACCCTACTGACCAAGGGGGTTCCGACCCTCGCCGGGATCGACCTGTCGGCCCAGATCGGGGCCGGGACAGCCGCCTACATGCTGCCCTACGCCAAGAAGGGCAAGACAGCCACGGAGACGGCCCGCAACGTAGCGTGGGCCTCGCTGGGCGCCACGGCGGGCACAGTGGACAGGGTTTCTAGGGGGTACGAGCTGCTGGCCTCAGGCGAGCTGTGGAAGGGCCTAGAGGCGGGCCTGCCGCGTGGGCCGAGCGAGGCCATACAGGCCTTCCGGGAGAGCCAGAGCGGTAAGGTGGACCGCTCTGGGACGATCCTGACCCCCGCCCATGACATCAGTGCGTGGCAGAGCGCCTTGTCGGGGATCGGAATGAAGACCACTGCCGATACCGAGCGCAATCTGCTGCAGCAGAAAATACGCCTGACCGAGCAACACTATGCCGAGCGGCGCAGGGAGATCGGCCACGAGTACATCGAGGCTATGCGGGACAGGGATATGGGGAAGGTGGCGGAACTGCGCCGGGAGTGGATGAAGGTTTCTGCCAGTATGCGTAAGCAAGGGCTGAAAGCGCCGCTGCCGTCGGCGTTGCACCAGTTCTGGCAGCGCGAGCTACGCGACCAGCGCCAAGTGATCGGCGGGGTGGTGACCAAGCGGTCGACCCGCAATCTAGCACTGGAAGGGATCTAGCGAAAACTCGGGACACGTGTCCCGAGTTTTCGGGCAAAAAAAGACCCCGGTCCCAGCGCGTGGGCGCCGAGACCGGGGGAGACGGAGAGGAGGAAAAACCGTCTCAAACGCGCTCAAGGAGGTTGAGCGCGACTAGCATATCACGGCTTGACCAGTTTCAAGTGTCCGGCTTCCGTGATGTTGGCATTGGCGTGGGAGTACCCCTGTATCCTAGTCAGGTTGAGGTGCCAGCAGAACGTCTGGCCCGTGATGCGTGTCGTGCCTTGGCCGAGGTAAAACCGGGAGTCGCCGATCAGGATCTCCTGCTCCTGCAGTTCCCGGCGCATGGCCTTGTAGCTCATGCGCGTGGATGAACACCACTCCCGCACTGCCGCCACGGACAGATACAGGTTGCCCTCTTCAAGGATCGCACGCCCCACCGGCTCGCCATTCATGATCACGCCGTCCAGCGCGCCAAGCCTGCCATCTTTCAAAGAGCGCGTGCTGATGATCTTCTCCGACAAGGTGGTGAGCATGACGTTGAACGCCTCCTCGTTGGTCAACGTCATGTCGGTCATGAACGCTTTGTGGTTTCTGATCGTCGACAGGCACATATCGAGCAAAGGGTCGAGGTCGAACTTCTCGAGCAGCCCTATCTCATGCAAAATCATTTTGGCCGCCAACGGTATGGCGATGTGCGCCGACCAGAACCGGTTCTCTTTGTCGATCTTCAGCTCGTCTTCGATGAACTCGCGCATCTTGAACAGAATGCGCTGGGCCTCTTTCTCGTTCTGGCTGACCCATTTCACAAACCTGAAACCCATGGCGCCGTAGTTGCCGCGTAGCTGTTCCAGCAGCTTGTCCATCTCACGGCGCTCGATCGTTTGAATCTGCGGCCAGTCAATTTCGATCAGGCGAGAAATCTCCGCTGAGGCGTCTCCTTTGAATGTGGCCAGCGTCTCAACCATGCTGCCGTTGGCGGCGCCGAACGTCACACACGCCCACGGTAAAAGCCGTTCTCGCCGCTTCCCGTCCGAACGCATGCCTTCGCGCGGCTGCCCGTTCATGATCGAGTAGGCCATGTTCGATGCTTTCAACGGGTCGATGTTGGTCATCTCGTCGACACTGGATGGGATCGAGTGCAACGTCTCCAACCGGTTGTACAAGGCTAGCTCGGTGGTGCTGCGCAACTCGGTCATCAACACATCGGGGTCGCCATAAGAACTTAACGCCACTCGGGCTGCGGTCGTCTTCCCCGTGCCTTTCTTGCCTATGGCGTTGACCAAGCACCCCGTAGGCATCTGGTAGAACTTCAGCAAGGGCGAGCCAATACCAAACAGGACAATCAGCTGGAAGGCAGTGTGGTTCGGGTGGTCGTACATGGCCTCTACCAGCTCAGTCCATTCTTCGGCCGAACCGCCGTTGTTGATGAACGCAGCCATGAACGAAGGTGCGCTGTCACCCGCCACCTTCACTTTCTGTATTTTGTCTCCTTGGATGCGCTGGTCCCCCAGCAGAAAGCCGCCGTCGTTCTGCCAGCCGAAGACCCGGTAAGCGCGTATTTCTTCCGTGCGCTGTTTCAACTGTTCCGCCATGGCGGCTACTAGAGAGTCCATTCTCGGTCTTGCTCCTTTGCCCGTGACGAAAATCTCATTCTGCCCAAGCGCCCCATACAACTCGGTGCCCCCTTTGCCGACTGTGCTGGCAGGCAAGTCGAAATGCCTGTACTGCCACCCGCCGCCTTTCTTCTTCCGCACTTGGCTGGTTACGCTATAGATTATTTCACCTGATGGCGCCCAGTGCCTACCCTCGAACCAGAACAGCGTCTTGGTGATCCGCGCATACTCGTTCTTGCCATCGTTCGAAACGACCAGTTGGCTGATATAGCCGTTGCGGTATGCGTACTTCTCGGGCAGCGCGATTTTCTCAGCTAGGTCTTCGTCGGTAACGACCTCGACTTCCTGCTGCGGCGGGTTCTCCTCGTACCCCAGTGTGATAGGCGAACGGATCTTGCCCCTGAACTCGCACACACTGCACAGGCCGTCCGCGTCGCCGTACGCCTCGCAAGTAGGCGGCCCCTTCTCCCAGTCGTCAAACTTTCTCTGTGTCTCGCCTTGGCTGTACCCTTCGTACTTGGCTGACCACTCGTGCGCCTTGTCTTCGCCCTCTACCGTGTGCTTGCACAACCCAATGCTAAGCCACCATGTCTGGTAGCTGGTGCCGCCCGAGTCCTTGAAGTTGGCGATCTGGAGGCACTTGGTGGCGACAATTTCGGCGAACGACGGCGGGTACTCATGCTTGCCTGCCAACGACTCGGTAGATGACATCCGGCCGTGCATGTAGGCCGGGACAGCATCGAGCGGGTCAGTTACGACGTGTGGTGAGAGCAGAGCTACGAAATCGTCAGGGTCGAGCAGCACATCGTGCTCACCCCACACCTCGACGGGAGAGCTGGCGCTATCGAAATACTTGCCCCTGTTGATGGTCTGCGGCGGTCGCAGCACCGATGCAATATCGCAATCTCGCGCCGGGTCGGACTTCAATCCGAAAACAGGGAACACCTGCCGTGCCATGTCCGCCAGCCGTAGCCATTCATCTTTCGGCACGTCGCGGTTGAATGGCCAGTAGGCGTGTATCCCATTGCCGGACGAAACAATGATGGGGGACGGGAGGGTTAGTTTTTCACAAAGCTCCGCTACGGCAGCGACAGCCTCGGTCTTGGATGGGTATGCGTTTGGTTTCGGCTTGCCCTCGTCGTTCAAGCCGACGTCCAGATCGCGCCATATCGCGCGGGCAAACGTTGCGTTCTCGGCAGTGCGGGTCTTGGTTTTTCCTTTCTCGTTGACGTACTCGGCCTGCGCGAACGACGCACAGGAAAAGTACACGTTGTATTCCTTGTCCTTGTTTGCTTCCTCGATCAGTTCGACGCCTTCATCCAACGTCGCGTACGGAATGTTAGCTACCCGGTTGTATTTTTGGTCTGCGTTTTTCTTCCGCTGGATAGCTGTGACGTACCGTATGCCCTCACCGGGCGTGACGAGGGTCAGAAATTCGTGGATTTCCATACCCTTCCTCTTTTGTGCCACTACGTAATCGGGGAGGGGACTGCCCCCTCCCCCCTATGCGGACGGGTCAGTCGTCAACCGCTGCGGACTTCATCGACGCTCGCAGCTTAGCTGCCAGTGCCGATACGGAACCACCTCCTTTCGCGCCCTTCGCGTCTTTTGCGCCGTTGGTCTTCGCTGCCTTGGGGGCTTTCGTTGCCTTGGCGGAAGCCTCCGCCGTAGCCGCTGAATCTTCACCCGCTGGCTGGTCGGCCTCGTCCTCGGTCTTGGCAGGTGCCGCGATCCGCGGTGCTTGCGCCCGATTGGCAACGGCAGCGATGATCTGCTGCGTGATGCGGGCAGTGGCGACTTCCAACACTTCCTTGTACTGCCCCTCAGCCAGATACCGCACTGCGGAGAACTGCAACTTGGGTGTGGCCTCCTCCGGGTCGAACTTGATCTTGGTGACCAAGCCTTCCATCGGTGCGCCCTTGCGCGAGAGGAACGCAGCGTATTCCGTGGCGTTCTTCAAGCTGGCTGGCGGGACGCGCAGCAACATGGGGTCGTTCAACGAGTCAGGGAACGAGATGGCGAGTCGCAGCGAGTCGCTGCACGCCTTACCCTTACCGTTGTTGCCCGTGCCCCATGCGTTGTGGTCACAACCCATACATGCGTTCGCCTGTTTGTCGGCCACGTCGGACGCCGGAGCGACACCATCGTCGCTGTAGCAGGTGGGCTTATCCTTGCTGCCTTCCGTGTACCCCTCCGCGTAATACACCTTGGAGAAGTTCGGTGCGGTGTTGACCAGCACTGCCTCGATGGCGTTCGCTGGCGTCTCGTCGTCGTCGGGCCGCATGATCGTCTCCTCTTCCTTGTTTCGCACGATAGCGAAACGCTTGCCCTTGATGGACAAGTAGGGGAACGTCGGTGGAGCGAGTGCGGCAAGAGCGTTGGTTGCGGATTCCGCAGGAGCGCGGAAGAAGGTCGGGACTTTTGCATCGTCAAACTTCGTTACTGAGGTTGCCATGGTTGTTTCCCTGTTAATGGTTAGGTACGACGGAACTGCACGGTGTAGATGGATGACACGTTTGCGCCGGGTGGAGGTTCTTGGTGCTCATTGATGTACCCCTCGACGGCGGTCTTGTTGAGGCGATGCTCGAGGAAATGCCACATTTCTTTTTCTTGGATGAATTTCCATGCGCTATCCCAGTCGCCCACCGTGACCGAAGTCTTTTTCACCTTGGTAATGGTGCCGTTGGGGGTGCGCATCGAGTTCACACCCATCTTGTTCAGATGCCCGAGCATATGCTGCTCGGCCTCTCCCATTGCCTCCGTGATGGGAAGCAAGGCTGCCTCATGCGCTCGCACCATCTCGGTCTTGGCGTCTCGCAGCTCGATGTAGGAAGCCGCGATCTCATTGAACTTCATTGTTCCGAATCTCCTTTGATCAGCTGTAAAAGGATTCCCTGCAGCTTTTCTCTGTGCCGAAGGCGGTGGTAGATGCGACGTTCGATCTCCGTGCCCTCGATCATGATGATGAGCTGCGTACGCCGCTGTCCCGGCCTAGAGATCCTCGCAATCGCTTGCTGAAAGGTCTCGTTGCTATGAACAGGGGCGAACCAAATTATCGTGTCGGCCTCTGTCAGCGTCAAGCTGTGAGACATCGTTTTTGGTTGAGCCACGATAACCCGGAGCGGGTGCTTGGGGTCTTGGAAATTGCGAAAGATTTCATCACGTTGGGATTTGGTCACGTCGCCGTACACCATGGCCGCGTTGTAGTCCTTAACAATTGAATCAAAGACATTGCGCAGCGCACCAAGGAACGGCACGAATACGATCACCTTCGCGTTTGCTTCCTCAATAATTTCCTTGACAAGGTTCAATCTATTTGCTGCGGGTAATATCACCTCCTTCTTATGGTCGCCGTAGACGACACCACAAGCGATCTGCAGCAGCTTGTCCGCCTTGACCGCTTCGTTCATCGCCAGAATTTGTCCGCTCTCTGCTTCCATGCGCAACGTGATGAGCATTTGCCTGTACGCTTTTTGCTGCGCTGGCTCCAACTCGACGTGGTGCGTCTGGAAAACAATCGGTGGCAGATCCACGACTTCATCGCGCTTGTAGCGGATGGCGGGCTGCATGAGCCGTGCCACCGTTTCGGCTGAATCAGATCGCGGAACCCACCGATAGATGTTGATCTGACGCATCACCATGTCCCTGAACCTGCCGTAGTACGGCGGCACCGAGCTTGGGTTCAGCAATCTGCACTGCCCCCATGCGTCGGTCGGTTCGTTCGGTGTTGGTGATCCAGTCAGTCCCCACCCAGAGCGCGGGTGCTGCCTGTTGCAAATGATGTTCATCGCCTCCCAGCGATCGGTGCGTGCGTTACGAAAAGACGCGATCTCATCCACGATGACGTGAGTGATATCAGGTCGCTTGCCGAGCAACTCCATGAGTCCCGAGGTCTTGATGCCGTCGTGGTTGATAATGTAAATGTCCACGTCCTCTTGCAGCAGCTTCAGCCGTACCTCACGCGTGCCATGCAGCACACTGCAAGACAGGTGCATGAAGTTGTTGAAGATGGTGTTGGCCCACGTCTGGTCAAGAGAAGACAGCGGCGAGACCACCAACAACTTGTCGGCTTGCCCCACGCTTCGCAGATAGTCGTACGCCCACAGTGACGCAACCGTTTTGCCCGTGCCCATGTCGTTCAGGACAAAGGCGCGGGGGTTAACGGTCAGGAACTGCGCGGTATCGAGCTGGGCTGCGAACGGTTTGAAGCGCCCCGGCCAGTTGTAGTAGTGCAGGATAGGACTAGGGGCGTGGATGCCGAGGTTACGCAGCACCCTCACTTCCTCCATCCCATGCGGCACCATGACTAGGGAGTTGTCCTCGTCATCAACGACTGACGACGACGGGATGACTTGCAGCACCCGCGCCGGGTTGCTCAGTTTCAGCGCGAGTTGCCGCTGGTCTTCAACTACGATCACAGCGCCTCCTACCCGTAATTCTTAGGATGGCTCTTTCGCCAACCACGGTTTTTCTTACGGCTGGCTACTCGGGTATTGCTGTCTTTGTCCGAGCCACCAGAATCGAGCGGACGCCTGTGGTCAACATCCTTGCCGTCACCCACTCTCGCCGTACCAGCCTTGATGGCGTGGCGTCGCGCGCGGTTACGGTCGACGCGCTTCTCCACGTTCTCCGGTCGCTTCTGGTAGGCCGCCATATAGGCAAGTTTCTTTTTCGATGACTTAGCCATCTTTCTCTCCACGAACGTTGGGGCCGTGAAACTCGATAATCATGCCGGGGTCGATCTGCAACCTGATCGACTTATGGTAGAACGGCCCCGGCATGGACGTGTGAACCGTTTCGCCAAACGCACGCATCTGTTCTTCGAGACGCTTATACGCCTCGTAGTCGAGATGAAAGTAAGCGACGGTCATGCTGGCGGTGACCAGCTATTGCTCGAGTCAGCAGTGCTGGAAGGCGGCACCCATGGCGCTGCAGTGGTGCTTTGCGCAAGCGGCACGACCTTGGGCGTCACGTCGACCGCCTCCTCGACCGCGTCAATTTGACCGCCGAGGTTGTCAGCCACCATGTGCCCAGTAGAGCGCATTGCAGCCACTGTGTCAGAAGTCGCCGCGTACGCCATGCGCGTGCCACGCGCTGAGTTGACGTGCCCTCCCGTGTTCGCTGCGTAGATGCCAATGGAACCTGCTGCATCGAACGCGTCGATGTCGGCACCAAGGAAGATGAACGCCCACATGCCGCTTGCCTGCCGGGCGGTGATCATCGTTTTCAACTTCTCCTTGGTGTATTCACGGCTGGAATTTTCTTCGCCGTCCGTGGCGATGACAACGATGGCGCGCTCCGGTCGCTTCTCCCTCCAGTCTTGCTCGAGCTGAGCGATCGTCTTGCCAACCGCATCGAGTAGCGGCGTGCCACCGCGCGGTCGGAAGTCGTCGAGCGTCAAAGGGGCGCACTCAGCCAGCGGCCCCATCTGGCGGAAACGCTCAATGCTCTCGGTGTCGAACCGCACGAATGCGATGTCGGCCGGGTCGGGCAGTTTCTTTTGCTCGGTCAGAAACGCATTGACGCCGTTTATGACGTCGTTCTCACGTCCACCCATCGAGCCTGAACGGTCCAGAACTACGCAGATCATGGTTTTCATTTACTGCTCCTTTTTGTGATTTCACGATTGATATACCACCGGGCCTTTTGCAGATCCTCCAACGCCTCGCCCTTGAGATCGGCGCGCCACAGATACTTCACAGCGTTGCCGATGTTGAAGTTCATGTGCTCGGTGATGGTGATGCACTCCACACCGGACGGATGCCGGGTGTAGTGCGGGGGGTGGTTGACGCTCGCCTTCACCTTTGTCGCTCGCTCCATAACGACAACCTCTTCAGGCTGAGCCAGATCATGCAGGCTGACTTGTGGCTGCTTGGCAGCCCTCATTTTCTTGGCGATGCGCCGCATCCTCTCTGCGTGACGCTTACGTGCTGCTGGCTTCCATTTCCATCCGCTCGGCATTGCTATTCTCCTTGAGTGTGTTGAGTGAATCTACGTCGTCGATTACACACGCCACCCCGTGCGCCATGGAAATTTCATATAGGCGCGCTGCTTGGTTTGGCGTTACCTCCTTCAACTTCCCCGGTGCCTTGGTTTCTATCGCCAAAAACACACCGATCGTTCTACCCACCATATCCTCCGTGATCAACGTGGGTTTGCAACAGATGAAGTCCGGGATTCCAACAACGCCCATCCCCATCTGCACTGGCGCGTAGTACCAGATGCCGTGATCCGCCAGCCACAATTTCACGGCCTTCTTTACCCTACCCTCCGGTGTCGTCGCCATCAGAGCAACTTCAATTGGGCGGGGTTGAATGCTTCCTCGCTGTACATGGATTCGTACAGCATCCTATCCATCCGCAGGGCTAACTCTCGCTCCAAGGGGGTGACGTTGGCGTCGCTTGTGACAAGCCTGATCAACTCCGCGTCGCGGTAGGGACGCGGATGCGTTTTCCAACTATGCACCGTCGTCTTCATTGGTTCTCCGTTTTTCATTGAACGTGCAGTCGAGATTACTGCACCACCCTTTGCACAAACCGGATGGTCGCTTCTCCCACTTGTTTGTCTTGTAGGAGTTCTCCCACTTCACCACACGCGGTAGGAAATCAGCCCAGATGCCGGGCAGGTCGTCTCGTGTGAAGGTGTCTTCTTTGAGCGTGTTGTCCTTGAGCCAGATGTATCCAGTGGTCACTGTTTCAATAAACGGGAAAGAGTGCATTACCGCTGCAGCGGACAGCTTCAGCTGCCCGTTGTCTGCTTTCGGCTTGCCGGTCTTCCAGTCGTAGACGACGGCCTCCTTAGACCGCAGTACGCCCACGTCAATAATCCCCCTAACCCAGCAGCTTGTCCACTGTGCAGGACGGAACTGCTTGTCGAGGGCGAACCGATACTCCGTAAGGAGTTTCCCGCCGTGGTCATCGAACATCGCCGCCACCGGCTCCCACTGATCCATGCCTTGCGGCAGGGGAGTGTGGGACTTGACCCGGTGTTCAAGCGCCTTGTGCACCCGGTTGCCCCAGATGCTCGCCTCGTTCTGCGTGTCAGGATACTTCCTGCTGACTCGTGCGGCCTCGTACTTGGCCGGGCAGGTCTCATACCCCTCGATGGTTGAGAAGCTCCACGGCGGGATTTCCATCACTCCTCCGTAGAATCGGGTTCGGGGCGTTGCTTACGCGGCACCTTGTTTGGCCCACGGGCCTTGCGGGGCTTCCTCGTCTTTGCCTCGCCGTTGGGCTGGTGAGCCGCCGCAAGAACGACGTCGCGCAGTGCCAATCCAGCTAAGAACCCTCGCGCCTCCTGCGTGAGAACTTCGTGCGGGTTGGCACCAGCTGCAATCAACGCTGCAGAAACTTGCTGCATGTTGTTGTCGTGCATGCCCAAGACCCGTTCCATGTCTGCCTTCGCTGTCATTTGATATCTCCGTAGCGTTTTCCAAAACCGCCTTCCGCATCGAGCGGAAGTCCGGTTGCCCAAATGGGCACCTTCCTCATCGTTGCAATCAACCAGTCGAGCGACAACTGCGCGTCGTCTTCTGGCACTACCGCTCCAACTTCATCATGCGCCTGCAGCACTACGTCCATGCCGACCGCATCTGCTTCCAGCATCAGGCCTGTAGTGGGAATGCGGGCGAGTGCCTGAGTGATGTTCTCAGTCACCGACCCGCCGTACGTCTTCACCCGTTGGGTACGCCCCTCCTTGCGGCGTAAGAAACTATAGTCTCCTTTCTTGTCCTTTTCCAGTCCCTCGTAACGAAGCTCCATGCCGTTGGGCAGCACGATCGCATGGCCCTTGGTGCGTAGGAGATCATTAGTCGGACCCCCGAAGTAAAACTCTTCGTCGTCATCGAACATCGCCTGCAATGCTTCATCGCAAACGCCCCAAAAATCCTTCACCTTTGGGTTGGTGTCCCTGAACACCCGAATAATCTTGTCGGCTACTGCGCAGTGCGTGACCCACTCGTCCTCGGTGAGCGACAACGGCCGGGCTAGAAGGATGCGTTCCCACTCCTCTTCGCGAAGTTCCTTTTTGACCCGCCATATCGACGGGTCGACGCTCAGCGAATCCACATAGGCAGTATCAAACAAGATACCTTTCTCGCCTAGCATGCCAACATAGATCATTCCAGCGAACTTAAGGTAGCCAAGGCCATAGCCACATCCCAAAACTACAGCCTTGCCAATGAACCCCGGAGTGAAATCCTCCGGCACGGCCTTGCGATCGACCTTGCGCCCGTAAATGACACTCGCCTGCTCCGAGTAGACGTCACGCTTGTCCGTGAACGCTCTAACCTTGTCTTTCTGCCGAGCAAGCCATACCAGCATCCGGGCCTCGATTTGGCTAAAGTCGGCCACCACCAGCATGTGACCGGGCGGAGCCATGATCGCCTTACGCAGCAAGCCACTGTCTGCCTCCCCCTTCTTAGCCCGTTGCAGGTTCTGGAGGTTGAGCTTTTCCTCGCCGCCGAAACGCCCCGTGTGGGCGTTGTAGTAGCCCAGCGGTACAGGTAGCCGCCCACGCATGCGCTTGTGGATGCCAAGGAATCTACCAGCGCGAGTTTGCTTCTGCGTTGATTTGGCGCCCATGCGTGCCTCGACCGCGGCGACAACCATCGCGTCGTCGTGATCCAGCAACGCGGCGAAATTCGCATCGCCCTTGGCGAATGCCCACGTCTTCTCTCCGGTCTTAAGGCTGGTCTTGGTTGGAGGCTCAATGCCAAGGCTAAGCAATACTGCTGCAAACTGATCGTTACTTGTGAGTGATTTGGGACCAAGGTCCAAGGCCTTCAACTTGGCCATGAGGACGCTTT
>Ga0307378_10011825_pt1 | contig 11213 bp, 9 predicted proteins | sample UN1MG_FD_202238 | JGI IMG/M metagenome (GOLD analysis project Ga0307378, IMG submission 202238) | Soil microbial communities from Risofladan, Vaasa, Finland - UN-1 | ecosystem: Environmental > Terrestrial > Soil > Coastal area > Acid sulfate soil | place: Finland: Risofladan, Vaasa | collected...
GTCCGCACGAGAGTCATCGGCCCACGGTGGGTGGGAAGATAAACCCGCAGATCTTGGGGAAGAAAGTAATTCTGTAAAGTGCGTTTTCCTTCCTCATCTGTAGCCAGGACGATCTTCACGTCGGGAAGCCTCTTGTAATAGAGCTTGAAATCAAGGAGTTTGAGAGCATTCATGGTGAATCCCTCTTCCTCGAACAAGTACTCTAATCGCTTTCCGAACCCAGGGAAAGTGAGTTTGCAGCGCATGTTACAGTCCATCGGATCGGCGGTGGAAATCCCAAGTCTCCTAGCCAGTTCGATCAACCGATCGCAGTCCTTTGCCCTTAAGTCTCCGAGAATCTCTCGGTCGATCCATCCTTCGAGTTCCGGCCGAGTAGGAGGAAGTAGCCCTGCCGAGAGGGGCCGTAGGACGACCCCTCCGATGCCCAGATCTTCAGTGATGCGCTCCATTTCCTTTTCGGTGAGCTCGTTTCTGCCGACGAGCTCACCCGTAACGAGGAAGTCAGCCTCAATTCGTTCCATATAGCGGATGGCGCGAGACAGCATTAGCGTACGGCAGCTTAAGCAACTGCGCTTGAGCGAGAAGCAACCACCGGGAGGAATGTTGGCCAAGCGTTGATAGTCTTTCTTCAGAGATTGTGTCCGAAAGCTCACTCCCAGCCATTCCCTCTTCACGAGCTCTCGCATGGAATCGTACTCATCGAAGAAAGGAGAGCGGAAGTGAAGGAGAAAGATCTCGTCTATCGCGGGGGAGCGTTCGACCAAGCAGGTTGCCACCCGACTAGCCAAGCTTCCGGAGAACAAAGAAAGCACCCTTACCATGAAGCTTCCTCAATTGTTACCATCATCAACGCCTCGGTTCGATCAGGCCATAGTGACCATTCCGCCGATGGTAGATAATGCTGACTTGATCCGTCTCGGAATTTATGAAAACCAAGAACCCCTTTTCAACTGCGTCCAACTGCAAGGCAGCTTCTTCTGGTGTCATCGGCTTATGAAAGTGAACATCTGTTCGCAGGATCTCCTTGTGATCGACCTTCCCAGCGACGGACGCCGTCTTAGATAATTCCCCTATTCCACGATGCCTGGTCTCTCTTAGGTGATCCTTGTATTTGACGAGTTGGCGTTTCAAACGGTCGATCGCCTTGTCGATCGAGGTGTACATGTCTGGAGATTCTTCGTGTGCCTTGATGATCTTTCGATTGGTGAGGTGAGCGTGGAAATCGGCGATCTGACGTTCTTTTTCCACCGAGAGAATAACGTCAACACTGATTATGCGGTCGAAATAGCGTTCAAGAACTTCTGTCTTTTCGACAACATATACACGCAGCGCATCGCTCTGAGCGGTATGCCGCTCAGCAATCTTTACCTTCATGCCCCCTCCTCTCTGAAGTAATTGTAGCGAAAAAGGGGGAATTGGTCAACAGTCCGACATAACTTATATGCTTATATAATGTATTATTTGTTGTGTGCGCTGCCCGCCAAAGCGGACAGCCGAGAAATGAGCTGGTTGGTGATTAGGCGTAACTCCTGCGCTGTTACGTCGGGCTGATAGAGCACAAACTCTCGAGTGACAAACGCTTTGAGGTTGCTGCGGTAGTGGAGAACACCAGACCGACGCTCGCAGACAATCATCCCCATATCAAGGAGGTCGCGGGGCGGGTCACTCTCAATTACCCCCTGGGCACAGTCAGTCCACACCGCGATTTGGTCGACCGAGTAGGACGTTGGGGCATGTGAAACTAGGAAACCAAGCATGCGTCGATGCAGGACATCTTTCCTTGCTATGCGCAAAACAAGCCGATCGATGTGGCGTTTCACCGCTGTTGGCAACCGGTCAGACGTTGCTGAACTTTCGCGGCCTTCGATATCAATCACACGCTCCACATTGAGTTCCTGTGGGACGCTGGAGTCCAAAGAGGCTGGAGAGTGATCGAATGGATTCGCCAGCCCGACTGACAACCCCGTCGTGGGCACCGAGTGGACCACGGCCTGGGGGATGTTCCGCATATCCTGAAGAGCCGGTGAAGGAACCTCCACTTTGATGTACCCGAGGGTACGGGCCACATCTTCCAACTCGCCGATCTTTCCTTCCTTTTCTGCAACAAGTCTCTCCAGATGATCGATCCTTTCTTCCAGTACACGAGCACGCGATTTCCTACTCTTCCCGTTTTTTGCGTGTTCGATCGCTTCTACAATTGACTGACTCACCTGTTTTAGCTGGGGCGTGACGACGACCTCCAGAGAGGGGGTGAACCCAGCGTGGAAGGTGTCTCTTTCTCGTACATAGATGGGAAGGATCCTTTCACCATTGATGAATACGCAATCCCCAGTTTCCAGTGTGGTGATCACTTCTTTCACCTCACTCTTGCGCCAAGGCAGAAGTTCCCCATAGACTCGCATGTCCGCCTCATGGACCACTCGATGCAGGAAGAGTATTCCCGCTTGGCTGAGGACATCCTTTTCCACCTTGGCGCTGCGTTGGGAAATGATTATGGCGCCGAGGCCGCGCTTGCGTCCACGCAGGGCTACGCGCGCAATCAGTTCCTTTAATTCAGTGCGGATACTCTGGGGGATGAACTCGTGAGCCTCCTCGATGCCTATGATGTAGGGACGACGGAGCTTCGCAGCCAGGCTCCACAATGCATTTAGATACGCCTTAAGAAATTCAGCGCGCTCCTCGGAGAGAAAACCGCTTAAGTCAAGCACTATCGGTACGTTCTTCTCCATGCTGATCTCAGCGATCTCTTCAGCGCAATCCACGTCAACCTCGATCTCCACCCCTTCGCCGTGTCCGACCACCAACACCTCGAACTTCTCTTTTAGCCCGAAGTATTCACCGTCGATATCGACTATGGACAGCGGGTAGTTGTGTTTGAGGAGTTCCTCGAAGATTACGCCGGCAGTGTTCGACTTCCCCGAACCACGAATGCCGAGAATAGCGATGCATTGACCGATTACCTGTTCAAGGTCAAGCGCTAGATCATTGCTGATGTGAAGAGAGGCTCCCATGTGGTGAGCGTTGGCAAGCGATTCAGTGTGTGCAGAGATGCCTTTCAGGGAGTCATCGAAGTCGGATCATTTGTCCCACAGGCTGCTCTGTTGTGAAGTGATGATCGCTGCTTTGCCCATCTCCTTCCATTGATATCTGGCAGGATGAGCCTATCAGAGGAACTTACGCTCTCCCAGGCCGGTTGTCCCATTGAGCGATGCACTAGTTCCCCTCTTGATCCGGATGGGAGAGGAGGGCGCGTGCCTCAACGAGGGCTTCCTCTTGGGTTGTGATCTCGCCAGCGAGGATGCGATCGTGAATGATCTCGAGGATCTTGCCGAGCTCAGGTCCCGGTTGCATCCCCATCTCCAACAGAGCATGCCCATTAATGAATCTCCGCGCGCGTTCTAGGCCGCAGACCTGATCGATGTGCGCGACAACGCGCAGAGTCTCCCTTAGGATTGGGCTCCAACCTGAGGAGCGGTGAGCACTGGCTTCGCAGTCCGCTACGAGGACCTGCAATAGCCCGAAAAACCGGGGGTAGCGCTTATGTAGTACGCTTGCCTTGAGAGGCTCCTCCTCGCTGAGTAAGCGGACTTGTTTTCCACGGCCCATCTCAGGGAAGTTGGCGATCCGCATGTGATTCTGGATGAGAAAGCAAAGCCGTGAGACGTCCTGGCGGCTGAGACGGAGCCTTTGACCAATGGTTTTAGCAATGCGAGCGCCGACAGCGCAATGGCCTCCCATATTCGCGCCGCCACTCCGTTCCAAGGCGTATGGCTTGCCGACATCGTGTAGTAATACGGCCAACTTCACCAACGGTTCGCGAATAAACCCATCGGCCACTTGCATCGCGGCAAGGGTATGGACATAGACATCGCCTTCGGGATGGTAGATCTCTGGTTGGGGAACACCTTTCATTGCCGTTACCTCGGGCAGAATGGACTCCAACAGGCCAAACTCATCAAGGAGTGTTATCCCTCGAGCTGCTTGATCGGTCTTGAGTAGACGAAAGAGCTCCTCGCGGATCCGCTCCCAGGAGATGATCTGGATCTTCTTGGCATTAGCTCGAATTGCTTCTGCCGTCTCGCGATCAATCTTCCCGTGAATCTGGCAGGCAAAGCGAACCGCGCGCAGCATCCGCAAGTAGTCCTCGGCAAAGCGGACTCGAGGGTCACCGATTGCCCTAATGAGACCTGCTTTCAGATCCTCAATTCCTCCCACGAGGTCGATTACCGTGCCATCATTTGCAGCAGCCAAGCCGTTAATTGTGAGATCTCGGCGTGTGACGTCGCCTTTCAGGTCACGTACGAGTTCCACCGTTCCAGGCCAACGTCCGTTGTATTCCCCTTCCACGCGAAAGGTTGCCACTTCCACCTCGGCTCCATCAGGGGCTACGATAATCAGAACTCCAAAATCCTCTCCCACACCGACGATTCGATGGTTGGGGAACAGTTCGTGAACCTCATCAGGAAGAGCAGAGGTCGCGATGTCCACTTCTTCGGGTGGATAAGTGACCCTCGGACCAAGTTGGGCGAGAAGCCCATCGCGTACAACTCCTCCAATGAGAACTGCCTCATGACCCGCTTCAGTCAACCGATCGAGGATCTCCTTGACGAACGGGTGGTGGGAGAAGAGCGTGTCAATGTCAATTCGGTAATCAACCGTCATTCCGTAACCGACTATACCGGGCAGGAGTGAAGCAGTGCAAGGGCCGTTGTCATGTCATCCAAGCAGATGGGATGAGAGGCGGACATTGCTCCAAGAGGACTCCGAGAGCTTTGCATAAGTTGGTGAAACTTTTTCGGTAGCTGAGGGTATGTTGATTTGGAAAGGAGGTGAACGATGCCTTTATCGACTTGGCTGCTTTTGTCCTTCTTCTGGGCGTTTTGGATCTTCGCCTTCGCCGGTTGGTGGTGCGGGTGCGGCGGGTGTTGCTAGGAAGATCAGATTGGCTCTTCGTCCAGGCGATATCGCCTGGATAGGAAGCGAAGTGCATTTACCTGTCTGGCCCTTGCTGGGGTCATGTTGCGAAGCCATGCTTCACTAGCCTGGCTTGTCTTTTCTGACGTGGGGTCTCGCGAAGAGCCTCTTCCAGACGCCCGCTTAGATTGTTGCTGTGCGAGGAGTCGCTTGGCTAGCGGTGTGTAGAAGACAACCCTCCTGGCGGGATATTCTTGCGTGTGCGGGTCCGTTCTGTGGCAACCTCATTCTAGGTTGCCGATCTTGCCAGAAAGTTTCTTTGTCTGTTGATCTATTCTTGTTCCGGGGTATCCTATCAAACGGTTTTTGATGGAGTCTATTGCAGAAACCAACAACCAACAGAGGGGCTTCGCATGACCCTACGATTGAAACTGAGCGTGAGAGCGAATTGAGACAATCAGATATCCTCCCCCACTACCGACGGAATTTCCTAGCGTTCTTGGGAGAGTTGACCCTGTTCAGTGTTGGCCTTGTCTTTGCTAGTACTACTACAGTGCTCCCGGATTTTGTCAGCCGATTGACCGGGAGTGCAGTCTTTGTTGGATTGATCATTAGCCTCAGCGAAGGGGCGTGGCGATTGCCCCAGCTGATCTTTGCATACCTCTTAACGAACAAACACCCGAAAAAGCCTTGGTTGACCAGGGCTGGCATGGTTGGTCGTCCGAGTTATCTTTTGTACGCGATTGCCCTCGGGCTTGGTCTTAGTCGCTTACCCACACTGGGGTTGGCCCTTTTCTTCCTTTTGCATTGTCTCTTCTACATAAACTTGGCACTGGACAGCGTTGTGTGGTGGGATGTCTTCGGAAAAGCAATTCCAGCTCCGAAACGAGGGCGACTGTTGGGCCTCAGTACCGCGGTGCGAGGGATTCTTTCCGTCGGCGCTGGTTACCTCATTGCCAGGTTGCTCGCCGAAAACGGCCCATCTTTTCCTTTCAACTACGTGGTGATATTCTCTTTAAGCGGCTTTTTTCTACTTCTTTCTCTGACTTCGTGGACGTTCATCGTCGAGCCCGAGGAACCGGTAGAGGAGAAAAGGCCACCGTGGAAGAACTATCTGTCGCAATTGCTAGGGATTCTTCGCCACGATCACGCGTTTAGGCGGTTGCTCATAGTCCGGTTGCTAGCCGGCTTCGACGGTCTAGCACTCGGGTTGTACGTCCTATTCGGACTCAAGGAGCTGGGTCTTCCTCCAACCGCTCTCGGTCTTTTTGTGGGTGTCCAAACGGTAGGTAACGCCCTTGCTGGTGCAGGTTTCGGAATGCTCAGCGAACGCGTTGGAATCGATTGGGTGATCCGGTTGGCTACTGCGACGAGTTTGACGGCCCCTTTGGTTGCGATCGCCTTTCGACTGCACGGCTTCGCTGATGGATCCGGGGGAAGTATTATCTATTCTTGGATTTTCCTGGCAATAGGAGTCTTTCGCAGCGCACACGCTATCGGCTTCTCGAACTACGCGCTCGAGCTTGCACCAACAGGGCAGCGAGGAACATACATTGGCTTGTTCAACACGATTTGCGGGCTGACCGTGGTATGGCCTGCTGTTGGTGGTTGGATGCTTGAGGTCACTTCCTATACGACACTGTTTGTGGTCACGGCCGGGCTTCTATCCGTTGCTTGTGTGAGCAGCTTGTGGTTGCCACCGATTCGGCGTCCCCATCTGCTTCCGCGGGTGGGAACACCTCCGCGGTGAGGAGGATCACCAGGGCTAAGCGGAACGTCGAAGACATTGGGTTGAGGAGAGAAGCTGGTACCAGAGTTGATTCATACGATGGCAACAGCGATGAATGAAGAACCCCCACTGCTAGAGCGAGATGAGCTTGCGGAATAGAGTTGTTGCCTGACAGAGTTGCCTCAGGACAAATAGAGTTGAGGCAGGCAAGAGCCCACCTGCACACAACAACCAGACTAGCGGCAGAGCAGTTGGAGTCTTCCCCTGGGCGAGAAAGAGAACGTGGAGAAATCGGCGCCCGCAGAATATGTCGGATTTCCTGGTGGAGGCAAGACAGTTCTGCGTGGATTTGTAGCCAGCACCTCCACAGCCTGCCCCCCCGGAAAGGCGTCGACAAACCGCGCACCTCTTTCGATATAGGAAACGGTAGCCTCATGTGTAGAGGGCATGGCAATCTGCTGCTTGTGTGCGAGGCATACTTTGTTGATGCCAAGCAACCAGGCGAGCAGCGGTGGACCAAATCCACCTCGAAGTACCAACTCGAGTAGATTACGATAGCAGGAGGAGCCTGCAGCGATGACAACACCGACCGGTGGGAAACGACCCAATTCTCGCACTGATTCTGTGCTCCCTTGGGGTGGGCTAGTTAATCTGTTCATCGTCTATCTGGTGTGGGGGAGCACATATCTGGCAATCCGGGTTGCAGTGCGTGAAGGATCTGGATTCTCCCCCTTTGTCATGGGTGCAACGCGTGTCCTTGCGGCAGGGACCCTACTCCTTCTGTGGTCGGCATGCAGGAGACAGAGGATTCGATTGACTTGGAAGGAGCTGGCCGTCCTGGCGATCTCCGGCGGACTGTTATGGACTGGAACAAACGGACTGGTCATGTGGGCCGAACGCAATGCCCACTCGGGTTATGCAGCGCTTCTGATGGGAGCTGTGCCCATCTGGACGGCGGTGATTGAATCCTTCCTCGATCGGCGAGCTCCTTCCTTGCTCCTTGTTGGCTCACTTGTGATTGGATTTGCTGGTCTCGGCCTACTCACGGCCCCCGTACTCAAGACTGGATCTCGGGCAGATTGGATCTCGGTTGTCGCACTTCTTGTGGCGCCCATCTGTTGGGCATCTGGCACGTTGGTGCAACGTCGAAGACCCGTTGCGGTGGGGCATCTAGTCAGCTCAGGTTACCAACACGTATTCGGTGGAGTAGGCTTCGCTATGCTTGTCCTGATCTTGGGTGAGCGTCTTCCGAGTCCAACGCCCGAGGCTTGGGGAGCTTGGGGTTTCTTGGTGGTTATGGGTTCACTGTTGGGATTTACTTCTTTCGTGCGGGCACTGAGGCTTCTGCCAACGAGCATCGTTATGACTTACGCTTACGTTAATCCGGTAATCGCAATTATTCTCGGCTGGCTAATCCTCAGAGAGCCGATCACCGCATGGACCCTTGGAGGAATGGCACTTGTACTCCTTGGCGTAAGCGGAGTGTTCAGCGAACGCTACAGGAAAGCTGGTCCCAGGTAGGGGGGATTGGACGTCCGTGCCCTCCTCAAACCGATTGAATAGGTCCGCAAACGCCGACTAGTCTACAACATATGATTCCAGATCCTTCAAAAATGCCGGATCAATGTCGGCTCCATGTCCTGGCGTATCGGGAAGGATCACTGTTCCCCCGTCTCCGTAGATCAACCCGCCAATGACCGGATCGGCTGACAACATGTCGGCGCTGTCGAGGTCTGCGAACTCGATATTGGGACGCGCTGAGACCACGTGGGCGGCTGCGGTTAGGCCAAGACGCGTCTCACTCATGCATCCCATCATGCAACGGACGCCAGCCGCCTCAGCAACTGCGTTAATCTTGAGTGCTGTGTGGATGCCACCCGCTTTGGAAAGCTTGATGTTGAGGTAGTCGCATGCACCCATTGAGAGCAATTTGAAGGCATCGTGCTCGTCAAACAGGGATTCGTCGGCCATGATGGGAATCGTCGTGTTGGTGCTCACCTTTCGCAGTGCCTCAACGTTCCATGCCGCCACGGGTTGTTCGCAGTACTGGATATTCTGGCCTTCAATGCTCTTGAGAACCCGCAGTGCCGAGACGCAATCCCAGCCTTGGTTGGCGTCAATCCGCAAGGGTATCTCTGGACCCAGGGCCTCGCGGATGCGTCGAATGCGTTCGATATCCTCGGATGGCGTTGTACCCAGCTTCACTTTGACTGCCGGAAAACCACGCTCCTTGAAGGCAAGCGCCTGTTGTGCCATCTCTTCGGCTGACGCGATACCCACAGTGCGGTCTGTAAGGATGGTTCGCTTTTCCCCCGCGAGAACGCTGTACAAGGGTAGGTCTGCTGCCTTGCCCAGCAGGTCATAAAGTGCCATGTCGAACGCGGATCTTACTGTGGCATTATGAACCAGGTAGTTTCGAAGCTCACGCAGGCGATTCTCAATATCCAGTGGATTTTTTCCAATTAGCAACTTCGCCAAATCTCGAGCGGCTGCTAGGTCCGTGGCCTGCGTTTCGCCCACGATAGGGGTGAACGGACTAGCCTCCCCCACGCCGTACAGTCTCTCATCCGTGTGGATCTTGATCAATACATTGTTGGCAACCGTTGTCTCCCCAAGGGCGATCCGGAACGGCGCCACCAAAGGGATATCGGCTTTGTAGACCTCAACGCTTAGTATCTTCATCGTTACCTAGTACCTCCTGCCCAGGATTTGCCTGCCGTGACGCTGGTGCTATCACGCGCGGCACATTCTGCTGCAATTATAGACCGTTGATATTGTGATTCCTACATGAGATGCTCGATGATCTACTCTGCGCGTGATCAGGGATCCAGAGAGCTCACAGTGCATCAGGCAGGATTTAGCGTCTCTACCCACATGCCTTGGAGATGATCCTCTGCATCTCTATGCTGCAAGCCTGTAAGGAGAAATCCCAATCGCCCAGTTGCCGAAAAAAGGAGGAAGAAGAATGGCAGACGAGAAATGCTTCCACATGAGCCCGGAGGAGTTCCGGCGATGTGGACGAGCCGTGGTGGATTGGATAGCCGATTACCGCCAACGTGTTGAATCGCTACCTGTATTGTCACAGGCAACGCCGGGACAGATCCGCGCTGCACTACCTCCGGGGCCTCCCCTTCACGGAGAAGTCTTTGACACTATTCTCAGAGACGTTGACGAGCTTATTCTGCCCGGGCTGACCCACTGGCAGTCTCCCAATTTTTTCGCCTATTTTCCTGCAAACACGTCTGGACCAGCCATTCTTGGCGAGCTGTTATCGGCTGGGCTTGGGGTCCAGGGGATGCTGTGGGCGACAAGTCCTGCGTGCACCGAGTTGGAGACCCACGTGTTGGACTGGCTTGTAGATATGCTGGGTTTGCCGGAGAGATTCAAGTCCACCCAGACCGGCGGAGGAGTCATCCAGGACAGCGCTTCCAGTGCCTCCCTTTGTGCTCTGTTGGCAGCACGCGAGCGCGCCACCGGCTATGAGAGCAACGAGCGTGGGTGCGATGGACGTCTTGTCGCTTATGCCTCCTCTCAAGCTCACTTGTCCATCGAGAAAGCGGTCAAGATTGCTGGACTCGGCCGGGAGAATCTTCGACTCATCGCAGTGGACGGACGGTTTGCCATGCTTCCGGATAAGCTGTCCAAGCAAATTGAGCAAGACCGAGGCGCTGGCCTGACACCATGCTTCGTCTGTGCGACCGTCGGTACCACATCTTCCAACGCCATAGATCCCCTTTTGGAGATCGGTCAGATCTGCCGCGAGCAAGGACTGTGGTTTCACGTGGACGCTGCAATGTCCGGTACGGCCGCTCTGTGCCCGGAGTACCGCTACATCCACGATGGAACGGAGCTGGCAGACAGCTACTGTTTTAACCCTCACAAGTGGATGTTCACCAATTTCGATTGTGACTGTTTCTACTTAGCTGATCGAGCGACTTTGATCAAGACCCTCAGTATTCTGCCTGAATATCTGTGCAACAGGGCCACTGAGTCGGGCGCAGTCATCGACTATCGGGATTGGCAGATTCCACTGGGAAGGCGCTTTCGAGCCCTGAAGCTGTGGTTCGTCATTCGCCACTACGGAGTAGAGGGCTTGCGCTACCATGTGCGACGTCACGTAGAGCTGGCGCAGGCCTTTGCCTCGTGGGTCGAAGCAGATAAGCAGTTTGAGCTTGCCGCTCCGGCCCCTTTGAACCTGGTCTGCTTCCGCCACCGTGGTGGAGACGCAGTCAACCAAAGACTGCTGGATCGCCTGAACGAGAGTGGTTCTCTGTACCTGACGCACACCCGTCTAGACGACCGGCTTACACTTCGGTTTTGCGTCGGCCAAACCCACACAGAGTCTCGCCACGTTGCTCAAGCCTGGAAACGAATCCGGGAAACGGCCGATGATCTGTAGAACCTGGAGCTGCCTGCAATGCCGGCTTCAGTCTTGTCGAGAGAGTATGCGTCGAAGACGATGATGTCCTCAAGGTGTTCGAACACAAGAAGGATACCTAGTGTAGTGTTTCCAGTATAGCCTTGCATTTGGAGACCTTCTCCAGAATGTCATCGACCTTGGCTGTCCAGA
>Ga0307378_10011827_pt1 | contig 11211 bp, 9 predicted proteins | sample UN1MG_FD_202238 | JGI IMG/M metagenome (GOLD analysis project Ga0307378, IMG submission 202238) | Soil microbial communities from Risofladan, Vaasa, Finland - UN-1 | ecosystem: Environmental > Terrestrial > Soil > Coastal area > Acid sulfate soil | place: Finland: Risofladan, Vaasa | collected...
GCTTCTGTTTATTCGGCAGCGTGCCGGAGCCTTTCACCATTAACAAGGAGGTGAGGGCGCTTCCCGCCGGATGCGCGCTACGAATTAATGCGACGGGTGTCGGGGAGCCCAAGCGTTATTTTGAAATCGGTCGGGTTCTCGCCAATGCCGTGGAGCACCCGAGTACAAATGCGGCTCGGGATGGTCAAGGTATCGTGCGCGAGGCGCTAAGCGATAGCGTACGAAACCACTTGGTTTCGGATGTTCCGGTCGGCGTATTCCTTTCCGCAGGAATTGATTCCGGCGCGCTAACGGGACTCACTGCCGAGGCGCGCGGGTCAAGCGCGGACCCTCTCTGCACGGTGAATGTCGCCTTTGACGAATTCCGGGGAGGCCGCAATGATGAAGCGCCGCTTGCTGCTGAGATCGCGCGCCTGTTTGGCACGGATCATTCCACGCGCCTCGTATGCGAGGCGGAATTCGAAAATGATCTACCGAAAATTTTTGCCGCCATGGATCAGCCAACTATTGATGGCGTCAACACCTGGTTCGTCAGCAAGGCTGCTCATGAGCGCGGCTTGAAGGTCGTCCTCTCTGGCCTCGGCGGCGACGAGCTGTTTGGCGGCTACCCATCCTTCCGCGATATACCTTTTTGGGTGGGCGCCTTGCGCTTGCCCGGCCAGCTTCCGGGACTTGGGCAGGCATTTCGCCGCGTCTATGGGATAACGACGCGATTGACGCGATCCACAAACTTTAAGGCTGCAGGCTTACTCGAATATGGCGGCAGCTATCCCGGAGCTTATCTTTTGCGCCGTGGCATCTTTATGCCCTGGGAACTTCCTGGACTGCTCGGTGAGGAACTGGCCCGATCGGGTCTCGAAAGACTGGACCCGCTTGCTCATATAGCTGGGGTGCTCTCGCCCGATCCTGGACATGCTTTTGCGCGTGTTGCCGCCCTTGAAACCTCCCTCTATATGCGCAATCAGCTTCTGCGCGATACCGACTGGGCCAGCATGGCCCATTCTCTCGAAGTTCGCGTTCCGCTTGTCGACAAGAAGTTGTCAGAAACGATCGCGCCCTTGCTGGTCGCCGCCGACCGGGCTGCGGGCAAATCCTGGCTAGCACATGCTCCTCGCCCCCACCTGCCTGAGGCGGCAATCCGGCGGCCGAAGACCGGCTTCCTCACGCCGATCAGCCAATGGCTATTGCGAAGCAAGACCCTGCAGGAGGCGGGAGTTCACGCAAAGCTGTCGGCCCACACTCATTGGTCGCGACGTTGGGCGCTCACTGTCCTCTCGCGGTTCGCTCCCGATGTCATTGGGTTAGCGGCTGCGGCCTAAATTAATGCAGCAGACCCCAATCGAGCTAGGCGTGCATTTGACGGGTCCGAGGCGCAAACCGTTGGAGCGTGGCTGCTTGAATCTCGACGGTACCAACCGTCTCGCAACGGCGATGAAAGCGCGATTGGTAACTGCGTTCATCTCACCGTGGTTGGTGTGTTCTTGCCAGCCTTCCCCGTTTTCGGACCTGTGCTCATTCGTCGCCGGGATCGTTTGCAGTCGTCCCGGAGATCAGCAATGATCGTTTTCTTCGCTTCGTCACGCGCCGAGCCATGAGAACCGCGCTGATCTGCGGGATCTCCGGGCAGGACGGGGCGTATCTTGGCAAGCTCCTGCTGGAAAAGGGTTATCATGTCGTCGGCACTTCGCGCGATAGCCAGCTTAGTTCGTTTGATAATCTAGAACGCCTGCACATCAGGGATGATGTTGAGCGTTGCTCGATGGTCCTTAGCGATTTTCGCAGCACGCTTCAAACTCTTGCCAAAGTCAAACCGGATGAAGTGTACAATCTTGCTGGGCCAAGCTCTGTCGCGCTCTCATTTGAGCAGCCCATCCCAGCCGTCGAGAGTATTACTCTTGGCACCCTCCATCTTCTGGAATCGATCCGTTTTCTCGAAAGGCCGATCCGACTTTACAACGCGAGCTCAAGCGAGTGCTTCGGCGACACCGGATCTAGGGGAGGGAATGAGCGGACACCATTTTTTCCGCGCAGCCCCTACGCGGTGGCCAAAGCTGCAGCCCATTGGATTGTCAATAGTTATCGGGAATCGTACTGCCTTTGGGCGGTAAATGGCATCCTGTTCAACCATGAATCTTCACTCAGGCCCGAGCGGTTCGTGACGAGGAAGATTGTGGTAGCTGCCTGCCACATCAAGGCCGGGTCGCAGACGAAGCTGCGCCTCGGTAACTTAGCTATTCAGCGCGACTGGGGCTGGGCGCCGGAATACGTCGACGCCATGTGGCGAATGATGCAACGTGATTTGCCAGACGACTTGGTCATCGGAACGGGGGTGATTCACAGCCTTGAGGAGTTCGTAAGTCATACGTTCGGAGCGCTTGGACTTCGTTGGCAGGATCACGTAGAACGCGACAATGTCTTGATCCGCCCCTCAGAGATCATGTTCAGCAAGGCGAATCCCGCGAGGGCGGAAGAGAAAATCGGTTGGAAGGCGAAAGTTACGATGCCGGACGTGGTCAGTAAAATGATCGATGCTGAACTTCAGAGTGCTGCGGCCTGAATGCGTGCCGAGAGTGTTGTTGGGCGGGGGGACAGGCAGCGGCGCGTTCTGATATCGACCATCTCGCCGGAGGATGGCGGCATTCCCGCCAATGTACACTTCATAGTTCGCACGCTACGTGGTCGCGGTTACGATCCGATTCTCGCTTATTACGAACCTTACTCACTTTCACCACACCTCTCGGTGCCAAGCTTTCGCCTGTTGCAGCGACGCGCAAGAAGTGAGGTAAGGCATCAGCTGGATCGTTGCGAGGCGCATGCCATCGGTGCCTGGCTGCCGGAGCTCGAATTTACGCACTATCTCGCCTCGGCAGCTTGGAAGTGTGCGATGGATAGCTGCGAAGCCCATCTGACCGTGGCTGGGAACGCTCTTGCGAGCCTTCCCTATTTACAAACTGGGCGCCCTTTCCTTAGTTGGATCGCTAGTGGCTGGCATATGGACCGCAAGGATCGCGTGGAGCAGTTTTCTGTAGGGCGCAAAATAGTTGACCGCACCATTGTGCGTCCCGTGGTCCACCGGTTGGAAAGGTCGATTCTCCAAAGCGGTTCGGTTCTGGCTCTCAGCCACTATACGCGACGCTTGCTTGACGACATCGCTGGAGTCCCTGTCGTCAAGGATGTGTTGCCGAGCCCAATTGATACCGACTTTTTCAGGCCAATGCCCAATGCACAGCTAAGTGGACGCATCGGCTTCTCTGGACGACTTAGCGATCCGCGCAAGAATCTGGAATTGTTGCTTGCGGCTCTGCACCACCTCCGACGGGCTGGTCATGCAATCAACGCGCTTCTGATCGGCGGCGAGCCGGGTCAGCCGCTGCGTCGGCGAATACAAGAGCTCGGCATCGACGACGCGGTGGAGTTCTGCGGCTATCTCCCGGTAAAGGAGCTGCGGGACAAACTGCGGACACTGGATTTGTTCGTGGTTCCTTCGCATCAGGAGGGGCTTTGCATATCAGCGCTTGAAGCGATGGCTTGTGGATGCCCGGTCGTCTCCACCCGTTGTGGTGGGCCAGAGGAGTTTGTCCTTGATGATGAAACCGGATTTCTGGTGGCGTTCGATCCGACCGAAATGGCCGATGCTATTATTCGCGTGCTCCGCAATCCAAAACTGCGGCAGAGGCTGGGTGTCGCTGCGCGCCAAAAAGTAACTCGGGAATATTCCATTGAACGAGCGACAAGCTGCTTCTGGCAAGCGTTCGATCAGCAATTTGGTGTTCAATGAGGACTGACTGAGGCATATGGACGAGAGTCCGTGGCCCACTAGGACGGGCAAAATCACGCAGTAAACTCGATGATCTCTCTCGCCATTTGTAGCTACAACCGCAGCGACAGCCTAAGCAAAACGTTGCGATCTGTGCGCTGTTTGCGGGGTCTGGAGACCCTCACAGAGCTATTAATCATCGATAACAATTCGACTGACGCAACGGCGTCCACCGCCGGCGCTTTTGCACCGGATCTGCCGATCCGTGTTGTAGTAGAGCGATCCCAAGGTCTTTCGCACGCAAGAAATCGAGCTATCGAAGAATTCAAGGGAGAACTTCTACTGTTTACCGATGATGACGTGGTGTTTGATGCTGAGTGGCTTTCTTCTTATGCCTCGGCTGTCTCGAAATTTCCAACGGCTCAGTTTTTTGGTGGGCGGATTCTGCCGCGCTGGGACAACAAGCCGCCTAGCTGGCTCAGAGACGAATGTCTCGAACTGCTCGACGGTGTTTTAGTTTGGTATGATCATGGAACCGAGACACGCCCTTATGCCTGTGGCGAGGAGCCGCCCTTTGGCGCAAGCTTTGCCGTTCGGCGAACTCTACTTGAGGAAATGTCCGGCTTCCGGGGTGACCTTGGTTGCAGGGGATCATCGTGCGGCCGCGGCGAGGAAACCGAGTTTTTGCAGCGGTGCATACGTGCCGGAGCACTCGGCATTTATGTCGGCCGAGCACTTTGCTGGCATAAGGTGGATGCTCGGCGGCTAACGTTGCCGGCCTTGTATCGATATGGGATCGAGAGCGGAAGGTCTCATAAGGCCATTTCGCGCAGCACAGCATCGGGATCGGTCGTCAGGGTGCCCCTTCATATTGCGCGTGGATTTGCTCAGTTGCTGAAGGGGAGGGGCGATCGCTTCCGCCAATGTGTCATCAATGCTGGGATTGAGGTCGGCATGTGCGGCACAAAGCTGCCGGCAAACGAGGTCAGGTAGGTTGGTATGTGTGGAATAGCCGGCTGGCTGACGCCTCGGCGGTCATTCGATGCAGCCGACCTCGATCGTATGCTGATGGCAATCTCCCATCGCGGGCCAGATGATGCTGGCACTTACATTGATGAAGACGCCTGCGTGGCACTTGGCCACAAACGCTTGAGCATCATCGATCTCTCGCCAGGTGGGCACCAGCCTATGGTGAACCAAAACAACGGCGACGTCCTCGCGTTTAACGGCGAGATCTATAACTTCCGCGAGCTGCGGGCCGAACTCGAAGGACACGGCGCGCGATTTAGGTCACGCTCGGATAGCGAAGTGTTGCTGATGGCGTTCCAACAATGGGGCGTGGACTGCACGCAGCACATCCGCGGCATGTTCGCCTTCGCCGTCTGGCGAGCGAAAGAAAAGGCACTCTACCTGTCCCGCGACCCAATGGGCGTGAAGCCGCTCTATTATTGGTCTCCGCCCTCAGGTGGATTGGTATTCGCCTCCGAGATCAAAGCATTCTTAAAGCTACCTTACTTCCCAGCCAGGCTTGATGCACGGGCGCTGGGACAGTTCCTAGAGTTCGGTTACTGTTTTGAACCGGAGCGTAGCATCTTCGAGGGGGTGCGCCGGCTACCTGCCGGTCATTTTTTGCGTGTTGAATCTGGCGATCAGCCGAAACCAAAGCGATATTTCGAGCCGAGACTCCTTCCGGAGAACGCCGACGCCCAACGAAACGAGCATCGTTTTGAAGAAGAGCTATTCGAGACCCTGCGGCTTGTCGTTCGCGAACACTTGGTGGCTGACGTTCCCATTGGCTTGCTTTTGTCCGGTGGCTTAGACTCGAGCCTAATAGCGGCGCTTGCCGCCCAATGTGCCCCCATCCGAACCATCAGTATGGGCTTTGCCAAATCTCAGGTAGACGAGCGTCCCCATGCTGCGACGGTTGCTCGCTTCATCGGTTCGCAGCATGAAGAAGTGCTCATCGCGCCCGAAGAAATTTTGAATAGTCTCTCAGAGGCGGTTCCGTATTTTGACGACCTGTTTGCCGACTGGGGAACTTTATCGACCAGGCTGCTCTACGCGAAGTGCCGAGAGCGCGGGATCAAGGTTGTTGTCGTTGGCGAGGGTGCTGACGAACTCTTCGGCGGTTACGATGTATTCCGACAATCTTTTGCGAACACGCCGACAGAGTGGTGGCTCTTCCAGCTTTATCGCCAATATGCCGGACAACGGCACGGTCGATACTATGGCGCCTTCCGCTCGATCATGCGGGAGTATCTCGGGGTGACAAAGAGTGATCGCTTTGCGGCCATTCGCCTGTTCGAGAGCCGCAATCAGCTGCCCAACAATTATGTCATGAAGGTCGACAAAGCCAGCATGTCCGTTGGAGTGGAGGCTCGCGTTCCGTTCCTCGACCAACGCGTTGCCGAGATCGCCTACCGTATTCCCCGCGGGCAACTCTTGTCTCGCAATAGTGAGAAGCAAATCCTTCGCAGCATTGCGAGCCGTCAGGGGCTGCTTCCCGATGAGACGGTTCAGCGGCGCAAATGCGGCGCTAGCATCGCGGCAAATTGGATGGACGATTCCGGGGTATTCCGCCGCTACGCTCAAGAGAAAATTCTCGACCCTGGAAGCTGGACTACGGCACTTGGTTTCAGCAAGGCCATGCAGAGTTATTTTGTTGAGAATCGCGTGGGCCAATCCTTTCCACGTGCGCTCAGCATCTTTCGTAACTTGGCTTGGCGGCTTCTCATTCTGGAGATGTGGTCCAAGTCTTACAAGTTGTCCCCTAATGTTAGTTGAAGGGCTGGTTAGCACTATAGTTCCAGTGCATAACCGCCCCGCACTGCTGCGTGAGGCGGTGAACAGTGCTTTGGCTCAGACGTATCGCCCCATCGAAATCATAATCGTTGACGATGGCTCGACTGACCGCACGCCACAAGTCGCGCTAGCATTGGCCTCTGCGTACCCTTCCGTGGTTCAAGTGGTGCGCACTGCCAATGCTGGACCAGGGGCAGCGCGCGAAGCAGGCCGTCGCAAAGCTCGCGGCTCGTTCATACAATACCTGGACTCGGACGATATTTTGCTACCGAATAAGTTTGCAGCCCAAACATCTGGGCTAATGCAGTTCCCGCATTGTGACGTCTCCTACGGAAAGACATGCCACCAGGGATATGGAGAAGGCACTTCCGACCAACCCTGGAAGCGAACCGGGGAACGTATCGTGACGATGTTTCCTTCCTTTCTTCAGTCGCGCTGGTGGGGAACGTCAACGCCGCTGTACCGGCGACGCCTGACGGATCAGGCTGGGCCCTGGCTTCCACTCAGCAGTGAGGAAGACTGGGAGTATGACTGTCGGCTTGCGAGCTTCGGCGTGAATCTTCACTACTGTGACGCCTTAATTTCCATCGAGAGATCACACGAAGGGCATCGCCTTTCCAATGGAGGCTCTGGCGATCCTCGCAAGCTTGCCGATCGCACCCAAGTGCATGAGTTGATCCTCAATCACGCCAGGAAGGCCGGCATTTCTCGCGAAGCCGACGAAATGCAGCACTTCTCCCGCGAGTTATTCCTCCTCTCCAGGCAGTGTGGCGCGGCAGGCCTCAAAAAGGAAAGCGAGCGCTTGTTCCGCCTCGCGCGCGAGGCCTCATTGCCCCATCGGGCCGCGGGTATCGATTTTCGCGTTTACGAAATGGCCGCGCGAGCAATCGGTTGGACTACCGTGGGGCGGCTTGCAGCTCGCCTGGATATGCTCAGACAATGAATGCCTCACCCGACGTTTCCGTGGTCATGAGCGTTTATAATGGCGCTGACAGACTGCATGAAACCATGGAAAGCATTCTTTCACAGGAGCGTGTCTCGCTCGAGTTCATCATCGTCAATGACGGGTCCACTGACGGCAGCGCAACAATTCTGGATTGCTACGCTAACCGTGATTCCCGTGTTCAAGTTCTGCACCAGGAAAACCAGGGTCTGACTCTTGCACTAATCGGAGGATGCGCAGCCGCTCGGGGCGAATATATCGCCCGGCAAGATGTCGGTGACCTTTCATTTTCGTGCCGGTTGGTGCGCCAAGTCAGCTTTCTTATCGAGCATCCGGAAGCGGTCATGGTTGCATGCGGCACGCGCGTGGTTGGGCCGCTAGAAGAGCCGCTTTATGAAACTAGCCAGTGCGGCGCAGAGTTACACGAGGGACTACTAGATATTCGTCGAATCAGGGGTCCATCACATCATGGCGCCACCATGTTTCGTCGAACCTCTTACGAGGCCGCCGGCGGGTATAGGGCGCAGTTCATCGTCGCCCAGGACTTGGATCTGTGGCTCCGCCTGGCGGAGCTTGGCTCGTGCCTCGCTATTCCGGATGTGCTCTATCAAGCGATTTTGCTCGAGAATTCGATTAGCGCACAACGCCGGTCGCAACAGATCCGAATGGCCCGCATGGCGACCGAGTGTGCCGCGCTTCGACGTCAGGGCTTTACGGACGAGGGCCTGTTAGCGCGTGGGCTCGAAGAAGGCCGCGAAATCCCTCTAATTCCGCGTGTCTCGGGGCGTCTGCAAGCTGCAAAGTTCTATTACTTTATTGCGAGATCCCTGCAGCGAACTGAACCCGAGCGGGCAATGGATTACTACCGAAAAAGCCTCGGTGCCTGGCTGCTTTATCCCAAGGCTTGGCTTGCTCTACTGCTCTGTCACACTCGATGAAACCGCCGACCTTCGATCCACAGTGGAGCGACGAGATAAAGGCGCTTTACCGTCATGACGTTCAAGAGATCTGGGACCGTTCCATCGCCCGGCAGATGTGGCATCAGTACCACAACCAGCTTGACATCTATCTCGCAATTTCGGGCGAATATAGGGTTCCTTCTAAGATTCTAGATGTCGGATGTGCGCAAGGAACGCTGGCGTTGCTTCTCGCCGAAAGAGGGCACGATGTTGTCGCCGTCGATCTGCGCCAACCCTTCCTCGATTATGCGCAAAGTCGTTATACTCACGGTGATATACGGTTCAAATGTGCAAATGCGTTAGACCTCGACCTTGACGAGACTTTCGATTTGATTTTTGCCAATCAGATCATTGAGCATTTAGTCTATCCGGAGCAGCTGATCAGACGGCTGAGACGGCACTTGAGGCCAGAAGGGCGGCTCGTTGTCACAACGCCCAACTGGCATTACGCTCTAAATCGCTTGCCAAGTTTTGATCAGATCGGAGATCCCTCAAGCCACGAGGCGAAACAATTCACGGCGGATTCTGATGGCCACTTCTATGCCTATACCGCGCAGGAACTTAAGCGCACGTTTGCAGGGGAAGGTCTGGCGCACGTCCGCGTCCGCTACTTCGAGTCGCCGTTTATATCGGGTCATCTCAAGATACGACACCTGCATCGACTCGTTCCGATAGCTGTTCTACGTAGGCTTGACCGAGTCGCTCTTGCTACTCCACTTTGCCGGCAGCTTGCCCATCAATTGATGGTTGTTGGGCAGGCAGCGTGAGCGGGTGGCGTCGACGTACTCACCGCGTTACGGAACGCCTTCGTGCCTGGCGCGGCTACGGCAGGAGCACCCTCTGGAGTTGGCGTGGAAGCCAAATCGGAAGACGGGTCGTTATTGAACCGGGCAGCCGGGCAGATCGCCCATGGAGAATCGAGATTGGCGAGCGCTCTCGACTGGAACGTGGCGTCTGGCTCAAGCTGGTGGCCGATGAAGCCAGACTGACGATTGGTTCTCACGTCTTCATCGGAGCCTGGAGTGAGCTTGATGTGCTGTTAAGGCTCGAAATTGGAGATCATGCTTTGATCGGCCCAGGCTGCTTCATTACTGACCACAATCACGGGAAAGCGGCTCGTCTGTGCATTGATAAGCAAGCATGCGTACCTTCGCCGGTTCGTATTGGCTCTGACGTTTGGATAGGTGCGGGGTCTATTATTTTGCCTGGCGTCGAGATCGGTGACGGAGCCATCGTAGGCGCTGGGGCCGTGGCAACGCGCCGTGTGTTGCCTTACGACATTGTGGCTGGCGTCCCCGCGCGCGTAATCGGTCATCGGAAATAAGCGTGATCATTTGTTGCTCACGCGCTCGGGGACTTCCTTGGTCTCTTCTGTCGAGTTACTCGTCGTGCTAACAGTTGCAGTACCCACCCTTAACCGCCAGCAGGTGTTGATTGCGACGCTCCGCCAAATCATGGCGCATGAGCCGCCTCCCACAGAGATTTTGGTGCTAGACCAAACAAAAGAATACCCACCGTCCATCGTGGAGATCCTTGAGACTTGGCACATTGAGGGCAAGATTCGCTGGCTAAGACTTCCAATGCCATCTGTAACGAAGGCAATGAATCAAGCCCTAATTGCCGCGCGTCATGAAATCGTCCTGTTCATCGACGACGACGTTGTCCCAGAGCCTGGAATGCTTGCCGCTCACCTTGCAGCCCATTCTGAGATCGGAGCAGAGTTGATTGCCGGTCGCATCATCCAGCCTTGGCAGGAAGGATTGGACTTCGCTAGCGATGATCACTTTCACTTTGCGGTGCTTGAGCCTCAGTGGGTGGACAGCTTTATTGGTTGCAACTTTTCCATTCGAAAGGAAGTTGCCCTACGGCTCGGAGGCTTTGATGAAAATTTCGTCCGAGTGGCTTACAATTTTGAGGTCGAGTTTGCGCACCGTCTCCGCAGCAACGACTACCAAATCTACTTTGAGCCAAGAGCATGCCTACATCATCTCAAGTCGCCGAGCGGTGGCACCCGGACCATGGGCGATCACCTCACGACCTGGAATCCCAGCCATGCCGTTGGGGCTTATTATTGCACGATACGAACAACCGTCGGATGGCATCGCTGTAGTGCGATGCTCCGGCGGTTTTTGAGTTCTGTTGTCACGCGTCATCACCTTCGGCGGCCATGGTGGATACCAGCTACCCTCCTGGCCGAACTCTTAGGCGTGATATGGGCTTTAGCTCTCGCCTATAGAGGGCCACGCTACTTACCCGAGAGAGCTGCCCAGTAATCTGATGGACGCGGTAGTTATTACGGGAGTTCTCCTTCTGCTGGCGATTGTTGCGACGTTCGCCGATTGGCGTCGCGGACTATTTGTTGCGATACCTATAGCTCTATTGCAGGATCCGCTCCGCAAGCTGACGCCAGGCGAGCCGGTTATCTTTATTTTGCTGGTCGGTCTGGTGCTTGGCGTGGCGATCCTGACAGCCGCAATGTCCGGAATTCCTTTATGGCCGAGTCAAATCCGCGGCTGGCGCCGCTTTTTGAGTGTTCCGTTCGGTTTGTATGTAGGAATAATCATACTTCAAGCGATTAATTCGTTTTCTCGCTTCGGGAGTGTCATCATCCCATTGATCGGAATGTCAGCTTACCTGACGCCGTTTGTCGCCCTCAGTTTCGTTTATCAAACCCTCATCCGTAGCCCCGAAAATTACCTAACCAATTTCTTTCGGGTGTATGTCGTTTGTGTTGTTCTCTGTCTCAGCAC
>Ga0307378_10011829_pt1 | contig 11211 bp, 9 predicted proteins | sample UN1MG_FD_202238 | JGI IMG/M metagenome (GOLD analysis project Ga0307378, IMG submission 202238) | Soil microbial communities from Risofladan, Vaasa, Finland - UN-1 | ecosystem: Environmental > Terrestrial > Soil > Coastal area > Acid sulfate soil | place: Finland: Risofladan, Vaasa | collected...
CTTATTCTGGTTATTTCCTTTTATCGAAAAAAAAGTCCGCAAAAGTCAAAAGAAGATTACTTTCGACGAGCGTGACCAGTTAATCCACAAAAAAGCGGTTATGGCCGCGTATGTCGTGCTCTGGTTATATTTCGTCGCCGCATGTGTGATCACCTGGTGCGTTGTCGGTCCACACGGCTCTATTTCCGTTAACGTAATGCCTCTGACACTTTTGGGGGGTCTTGTCATTTTTACGCTTGCGCAGGGTCTGGCAACTCTAATTCAGTACGGCCGGGGGGGCAAAGATGGCGAAGAATGAGTTGAACAACCAGGTTCGCAGGCTGCGCTTTGAACACGGCCAGATGACCCAGCAGCAGTTGGCCGACAAGGTGGGAGTGACTCGCCAGACCATCATCGCCATCGAATCGGGCAAGTACGCACCATCGCTGCCGCTTGCCTTTCGAATCGCCCGGACCTTCGGTGTCCCGATAGAACAAGTTTTTGTATATGACAACGAGCTTTAGGCACTCTGACAACAAAATACAAGTTTCTTTGTAACAAATAGACAAAAGACACGTCTATAATATCGAGTGGCTTCTGTTTGGCACTGAAATTACAAATTAGGCTTTTTTTTATGCGTAAACGAACCTGCATAATGATCTCTCTATGGATCATCGCAGCTTTGTGCTGGGCATTTGTCTTTGTCCTGAGATACACCAATCGGACAGCTTTTGTTCACTCGTACGATTTAGAATCAATGCCGGGCGTTCGTATGCTGGATCCGAACGCCGGCATGTTCGAGATAATCCGCCGGGAGCCTAACCGGGTCAATGTCAAATGGTTGGAAACCAAAATACACGTCAAAGACGATGCCCGCTTAAAAATGCGTGAAAACTCGAAAAATGTTAAGGTATTAGGAGAATTGAGCAACGGTAAAAGCTATCCGGTTGTGATAGACACGGGTTTCTCCGGATGCATGGCGGTCACCGACACCATCGTAAATGATGCCGGACTTTCGATATACCCAATGACTGACTTGGGCCACTACCTGGTCGGTGGGCTTTGCGAACTATCGCCACTTAAGTTAGACAATGTCACGATAGAGCAATCGCCGTGCGTATACTGGTTAGCCCATTATGAGAGGCGTGTCCTTGGTCTAACGACATGGAAGGAAATGAGGATTAACCTCGGGCTCGGCCTGATGAAAGGGTTCAGCTATATATGCATAGACAATGTCGATCGAGAGATAAAATTCAGTGCCAAAAAGGCATTCAGTCCCCGAGATGAAAGTCAATGGAATCAGTATCCAATGGTGATAGAGCCCAATGAGAAAGGAAATGTCAAGTTGATGGTTGACATCCCCATCGCGGGTCATTTGAGGCACATAGGATTTGACACCGGGGCCGCCTCGGGACTTACTCTGACGGAGAAGATATGGACCAAGGTTTCTTCGGGCCTGCAGTTGGTACACGAGGAAAAGAGTAGAATGGCTACACCGCTTGAGGGCTTGGTCCCATGCAGAAGAGTCACCGTAGAACTGCTCAAGCTGGGAAGCATTTCAGTACACGGTGCCCAGGTTAACGTCACGGCGAATAATAATCCGTTCGGACAGGATGACTTCACTTTAGGAATGGACTTTCTTAAAGAGACTGTGATTGTGTTGGATTTTGAGAGCAAGCTATTGTGGATCAGGAATCCAGCAAAGTCAGCAATCTCACCAACAAATCCATAGTAGTCTTATTCGAATTCCTGGAGCAATTCGAGCAATTTCCGGTCGAGTTTGTGGCCGTGGAAGTCTTCGTATTCGACGTCTTTTCGGTCGGAATCGATTATGCCGAACGAACCGCGTAAATTCCAGACCGACAGGCCGATTCCGTGCGCCGTCAGAATCTCCAGCACGTCCCGCAGCCAGGCCAGGACCACCTTGTGAGGTGTCTTGTTGAACGCACCGCCTTCGCCGCAGTGGACACCCACGCCCATCTTCAGCAGGTCGGCCCATTTCTGATAGTGCTGCTCCAGGCGCTTTCGGTCCCAGCCGTGCCCGGGCCAGGCGGGCTCGGGAAGATTCCCACTGTCAACCCACGAAGCTTTGTAGTGGCTGATGAACGTCGGCTGGTAGGCCCCCGCGTGCTCTGGGCGATGCCGAGGTCCGCCAGCTCCGGGGCCGTCTCGTTGCCGTAGCTGATGCCGTCGGCGACGACGATGCGATCCGGATTGATTTGGCGAATTGCCGCCACCGCCGTTCTGACGACGCGCTCGTGGTCGGCCCGGCTCATCCGGTCCCCGATGGACGGCGGCTCGTTGATTAGATCGAAGCTGAGCTTGTCTCTTGAAATGCCCTTGTACCGCTTGGCCATAAGCTGCCAATGGAAACAGAACGCATCCAGGGCGGACTTGTCCTTCCAGAGGCTATGCGGCTCGGTGAATTCCCGATTGACGGAGTAGCCGGGCCCGCGATGGAAGTTCAGGCTCACGTGCAGGCCGTATTTGCCCCCGAGCTCGACGGCCCGGTCGAGTTTTTCGAGCATTGGTTCGTGGATTTTGTAGTCGTCGTCCTCGATCCAAAGGCGATAGACCACCGGCAGCCGAACGAAGTCGAAGCCCCAGTCTCGCATCCAGCGAAAGTCGTCCTCGACCCAGTCGCCTCGGCTGCGCATGGTGAACATCTCCAGCAGATTGAACCCTCGCCATCGCGGCAGCACGTTCTGAGCCGGCGAGCGCCCGGCCTTTGGTCCGCCCTCAGCCCCCCGTGCATACCCCGGCAGCACCGCCGCCGCCGCCCCGCCCGCCACAATTCTCAAGAACTCCCGCCGATTATTGTCCATAAGGTTTGCCTCCACGACAAGAGATGCTCTGCAACATTGAATTCACACATCTGCTGTTATATGATGGAAGCGACGAATAGTAAACAGAAAATAGGCATTAGAGAATGCTGCTGAGCTACAACCTACACTTTTCGAAAGGTTTTGGGAAAAATCATACAAAGGACATTGAACGGCCGATATGAAGTATATAGAATACGTTCGTCGTTGAGCGAACATTACCTTTGCCTTCAATTAGGAACATCACTATGGATCGTCAGCAGATCGGCGTGAAGCTTACCATTGACGCTTTGAAGCTGTCATTTCAGATAGATGGCTTTATGGACCGTTTGATTATGCAAAAAGCGGTCTATCTGGCACAGGCTGCTGGCGTCAACCTGGGATACTACTATCACTGGTACCTTCATGGCCCTTACAGCCCCTCCCTGACGCGCGACGAATTCGCTGTTGCGATGGATATCTCTGCAGGTATGGACGAATCCAAAGGATGGAAGTTGGACGACAAATCTTCGCAGCGATTGGAAGAGATGCGAGGCCTTTTCGCAGGGGCAGAGGCTGACCGAGACGAGCTCGCAAAGAAGCTGGAACTGTTGGCATCGGTTCACTTCCTGATCGACCGCAAGCAGGCTTCTAAGGCAGACGCCAGCCGGATTACAGCAACTTTGAGACTGTTTGACAAGCCTTTTAGCGAGAAAGATGTTATGAACGCGCTGGGGGAGCTTACCAGATATGACCTTCTCCCGGCGTGACGGTTCTGAGAAAGTAGTTGTTGACTCAATTCATGGGGATATCCACCTTAGGGAACGCGAAGTCCGTGTTATCGACACGGCGTCGTTTCAGCGTCTCCGCAAACTAAAACAACTTGCGATGGCGCAGATGGTCTATCCTACAGCAACGGTCACGAGATTTGCTCACAGTATCGGAGCCCTTGGCACGATGATTCGGATTCTCGATGCGGCTGAACGAAACGGGGTTAAGTTTGAACAAGAACAGGAGGAAAACCTCAGGCTTGCTGCGTTGCTGCATGATGTTGGACACTACCCCTACTCCCATTTGATGGAGAAACTCGATAAAGTTGTGTTGACAGAGGAAGCAGTTGAAAGTCCGACGCGTCCTGTAACAGCTATAGATGCAGGGAAAAGCAAGTATCCGGAGCATGAGGAGGTTGGAGCGCTCATCGTAACTAATCAGGATGATTTAATCAAAGCTCTCGGTGGTAAGGGCCGTGCGAAGACTGTGGCGGATATTTTCACGCGATCGCAAGTAGATCCGCAGTTGAGCAAGCTTATTCATAGTGGCTTCGATATAGATCGTTGCGATTACCTCCTGCGAGATTCCTATGCGACTGGAGTTCCATACGGGCAAATAGATATCAATTATCTTCTGAACAACTTGAAGGTGAGCCAAGATAAGGTAGTCGGATTCAAAGACAAGGCATTGGCTGCGCTGGAGCATTTTCTACTTGCGCGATTTTTCATGCACCGTGTAGTGTACTATCACAAGACGACGTTCGGACTCGAAGAAGCATGTCGGCAATTGCTGAAGCGCTTGCGAGACCGAGACGGTGAAAATTATGAAGTTCCGTCTGATCGTGAAGAGGTCGAGAAGATCGTCAAATCGGAAAGACTGAATACATTTACTGACGCATTTGTTGATAACGTTGTTCAGAAGGCCACGACCGACGAAGACGCGATCATTCGAGCGTTAGCGTCGTCTATTCAGAATCGAAGGCCGCCTGTACTGCTCAAGGAAGTACCAGTTTGCGAGGAGACAGAAAGTAGATATCATGCAGGAAAGATGTTTACGCAGAATTGCGTGACCAGACTTAATGGCCTGGCCGAAGAATCTAAGATACCTCTCAAACAGTTTTTGCTGTGTGAGCCCAAAGTGGACGTTTTAAAACGTCAACAAGGAGAAACTTATGGGCAAATGGCCAAGCTTAGCCAGGAAGATATTAGGAAGAGGGCGATTGAGGAGGAGGGAGAAGATATCAAGGTTTTTAAAGGAGATGAGGATGAGCCAACATCTCTAATGGATATAGACTACAGTCTTGTGGTTAAATACGCGAAGTACTCGCTCCAACTATTTCGGCTTTACGTAGTCTATGAGGGTGAGGATAAGGATGATGTCATTGTTCGACTCCGTGACAGGGTCAAAGACTGGGATAAAGCATAAGAGTTCATAATTCGCTTTCGCCAATTCACGGTGGTCATTTGAAATTCGGCCGCGAGTCGAAGAGAACAAGGGATTGTTCCCCATTCGACTTTTGGGTTTCAGCCCTTCAAATTGATCGGCATTTCTGATACAATTCAGTTTTCGAAAGAGATAACTCAGGATCGGATGAACTATGGCGTTACCGGTGGTTGCGATAATTGGTCGGCCGAATGTGGGCAAGAGCAGTCTCCTGAACGCGCTGGCGGGGCAGATGATAAGTATCGTCGAGCCGACCGCCGGTGTGACAAGGGACCGCGTCAGCACCATCATCGGCCGGGATGAACGGTACTTCGAGCTTGTCGATACCGGCGGATATGGGATCGTCGATAGTGACCAGTTGAGCGGCCACATCGAACAGCAAATCCTTCAGGCGATTGAATCGGCGAATCTCGTGCTGTTCCTGGTCGATATTCGCGACGGCCTTGTTCCGTTAGACGAAAAGATCGCCCAGCTTCTGCGCAAGAACAACCTCGCCGTCATCGGCGTCGCCAACAAAGCCGACACCGCCAAGATGTTCCCCGCGGCCGGAGAATTCTCCAGGCTTGGCTTTGGGGATTTCCTGTGCATCTCGGTGCAGAACGACCTTAACAAGGCGGTCCTGCTGGACAGAATCTTTGACAAAATCGCCCACATGGAATTGCGCAAGCCGGCCGAGCCCGTTATGAAGCTGGCCGTTGTGGGCAAGCGAAACGCCGGCAAGAGCACACTCGTCAACGCAATCGTCGGCGCCGAGCGTGTCATCGTCAGCGAAACGCCGGGCACAACCCGAGACGCCATCGACGTGCGCTTCGAGAAGGACGGCAAAACCATCATCGTCATCGACACGGCGGGCCTGAGGAAGAAGAGCAAGCTGGCCGATAGTATCGAGTTCTACAGCTACGTTCGTGCCACGCACTCGATTCAGCGTGCGGATGTTGCGCTATTTCTGATCGATGCCATCGTGCCGGTCTCGCAGGTCGATAAGAAGCTGGCCAGGTTCATCGCCGACGAATACAAGAGCTGCATCATCATCATCAACAAGTGGGACCTGGCCAAAAAGGTGGCGACCACGGACGACTACCGCAAGTATTTGACGAAGCTGCTGCCCGGTATGTGGTATGCGCCGATCGCCTTCACAACGGCAACCGAAGCAAAGAATGTCCGCAGCGTTTTGGACCTGGCGGCGGAAATCTTCAAGCAGGCAACGACGTGGATCCCGACAGCCAAACTGAACAAAGCCTTCGATATCATAAGGCGCGAGAAAACCAGCGGGACCAAAGGCGGAAAAAAGGGCGCGCCCAGAATCTACTACGCAACACAGGTTGCCGTGAACCCTGTCACGATATTGATGTTCGTAAACAGGCCCGAGTTGTTTGACGAGAATCATCGCAGAACTATCACAAACCGGTTGCGATCCATGCTGCCGATAGAGGAAGTGCCGATACGACTCTTTGTCCGAAAACACAGAGAGTAGCCGATGGCGTTGGGCGGACGAGGCACTAAAAAGGGAACGCGATGGCCAGGCCGTTTCGGACTCTGTGTTGGATATCGATTCTTTGGATTTCACGTGGTCTGAAGGACACTCCGGGCATACATGCTGCTCAGCGGACCGCTTGGGCTTCCGACCTCGCCAGGGTCAGCTCGCGAGCAGATGCCAACGAGTGGGAGGGCGGCGCACGGTATATGGTGGTTCCCAGGGCTTAGCGCCTTAGGGATTATCGGCGGAAGGCAGCCGCACCAGCTTGAACTGGGCTTCGGCTGGCTGATCCGGGGTCACAACCAATTCAATTTCCCCCTTGCGAACGGACTCAGGCGGGAAGTTGTAGATGAGTTCTCTTCGTATCGTGTCAGGGGCTTTGACGTCTTCATCAACGATCTGTAAAAGGACCTGGTAGTCCATCTGCTCGTATGCCAGTTTTGCCTGCTCGGTGGCTCGTATCTGGATAGCCCCCATCACGGCATTCATGTTGCTCACTTCCACTTTGTACTTGCCCTGCAAGTTTGCGCCCAGTAAAAAGCCCGGCGTTGCCGTGGTTATGTTGTAGCTCTTGAGGCGATCCTCTTCCGGCGGTATTTTAACTTTCACGACGGTTCTCGCCTTGCGCCTCTGACCGTCGGGCAATTCAATGTAGGGCGTCATCTCAATCGAGGCTGTTCTGGCCTGCGTGATCTCGCGAGCCGTCAGCGTAACCCGGACCGGCTCGTTCCTTCCCCAGCTATCGGGGACAAACATATTAACGGTGGCTGGGTCGATGCTCTCATGCTTCAAAGGATTCGCGTTTATATCAAAACACTGAACGGGCAGCGACTTCTCAAGAAGCGCAACGACCTTCACGTTGAGATTGGCTGGCTTGCAGGATTCAACCGTGAGACCAAACCGTCGTATCTGCTCGCTTTTCCTTAAGAAACTGCGAACGTCGAAACTGGGATATTCGTTCGGCTCGATCATTCCCTCCTGTTCAACATCGAGGAAAAACTCGAAACTGGGGGAGCTTGGACGGTCCCTGATTTTCCGCCTGAACTCGCTGATTTTGGACGCCGGACCTTTGAGCACGATATTGTCGATCGGGACTGAAACCCTGCCACTAACAGTCACCCAGCGGCTGGGGGCGGATTCGTCCACGATGATCATCGCACTGGTTACAGAGAACGTCTCGTCCAAAGCAAGGTCCGCCCAGACCCAGATCAGGACCGTCAGGAATACCACGATCGCTATTTTGCTGACTTTCATTTTACTGAACATTGTGTTCCGTACCGCATACCCGGCGCAACGTGACTCACGAGAGTGCCCTTGCAAGATGTTCTTTCAGCCAGGCTTCATCCATATTTCGGGTAAGTTTTCCATTCTCGGCAAGAGAGACGATGCCGGTTTCCTCACTGACCACTAAACAGACCGCATCCGAGCCCGTCGTTATTCCTATGGCCGCACGGTGACGCGAACCAAGAGTGGTGCCGCCGGTCCCTCCGGCCTCAGCCAAAGGCAACTGCACCCTCGCCGCGATGATTCTGTCCCCCCGTATCAGGACGGCCATATCGTGAAGGGCCGTGCCGGGCTGAAAAATCGTCTTGATCAGCTCGGACGTAACCCTGGCATCAACGCGGACACCGGTTTCAATAAATTCACCCAGCGCCACCCGCCTCTCAATGACCAGGATGGCCCCGATTCGAGCGGCGGACAGTTCGGTCACAGCGGAGATAAGCTCTTCGACGGTCCTCGATAGTTGCTGGGACGCGCTCGACCAGAAATGACTCTGGCCTATTCGCATCAACGCTCTTCGGACCTCGGGTTGAAAAGCCGCTACCGCGATAATCAAAACCGCAATCAGGAAACCGTTGTACAGATACTGCAGACGCTGGAACGGAAACTTGTTCACAACGAGCTTCAAGACCAGAAACCCCACAATGAGAATAAACATAACGGCGCGGAAGAGACGTTCACCGCGCGTGCCTTCGAGGAAGTCCACGACCCAATAAACCACCAGCCCGATGAGAATCAATTCTATGGCCACGATCCACCATTCCGGGCCATAGCTCGCCACCCGCGTGAAGTAATCAACGACTGCATCCACGAATCAAATCCCTTCGTTCGCCCCGTGCGCTGCGAACTGTGGTATCTATCACTTCCCCTTTTCTATTCCGCCAGGAGATGTTCCTGCCAGCCGGACAGGAACCACTTGCCCCTGACGACCGAGGAATTATAGCCGTCACGCGAGGTCCTGTCAATGAAAAAGCTCGCTTATCCGGTCCAGATCCAACATCGCCGAATCAGAGATACAGCCGTGCTCGATTGTCCGCCAGCTCTGCCGGCCCGGCGAGGGGAAAATCAAGGCGTTTTACGTCCGGAAATGTGAGGTAGGGAACGATTTTCATATTTTAGCCAAGATTGATTGAAGACGTCGGCTCTCAGCGCAACAGATACGGAGCCGGGTTCAAACGTATTGCTGTTCCCTGGCGAACAAAGCGCTCTGTTGCAACTTTCAGACCGCCGGAGGACAGTCCTGTTCCCGAAGCTGCCCTCACGATCCCGGGAACAGGACGAGAAGCTCTTAAGTCTTCCCACCAGGTTACAAGCGGCGAGTCCAATAATTGTATGTGTCACTCATACCTGGCCCGATGTTTGCCGATAACAGGTGCAAGCGGAAGGAAAAACACATGAATTATAAAAAACAGCTCAACGATCTGATAGCGATTCAGGGCAGCAGCGTTTCTTCCGGTCGTCTGATCACGTCTTCCCAGGCATGGCTGGAAGTAGGTGATGTGATGAGCAAGGACGTGGCCACGGCTTGCCCCGATGCGCTGGTGGTCTCGGCTGCCGGGGTGATGTCGGAGAAGAAGATTTCCTGTTTGGTGGTGATGGATAAGGAAAATGTAGCAGGTATCCTAACGGAAACGGATGTGCTCAGAAGAGTGGTCAGAAACGGCAAGAATTTCTATCGGACAACACTGGAACAGATCATGTCTTGCCCCGTTGAAACCGTCCCGACGCATCTGTCCGTCCTTGCCGCCAGCGAGATCATGGGCCGAAAGCGCATCAAACGACTGCCCGTCCTGCAAGAGGACCAATTGGTGGGAATTGTGACGCAGACCGACCTGGTTCGAACCTTGACGTCCTACGGCATGTGGAGAGATGTCTCAGAGATCATGAGCCGCGACGTGGCCGTTATTCAGAAGACCTCGAGCGTGGCAGAGGCGGCGGAAGTCATGACGAGCCAGGAAATATCGTGTGTCGTGGTTCTGGACGGTGAGCAGGCCGCAGGCGTTCTTACCGAGAAAGACCTGCTCGGACGGGTCGTGGCGCTGCACAAGGACCCTGCATCGGTTACGATGGAACAGGTGATGTCTTCTCCCGTAACGAGCGTCCCTTCCAGCTACTCCGTCTTCAGCGCCAGCCGAATAATGGAGGAAAGCAATATTCGCAGGCTGGCTGTCATGAAGGATAAGCGCCTGTGCGGAATCGTCACCCAAACGGACATATTCATGGCCGTCAGAAGCAAGCTTCAGGCCGAAGAGCAGAAGCACCTCAGGTTGTTGGAAGATTCCAGAGACAGCATCTACACCGCCGACCTGGACGGACTGGTAACCTATGTAAATCCGGCGTTCAAGGAATTATTGGAGGTCTCCAATCCGGGGGAGCTTATCGGCCGGCCCTTTCTCCCGGAAAGGTACTGGCCCCGTCAGGAGGAGAGAGAGCAGTTTCTGGAGGACCTCAAGAAAGGTATTGTCGAGAGCAGAGAATTGGCTCTCAAGACGTTCAACGGCCGGAGAATCTACGTGGTCGTCTTCTCCAGTCTCACCAAAAACGTCCACGGTGGGATTAGCGGAAGCCAGGGCATTGTCTATGATATCACGCCGAAGAAGGAGCTGGTGGCCCTCAGAGAAGCCCAGGAGCAGCTCAGAACGTCTCAGGAGAAGATTAAAGAAGCCTTTCAAACCAGAGAGCTTATCCTGGAGGAGATGCCCGTTGGCATGATAGTGGTCGGCAGGGACAAAACGATCCGCAGGGTGAACAAGGCCGCTCTAAGGATGATGGGCCTGGGTTCGTCCGCGGAACTCATCGGGAATGTGTGTCACAAGAAACTATGCCCCGTAGAATTGAACGAGTGTCCCGTACTGGACTTGGGCCAATCCGTTGACAATTCAGAAAGGGTGCTGCTGCACAGCACCGGTAAGCAGATCCCCATCCTCAAGACCGTTCTGCCCATATCGCTCGGAGGTGAAGAGGTCCTTCTTGAGGCGTTTGTGGATATTACCGAACGCAGGCAGGCGGAGGAAACTCTCGAGCGACTGAACGAGGACCTTGAATCAGTCGTCTGGGAGCTCACACGGGCGAACAAGGAGCTCCAGGAGTTCGCGTACATAGCGGCACACGACCTGAAGACGCCGCTGCGCGCTATCGGGACGCTGGCGGATTGGATATCGAAAGACTATGCCGACAAATTCGATGAGCAGGGCAGGGAACAGGTCAGGCTGCTGGTCACGAAAGCAAAGCAAATGACGGCCTTGATCGATGACATTCTGCAATATTCCCGCGCCGGGCAAAGCCTCCAGTTGGATCAGCAAGTCGATCTGAACAGGATTCTTTCGGATGTGATTGGGGAGATCGCCCCTCCGGAAAATATCGAGATCGCCGTTGAGAACGAGCTGCCGACGATCAGGTGCAAGAAGACACACGTCATCCAGATTTTCCAAAATCTGCTCAGCAATGCCGTGAAGTATA
>Ga0307378_10011830_pt1 | contig 11210 bp, 7 predicted proteins | sample UN1MG_FD_202238 | JGI IMG/M metagenome (GOLD analysis project Ga0307378, IMG submission 202238) | Soil microbial communities from Risofladan, Vaasa, Finland - UN-1 | ecosystem: Environmental > Terrestrial > Soil > Coastal area > Acid sulfate soil | place: Finland: Risofladan, Vaasa | collected...
GTCGGGATCATAGACGACGTTCTCCATTGCGTTGGCGGGCCAAGTCAGTGTGGGATCAACGGTCACGAAGTTGTTTTCCTTCGAGCCATTGATCTCATACTGGCCCAAAACCGGCTTGGTCCAGTGGACGCCGTCCGCGCTCTCCGCGTACGTGGTGCCCGCGACGCCGGGGATGGAGCTCGAGGTGATCATCCACAGCTTGAACACCTTGTGCTGGGGGTCCCACGCTGGCGCGCAGCGCGTCTGCAGGGTGGTCTCCCATGGCAGGTCGGGCTTGATGACCGCGCCGCGCTTGAGCGGCTGGTGCATCGTCCGCGCCAACTTGTCGCTGCTTGCGATGCCGTAATCGTCCAGAAAGAGCTGCCGCTGTCCCACCGGAATCTGAAAGTCCGGCTCGCCGGCGGTCGCCGAGGAAGGGCACGCCAACCAGGCCAGCAAGCTGATGCAAGCAGCCCCCAACAGCCAGGCACATACTGTCATTCGCGCAGCCTCCGTCGTTCTGTAAGCAAGGCATGCCCCCATCGGCGTCGTTCCTCCGCGCTGGCGGGACAACTCGGGGGTTGGGCCAAGATACGCTTCAGGTGTCCCCGCCCGTGTGTTCCTATGACCCAGTGCCATCTTCCGGCAGCGCTCCCCCCTGGCGACCAGGGGCCGGATCTGAGGCGCTTTTCGGCGCGCCAGGATGGCCTCCCTGCTGCGAGAACAGCGGCTTGCTCGATCGCCATGCACGGCAATCCCGCATGCCGTACCCACAGCATTGACGGTGGCCAGGCCGGGCTACGGGATGTGCAGGCAGCCCATGAGCCGGGGAATGTCTTCAGAGCAAGTTAGCCCGGTTCTACGGGCAGATGACCACCACCGTTGGTTTTCCGGCAGGTTAACCCACTCCGGTTTGACGACGGTTGCCATCTCTCAAGGCACGGTCGGGTTCAGGCGCCAGATCGCGAAGTTGAGAGCGCTGGCGTAGCTCACCCAAGCGAGATAGGGGAGCAGGAGAAGGGCAGCCCTGGCGTCATGCCGCCAGAAGGCGATCATTGTCGCGAGGATGAGCGCCCAGAGGATGACGATCTCGAAGAAGGCCAGGTCGAAGCGACGAAGGCCGAAGAAGATTACCGACCAAGCTGCGTTGAGGATGAGCTGAAGCCCGAAGAGCAGTATGGCCGCTGGCGCACCCGAGAAACCTGCCCTTCGCCAGACCAGCCAGCCGGCGATGCCCATCATCAGGTACAGCGCGGACCAGACCGGGCCGAATACGACACCGGGAGGCGTCCACGCCGGCTTCCCGATGCTGCCGTACCACGTAGCCACTGCCGGACCAGTGAACTGCGATCCGATAAGCCCCGCAGAGAACGAGACCACTACCCACAGGATCAACCCCACAATGGCCTTGACACCCATCCCATCTGCTCCGGGACTACTTCGCCCCTCGACCGTCAGGCAACTCCTTCGTGCTCCCAGACGGGTTCTCCTCTTTCAGCCTCGCGTAACCGCCCGCAGGTGGTCGGCTCATGGCCCTGGATATGGCGTGGCATACGGAGCCTGCGCATGCCACCCCGTAAGACTGTTTCGCCACAGGCGCTTACTCGCGGTGTCGGTCCTCACCGATGGCGGGGCGAATCAGGAGGTGAATCAAGTCCCAGTTCCGGTGTCCCTGATCTTGCACCTTGTTCCGTCCGCGCGCCCGTGCGATTACCGTCGCGCCTGGCCACCAAAGCCCGGATCTGCAGCGCCCCTGTGCGAAGCCGGGGCGCCCCCGCCCCCTTATGGCATAGGGGCGCTCTTCTGCGCGCCAGGATCGCTTCCCTGCGCCCGTAATTGACATCGTCCGGGGTGACGTTTCTCAGCACCCGCCAGCGGCGGGTAAACCTCGTGGAAACGCTCCTGGTTGTAGTAGCAGCTCATCCGGGCTCGACGGACTTCTCGGTCTTTTCGGCTGGAAGGCGGCTCCAGTCTAGCGCAACGGCAGGGCGCAAGAAGATAATCAGGGTGGCGCGGCGAAGCAATATGGGCAGTGCGGAGGTGGTGACTATGCACCGGACATCTCTTATCGCAGAGGCGGCGTGTCTGGCCTGCGTGATCGCGTCCAGCGCCGCCGGGAGCACGTCCATGCCGAAGAACATTGCGGTCTTGGAGGTCACGGACGCGCGCTCGTGGACCTTCACCTGCCGGGGCGGTTACGAGGGGCGGGCGGACCGCCGCGCGCTCTTCGTCATGACCCACCCCTGGTCGGCGGCAGGCGACGGGGATTTCGGGGTGATCGAGCGTGAGGCGACGATCCCCGGGGACTGGCAGCCGCCGTATCGCGTGCGCTTCTACTGTGCCGATGACTACGTCAACGATGACTGGCGCCCGAAGGCGGATGACTGGCTCGGCGGGGAGGGGTTTGCCGGACACCGGTTCAAGCAGGTACTGGTGGACGGGCAGGTGGTGTGGGAAAGCGATGTCGCCGATGCGGAGGGGCCGCATGTGCCGACGCGTTTCGAGGTGGATGTGACCCCTTACTGCCGGCCGGGCACACCGTTCCGCCTGGTGCTGCGCGTACTGGACAAGGTGGGAACCGCCACCAAGTTGCCGCAGGACTTCCACCACATTGGTTCCACGGAGACGCAGGCCGAGAAGGCCGGCGACCCCGCGCGATTCATGACCCACGTCTATTGGGGCGACGTCGTACTGCTGCGGGGGCGGGTGAGTCCCGAGGCGCTGGCCCGCTTCGAGCGGCGGCCGTCGGAGGAGGTGGTCGAGCGGGTGCATGCGGAGCGCTGGCCGCTGCGGCCTTTCGGCACGGCGCAGCGCGGGCCGGCGAAGTTGACGCTCGAGATGGCGGACACGATTCCACACGCGGGGTTTCCCGTGACGTGCGGCGTGCCGCTGCCGGCGGGACGGGTGACGGAGTTGGATCAGATTGCGCTGCGCGATCCGGGGGGCGCATTGGTGCCGGTGCAGGCCGCGGCGTTGAACCGCTGGGGCGACCGGAGCCTGCGATGGGTGCTGCTCGATTTCATCGCGCCGGGGGGCATCCCGCCAAAGCCGTGGAGTGTGCGCTTCGCGACAAGACCGCTATCGGCGCCGGCGCCGCCGCAGCCGGCGCGCGTGCGGCGCTCGGCCGGCCGCGTGCTCATAGATACGGGGCCGATCACCATCACGATGGGCGGCGAGCGCGGCCAGCTAACTGACAGCGTTGTGTTCACGGAATCGCGCCGACGAGCGGGCGGACCTTTGACAGGCGAGGTCGTGGCGCGACGCGGTGGGCGCGATGTGCTTTACGTTCCCGAGGTGGCGAAACTTGAGGTCAGAACGCGAGGGCCGGTTCGCGCGACGGTTGAGGCGACCGGGCGACTCGTCGGGCGCGATAACGCTGACGATTCCGTTGGGCGATTCGTGTTCCGTTTGAACGCGTATGCGGGGCAACCGTTCGTGCGCGTGTTCTTCCGCATCTTCAACGACACGGATAAGACGCTGCGGATCAAGCGATTCGGGCTGACCCTGGAGACGCGCGGCGGGGGCGCGGTATGGAGCGGTGACTGCGAGGCGCTGGAGCCGGGGGGAGAGGTCGCCATTACGCAGGCGGGGGGCGATCGTTTCGCGGTGACGCAAGGCGCGCAAGCAGTCGGCGGCGGCGAGCATTCGCAGGGCTGGGCGGCGGCGGCAGGCGACCAAGCGGTGGTCGTCGTCGCGGTGCGCGGGTTCTGGCAGCTTTTCCCGAAGTCGCTGCGCGTCGCAGGTGGAGGCGTAAGCGCGGACCTGTTCGCGGGAGGCGGAGCGGGCGGCTACTACGAGCCGGTGCCCGGCGAGGCGAAGCGGCACGAGGTGCTGCTGGCGTTCCTGCCGCCTGATGCAGCGCGCGCCGATGCCGAAGAGATCGTGAACGCGTTCATGCGACCGCCGAGGCTGTTCTCGGCGGAGTGGTTCTGCTCGTCGGGGGGGCTGGGCTACGCGGCTCCGCACAGCGCCGCGCAGTTCACGGAGCTCCACGAGCATCAGCAGCGGACGTACGGCGGGGTCGGGCCGACGGTACTCAACGGGACGCTCGGCATGCGCGATTTCCCCGACGCGCACTATCAGGGCAAGCCCGACGCCTGGCGCAACAACTACTACGACATCATGCAGGGCACGTTGAGCGAGTATCTCATGGGTGGGGATCCGCGGTGGTTCGACCGCGGCGAGGACCAATGCCTGCACTGCATGGACGTTGACACGTGTCACGGGCGGCCGGATCACCCGGAGTGGTTGGGGGTGCTGTACGCGCCGGGTGGCAAACACACGACCTCGTGGTGGTCGGCGATGCTGCGCGCGGAAGGGATGGATACGTACTACCGCCTGACCGGTGATCCGGATGCGCTGGAAGCGTTTCTCGGCGTGGCCGACTTCATCGTGCGCGAGAAGGCCGGGGTGGGCAGCGTGTCGGTGCGAGATCACGCGGGTTCGCTCATCGCCCTCGTGCGGGCGTACGACGAGACCGGGGACGCGAAGTACCTGGCGGCGGCGCGGCGGCTGGCGCACGACGCGTTGTCGCGGATTGATGCGCGGCGCGGGTGCTACTCCGAGGTACACGGCAATTACAACTATCGCGGCAACGTGCCATGGATGTGCGCGCAGTTGATGGAGCCGCTGTACCTCTACTACCGGCAGAGCGGGGATCTCGACGCAGCGAAGGCGGTGGTCGGGCTGGCGGAATCCATCATGGAGGACAACACCTCGCCGGAGGGGCCCGGGGATTACTGCGGCTACTCGCATAATCCGCACTTCAGCAAGCGCAGCAACTACAACGTGCTGATCGCGCCGGCGGTCGGCTACGCGTGGGAACTCACGGGCGACGACGCATTTGCGCAGAGCATGCGGGATGCGTACCGGCGGACGATCGCGGACAAGTCGGTGAACCCGATCGCCAACTGCTACTGGAACGCGCCGACGCTGCTGTATTACCTCGGGCAAACTGGGGACCGTCACCTATTTCGGGTGGGAGGTGTTCTGGGGGGACGGTGAGCGGCGCTGCTCAGGGGACCGGCGCGAAGCTATGGGCCGGTGGCTCTGGGCTGCTGCCTGATGTCCAACGCGTGTGCACCTGGTGGTGACGCCCCGGGAGGCGGACGTACCGGCGCGGGCGACCTACAACGACCTCCTGTCGCGCAGTGACGCGAGGAGTGTCTTCTACCATGCAGGAGCGCGCAAGAACATCGGCTTCAATCACTACCGGCAGGGGCGCTACGCGGAGGCGCGTCCGGAATTGGAGGCGGCCATCTTCGCGCAATACTGCACTCGCGAGGGTGCAGGTACGGCGACAAGCTCCATTTCGTAGATTGACGGGGATAACAGCAATGGCTCGCAGGTCTTCTACTAAAATGGTGGGAATGCTGATCGTTCTCTCGACGATTGCCGCAGTCTGTTCGTTGGCCACCTCCGAGCCGACGAAACAGGCGAGTGGTGGCCGAATCACCGGCACGCTCTTGCCCGCACACGTCAGGGCTCAGGCGGCGCTGTACGTCATGCGCGGCGACGACCTGGTGTTGCTCAAGCGAACTGCTGCGAACCCTAAGGACGGCACATACTGTATGGAGGGGCTCCAGTCGGGAAAGTATATGGTCTTACTGACGGCGGCATGGTGCGTTGCCGAGGACCGCGACGTGGAGATAGCCGCTGGGCAGACAGTGGACCTTGGCCAAGTGGTGCTGGCAGCGGCGGGAGCCATCTCAGGGCGCATCGCGCCCGCTGGCATCCAGGCGGAAATCCGCGCCGTGAGTCGCGATCTCAGCGAAGGTTTCGTCAAAGAGGCCGCTGTAATGGCCGATGGGAAGACTGGCAGGTACATCATGAAGAGTCTCCCGCCCGGGATCTATGATCTCAGAATTCACGCCGAAGGATACCGGGACGTGGTAGGTGTTCGAAGCCTAGTAGGCGAGCCTGGCGAACCGACGGCCGCAGACGCTCAGGCCATCAGGGACGTCCTCACCAATTATGTAAGGCTGGGCAACGCCCGGGACTTCAGCGCTCGACTTAAGCTGTACTCCCAATCTTTCCGAGACGAATGGGGAAATGGCATCGAGTACGAACGAAGAAATGCCGAGAAGGAAGAGGAAATCAAACGAACCAAGGGACAGGCGGCGCTCGCCGTTGAACGAGTCTTGACGGAAGGGGACCGCGCCGCTGTGATCTGCCGCCTGACCGTGGTTCGCACGGACCCACAGACGGGGGCACTGCGCAACCGCAGCCAGTCGTTCATTCTGTTCGGGCTGCGTCGCGAAGGTGACACGTGGCGACTGACATACCGGGAGCCTATCGGCAACGCTGACGCGGTGAGCCCGGTGTTCACCACTGATCCGCGGGTCTCCGGCGTCGAGGTGTTGCCGGGGCGCGCCAGCAAGGGGCACGATTGGCAGTTGGAACCGATTCCGTCTCAATAGCTGAGCATCGCGACCGGCCGACGCCCTGGTGACCTGCGAAGCGGCCGTCGGGGGCATAGATCCCGCCAAGGACTATTCCTGGCGGGCGCCGTGTCTGGTGATGTTGGCCGAGCTTCCGCGTCTCGCCTCCCGCGCAGCCACACGGAAGGAGGGTAATCGCATGAAGACGGTCACCATCATCGTATTGAGTTTGCTATTGATGCCGCTGTTGTGCGCGGCCAGCGCCTTCGCCGCAGCGGCGCCGGAGCCGCTGCCCGACATGCGCATCCCCACCGCGGAGCTGCAAGGCCGCGCCGCGTTCGCGCGGTATCTGCTGTGCGTTGACGCTAACGGCAACCCGCAGTACCAGCCGTACAACAACTTCGGCTGGCTGGACCCGGAGTTCGGGGGATGGCAGGAGCGGTACAAGCGCGTGGCGACCGAGCCGTTTCATATCACCGGCCAAACGCCCACGCCCGACCCGGCGCATTATGAGCGGTAGCACCCGGGCCTGCTAGGGGTCTGACCGCGCAGCGGATCTGGCTCCCGATTCGAACCAGCAACCTCCATGGTGCTACGCCGTGACGATAGCAGCTGCCTTGTCCACAGCGGCGCGCGTGGTGCGGGCACATACCATTCCCGCAGGGAAGCCTATCCCGGCCCGGCGAAAAGCGCCCCTATGCCCCAAAGGGGCCGGGGCGTCCCGGCTTCGCACAGGGGCGCTGCAGATTCGGACCTTGGTGGCGAGGCGTGAGCATCACCGAAAGCTCGCGCGGACACGGGCGCGAACCCGGTTGACCTCCCGCGCCAAGGAAGGTGAAATCCGCGCAACCGCAGTACATCTGCAGCGGATCACGGTTCTCCGGAGCGAATCGCGCGCATTGATGTCCACGTCCAAATCAGGTTGGCGCCTGCCACCACACATAGTGGTATGCTCACCGACAGGAGCAGGCATATGTCACTGACCGGACTGCTATTGGCGATTGGCCTCTCCCTGACGCTGTTTTCGGGCACAGCCCGTGCGCAGGCGCTGGTGCAGCGCCAGGGCGACGTGTACGTGTTTGACAACGATCACTTCCGGGTCGAGGTGGACAGCGCCGGCGGCGCGCGCATCCGCTCCTGGGTGCTCAAGCCGTCGGAGCGCGAGATGATCGCGATGTGGAAGGGCCCGGCGGAGTACGGGGGCGCGCTAGACGACCGCGCCACCTTCACCTCGGCGCGCTACCAGGCTGCCGTCACCGAGCAGGGCCCGCAGGTCGGGCAGGTCCGCTTCGAGGTGTCGAACGAATCGGGATTCAAGCTGGTGAAGATCATCACCGCGCGCAAGGGCTCGTCGGCGCTCGAGGTCCGTTACGAGTTCGACAACGGCTCACAGAGCCCGCACAAGCTTTTCATCCGCAATTTCCTCCTGCCTGGGCACCAGCCGCGTACGACCGAGCACCTGTACTGGATCAACGCCGACCCCTCCCGCGGCAGGGAACCGGCGATCGGCCATGACCAGGTCAGCGGGTACTACGCTGTGGCGAAGCCCGAATACTCGGCGCTATGGGACCGCGCCACCGGGGACGCCATACTGGCGTACGCGCCTGGCGCCGACCGTTTCTACTTCTGGCTACAGGCGGCCGAGTACCCGACGTTTGAATGGATTTATGGCAGCCTGGCGCCCGGGCATCGTCTCACGGCGGGCGTCGCACTCATCGCGGTCCAGGGACAGATGCAACCGCCCGATTGGCAGGCCCTCGTCGCCCATTATGCGCCCGGCGTGCCGCAAGCAACCGTCACCCGGATGCCTGGATGGGAGGAAGAGGCCACCAGGTTCCGCGTTAGCTCGGCGGAGAAAGAGCGCGGATTCTGGCTCTCCATCGGCGACGGCTCGGCGCGTCAGCGCCTGCCCGATCCCTTGCCCCTGGACCTGCCGCTCGACGGAGGCCGCTGCCTGGGGGTGACAATCAACGCGCTCGCAGACTTCGCGGCGCCGGTGCGCGTGGCAGTGCCGCGCGGTTGGCGCGGGCGCATCCGCGCGTCATGGCAGACGGCGAGCGAGAATCGCGTGGAGGTGCTCGGCCCGCCCCCGGAGAGTTGGCCGTTCGCCGCGGGCATCGGGCAAAACCTGTGGCTGGAGGTGTCGGCGGTAGGGAAGCCGGCGGGCGAATACACTGTGCCGGTGCGCCTGCTCGTCGGTGGCGCGGAGGCGGTCATGAACCTGGGGATCCACGTTTGGCCGGTGCGGGTAAGTGATGCGCGTCCATTTCACGTCTATGGTTACTCCAGTGGCATCGGCGTGATGGCGGGCGGGTTCGAGGTCACGGCGCACAGCCTGCAGCGCCTGGAGCGCATCTTGCACGCCTACGCTGACATGGGTGGCGACGTCTTCGACTGGGTCGGCGGGTGGCAGGCCATCGTGACCAACACCAAGATCGCCGGCACCGGCGAGAACCTGACGAAGGTGGGCCAGACCCTCGACTTGAACCACCTCCCGCACCTGGATTTCTCGCACTATGACCCCTGGTTCGATGCCGCGAAGCGCCGTGGGGTGACCATGGTCCAGAGCTATATGGTGCACCCCTCCAGCCCCTCCTGGCGCGGCGCCCTGTTCGACGTGGCGCTGGGCAAGGATCGCGTCAAGCCGGGCACCCCCGAGGGCGACAAGGTTATCGTCTGGTTCTACGCGGAGACGAAGCGCTATCTGGAGGCCAGGGGGTTCCAGGGCTTCTTCTGCAAGATCCAGGACGAGATCACCCCCGAGGAGATACCAGGCTACGTCGAGACGGCGAAGGTGGTGCGGATGGCCGGGTGGCGTCCGTTCACCACCATTAGCGGTATCGTCGCGCACACCCCGGGCCATATCAACGCCCTTAATCCCTACTGCGACCAATGGCAGTTGGGCTTCATGTCGCGCGACGAGTTTTTCCGCGTGCTGACCACAGACTACGAGACCACCGAGCAGACATTCGACCTGGGCGGCCCGTGGTCACCGTACACCGACGGCGGAGCCCAGAAAACGTGGCTCGTGCGGGTGTTCGGACAGCAGGGCGTTGCCCGCGTCGCGCCTGAATCAGTCAAGAAGCTGGAGCTGCTGGAGGACGGCCGGCCCTTACAGTTGCGCGAAGGCAGCCCGTGGGGCAACAACCAGCGTGGGGTGGTCATCGCCGGCGACAGCCGGGAGCACCGTCTGTACGTCAGCCCCGCTGACGGCCGCGACCCGGCGGGCCATCGCTACCAGCTTCGCCTTACGGTGGCACAGCAGTCCTCGCGCGGCAAGCCCCTGGCAGCCATCAAGCCTGGGGACGAAATATGGTTCTATGGCGGCGCCGAGAACCCGTATCGCGGCTCCTACGGCGACGCGTGGGTCTACCCGCAGATCGCTTTGGACGGGGGTTACCAAGGCTATGCGATGTGGGCGTTCTACTGTCCCATGGAGCAGCTTGTGTGGATCAACGATGCGACCGCGCATGTCACCGTGTCGCCGCCGTACCTTGGTTTTCGGGACGGGTGGCGCGATGCCCAACTCTTCGCACAGCTGTTGGCAGCGCGCGGACGCGGCGCATACGACGAGATCATAGGCTGCGGTGCAAATGCATCCTTGTGCATGGGGCCGGCGACGATCGAGATTTACCACTTCACGAGCATCCTCAACGCAGACGACCCCCTGGCGATCAACGCCGCCCGGCGACGAGCGCTGGCGGCCCTTGCCGGGCGGTGAAGATGCGCAAGCACGGCGATGGGAGAAGGTGTGATTGTCAAGGCTGCTTGAGACCGCCTCTGACGGCTCACGCCGACCGTGACTGACGTCGGGCGCAAACGGGTGTGCAGCGGGGAATTGAGGGTCGGGGTCAGTTAAGCGAATCACAGGCAAGCCCAGAGGGCTCCCGGACGTGTCTCATTGCGATTTGACATCAAGCACACACATTGCTGTTTGACTTTGATGAGGGCGCAAGGCCGCTCGTGCCGCCCGCAGCCCAGCCTCTACAATGGAGAGCATTCCTCCCAAACATCGAACATGCGGTGGTAGTTGGCAAGCATGGAAGGCCCAATCTTGCCGATCGGGCTGGCAGACGGCTTCAAGACCATGCGCTCCTTGCCGCCCTCGAAGGCCGCCCGCGTTGCTGCTTCGACCGCGTCAACGCTTTCGTTCTCCAGAACCCGCGCCTCAACGTTGCCACCCAGTGTAATCCGGCCGGCAGCCAGAGCCTTTGCCTCTGCGAATGTTATGTCGCCGTCCGGCGGAGGTTCGACCGGCTCGAAGAAATCCGCGCCGCGCCTTATCACGGCCTCTAGCGTCGAGCGCACATTGCCGTGACAGTGCACATGACACAGCGCTCCCGCATCGTGGATTCGCGAGATCAGGTCCGCCTCGAACGGTTGCACCAGTTCGTCGTATAGCCTCGGGGACCCCATGGGAGGGGTAAGCCATTCGCATCCGCCCATCCACACGCATTCAATTGACCGGTCGGCGAGCAGCACCTCGAGCACGCTGGCAATTCTTCGATGACACTCAGCGGTTAGCTCGCGAATCAGGTCCAGCTCAGTCGCGCACAGCTCCAGGAAATACTGATACGACATCAGCCCTGCCACGCAGACGAAGGGCGAAGAGATATCAGTCCAGAGCGCTCCCCTTGCTTGGAAATCGCTCGGTAGGCGTGCAAGGTCAGGAGGCGCAAGGCCGTGTGGCAATTCCCATGGGATAGATCGGATCTGGTCCAGGTCCCGCAGGGATTCCACCGGGTACTTATTGAATCTCGCGTAATAGGTTTGATTTCTTGGTGCAGCTATGATATGCTGTAGGCATGAAAGCGCACATTGGCGGCCGACGAAACTTTGCCGGTTTGGAGA
>Ga0307378_10011831_pt1 | contig 11210 bp, 10 predicted proteins | sample UN1MG_FD_202238 | JGI IMG/M metagenome (GOLD analysis project Ga0307378, IMG submission 202238) | Soil microbial communities from Risofladan, Vaasa, Finland - UN-1 | ecosystem: Environmental > Terrestrial > Soil > Coastal area > Acid sulfate soil | place: Finland: Risofladan, Vaasa | collected...
CGACCCGCCCATTGGGGGTCGACCCCCACTTGTTGCATTACCTCGGCCACCTTTTCCTCAACCTCTTGAGATGTGATGGATTTATTATGAAAATAGGCTGGTTCCTCTAACGTTCTCTTAACCGTCATTCGAGGGTTTAGTGATGCATAAGGATCCTGAAAAATCATTTGCATTTTCTTACGATAGGGGAGCATCTTTTGAGAAGTCAGGTTATCAATTCTTTTATCCTGATAATATATTTCACCACTGCTTGGAGGATATAACCCAAGGATTGCCCTTGCTAATGTCGATTTTCCACATCCGCTTTCACCAACGACGCCTAAGGTTTCACGCGGCATGATTGAAAAACTGACATCATTTACCGCCTTGACAGTAGTTCGTTTGCGAATGATATGTCTATTTTCGATTGCAAGTTGATCGAGCAGACCACCAGATATATCAAAATATTTAACCAGATTATTAATTGTGAGTAGTCGGTTAATGGTATCCACTATAAATATCTTCCTAACACATGGCAGGCCATCATTTGGTTACGATCATTCACACTGATAAGTAGGGGGGCTTCCGTTTCGCATATCGGGCGGCTGAATGTGCAGCGAGGATGAAATGCGCATCCTGGAGGAATATCGGTCAGGGTTGGCATCATCCCAGGGATCTGGTTTAAGCGGCTGCCCGCTTCAAGTGTGCCTGGGATTGCTTTTATTAGGCCTTTGGTATATGGATGCTGAGGATTGTTTATGATGTCCTCAGTAGGGCCTGTTTCCACAATTCTGCCTGCATACATCACAGCGATTTTTTCTGTAACCTGTGAGACAACCGCCAAATCATGTGTAATTAGAATAAGGCCCATATCTTCTGTTTCACATAATTCAAGAAGAAGATCCATTATGCCTGCCTGGATGGTCACATCTAAGGCGGTTGAGGGTTCATCAGCAATAATCAAAGCGGGATTTGTCAGCATAGCAATCGCAATAACAATACGCTGTCGCATCCCTCCCGAGCATTCGTGTGGATATTGATATAACCTTTTCTCTGGTGAGGGAATATAAACTTTTCTTAACTTTTCTATTGCAAGGTCTATCGCGTCTGCCTTACTCACGTTTTTATGTGCCAGCACGGTTTCGACCATCTGGGTACATATGGTGAGAACCGGATTAAGCGTCATCATGGGGTCTTGAAAAATCATACTGATTCGGTTCCCGCGAATCTTGCGTATTTCCTCGTCAGACAACTTATTTAATTCTTGACCTTCAAATAAAATTTTACCTCCCGAAATATATCCTGGCTTACTTAAAAGATTAATTATTGCAAAACCGGTTACCGATTTTCCGGCTCCGCTCTCACCAACCAGACCGAGTTTTTCCCTTTTATCAAGTGTAAAGCTGGCGCCGTCAATGGCTGTCAGATCACCGAACCTTAAGGCAAATTTAACTTCCAAATCCTTGACTTCCAGTAAATGACCCATACAAATCCTTACCCGGATTAGAAACTGGAAACTTGAAACTGGATTCTTAACAAACAAGTAAGTTTTTCTATCAAGAAAGGTTATCCCTGTTTTTCAAGTTTCAATTTTCAAATTTCAAGTATCAAATAATCTACCCTTTATATAATTTCGGGTTCAACACATCCCTCAACCAATCTCCAAGGAGGAGGATAACCAAAATAAAAATGATCAAGAGAACTCCAGGGAAAAAGGTGATCCACCATGATCCGCTGAATATATATTCAAAACCGGATCGTATGAGGGAGCCAAGAGAGGGCTTGGTAATAGGCATGCCTAAACCTAAAAATGAGAGTGCCGCCTCACTCATTACCGCCTCAGCCACCTGAATGGTGGAGATCACAAGAATAGATGTCATCGTATTGGGCAAGACGTGTCGATACATTATCGGCCAGTGACTTAGGCCAATTACCCGTGCTGCCTCAACATACTCCTTCTTCTTTTCCCCAAGTACCGAAGCCCGCACTGTCCTGGCATATATTGGCCAGTGAGAGAGCCCAATAATTATGATCAATAACGGTACAGCCAGTTCTTCATAACGCCCGACACCAAAAGCCAGCTTGAAAATGGCGCTTGCAAAAATCGCAACGATCAAGTAGGGAATAGAAAATTGAATATCGGTTATCCGCATTAAAAAAGAATCGAGTTTTCCCCCCAAATAACCGGAAAACAGGCCCATCAGAATTCCGATGAATGCTTGAACCAAAACCGCACCACATCCAATAATGAGAGAAACCCTCAAGCCATAAATCATGGTGCTCAAAAGGCATCTGCCCTGGATGTCGGTCCCTAATATGAAATTTTTATTTCCCTCCTCCATCCATGAAGGAGGGGTTTCAGCATCCATAATATCAAACGTTGATGTATCATAGGTATTATAGGGTGCTACAACCGGCGCCAAAAGACTGATGGTAATGAGAATTGAGAGAACGACAGAACTGAAAATAGCGATTGGATCATGTTTGAAACTATAAAGCAGATATGATTTTTTAAATCGACTCCATGCCTTCATTTTGTTCCTGCAATTCGTACCATGGGATTAACTGTCCCGTAGATAATATCAACGACGGTATTGACTAATACAAAAATCACTCCCACCACAACCAGGTAAGCGACCAAAAGAGATGTATCAGAGCGTTCCACGGCCTCCAAAAACATAAAACCCATCCCTTGCCACTGGAAAACGGTTTCCGTCAGGATAGTAAAGGCGAACATAATTCCCAACTGAACACCAAATACGGTTATTACGGGAAGCAATGTATTTTTAAAGGCGTGAATAAACCAAACGCGCTCGCGGCGGAGACCTTTTGCCCATGCAAATTGGATATACTCTGTTTCAAGGACTTCCATCATTTCTGCCCTGATCAATCGTATAAAAAGCGGCAACATTATCGATGAGAGAGATATACTGGGTAGAACCAGGTGTTTTAATCCGTCCCAGGTCAGGAATCCACTCTCCCACCACCCTCCTATTTTCACGGTTTCTCCCCGGCCAAAGGATGGCAGCCAGTTCAGTTCCACGCCAAAAAGATAAATAAGAGCGATGGCCGTAAGAAATACCGGTATGGCTACTCCAATGGTACTGAACGCCATTGCAAATCTGGAAAACAATCTTTTTGGATAAATGGCGCAATATATACCCGATGGTATGGAGACGATAATAAGAATAATGGAGGTGACAATCACTAATTCAATGGTTGCCGGGGCCTTGGATATAATGACTTCGAGGGCCGGTTTCTTGTAGAAAAAAGATAGTCCGAGATCACCTTTACATGCATTTTTCACAAACCGAAAATATTGGATATAGAAAGGATCATTTAATCCCAGCCGATCTCTTATCTCCTCTCGTTCGGCTGGCGTAACTCTTTCACCAACCAAATCTCTGACCGGATCACCAATATGGTGTTGGATAGAAAAACCCACAAGGCTGATTACCAGCATCACAATAATGGATTGAATAATACGTCTAACTATAAATGCGAACATGACAGAATTGTTTTATCTCACTTTTTTATGAGATCTTTTAATACGATTAATGTTGTCCTGGGCCAAGGGGGAAAGGATCTCACTGCATGAATATATCAATTAATATAATTCTGGTAGGAAAATGTATATATAATTTTGGGGCAGATGCGTTACATTCAATAACAACGCTCTGCCCCTTTAAAGATCCATAGTGTAAAAGTGAAGTGTTACTTTATAACAAGATCTCCTAAATAAGGAAAGTTCATGGTGTTAATGATGGGCTCTATGCCCACGTTATTTTTGCCCGCGTAGGAATGGTTCTGCCAGTGAAAGGGCACAAAGGCCGCATCATCATAGAGAATCCGCTCTATTTTCTGCAGTATGGCCTTTCTCTTTTTCAGATCGGTCTCGGACTGGGCTGCTATGGTTAGCTCATCTATTTCAGGGTTACAGTAGTTACCGCTGTTATATTGTCCGTAACCGGTTTCCTTGTTCGGGCACATTGTCAAAAACTCACTGAAATTACCGGAATCTTCCGTATCTGAATGCCAGCCGATCAATTGAATATCTGCCACCTGCTTATCAAACTCATCCCAATACTGGGCCTTGGGCATGGTCTTAAGATTCACCTTGATCTTAATCTTGGCTAGCATTGAGACTACCGCCTCGGCGATCTTTTCGTCATTTACATAGCGGTTGTTTGGAGCAATCATGGTGCACTCAAAGCCATTTGCTAGTCCGGCCTCCTTCATCAAGGCCTTGGCCTTTTTCAGATCATAGCGAGGAACCAGAGCCGGATCGTATCCCATATACCCTTTGGGGCCCTGTTGACCTGCAGCTGTGGCCGTGCCCTTCATGATCTTTGTAACAATGCCCACATTATTGATGGCGTGGACAATGGCCTGACGTACGCGCCTATCTTTAAATTCATCACGGCGCTTCTGGTTTAACTGGATCGTAATAATCCGGCCACCGGAAAAGGTCACCAGCTTGGTTTTGGTATCCTTCCGGATTCTCTGAAAATCCTGTGGGGGCACCGGAGAAATAAAATCCACGTCCCCTGAGAGCAACGCCGCAACCCGGGTGGCATCTTCCTTGATCGGGGTCAGGATAATTTTATCCACATTACTGGGGCAGTTTTTATCCCAGTAATCGGCGAATCTTTCAAAAACATACTTCGCACCCTGTTCCCACTGGGTAACCTTATAGGGGCCCGTTCCTGATTCATTTTTAAGAGCAAAGGAAGGCCCTATTTTTACGACAGCGTCCTTTGGTTGACCGGTTTCATCAGTACCGGTATAAAACTTGCTGTCCAGGGGAAAGATATAGGTCGCCATGTTAATAAGCAGGGCGTAGGGTTTCTTGGTCTTAATATCGACTGTATAATCATCGACGATATGGCAACCCTCAAATGGTGTGAAAAGCCCCTTAAAATCTGCGCTTTCAAAAAAACGATCAAAGGTAAATTTCACATCTTTGGCGGTAAAGGTGTTACCGCTGTGGAATTTGACTCCCTTTCGCAAATAAAAGCGCATGGTCAGGGCATCCAGGCGCTCCCACTTTACTGCCAGGCGTGGTTCAAAATGCATATCCTGGGCATAGCGTACAAGGGGGTCAAAGGCCCAGTGTGAAAACTGGAGCATCCCACCGGACAACTGCACCTGGGGATCCTGTGATACCGGGCCTGCATCCAGGGCCAGTCTCAAAGTTTTAGCTTGGGCCATTCCGCATAATCCGAAAACCATCACCAAAGCTAAACAGAACAACAAATACTTTCTCATTTTAACCTCCTTTATTAATTTATATTGATTTTAAAATGAAATCCAGAACAACTGTCAATAAAATGCGCTGCTTGTGCCGGCATCACCTCCTTTCCACAGGATCCTTCGTTAAAATGATATACCATCGCTTTACCTGAAAAAGGACTAGAGTCTTGCTGCGCAGAGAGATTAAATCCTTATATGGTGGTATTGTGGACTATCATTACATGCCATGTCAATAGAGATTTTCAGAACACCAACGAAGGTATTTACAGAGACATCTTCATAAGTATGGAATGACATGGATTACAGGTTATTACTCTATAGTATGTTTTGAGATAAATTCGGTAAGAATATTGTCTTTTTCATAATAAGGTTGGGTTGCAGATGTGCAGGCATGAAAGCCTATAATATTGAGGTCTACCAGAGACCTTTTAATTGTCCACACAGGATTTGGGTTGTAAATTTTCTTGAGATCTTTGAGCAATTTCCCCATTTCCCAGATTTGATTTAGATAATCCCGTTCTTTTCTGTCTTCTCCTAACATCCCCAGCGAGGCCCTGGTTACATTACTCCAGATTTGTGGTGCTATATTTGCCCCTATTGAAAGTACCCCACTCATGCTTGGGTACTCTAAAAACCTATCCTCATCTCCATCATAGACCCTAAAATCCGGCCGACGGTTAAGGGCCTTCTGGTAGTTATTAACCCTGGTAAGTGAGCCACGAAAGATTAATGCCTTGATTTTTCCTATTTCAGTTAAATTTTTAAGGATGCTTGTCCGTATATTACACCTCTTTAAAGGCCTTTCTAAAAGGTTAATCAGTCCTGGATCGTTATAAAGTACAAAAGGATACTTTGTATTCAAGGTAAGATCCTGGTAATGGTCATATAGGCCCCTGTTGCTATGATAATAAAGTGGTGAGTCAAGCCAAAAAACTCCTCCCTTATAACTATATGATTTTAGAAGATCTTCAAGGAGAGTAAGCGTCTTTTCAGTATTTTCTGATGAATCTTCACTTATCCAAAAAAAGATCGGTATTCTTCCCTGAATAAAGGCAGTAGCCTTTTTAAGTAAGTTTGTTTTCAGCGTTAAACTAAGACCACTTCCCTCACCCATCTTGGGACTGGCAAGGAGTACTGCATCGGCATAAGGCAGAACCTTTTTTAAAAGAGAACCCAAACCGTCATTGTCAATATCTCCCTTATCATCAAGGGGGGTAATGAGATCAACTATCAATCCTTTTGGCGCTTTATTGACTTCCATTTAATCTAAATTCCCTTCCTCCTAAGAGACCATGTAAATGAACAATACCTTTAACTCTTTTTAATTTATCCACAATGGCTAGTACAGTAATAGCATTGTATTCCATTAAGGTTACTGCTTCAGATACATTTTTTTCCTCATCAATCATCTTTGGAGATTTTGACATTATCTTCTCCACCTTTAATCCCATTATATTTTTCCAATGTAAAAGGGCTCGTCTGATATCACCATCCGTGACTATGCCGAGTAAAACAAGGCTATTATCTACAACCAGAGATGCACCTAATTTTTTCTTGTCGATCTCAAAGATAGTTTCCCTCACTGTTTGGTCTATAGCAACTAAAGGTATCCGGTCTCCTGTGAACATAACCTCTTTAATCTTGATTGAAAGCCTGTCCCCCAAACTGCCACCTGGGTGAAACCTTTTAAAGTCTTTTCTGTTGAACTGCTTTTGGTTTATAAGAACAACAGCCAACGCATCACCCATGGCCAGGGTAGCAGTTGTGCTGGTTGTAGGTGCGAGACCCAAAGGACATGCCTCTCTTTCTACCCCTACATTTATAAATAGATGACTTTCTTTTGCTAACGGCGATTCCGGATCTCCACAAAAGGCAATAAGTTTTACGCCAAGATTTTTCAGGATTGGTAAAATATTTACTAACTCCTTTGTATAGCCACTCTTAGAGATAGCTATAACAATATCATCAGCTGTAACCACACCCAGATCACCATGAACTGCCTCCACTGGGTGTAGAAAGAGTGAAGGGGTACCAGTACTGTTAAGAGTCGCCATGATTTTTCTGCCAACTATACCTGATTTACCAATACCAGTAAAAATTACCCTTCCTTTGCTATTCAGAATCATCTCGACTGCTTGTTCAAATTCAGGCCCTATCCTCTCAATTAAATCGAGAACCCCTTGGGCCTCAATCTGTAGTACCTCTCTGGCTTGTTTAATTAATCTCGAAACTTTCCTCATTCTTGCTTTACCTTAAAGAGTATCAACTTTTAATATATCTTTGTATCTACGTAGTTTAACAGGTTCAAGGTTCAGGGTTAACGGCTTTGCGCTCTTGATACCCACCTGACAGAGGCTTATGAAAAGGCTCATTGCTGGTTGATCTCTAACTTTGAACCCTTGAACTGGGAACCCCTGAACCTGAGTAGTTGCATATCTTTTATCTTAATTTTTACGTATCATTTTTCAATTTACTTCTCAAACGGTAATTTAAGTTTTATAAGCTCAATATAGATTCAATATTCCTACACCTTTCTACATGGATGGGCACAATGATTACTATTATTCCTGGGTAATGTGCAAGAAGACTACAGAAAGAATTTAATTTAATCAGCAAATAGGATAGTATCAAATAATAAACTTGGCAAGGATTTAAAATCCTACAAGATTCCAATATCCTACCATATCCCTAATATACCAAATTGGCTTTACAAGAAAGAGATAATTATGGTAAGTAATTTTTAATTAAAAGAGTTCGGCTATAAAAAGACACAACATATAAAATCATCTAAAAAAAGAATACTTATAGAGGAGTAATAAATGTCTGGACATTCAAAATGGGCCTCCATAAAACATAAAAAGGGAGCAGTTGATGCTAAGAGGGGAAAGGTTTTTACTAAACTTATCAAGGAGATTACTGTTGCTACAAGGCTGGGCGGAAAAGATCCAGATTCTAACTCAAGGTTAAGGGTGGCTATAGCGGCGGCTAAGGCAGAAAATATGCCCAAGGATAACATCGAAAGGGCTATTAAGAAAGGAACCGGAGATTTAGAAGGCTCTAACTATGAAGAAGTCACCTATGAAGGATATGGCCCAGGAGGGGTAGCTGTATTGATAGAGGTATTGACTGATAATAAAAATAGGGCCGTTGCAGATGTCAGGCACCTATTTGAAAGATCAGGAGGTAACTTAGGGGAGGCAGGTTGTGTGGCCTGGATGTTTTCTCAGAAGGGTCTTATAGTTTTTCAAAAAGATCAGGTAGAGGAAGAAATGTTGTTTGGACTGGCCTTGGAGGCTGGGGCTGATGACATCAAAGAAGATGAAAAAGAACTTGAGGTAATAACTGAACCTTCCTCTTTTGAACAGGTAAAAACGGCAATTGAGAACGCAGGAATAAGGTATACCCTAGCTGAGATAACTATGATTCCTAAGACAACTGTAAAAATTGATGACAAACATGCTCAACAGATGTTAACTCTGATGGAGAATCTGGAAGACAACGAAGATGTTAACCATGTGTATGCCAATTTTGACATCTCCGATGAGGCTATGGAGGCCATCGGATGATGTTGGTCCTTGGAGTTGACCCCGGCTCGTTAGTTACAGGTTATGGTTTAGTAGAAAAGAAAGAAAACAGATTGATTTACGTTGAGGCAGGCAAGATTTCATTTCCTTATTCTTTACCATTCAATGAGAGGATCCATAAAATTTTTGAATCCCTTCTTGAAATTATCCAAACCTATCAACCAAAGGAAATGTCTATTGAGGATGTCTTTTTTGCCAAAAATGTTAAAAGCGCCTTAAAGATAGGCCATGCAAGGGGAGCTGCCCTGATAGCAGCTATTCATTTTGGTCTTAAAGTCTTTGAATACACGCCTCTGCAAATTAAACAATCAGTGGTTGGCTATGGAAGGGCAACAAAAGAACAAGTGAGATCTATGGTTAAACTCATCCTTAAACTCGATACTCAATTCTCTTTAGATACATCAGATGCATTAGCCATAGCAATATGCCACCATAACTGGGTAAGGTTTGAAGATACTAATAAACTTTAGGCACTATATTACATGATAGCTCATCTAACTGGAATACTATTTAGTAAAAGCCCTCAGTCGGTAGTAGTAGATACAGCCGGTGTTGGCTATCATATTTATATTCCTTTATCCACATTCTATCAACTCCCGGATAAGATGGAAAAGGTAAGTCTGCATGTTTACACACATGTTCGGCAAGATATGCTTCAATTATTTGGCTTTCAGACAGAGACAGAAAAAGAGATTTTCTTGCTGCTGATCTCTGTATCTGGGATCGGTCCTAAACTGGCGTTAAACATTCTTTCAGGTATTGGCATTGAGGAACTCCTCAGTGCCATTATGAGTGCTGATTCTGAAAGGATCTCTGCTATTCCGGGTGTTGGTAAAAAGACATCTCAGAGGATAACCCTTGAGTTAAAAGAAAAGGTGTCTGATATCGCCGAAGGCATAGAGCTACGCCCAAGAGAGAAAGTGCAGATAAGGAATAAAGAGATTTTTGATGATGCGTTATCAGCACTCATTAATCTTGGCTACCCGAGTAAGTCTGCTAAGATCATTATAGAGAATGTTTTACGCAATGATAATGATATAAATCTTGACACATTACTAAAAGAGGCCTTACGAAATCTGGCAAGCGGAAGTTCACGATAATGTTAGTAGTCCGCTGTCAGTTGTCCGTTGAAAAAAACAGGAAAATCAATTAATTTACCCGAGCATAAATATAGTTTTCATTTTTATCATGCAAGACATCTTTATTAAATATGTAGTTTACCGCTTTGGCGGTGCCAATAGATGCAGCCCTCTCCGAGCTGTAAGCTTTACGAGCTCGAAGCTAAAGAACTGCGCTACCCACCCGCCTCCCCGACTGCCATCCGTCGGGCAGGGCCTGAGGCGAAGCCGATGGCGGGCAGGCATTCTTTAGATGTAAACAATTTTATGCCCCTGGTATTAATTGCTAAAAAATACAATTGACGAGTGACCATTGACAAATGACAATCATGGAAGAAAGAATAACAGATCCAAAGCCTAGTGTAGATGAACGCCCAGCCGAAGTCAGCCTTAGACCATTTACATTGGATATGTTTATCGGGCAAGAGGATATTAAAAGAAATCTCAGGATCTTTATAGAGGCAACAAAAGAGCGCTCAGAGGCTTTAGATCACGTTCTCTTTCATGGTAGCCCTGGTCTTGGAAAGACTACCCTGGCACATATAATAGCCAATGAACTTGGAGTAAATATAAAAACTACCTCGGGGCCAGTTTTAGATAGGCCTGGTGATTTAGCAGCTATATTAACATCCTTAGAGCCCAGGGATGTTCTATTTGTTGATGAAATCCATAGGCTGAATCATGTAGTGGAAGAAATACTTTACCCTGCCTTGGAGGATTACAAACTAGATATCATTATAGGTCAAGGACCATCAGCCAGAACAGTGAAGCTCTCCATCCCTCCCTTCACCTTGATTGGTGCTACTACAAGAACAGGCCTGCTCACGCCTCCTTTAAGAGACAGGTTTGGCGTTATTTCGCGGCTGGAGTTTTATAAGGCTGAGGAATTACAGCAGATTGTGTCCAGGACTGCAAGACTTTTTGATATTCAGCTTGATAAAGAAGGTGCCCTTGAGATTGCAACAAGATCAAGGGGAACACCGAGAATAGCTAATAGGTTGCTAAAGAGGGTAAGGGATTATGCACAAATTGAGGCTGAAGGTGTGATTACCCATTCAGTGGCAGAAAGGGCTTTAGACATTTTGGAGGTGGATAGAAAGGGTCTGGACAAAATGGATAGACAAATCATGCTGACAATAATTGAAAAGTTTGACGGAGGTCCAATAGGTGTTGACACCTTATCAGCCGCCTTGTGTGAAGAAAAGGATACACTGGAAGAGGTTTACGAACCATTTTTAATACAAAGTGGTTACATAAATCGTACGCCAAAAGGAAG
>Ga0307378_10011832_pt1 | contig 11210 bp, 11 predicted proteins | sample UN1MG_FD_202238 | JGI IMG/M metagenome (GOLD analysis project Ga0307378, IMG submission 202238) | Soil microbial communities from Risofladan, Vaasa, Finland - UN-1 | ecosystem: Environmental > Terrestrial > Soil > Coastal area > Acid sulfate soil | place: Finland: Risofladan, Vaasa | collected...
AGCAAAGAGGAGAGAGTATTATATCTCTCCTCGTTACAGTAGTATTTTAGAATGATCCTCCAGTAATTGGATTTCTCATTACAATTTTCAACACTTTGGTTGGATCTTTCACCCAGATAGCTGGCATAGTTTGAGACATAAAGACTCTGTAACCATTGAACTGTCCTGATGATTGGAATCCTTGAGTTCTACCCATGTAATCCATAGTTCCATTTTGGTACCACCATTTAAGTTGATTATCCCAAGATAACTTCAACAAGTAGATGTTATCATTAGTGTTATCAGTGATATCAAAGATAATGAAAGAATATGAACTTAACGGATGACCGTCAATGATTGGGTTCTCAATGTCATTAGTATGAACATTATCAAACGCAGGATTGATCACAAACTGAACGTTAGCTAAGAAAGGAATTACATAACTAGTGTAAGCAAATCCGAATCCTAAGTTCATTCCTTTGTTAGTGATAGCTCCGATATCTGCAGCTTCAATAACAAGTCCTGAACCACTAGCTTCACGCTTAATAGCTTCGTTAACCATTCTCATTCCACCCATACCAGTTTGTACAACAATCTGACGTTTTGGATCTGGACCTTGAAATTCAACTCTACCATTGTAGAAGTTATATAACTCAGCTCTGAACAATTCAAGAGAGAAACTAGACTTGTTATAAACTCTTTTGAAAGAGTTATCAAGTTGTTTCCAAAGACCAACTGACATTCTGATGTCATCTGGACCATCTTGTCTTACTCTACCACCGTGACCCCACATAAGATATGTTTCAATATCTGTAGCAATCTTAGTTAAGTGAGCTGCTTCCATTGCAGTTAAGAATGTTCTGCTAAGGTTTCCATTAGCCATTGCTTTCTTAACGTAATCTGCACCCATTACACCTACCATAGATTCTATAGAAGATACAGACGGATCCATATTTTTATCAAAGTTTCTCCAGATCTCAGTTACAGGAACTGTTCCATCTGCGTTTAAACCACCTTTGATAGCTAAATCAGCACGAGAAGATACAGAATAATGTACGTGAGCCTCAGCACCACCAACATAGTTGTAAAATTCTCTGAATCCAGATTTAGTTGAAATATCAGAGAAACGTTCTCCATACTCCCCTCTAGCAGATCCTTTTCTAAAGAACTTAGTTCCGTTAGCTAAGAATGCATTATCTAAAAATTTATAGTTGTCATTATTCATCAACTGCACTGTATAGATACAGCCGTCACCCATAGGAAGAATATCTTCTTCAGGTACAATGAAAAGTTCAACACCGTTGTACTTGTCATAAGTAATGATATCACCATGACCAAACTCACGTTTGTTCAATTTGATCTTGAAGGTAGTACCATCTTGACCTTTAGTAATATTCTGTGAATCAATATCTTCAATGATGTAAGGAAGATCTTGGGAAACCGGAGTTTGCCATTTCCATTCACCACGAATGTTATCTACGTCAATAACGTTTTTTCCGCCAAAAGAAGACATCTGATATAAAGGCATTTCTACCTTTTGGGACATAGCCCAGATGTCAACAGGACCCATGTCAGTAGGTTCTGCATCTCTTAGCATACTTGATAAGTGATAAGAATCAACATGAGAAGACGCATTGTAATTGGTGTCTCTCAGAAAGATTCCATTGTTAAAACTTGGAGTTGCCATTTTGTTTTGAGTTTAATTATTAATTGTTTTTATTTTAGTCTTTATCTTGCAAAAAAGTTACGCTTAGGTCTTGCTATAGCTTCTCTCTTTTTGCTTACAGGTATGTCTGGTTCATTCGGTGCTCCACCGCCATTGGCTAGATTAGATTGCTCTGTCTTAAGCTTTCTAACCGTTTTCTCAACAGCTGCAGTTTCACCACTCTCTCTTATCTTCTCACGGTATTGATCCGGTTCAGATAATAACCAGAGTGCCTCTGCTATTAAATCGTGGTTAGGTTCAACCCATTGGTATTTCTCCAACAAGTGTCCTAACATATTCGTTTGTTTCCCGTTAATTGACGGGTAGTTAGCTTGAACTAAACCTGCGTAAAGCTTATTTTGTGTTCTGTCATCTAACTTAATTCCATTAACATCGCCTTTCTCTAATACAGTATATACATTCTCCATGTAATTCTGCGATTGAGCCTGGCGTTTTTGGTTTGCTTGCTCTTGTGCTTGAATTCTTTGTTGAACTAAACGCTCACTCATTGCATCTAGCTTAGGTTTAAATTGATTGGCTTTCTTTTCAAGATCGCCTCTATCTACCAAGCTTTGAATTTCTTCTTCAATTTCTTCAGGTGTTCCATAATTAGTTGCTTGTAGATACGCACGAACCGCATATGATTGACCACCTTCGGTTTCAATGTTTAATTGTTTTATCTCTTGGGCAGCTCCCATGGATTGAAATAGACCTTTCAAATCCTGACCACCTTCAGCAATATATCTATATGCTTCTTGCATTTCAGGAGGCATGTTAGAAAAGAACTGTGCTGGAAGTTGTTCTTGTAACTCACCTTCCTTTCTCTGGAAGTTAGCTTCAATCATTTCTTCAAAGTCCTCTGCTGTATAATCATCTAGTTTTTTTCCATCATCAAATGGTAATAGAATCTTCTTCTCAACTAGTTTCTTAGCTGCGGCAATAAGCGCTGCAGGTCTTCCGCCTTTGTTTTTTAAGTCATCTTCTTCTAGAAAATCATCTGCCGGAGGTGCTAATACATCATTAGGATCTTCAACAGGAGGAATCTCATCTTCAGGGGCTGCTGGATTAACAGGTTCTGCAGGAGGTATTTCATTTTCAATAGCCACTGGTGGCTTGTCAAGGAACGAAGTGTCAGTACCCATTGCGCTAAATACATGGGGCTTTTTCTCTGGCGCTTTTTCGTTTGGCAGCATTGCTATAGAGCCGCCTATATCTAATAAATCTTCAATTTCATTAAGGCTGATTTCTTCTACGTCAGTCTTATCTTTAATTTCTTCACTCATGTTGGTTGGTTTTAATGTTTGAGTTAATAATAATATACACAAATATATTAATTTTAAATATTTAATGTTTACTAAACTAATACGTCATATAAAAGATTTTTCTATTATATAGCTATAGTTATTTCTTTTTCTTTGAATCAGAGGTTTTCGGTTTATCATATTGATTTTTATTTTCACGGGCAATCTCTACATCTTTCTCTTTCAGATCTCTCTGCAAGGCCATCTCCTCTCGCTTTAAGTTCATCTTCTGACCGCTCTCAACTACTCGGTTATTCTCCTTTTGTTGTTGAACATTCATTGTATCTTGATAATTAGCTGTCTGCTTCATATCAGCCATAGCATCCATGAAGTCACTTTGCTTATTCTCATTAAGATCCTGCATAGCTCCAAAACCTGATGCTTTAATCTCTGCAACCAATACGTCTTTACGTCTATCTTTCTCAGATTCCATAGTCTCATGATCAAGTGCCATTTGTTTCTCTTGAATAGCTTTCTGTACTTCCATCTCCTTCATCTTCTGTTGATGAGCCATGTCTTCTTGACGTACTTTAGTTTGCTTATCTTCTGCGGCTTTTAATGATGAGTTTAAAGTACCTATTGAATCTGCTTGCATTACTTTACCAAGATCATAGATAGATGCTCCAGTAGTATTGTTTTGCATAGACATACTCTTCATCTTTTCTAAGATATCTCTGTGAGCTGCTCTTGTTGTGCAGTACACATTGATATCTCTAAGCATCAAGCTTGTACCATTTATCTCAAAGTTCACACGCTCATCATTAGATGTCATATACTGTAATCTAACTGATGGATTTGTTGCGTGATAAAACTGAGCTAAATCAGTTCTCATTTGATGTACTCTTGGCATCAAATGATCTGAATGCTGAACAAAATACATTTCTGTTTGTGCATACGAACCAGCAACAGCTTGTTCTATTCCTGTAGCTGTATTAGTTTGTCCAATCTGTTGACCCATTCTTTGAGGAGTAACGCCTACAACAGAAAACGCTTCTTGTTTAAAGTGATTAGCTAATTGAACTCTACTCATTAATCTATTTGTCTGAGATAAATCTAATTGCTGAAAGTGTTGCATATTCAATGCATTCTCAGTATTAGCTATACTAGTATCAAGAGGAAGTACTTGGAAATTCTTCATAGCTACATAAGTTTTAGCATAATTACCTTTACCCCACTCTTCATCTAGTGAATGCTTTGGTAAAGCGTTTTGATCTAAAACAACTACCGTTCCTAATTCATCAATAAGAATATCAGCTATCTGATTATTAACCAGGTTATATCCAATCTGAAAAGGTTTCATTAAATCTACAAGTGCTGTAGACCTTACATTACGATCAGAGAATACACGACCCTCTACTGGTAACTTACATCCATAAAGTGTTTCATCACCTTTGAATTGAAACTTAATAGGTTTAATTGTATTCTGATTAATACCAATATATAAAGGATTAACATTACTACTAGAACTACTCATCCCTTGAAAGGTAGGTTGATTAGGTCCAATCTTAATACCACCCCAAACTTGATTAATCCAGATCCATTCTATGTGTTCTCCAAAAACAAGAGTAGTCTTGTTCTTATTTTTAATTAAAGAGTTGTTATATTGTGGTTTGTCGGTAACTTTATAGGTTTCATCTATAATCTCAGTAGTTACTTTTCCATTCTCAGCTATCTTCGTTAGATGTCCAAGCTTGCGTTGTGACTTCCAATATGCTTGTGTAACACGGAGCATATTAATTGGACCGTCTTGAAGATAATCCTCTGATTCACCTAAAACCCATTCTACTATGTCATTGCCTTGAAAGACAAAGTTATCTCTCATAGATGTGAATTCACGCATTGCCAAAGAAGGCCCTTCTACATTCCACTTATGACTTTGAGTAGGATCATACTTAGTTTCATTCTGATAACCGCTCATCGGATATGCTGCAGATCTAATTGGATATTGTTGCTGAAGAGATTGTAATTGGTCTTCTGTCATACACCATCCAAACTTATCTATAACATCCGAGACACTCATCATCTCAATCTTACCAACCCAGTTTGCCTGAGAGATGTATCTTACATCTGGAGATTTGTGATAAAACGTTAGGACAGGATTCCATAACTCTATGTCATAGTCATCTTCCATCATCTTGAAATGCCAGAACTCACGGTCTGTTATAAGCATATCTTTAAAAGCTCTTTCTTCAAGCTCATCCATCTTGAAACGCTCTTCATCAATAAGTAATTGTTTCTGAGCCCATTTCTCTACGATTACTTCATAATCCTTTGCAAAGAAATCCTCAAGTTCAGGAAGAGTCTTCAAGTTCTCTAAGGAGCTTTCCTGTTCCATCTTCTGTTGAATTTCTGGGTCATTAGGGTCTGCTCCAGATTCTAGCATCTTACCAATCAGTTTTGATTCGGCTTGCTGTACCAATACGTTTTCTATTTCACTACGTTTTCTCTCAAGGATCTCGTTGAACGTATACTCATCCACAGCTCTAAAACTCACTCTTGAATTTCGTTTTGCAAACTCTGCAACCAATACATTCATCACATTAGGTATGATGGGATAGAACTTTAATTCTAATGCACTATCTTCATCACTTACCAATGTATCTACTAGATCACGAAGTTCATTATTTTCTTCAGGAATATAATCAGTTTTATCAATAATACCTTCAGCCAGCTTATAATTTTTCATCAACCTTCTAGCATTGACTCTTAACTGTTTTATGCCTTGCCACTCTAACCAATCAAGATTCCAAGAAGCCCAATCCTCATCCTTTTCTGTATAAGGAAGAAACTGTATTGGTTGAGTAATACTCTGGAACCGATCCCGTTCTACCTTGGCTCCGTTCTTTAACTGTAATGCGTTTAATACTTTCATCAGCGTAAGCGTTTATATGGTGACCTCTTCATTTTGTTAGCTCCAGGTAATTTATTTTTACCTAAATTACGAAAAGGGCTACTATTTAATTTAAACAAATTTGGTGACTTTTCCAAGTCTTTCCTTGTCTCATTTTCAACTCGTTTTTGATATCCACGGTTTGCCTGTTGGATTTTAGCAAAGGCAACCAATGATGCTAAGCTAACCAATCTATCCACATTGACACCATCTCTGTAGGCTTCCATCTCAAGCATAGCCATTCTATCAGGAATTCTGCTAATGCCATAAGTCTTCTTAGTAATAGTTCCTTCAGCATCCTCTTCAGTATCAATTACCTCAGTTAACCACTCAATAAGATAATTTAAAAGGTGGGTCTTAAATATGGTTCCTACGTTTCTCCATCCATAATCCTGGAATGAAGACTTATTAGCCTGGAGTTCTTTTAGAAATACAACTTGGTTCTTAGGTACTAAGTACTTCTGCTTCTTCTCAGAAATCATGTACTGTATGAACAACGAGATGTTATTCTCAATCAAGGTCCAGCAATTATACCATTCAATCAATAAGCGGAGTTTTAGATGCGTTTCGTTTAGATCATTAAATCTACCACACCAAGCAGCAACAATCTTATCACCTTCTATAAAGTTCTCAGTACCATTCTCTGTAATCCGGGTAACCTCAATAGGATTCTTATAGATGTAGATTGAACATAATGAATCAGATGTAATAGTCTTTCCTTCACTAACGGGGTCAATAGATCCATAGAAAGTTCCCCAAGCTGGTGACTCCTCTGGGCGTTCCCAACATACAATAGAACCTGTCTTATCTTCAAGTTTAGGACTGACCGGAAATTCAGTAATTGGCAAATGGGTGCCTTTCTTTATTACCAAAGTACCTTCTAAATCTTCTGTTAGATCTATAAGTTCATATGGATAATCACCTTCCTCAATATTTCTTTTCTGGGCACTTACTAGATTCTGAGGAAATTTAGATACGTCACGATATGCAAAGCCTTCTTTAATATTACGTGGATGCTGAGAGATTCTCAACTGATAAAGCTCAGGCTTTAAGTCTTTCTTCCACTTCTCAAAGGTAGCTTCTAATGATTTTAATGCTGGCTCAGGTTGAGAGTTACCCCATTGATCGATATATGGTGGCATACCCCACTGTTCTGGAATAAACAAACCCGTCTCGCCTTCAATACCTGTCTCATCTAATAGATTGCTTGTAACAGGCTCAATACCATTTGCTACTGGATTTAAAGTAAGCTCCTTAAGTGGTTCACAATCTTTCAACTTACCTACTGAACCTGCTGCTATAAATAATCCTGTAGTAATCTCACCTGCATTAAGAGCTGGTCTAATATATTCAAAGGTTTGATCTAGAGTAGGCGCAATCCCAGCTTCTTCATAGAAAAACATTCTACACGGCCCACCTACACCTTTCGTAGCTGATTGCTCAAAGGACATACCTAAGAGCTTTCCTTTATTCCCCACAGTCTTTTTCCTACCCTTTTGTGTAACCTCAATTTTTTGTTGCCAGTTCTTTACCTTCTCTGGATTCATTGGTCGGTACCAACCTGTATTAGCATTTAAGAAATCTTTATATTCCTCAAAGAAAGTCCAGGTACCATCTCCATCAATGTGTCTACTTTCAGAAGCGCCTATCTTTAAGGTAACTCCTGTTTCAAACCATAACTGATTTATAAACTTAGCTGCGTGGAAGTAGGAAGATGCTATCTGCCGCTTCTTGAAGATAGATGCATGCGTGAAATGCATCTCAGCTTTTAACTCATAAAGAGCTATGTGTAGTTGTACATCCCATACCAAAGGGAAATCAAAATCTTTCTTGACCTTATCATAGATAGGCAGGAAATTAATCCACATGTAGTAATCGCGTGGAAGATACCATTCCTTACCCTTATTCTTAAAGATAACTCCTTTCTGGCACTTCTCTTTCTCAGTATCCCAGTAGACAATGTAATCTCTACTCCGCATAGGCGCAAAACAATAGACATCCTTTTGAGTTCTAAATAATCTAGCTTGCTCATTAAATATCTCAGAGGTATCATCAAAATCATACTTGCCAGGTTCTTTGAACTGGCTTACTACATATTCTGCAAAATCAGTATGCGTATCATAAACAGTATTAGTCCATGTACCATTATCATAAGTAGGAATATCTATATAAGGCTTATCTAGCATTACATCTGATCATAACTGAGATTCTGACCACCTCTTACGTGCGATTCTTGTTCATCTTCAAGATCTTTAGCAACGCCTTTATAGGATTGTCTAATGTGATCAAAGTCTTTAGCCATTGCTCGGATCTGACCTATGTTACCATCCTTACCATCTGTAATAGGTGTAGTGCCCATATAAATAGCAATGTTATCCATAGCTGTCTTTAGACCATTGTAAGCTCTTACAGTAGGTGTTTCATACATCTTAGCTGCTTTTTCCAGAGCTTCTAAAATCTCAGGAGCTTCTGTTGAAAAGTTAGCATCTAAATCATGGAGTATGACTTCTTCTCGCAAGGTGTCTTCCATTCCAAAGTATGGATTCTGTTCACTAGGGCAAACCATGTAATAGATATAACCATAAACCTTCATGTAATTATCAGGATACTTTTCCATGAGTATACTTAACCAGTTTATCATATGACAATGTTCAGTAGGTATTACTACTTTATTTTGGATCTCAAATAGTTTAATCATTTCTTCTTAGTTTTAGCAAAGTTAGGATTCATCTTTAAATACTTAATCATATCCTGAACCTCTTTCTTCAAATAAGGTAAATCGTAAGGTACTACTTTTTTTACAATAGGATCTCCTAGTTGATCAACAGCAACGATAGGATAGCCGTGTTCATCCTCTTCTTTTACCTCAAAGGTGATGTGATGAATCTGGATCTTACCTGGCTTCAGATGATGATTATGTTTTAACATTACGTACATATACGTACTAAGTTGTAAAGCATAATGATTAATATGACAATCATCTAAGTGTGCACATGGTCCAAGCATCTTCTTAGAAACACCTTCCCAGTTAACAAAGCTCTTCAATTTGATTTCTTTATTAGTCTTATAATCAAAGATATCTATAGTATCTTGAAGTACCTCAACTCTATCTGCTTGACCGCAGATTGCTGAAGACTTTAGATAAACAAAATGTTCAGGATATATACCAGACATAAGAGATTGGTCTGGTGCAATCTTAACACCATCTTTCTCAATGATGTTTATAATGGGGAGTTCTATTCCATTACGTTCCATTGTTTGACACATGAGTAATTCTTTCTCACGTTGGTCATGATACCAACTACCAAGAGTGGTAGCTCGTGTTGTTTCTTTGTTCCAAATATCTATGATATCTTGAGGATCCATTCCTTTCCATTTACCGTTACGGCTCTTGGAAGCTTTCTCAGCTATCTCCTGTTGATTAAAGGGTTGTTTGAATAATCCCACAAGACCAGTTACACTTAACCAGTCTATTTCATTCTCATCTATACTCTCGTACTTATGATTCTCTGCTGTGAATTGTATTGCCATCTTGGTTTGGTTTTTTGAGTTTGAGTATTTCTAGGGCTAATATAAAGTTTTCCTTATCAGGTGAACTAAGCATGTTGCTTAAACTTTCATGTTCACGAACTGTAAGTGTATCACTAGAACGTAACCAGTTTACGTAATCTTCAAGATTACGTTTGAATAGATCAATTTGATAACTATCCTTGGTTTCTAATATAGTATCTGCATTAATTAACTCCATTAGCTTCATTAAATGCATCCTCTTCCTCCTGAGAAAGGAGAGCATGCCATTTTGGGTTCTCTTCATCGCCACAGGCAGATGAGAGGGATCTTAGTTTGAATTCAAGGGAGCAGCCACATTTGCTGCAACAGGGTTGAGTACCGGGAACTATACAAGATGGGCCTTCAGTATCTAAAGCGGGGCATGTATTACATATAGCCATTCTCTCAGCAGCTATTGCTTCTACATGCTCACTCTTGAACACTGAGTTTTTAATCCCTTCCAGAATCGCCTTCCGGTTGCTCCATATTTTGGTTAGCTTTCCGCTCATTCTTCTTGTTTATAAATTGTTGTTTCCTAAACCTTTCACTACCAATCATCTTTGTTAAATTGAGGACTCGTTCTAGTTTGACTTCAATATCTTTCTTAACAGCCATCTGATTAAATGTTTCAGGCTCTAGGACATCTAAATGCTTCTTATACTTACTAGCAAGTTTTGGTAACTCATTTGCCTTTGCTTTAAATGAACCTAAGTTCTCAACTTGAATATTAGGACCTTTCATTTCCACAAGTGATTTACGCAAACAAGTATAAAAAAAGCTAACAGCATCATCAACTAGTTCTATATCAAGGTCTAGCTTATCAGCTGTGGGTTTTATGAAATGTTCACTTTTCTTGGGCAACATACGCTATTGTATAATCCAATACTATACTACCAGTAGTTTGAATATTAAAGGCAGGATTTAACCGGACTTTCTTTCGGTTACTACCCTTAATAGTCTTCTTTAATATTAACTTAGTCTTCTCTGCTTTGTTCAAGAAATTCCTTACTGTCTGAGAGTTGGAGAAAATCTTCTCTTGTACAATTGAGTTACAGAAATCAGCCATATCATATTCACCATATGCTCCCAATAGAGCAAGGCAATCCAATTCTGAATTGGTTATATGTATGCTGTGGATAAAGGATTCCGTTATCAATTGATATTTGATAATGTCACGGTGACCCATCCTAGTCCGTTTCTTTACTAGATTAGCTTTTGCGCTCATTAGTTGGTTTGGTTTAATTAGTTTTTACTTACCAGTCTCTACATCTATGTATTCAATAGTAACTTCTTCTCCAGCTAAACAAGCTGCAGCTATTTCTGGATAATACTTTTTATATGCAGTACCACTAGCACTACCAGTATCTTTACCAAAGTCTAAGATATCATTTAGAAGTAAACAGCCCATGGTATGCTCATCTGTATTTCCGGTATGGATAAGGATGTATTGGAATGTCATTCCATCAGCAACTAACTTCCAGTCAGGTGCATTATGAATACATAACATTCCTTTGTGCATATCACCATACTTAGTTTTATATTTAGCATTCATACCACCTTCATTACGTAGAGCTACTTTATAAATACCATTAGGTACTCTAGTTTCTCCTTTAACTTTAATAGCACGTTCTTCATCTTCTATAGCTCCACATTTAAGAATACCATTGATATAAAATGCATCTAGGGTAGTGTCTCCATTATCCCCTAGTCTTAATACTTTTAGTTTCATTATGCTTCAGTTTTTAGTTTACGTTTAGGTACTGGTTCTATGTTTCTATCTATATCA
>Ga0307378_10011833_pt1 | contig 11209 bp, 11 predicted proteins | sample UN1MG_FD_202238 | JGI IMG/M metagenome (GOLD analysis project Ga0307378, IMG submission 202238) | Soil microbial communities from Risofladan, Vaasa, Finland - UN-1 | ecosystem: Environmental > Terrestrial > Soil > Coastal area > Acid sulfate soil | place: Finland: Risofladan, Vaasa | collected...
CTTCCACCGAGAGGATCGACCATGGCCGACGCCGTCAACCACCGACTACTCCTGAAGTCGCGGCCCGCCGACCGGGTCTCGCTCGACAACTTCACCGTCGACAAGGCCGCGGTGCCCGAGCCGGGGCCGGGCGAGGCGATCATCAAGACGCTCTACCTCTCCCTGGATCCGACGAACCGGGTCTGGATGGCCGGCGACTCATACCTGCCGGCGGTCGCCGAGGGGGAGGTGATGCGCGGCCTCGGCCTCGGCCAGGTCGTCGCCTCCAACGACGAGAGCTACCCGGTCGGGGATCTCTGCATCGGCGCTCCCGGCTGGCAGGAGTACGCCAACACCGGCGAGGCCCAGATGCCGTGGAACATCGTGCCGCGCGGAACCGGGCTGCCGCCGACGACGATGCTCGGCGCGCTGGGGATGACCGGGATGACTGCCTACTGGGGCGTGACGGACGTCTGCCGCGTGAAGGAGGGTGAGACCTTTGTCGTCGACGGCGCCGCCGGCGCGGTCGGCTCGGTCGCCGGCCAGGTGGCGAAAGCGCTCGGCGCCCGCGTGGTGGGGATCGCGGGGACGGCCGAGAAGTGCGAGTGGCTGGTCTCGGAGCTCGGCTTCGACGCGGGCGTCTGCTATCGCGACGACGACTGGAAGGAGCAGCTCAAGGCTGCCTGCCCGGACGGCGTCGATGCCCAGTTCGAGAACGTCGGTGGCGAGATCATGAACGGCGTCTTCGACCTGCTCAACGTGCACGGGCGGGTCGCGGTCTGTGGCCTGATCAGCGACTACAACGAGAATCGCCCGCCGAGCGGCCCGACCAACTTCGGCAAGGTGATCTTCGCCCGGCTCACGGTCCAGGGCTTCCTGATCCTCGACTACGGCGGGCGCACGATGGAAGCGCTCGGGGTGATGATCCCGTGGATGCAGGAGGGCAAGCTCAAGCACGAGGAGACGCTGGTCAGCGGCGGGGTGACGAAGGCCCCGGAGACCCTGAACATGCTGTTCGACGGCGAGAACCGCGGCAAGCTGATCCTCCAGGTCGGCGAGCCGGAGCTCGAGGTGCCCGAGGCCTCGTCTTAGACGCGGGCCAGGGGCGCACTCAGCGGCGTTTCGAGCGCTGACGCCTGCGTGACCGGCGCTCCCTGCGCCGCGCTTCCTTCTTGCCGGGCTTTCGGGAGTGCGGTTTGCCGGGAGGCTGTCCGGGCCGCGTCGGCTCGGTCGGCGTAGAGCTTGGCTTGTGGCGCTTCGGCTTACGCCGGCCGGGAGCGTTGCGGCGGGCATCGGTGAAGATCAGGCCGAGAATCCCGCCGATCGCGAGCACAGCACCACCACCGACCGCCAGCGCCAGTGTCGAGTCGTCGGCGCCTGTGCCACCGCCGCCACCACCACCGTGGCCGCCCTGCCCGGCCGCGGCCGCCGGCAGCAGGGCAATCGCAAGGAGCGTTGTGCCGAGAACCGGTAGGAGGCGAGCTTTGGCGCGGGCCATGGCGCTTGGACCCGCCCCGCCCGTCCGTGGTTCATGTCCGGCTCGGCGGAGGCACCTCTAGAGTTCGGCGGCAGTCCGTACCAACGAAGGCCGGAGGTTCAGAGATGGAGAGCAGCGTCAAAGAGCAGGGCGAGCCGGCGGTGGGGGGCACCGCTGACGCCGACGGCGTGCTTCTCAATCCCCACACCTACGAGGGCGCCGAGCTCGACCCCGAGTCACGGCGGATCATGCGGGCGACGATCGAGTGGTTCGAGGCGCGGGGCAAAGAGGCGCTCAAGGAGGCCGATCTCGAGGGCACGTTTTACCGCGACTTCCTCGACTTCCAGGCTTCCGAGAGGGCTTTCGCCACGCTGCTCACCCCCGAGCGAGACTCAGGCGGCAACCCCGACAAGCGCTGGGACACCTATCGCAACTGCCAGTTCAACGAGATCACGGGCTTCTACGGGCTCGCCTACTGGTACACCTGGCAGGTCTCGATCCTTGGCCTCGGGCCGATCTTCATGTCGGAGAATGAGCGCGCGCGGGCGAAGGCGGCGAAGCTGCTCGACGAGGGCTCGATCTTCGCCTTTGGCCTCTCCGAGCAGGCTCACGGCGCCGACATCTACACGACCGACATGGTCCTGACCGCCGACCCGGATCTCACCGATGGCTTCCGCGCAAACGGCGCCAAGTACTACATCGGCAACGGCAACGAGGCCGGCATGGTTTCGGTCTTCGGTCGCCGTGACGACATCGAGGGGCCCGATGGGTACGTCTTCTTCCAGGCTGACTCCCGGCACCCGAGCTACGACCTGATCAAGAACGTCGTCAATTCCCAGAGCTACGTCTCCAACTTCGAGCTGCACGACTACCCGGTTGCGCCCGAGGACATCCTGCACACTGGCAAGGAGGCCTTCAACGCCGCGCTGAACACGATCAACATCGGCAAGTTCAACCTCGGTTTCGCCTCGATTGGGATCTGCACGCATGCCCTCTATGAGGGCATCACCCACGCTGAGAACCGGGTCCTGTTCGGCTCCCGCGTGACCGAGTTCCCACACGTCCGCCGGCTGCTCGCCGACGGGTACGCGCGCCTCGTGGCGATGAAGTTGTTCGGGACCCGCGCGATCGATTACATGCGCTCGGCCGGCCCCGACGACCGCCGCTACCTGCTCTTCAACCCGCTGACGAAGATGAAGGTGACGACCGAGGGCGAGAAGGTCGTCGACCACATCTGGGACGTGATCGCCGCCAAGGGCTTCGAGAAGGACATGTATTTCGAGATGGCCGCGCGCGACATCCGGGCGCTGCCCAAGCTCGAGGGAACCGTGCACGTGAACATGGCCCTGGTTCTCAAGTTCATGGCCGGATACCTGTTCAACCCCGGGGAGTTCGAGCCGGTGCCGCAGCGCCGGGACGCGGCCAACGACGAGTTCCTCTTCGACCAGGGACCGACCCGTGGCCTCTCGAAGATCCAGTTCGCCGATTGGAAGGAGGTCTACGCCCGCTCCGCCGACGTGCCCAACGTTGCCGTCTTCGCCGAGCAGGCCGCCTCGCTGAAGGAGTTGCTGACCACAGCGCCTCCCGATGAGCACCAGCAGAAGGATCTGGACTACCTGCTGGCCCTTGGCGAGCTGTTCACCTTGATTCCCTACGGTCAGCTGATCCTCGAGCAGGCCGAGCTCACCGGGCTCGCCGCCGACACTCTCGATCAGATCTTCGACGTCTTCGTCCGCGACTTCTCGGCCTACGCGATCGAGCTGCACGGTAAGACCTCCTCGACGCAGGAGCAGCAGGACTGGGCGCTGCGGGCGGTGACCAAGCCCGCCGCCGACAGCGACCGGTTCGACGCCGTGGTCGAGAAGGTGCGAGCGCTGTCGGGCGCCTACGCGATGAACCCGTAGGTCACCGACCGGGCGAGGCTCGGGGGCGCGGCTCGTCCCGGCCTTGAATCGTCTGCTCCCTGGTCTGGGTCATAACCGTTGACCCGACAACAATAAGAGGAGCACCTATGAGCATCAGCGACACCCTGCGCCGCGTCGTCGGCGGCAACTCCGCCGCCGCCGGTACCCCCGTCCGCGCCGTCTGGAACGACACCGTTCTCGCCGAAAGCGACGAGACCGTGATCATCGAGGGCAACCACTACTTCCCATCGAGCACACTGAAGCGCGAGCACTTCGAGGCGAGCGAGCAGACCAGCGTCTGCCCTTGGAAGGGCACTGCGAGCTACTACGACGTCGTCGTCGGCGACGAGCGCAATCGCGGCGCCGCCTTCCACTATCCCTCGCCGAAGAAGGCGGCCGCGGAGATCGAGGCTCGCGTTGCCTTCTGGAAGGGCGTGCGGGTCGAGCCCGCCGCCTGACCGTTTGCGCCGGGTTCAGGCGCGAGCCGGCTCGAGTTCCGCTTCCGCGGCCCGAACCGGCGCCGGCGTCAGCGCTGCGGCGAAGATCACCAATGCGAAAGCCAGGATTCGCAGGGAGAAGCCAAGGGCACTGTCGGGCATCGGTTCCTCGAAGACGAGGGGGCCCGCCGCGATCGTCAGCCCGTTGGCGGCGACGCTGGTCAGCGCGATCACCGGGACCGCCTTGCCGATCTGCAGGCTCTTTGCCGAGACGGTCAGCCCGACCAGTGAGTAAACGAGGATCAGGAGGCCGAGCGGGCTGAGCACGATCAGCAGCACGCTCTGCTCTCCTAGAGCGGCGCTGGACGCCTTGATCGCGGTATCGGAGGCCGCCCAGAGCATGCCGGCCGAGGCGCCGAGCGCCACCCCCGCGTGGTGGCTGCGCCAGCCGAAGTAGCCGACCGCGACCGCCGCTGTCGTCGCGGCGATCAGGAAAGTGATCAAGCGCGCCGTCTCGTAGTCGGAGTGGGCCTCGGCGGCGCCCCCTTCGAGCGTCGCCGCCAAAAAGGCGAGGCCGAGCGCCGCCAGGCCGACGCCGATCCATTCGCGCCTGGTGACGCTGTGCGCGAACAGGCGGTCGGCGGTCACGGTGAGCAGGACGAGGCCGCCGGCGATCACCGACTGAACCAGCGAGATCGGTGCCAGTGAGAGGGCGGCGACGTGGAACCCCCAGCCGGTCAGCGCGATGATGATCCCCAGCGTGTACCAACGGCTCCTGAACAGCGTCAGGGAACTGCGGACCGGGCGGCTCCACTCGACGTCGGGTGAGTCGACCGCGCCGCGGTGCTTGTAGAGGAAGCCGAGAACCGAGGCAAACGAGGTTGCCACCGCGAACAGCAACCCGATCTGGACTGAGAGGGACATCGGAGCGCGGCAGGCTAGATGATTGATTCCACGGGCTCAGCCGGCGGGGGGCCTGGAACCGAGCCGGGCGTGGCCGGGGGCGAAGCGTGCGCCGGTTGGCGGACCCGACGCGGGCCTCACCGACGCGGGCCTCAGGCCGCTGATGGAGGCTCGTCGCCGTCCCCGTCGCCGTCCCCGTCTTCAGGCACCTGCTCGAGGACCGCGGGCGCGCCGCCGCTACTGAGTTCGCGCTCGAGTTCGGTTTCCAGACGCACCGCCCGCATGGCGTGCTCGTCGGGGAGTTTGTCGAGCACCTCACGGATCACCGTGTGGACGTCGGACTGCTCGTGCCCGAAATCATCAAGCAGCGAGTGCAGGGCCGTGTGCGTGATCTTCAGCTGAGCGGGGCTCAGCTCGAGGTGGTATCGGAAGGGGGCCGGTGTGGTCTTGTCGTCGTCGCTCAATGTGTCTCCTCGGCGTAGGATCGCACGGGTTCTCCGTCGCTGCCCTCCGCCCTGTCGACCAGCTGCGCGATTTCGGCCTCGATCCCCTCCGCGATCAGTTCGACGTCCTCCATCGAGTCATAGTCGGCCAACAGGCCGAAGCCGATGCCACCGTTGTAGGACATGATCGCTATCGCCAAGGCGTGGTTCTCAGGCAGGAAGGCGACCGGGAAGACATCCTGGAGCTCGCGGCCGAGGACGTAGAGCGGGATCTGTGGGCCGGGGACGTTGGTGACGATCAGGTTGAACAGCCGGGTCGAGAAGTTGAGCCGCGAGGCTTGCGCCAGCAACGTCGGCGGCGCGAAGTCGTTGAAGCGCGAGATCACCTCGGCCCCGATCGCCTGCTTGGAGTCCTTGACGTCGTCCATCTGCTCGCGGACGACCCTGAGGCGCTCGGTGGGGTCCTCGACGTAGACCGGCAGGGGGCCCCGGACGGCGGCGATCTGGTTGCCGAGCTCGCCCTGATCGCCGGCAGCCCGGATCGAGACCGGGACCAGTGCCCGGAGTTCGACGCCGGCGGTCTCGGCGCCGCGAGCCTGCATCCAGCGCCGCAGGGCGCCGGAGACGACCGCGAGGACGACGTCGTTGACGGTTCCGCCCAGCGCCCGCTTGACCTGTTTGAACTGCTCGAGCTCGGCCCGGACCCAGACGAAGCGCCGGTGCGAGCCGATCGCGGTGTTGAGCGGCACTTCCGGCGCCGGGTTGGCGAGCGCCAGGGCGACGTCGGAGACGCCCTCGACGGCCTCGCGAGCCCCCTTCAGGGTCGAGGTCGGGTGTCGAACCGCGCCTTCGAGGCGACGGGCGAGGCGGAGTGGCGTTCGCGCCAGACCTTCGACGCCCCGAGCCGCAAGCCCGGTCGACGATGGCTCGGGTTGTGGGGTCCACTCGCGGTCCGCCACCGTCGGCTCGGCGACCGGCTTGACATCGAACAGCACCGTGGCGATGTCGACGCCGGAGACGCCGTCAACCACCGCGTGGTGGGTCTTGGAGATCAATGCGAAGCGCTTTCGCTTCAGCCCCTGAACCAGCCACAGCTCCCAGAGCGGCTTCGTCCTGTCGAGCTGTTGGGAAAAGACTCGGGCGGCCATCCGTTGCAGCTGCTCCTCGCTGCCGGGCGCCGGCAGGGCGGAGTGACGGACGTGGTAGGAGAGGTTGAACTGGGGATCGTCGACCCAGAAGGGGCGGCCGGTCTCCGATGGGGGGATCGCCAGCTTCTGCCGGTAGCGCGGAACCAGGTGCAGGCGGCCTTCGATGTGGGTGAGGAGGTCCTCGTAGCTCGGCGGTGGCCCCTCGCAGATGATGATCGCGCCGATATGCATGTGGCTCGATCCGGTCTCGTTGCTGAGAAACGAGGCGTCGATCGAGGTCAGCCGGTCCATGTGTCCGTGAGCCATATGCCTAACGTACCGCGAGTGAGTGCTCGGCGACCTCCCCGAACGCTGCCGACAGTGGTCTCCGCTGCGCTGGTCGTTCTGCTGTTCGGTGGCTGTGGCGGAGGCGACGATCCTGATCCCGCCGACCGTGCCTCGCCGGCCGGCTTCGACGCCGATCGAGCGTTCGCCGACGTCCGCGCCCAGGTCGAGCTCGGACCGCGGCCCGCCGGGTCGGCGGCGAACCGGCGCCAGAGCCGGTTCTTGGCCGCCGAGCTGCGTTTGGCGGGGGTCGAGGGTGTGCGCGTCCAGCGCCCCTATCGCAACGTCGTCGGCACGATCCCCGGCGGCGAGCCCGGCTACGTCATTGTCGGCGCCCACCATGACACCAAGCAGGGGATCGGCCCGCAGTTCGTCGGCGCCAACGACGGAGCTTCCGGGGTGGCCGTGGTGCTGGAGCTGGCCCGAGCGCTGCCCCGTCGGCTCTCCGGCCCCTCGGTGGCGATCGCGCTGTTCGACGCCGAGGAGGCGCGAGGCAATCGGCCCTTCGATCAGGACGGGACGAGGGGTAGCCGCCAGTACGTGCGATACGCCGAGGAAGAGCGGCAAGGCTCACCACCGCTCGCCGAGATCCGGGCGATGGTGCTGTTCGACCTGGTCGGCGACTGCGACCTGCAGCTACCGCGGGAGAGCTCCTCCGACGAGGGCCTCTACGCACTGTTCGCCGACGCAGCCGGTGGCGCCCCGTTCGAGGGAACGACGGGGGCGATCTCCGACGACCACGTGCCCTTCATCCAGACGGGAATCCCAGCCGTTGATCTGATCGACTTCACATTCGGATCTGCTGAGACGCCCGGCCCGTACTGGCACACCGAGCAAGACACGCTCGACAAGGTCTGCCCGGAGAGTCTCGACGCGGTTGGCGAGGCCGCACTCGAGGCGATCCCGCAGATCCGCTGAGCGAGCGCCGCACGACCGGGTGGCGACTAGACTCGTCGCTTGATGGCTGAGCCCCCGAGCCCCTCCGAGCCGCCTTCGGGCGGGGAGCCGATCGCCTCGCGGCTGCTCGAGACGGGCGTGGGCGTGACCCAGCGGGTTGCCCGAGTGACCGGCGTTGGCCAGGCGCTCGACACGGCATCGGAAGAGGCGATCGTCAGGGCGTTCGAGAGCCCGGCCTTCGCGCGAGCGCTGATCCGGCTCGCCGAGGACGGGGAGCTGCTGGAGGTCTTCGAGCGGGCAGTGGGGTCGGCGGACGTCGAGGACGCCGTCACCATGGCGCTCGACAGTCAGGCGGCCGACCGGATCTGGGCCGAGATCCTCGCCTCGAACAAGGCGCAGATGCTGGTCGAGCGGGTCGCCGATGCGCCTGAGGTGCGGGCCGCGATCGCGCAGCAGGGCCTCGGCCTGCTGGGCGATATCGGCCTTCAGATCCGTCGGCTGACCCGGCCGCTCGATCGCGTGCTCGAGCGAGCGGCGAGAGCGCTGGTGCGGCGCCCGCCTCGAACCGAGCGAACGGAGTACGCCGGGCTCGTGACCCGGTCGTTGGCCGGGGCGGTCGACATCCTTCTGCTGGCCGGGAGCCTTGGGCTGATCTCCGCGGTGATCGCCGCCGTGAAGACCGCCATTTTCGGACCCGGTGACGGGCTTTCCGTCGCCGCCGCTGCGATCGTGGCGGCCTCCACATGGGTTCTCGGCGGAGTGCTCCTGGCCTCGTTTTGGGCGCTGGCCGGCCAGACCCCGGGGATGGCCTTCCTCCATATCCGTCTCGACGCCGGGGGCGAGCGTCGAATCGGGTTTCGCCGGGCATTCCATCGATTGTTCGGCCTGGCGGTCGCGCTGCTGCCGTTCGGCCTCGGCTACCTGGCGATGCTGATCCAGCCCGATCGACGCGGCTGGCAGGACACGATCGCCGAGACCACCGTCCTCTACGAGGACCCGAGGGCACCCCACGCGGTTCGCAAGAAGCCCTGACCGAGAATCGCGAGGCGGCCCGGCGCGCACCGCTAACCTCTGGCGCGTGCCCACCGCAAACACATTCGCGCCCAGCCGGGTGTTGCTCGCCGCACCGCGCGGATATTGCGCGGGCGTCGACCGTGCCGTGCAGGCGGTCGAGCACGCCCTCGACATATACGGCCCGCCGGTCTACGTCCGCAAGGAGATCGTCCACAACAAGCACGTGGTCAGCGAGCTCGCTGAGCGCGGAGCGATCTTCGTCGAGGAGGAGACCGAGGTGCCGGAGGGTGCCCACGTGGTCTTCAGCGCGCACGGCGTCGCGCCCTCCGTGCACGAGAACGCCGCCAAGCGCCACCTGCACACGATCGACGCGACCTGCCCGCTGGTCACGAAGGTGCACGTCGAGGCCCGCAAGTTCGCCGCCGACGGCTACACGATCGTGCTCATCGGCCACGACGGCCACGAGGAAGTCGAGGGAACCCAGGGCGAAGCGCCCGGCTCGATCATCCTCGTCGAGACCGAGGGTGATGTCGCCGCGCTCGAGGTCCCCGACCCCGACCGGGTGGCGTTCATCACCCAGACGACTCTTTCCGTCGATGAGACCGCCGACATCATCGCGGCGCTGCGCGAGAAGTTCCCGAAGATCACCTCGTCGAAGTCGGACGACATCTGTTACGCGACGACGAACCGCCAGTTGGCCGTCAAGCAGCTGGCCCGCGAGTGCGACCTCGTTCTTGTCATCGGTTCGAAGAACTCCTCGAACTCGAATCGCCTTGTCGATGTCACTCGTGAGCTTGGTACCGCCTCCCACCTGATCGACAATGCCGGCCTCGTTGAGGAGGAATGGCTCGAGGGCGTCGAGACCGTCGGCATCACCTCCGGCGCCAGCGCTCCCGAGGAGCTGGTCGAGGCCCTGGTCGACTTCTTCCGCGAGCGTGGGGCCAAAGAGGTCAAGGAATTGCGCACGGTCGATGAGGACGTCCGCTTCATGCTCCCGAAGGAGATCCGGACCGAGCTCGCGGCCCGCTCGTAGCCGGGACCGCCGGTCCGGCGGGGCGCCGAACTCGATGGGCTGGGCACCGTCGGCGAGGCTCGCCTGGTGGGCAAGCCGACCAGAGTTCGCCGAGCTGGGCTGCATTGGCCACGAATAGGGGGGGAAACGCAGCCCAGTTCGCCAACTCGCGAGAGGCCAACGCGATTGGGCGGGCGATGGCACCTGGCGTCGCGAATAGACCGGTCCGCATGCTCGGGATGTCTTCGCAGCGGCTAGGAGCGCCGGATCTGGCAGCTCGCATCGACCCCGACGAGCCGAGCGAAGCGGTCGCGGTGGTCGGCGACGAAGCGGTAGGCCCGCTCCGTGGTGCGGGGAAAGGCGCGGAACAGGGCGGCGAGCGGGCGGCCGCCGGGAAGCAGGTCGACGAGAAAAGGCGCCGCTGCACCTGCCGAGCACACCTCACCGGAAGGCAGCGCCAGGTGCCAGGAGTCCAGATGCTGCTCCTCCGGGATTCCCGCGAGCAGCCGCCGGCCCTCCTCCCCCTGGATCGGTGTCGGCCGTAGCCGGCCATGGCGATCCCAGGCGAGGATCTTGTTCAGGCTCCACTTGCAGAACCCGCAGTCCTCGTCGTAGAGGACGACAACTCGAGAGTCCCCGTTCATGCCATGCCCCGGCTATCCCGGCCCGGCCGCGAAGGCGACCGACCAGACGCGGATCGGCCCATCGAACTCGAGCCGGACTTCGTGCCGACCGTGCTCGGCGTGGGTGGCGAGCTCGTAGACGCCGGGTCCGTCGAGCTCGAAGCCGCCCTCGGTCGTGCCCCCATCGACTGCGACGCGCACCTGCCCGGAGCCGTCGAGGGCCGCGAACGCACCCGCTCCCGCGTACTCGATCTCCAGCGGCTCACCCGGGCCTGCGGTCCAGGGCTCCTCCCGTGTCCCGCCCGGGAAGACCTCGTCGCTCGGCTTGATCAGCTTGCGCTTGCCCCGTGGCTCACCGACAAGCGGTTTGGGCAGCTCCCGCTCCTCGTCGGCGCCCTGCAGTTCCTCGCGGATCGCCACCTCGCTCGACTGCAGATCGGCGATCCCGAAGTGGAACCAGCGAAGCCGGCCGCCCCGGCCCCAGAGAAAGAGCGAGGGCCAGCCTTTGCAGCCGTAGGCGTGCCAGGTCCCATACTCGGTGTCGCTGCAGACCGGGAAGTGAAGCCCGAGCCGGGTGACCGCCGCGGCCAGCGCCTCCGGCGAGCGAGCGAGGTCGGAGCGGGGCGTATGGACGCCGATCGTCGAGAGGCCGGCCCCGGCGTAGTGGGTGGCCCAGGCGTCGACCGTCCTCAGGCTCTCGGTGCTGCTCAGCTCGCCCGCCTCGAAGAAGTGGACGAGCAGCGGGCCCCGGGCCGTAAGTCGTTCGGCCGCGACGGGCTCGGGCCCGACCCAGAGCATTCCCGGGGGAAACGGGGGCAGCGGGATGTCGGAGCGATGGGGCCGCACTGAGAGCGCATCGTAAAGGGATGCGGAGGCGCCGCTGGGCCGATGACCGCGCGGCGTTATGCTCATCTTCTCCCGAAACTAGACCTAGGAGCAGGAACGTGCAGAACACCGTCTGGGACCGAATCGAAGCAGCTCGTAGTCGTTGGAACGTCCTCGAGCACCCCTTCTATCAGCGCTGGTCGGCCGGTGAGCTGAGCGCCGA
>Ga0307378_10011835_pt1 | contig 11208 bp, 7 predicted proteins | sample UN1MG_FD_202238 | JGI IMG/M metagenome (GOLD analysis project Ga0307378, IMG submission 202238) | Soil microbial communities from Risofladan, Vaasa, Finland - UN-1 | ecosystem: Environmental > Terrestrial > Soil > Coastal area > Acid sulfate soil | place: Finland: Risofladan, Vaasa | collected...
CTCCTGTCCACATTCGCCGAAGAGCTCGGCTCGCTCACGCTCATTCCCGACGATACGGGCGGCGTCTTCGAGGTGCGCGTCGATGGCACCCTGATCTGGTCGCGGGCCGAGCATGGGCGTTTCCCCGAGATGAAGGAACTCAAGCAATTGGTGCGGGACCGGATCGCGCCTGGCCGCGATCTCGGCCATGTGGACTCCACAGAGCCAAAACCGTGAGTCCCCCACCCGCCCCGTCTTTGTGAGGGGGCTCACAAAAGCGCCTCGCGCTTTCGTGGCATGTCCCTAGACCCGCGCCGGCCGTGCGGCCGCTCCTGCGCGCGAAGGGAAGAAAAGCATCATGAAATTCGCTATTTTATCGCTCGGCCTCAGTCTTGGTCTCGGCCTTTGCCTCCCCGCGGCAGGCAACGCCCGGCCGGCGCCGGCCGTGGAACACCCTCATGCGAAAGCGATCGAGGCTTGCGCGGTCGCGGGCGAGGGCGCGCCGGCGAGACCCGTCACGGCCGTCGCCGACGGGAGAGGGGGCAGCCTCGTCTGGCTGACCGACGCGGAGGCCAATCTTTGGCTGTGCAGCGCGGATGGGGCCAGCCAGGTCCAGGCCTACAAGCTGATCTTCGACGATCTCCTGGAGGGCGCGGGCGCCCAGCTGGTGACGCCCATCATCCTCGACCGGGATGGCAAACCGGTCCAGCCGGCTCCCGATCCGCTCGAAATGGCGGCGCTCGCTTGCCAGGCTTATCTCGACGGCAAGATTGGCGAGGTCGCGGGCAAAGTGTCGGTCACGGGCGCCGACGGCCTCAACGCTAACTGGCTCCCGGGCTATTTCGTTTTCCTGGAAACGCAAGCCGGCGAGACGTTCCTCTGCGACGCCACGCCGAACGCGCAAGTCTGGGCCTTCGCCCGGATCGGCGAACCGCTCGGCCTTGGCAATCCGGTGGGTTAGGCGCTCAGGAAATTTCGACGATGGTGGCTTCGCTCGCGCCCGCCTGCACGGTCTCGCCGACCGGTTTGCCGATGATCGCCTGGGCCACGGGCGAAACATAAGACAGCGTGCCATGGACCGGGTCCGCTTCGTCCTCGCCGACGATCTTATAGGTCTGGCGCCGCCCATCTTCGCGCTCGATGGTCACCTTGGAGCCAAAATGCACCTCGGTCATATCTTTCGGCGGCTCGACCACCTGGGCGGTCGCCCGGCGTGAGGTCCAATAGCGCAGGTCGCGATTGATCTTGGCCAGCAGGGGCTTGTCGTCGGCATCGTGGGCCGCGGCATGCTCCTCGTGCAGACGCGCGAGCTCAGCCTCGATCAGCTCGAGGCCCTGGGCGGTCACCAGGTTATGAGCGGATATCGGCCGATCGGGGAGGTCGTCATAGACGTCTCCGCCCTCGGCCTCCTTGGTGAAAGCCTTGCTCATTAGACCACTATATCACGCCTGGCACTTATCGACGGTTCCATGGATCTTATCGGCTTGTCTTTGGGCAATGGCATGTTTTTAGGCAGGGGGCCCTGCCCATGCCCCACCTCACTATGCTAGAGAATTAGGCAAAGACCTGTTTTTGAGCAGGCATTTTTGGGGAGGGGGACGACCATGATCGACACGGGGGATACCGCCTGGCTCATCACGGCCACGGCGCTGGTTCTTTTCATGACTTTGCCGGGCTTGGCCTTGTTCTATGGCGGGCTCGTGCGCGCCGAGAACCTGCTCTCGGTGCTGATGCAATGCTTCACCATCGCCAGCCTGGTGACGGTGCTGTGGCTCATCGCAGGCTACAGCCTCACCTTTTCGGGCGACGGTGCGTGGATCGGTGACCTGAAGAAGGTCCTGCTGCTCGCGGTCCCGCGGGATGCCGTGTCGGGCACGATCCCCGAGAGCGTATTCTTCATGTTCCAGATGACGTTCGCCATCATCACGCCGGCGCTGATCGTCGGCGCCTTCGTCGAGCGCATGCGGTTCACCGCAGTGGTGCTGTTCAGCGCGCTCTGGCTGTTCTTCGTCTACGTGCCCGTGGCCCACTGGGTCTGGGGTGGGGGCTGGCTCGCAACTCGCGGCGTGATGGACTTCGCCGGCGGGCTCGTGGTGCATCTCACCGCTGGCGTCTCCGCGGTGCTGCTCGCCATCGTCCTCGGTCCGCGCGTGGGCTTTCCTCATGACGTGCGGCCGCCGCACGCGCCGTGGATCACGATGATGGGCGCCTGCATGCTGTGGGTCGGCTGGTTCGGTTTCAACGCCGGCAGCGCACTCTCGGCTGGCGCCGATGCGGGCATGGCGATGACCGTCACCCATATCTCGGCCGCGACCGCGACGCTCGTCTGGATCGTCATCGAGTCGGTAAAGTTCGGTAAGCCCAGCATGGTCGGCGCGGTCACCGGGGCCATCGCTGGGCTCGCCTCGATCACGCCGGCCTCCGGCTATGTGGGGCCGGGCGCTGCGCTTCTGATCGGGCTTGCGGGCGGCTCGATCTGCTACCTCATGGTGATGGTGGTCAAGCACCGGTTCAAAATCGACGACTCCCTCGACGTGCTCGCGGTGCATGGCGTCGGCGGCGCGCTCGGGATCATGCTCACGGCAGTCTTCGCCGACGCGACGCTCGGCGGCATCGGGCTTGCCGAGGGTAGAACCATGGGAGGCCAGGCGATGATTCAGTTCACCGGGCTTGTCGCGGTTTTGATATGGTCGGTCGTAGTGAGCTTCGTCATCATCAAGATCGTGCAGGCGGTCGTCGGATTGCGCGTCAGCGCCGAGATCGAGGAGCAGGGCCTCGATGTCAATATTCACGGCGAGCGCGGCTACAACATGTGATCGGGGACCGGCCTATGAAATATATCATCGCAGTGATCCAGCCCCACCGGCTCGAAGCCGTGCGCGAGGCCCTCGCCGGGCTCGGCGTGCAAGGCATGACGGTCTCCGAGGTGCGTGGCTTCGGCCGCCAGAAGGGACAGACCGAGATTTACCGCGGCGCCGAGTACACGATGCAATATGTGCCGAAGGTGAAGCTTGAGCTTGCGGTCAGTGCCTCGCAGGCGGATGCGGTGGTCGAGGCGATCGGCGAGGCGGCGAGAACGGGTCGCATCGGCGACGGCAAGGTGTTCGTGCTGCCGCTCGAAGGCGCCATGCGCGTGCGCACCGGCGAGATGGGCGCTGACGCGCTTTAGCCTGCGACCAGCAACGCCACGGGGAATTGAGCCAGAATATCGGCGACGCGAAGACGGCCGTTCGTCGCCGAAATTGTCTCGCCCGTGAACACGTTGCGCCATTGGCGTCCCGCGCGTTCCGGCGGCAAGGACAGATACGTATCGCCCCAAGACTCAGGCGGAACCTGCGGCTGGTCCTGGCCGCTCAGGAGCGTGCTCGCGCGGATCGGTACGATGGTGATGGCCGCTTGCGGGCCGTCGCTTCGCAGGAAGGCGAGGATGCTGCCCTTCTGAGCCGCGCCGGTGTCGAGGCTCGCGTAGTTGCCGGTGGTGAACAGCGTGGGCTGTTCGGCGCGCGCTTGAAGCGCTTTCAGCACGATGGAGAGCTTGATGGCGCCGCTCCGCCAATCAGCGAGAAGATCGGCGGCGTCGCGCGAGGTATCGCTGTCGAGCAGCTGCCGCCTTAAGCCGAAGTCGATCGCGCGCCTGTTGTCGGGATCGACCAGACTCAAATCCCAGAGCTCCGCCCCTTGATAGATGTCGGGGACGCCCGGCGCCGTCAGCTTGAGAAGCGTCTGGGAAAGGCTGTTGAGGGCGCCGGCCACTTCGAGCGCGGCTTGCGCCTTGGCGAAGTCTTCGAGGAATACGGCGCTCTTTCTGGGATCGAGCGCGCCGCGGACGAAAGCCTCGGCGGCCTCCTCGTAGGCCTGGTCCGGCCCGGTCCAGCTGGTGCGGACCTTGGCCTCCTTGATGGCCTTCAGCATGAAGCCGGACATTCGGCCGGCGAGCTCCGCCATGGCGTGCGTGTCCGCGACGTCGACGCCGATGGGCCAAGCCCCGGCCAGCGCCTGATAGAACATCCATTCGTCGTTGGCGGACGGCGCGCGGTCGTCCTCCGTCTCGGCGATCAAGGCCGCATTCATCGCCGACCATCTGGTCGCGCAGGCGACCCACGCCTCCGGCGTCTCGCTCAAGGTATAGAGCCGGGCGCGGGCGTCCTCGCCGCGCTTGGTGTCATGGGTAGAGGTGGCGAGCAGCCCTTCGGGCTGATGGACCCGCCGGGCCGCCATCTCCTCATGGAAGCGCGCGAGCGGGGCGCCGAAATGCTCCGGCGCGCCGCCCACCTCGTTCAGCGCGATCAGGCGGTTGTAGCGATAGAACAGGGTGTCCTCGACGGCCTTGGCCATGAGCGGGCCGGTGGTCTGCTGCAGCCGCGTCACGAAGGTCAGCGCCTCGGCGCGCGCCGCGGGGTCCGGCAGGTCGAGACGCCAGATGCGCGCGATGAAATCGATGGCGCCGTCGTCCTCCACCTCGCGGGTGCCTTTCGCCGTGCTTTCGGCGAGCGCGATCAGCGCCTCATCCTCGGGCCTCGGGCCGTCGACATCCACATAGGTGCGGTAGACGGGCAGCGACGCGCCGAGCTCGATGATGGCGCGGCGCAGCGTGTCGCGGCCATAATCGCGGGTGGCGAGGTCGGCTTGCGCAAGCTGGCCGGCAAGGCCGGTCAGCACGTCGAGCTCGCCGGCGAGGTTGCGCACGAAGATGTGCCGCTTGTTGGTGGCGAGCAGCGTCTCGTAGTCGGCCGTGTCGCCGGCGAAGTCGCCATAGGCCTCCGAGAGCGCCGTTTCGCCGTCCGGGTTTGTCATGGCGTCGCCCAGCGCGCGGATGAACTCATAGCCGGTGGTGCCTTGCACCGGCCAGTCGGCGCGCAGCACCTCATCGCCCTCGAGGATTTTCTCCACCAGGAGGATGAACGGCCGATCGCCGCCGATCGCCTCGCGCAGCTTGCGGAAATAGGCCAACGGGTCGGCGAGGCCGTCCACATGGTCGAGACGCAAGCCGTCGATGGCGCCTTCGTTGCTGAGCGCCACCATGAGCCGGTGCGTCTCCTCGAACACGCTCGGCTGCTCCATGCGGACGCCGACGAGATCGGCGACCTCGAAGAACCGGCGATAGGTGAGGGTCTCGCGCGCCGCGCGCCAATAAGCGAGCCGCCAGATCTGCGCTTCATGCAGGGCGTGGATAGCCTCGCGGTCGGCCGCCATGTCGATGAGTGCGGCACGCAAAGTCTCAAGTTGCGCGTTGTCCTGCGCACGCAGGGCAAGCTCCGCCTTGAGCTCCTCCGCCGTCTCGGGCGTCGTGCTGGCGAAGCGGTTGGTGAGTTCCTCGAAGTCGCTGCCGGCGCGCGCCAGAACATTGGCGTAGGAGGGCGGGCTCAAGGGGAGCTTCATGCCGCTCGCGGTGAAATTGATGCCGCCGCTCTCAGGATCGTAGTCGAGACCGAAGCTGCCTTTCTCGAGTGCGAGGCCGTAAGGCTCCGGCAAGACCGGGATCAGAAGCTTCGGCGCCGACCAGTCGATGTCGAAATAGCTGGCGCGGGGGCTGTCGGCGCCCCATTCGAGCACGTCGCGCCACCAGGGATTGAAGGGACTGGCGCCCATGTGATTGGGCACGAAGTCCAAGATGATGCCGAGCCCCGCCGCGCGGAATGCCTTGACCATGGCGCGGAAGCCGTCCTCGCCGCCAAGCTGCGGTTCGATCTCGTCGTAGCTTGCGCCGTCATAGCCATGGGTCGATCCGGGGAGCGCGCGCAAGACGGGGGACGCATAAACATGCGAGACGCCGAGCTTGGCGAGATAGGGCGCCAGAGTCGCGGCGCGGGCGAAATCCATGCCTTCGCGGAACTGCAGGCGATAGGTGGCGCGCGGGCTCATTGCCTTGGACGCTCGGCGGCGACGGCCCCGACCACGGCGCGCAGCAGAGGCTGCTCACCCAGCGCCTCGATGGGGACGGTCGTCTTGCGCCGCCAATTGGGATGCTCATCCATGGTGCCTGGCAGGTTCGCCTGCTCCAGCGCGCCAAGGGCGTCGTCGAGCTGCACGGAGAACAGCCGGCAGGGCGTCAGCGCCAGAAAGCGGTGGACCGCAATCAAGACCTCGTCGGGCATGTCCTTGGAACCGGACCGCGCCGCGCCCGGCGCAAGCGCCTGCGCGCCCACGAGCGCGTCGAGCAAGCGCTGGCGGTCGAGCATGCGGTCGTGGCGCTGGATCACAGCTTCGGTCTCCGTGGCGCGGTTGGTCTTCACGCGCCAATCGATGTCGTGGCTGACCCACCAACCCTTCAGGGTCGGCAGGTCGTGGGTCGAAGCGCAGATCATGGCCTCGCGCCGATAGGCGTGGGGCGGCATCCAGACGCCACCGCGTTCGCTGAAGTAGAAGACCTGGTAGCTCAGAAGGCCAGCCCGGACCATTGTATCGGTAAACCCGGGAGGAACCGTACCGAGATCTTCGCCGATGACGATGGTCTGGGAGATCCACGATTCTCCCGCCACGCTCTCCAGCAGTTCGCGGAACGGATAGGCCACGTAGGCGCCGTCGATGGCGGTGTTGCCTTCCGGAATCCAATAGAGCCGCTGCAAGCCCATGGCGTGGTCGATGCGGAGCGCGCCGGCGTGGTGCATGTTCGACCGGAGGACCGAGCGGATCGGCTCGAGGCGCTCCTCGGCAAGTCCGACCGGCGAGAAGGGGACGAGGCCCCAGTCTTGGCCGAGCGCGCTGAAGGGATCGGGCGGGCAGCCGATCCGCGCATGGTTGGCGATGGCCGGGCCGGCCTGCCAGCTGCGCGAGCCGTCGGGCGAGATGCCGACGGCGAGATCGAGGTAGAGCCCGATGCGCATGCCAGCGGCGCGCGCCCGCGCCTGGGCCTCGGCGAGCTGCGTGTCGGCGACCCATTGCAACCAGGCGTGAAAGACGATGCGGGTCTTGGCGGCGCGGGCGAAGTCGCGCACGGCGAGATTGTCCGGGTCCCGATACTCTTCGGGCCAGGTTACCCACGCCGTGTTTCCGCCCGTGGCCACGACATGCTCGGCGAGCGCTTCATAGAGCGCGTGGCTCTCAAGCGCCTTACCCTGCTCACGGCAGAAATGTTCGAACACGTCCTTCGTTTCAGTGTCTGCCTCTTTAAGGAAGTGCGCGAACAGTGCTTCGAGCGCCGGGACCTTGACGCGATGCACGCCGGCATAGTCGATGAGCTCGGTTTCCCGCAGCGCTTGGAGATCCGCTTCGAGCGCGGCGCGCTCGGGCAGATCGGCGAAGCCCGGCACGCGATCCGGCGCGATGAGGAGCGGATTGAGAAAGTCGCGGGAGGAGGGGCTGTAGGGGCTGATGCGCGTGGGGTCGGCGAGGAACAACGCATGGAGCGGGTTCACGCCGATGAAGTCGGCGCCGAGGCCGGCAGCGAATTCCGCCAGCCGCGCGATGTCCTCGAAATCGCCGATGCCCCAGTTGCGGGCGGAGCGCAAGGCATAGGCCTGAACCGTGAGGCCCCAGGCGCGCTGATCCACGAGAAAGGGCGGCCAGAAGGCGCTCTCCGAAAGCGACGCAACGTCCTCCGACGGCGGCGGCTCGGGCATAGGGTCCGCGTCGTCTTTCCCCTCGATGGGGACACCCACTGGAACGCCCATGGCCTCAAGCACCTTGACCTTGGTCTCCGATGGCGTCCTGACCCAATCGCCTTTCTCGCTGAGATAGCCTTCGGCTATGCCGAAACGCTCTGCCAATTCGTCGAGCCGCGGCATGCTTTACTCCAGAGCAGAAACAGAGGCGGCCACCGACCAGGGCGGCATCGTGCCTTGCGTATAGGCCGCATCCGCGCCGTCGGGATGGGCCAAGAAGGGTGTGCCGGCCGGCTTTTGTGGAAGCGTGGCCGGGCTGTCGCCGAGATTTGCGGCGAGCGTGAACGTGCCGCCATCGCCAAGCGTCCAACTCAAGGCGAAGGCCGGGCCGTTGATCCACGCCACTTTTCCTGCGTGCCCGCCAATGCCCGCGAGGCGCGGCACGATGTGGGTCATGCGCGCGGCGATGAGGCGCTTCACGAGGTCCGAGCGCGCCGAGGGCCCGGGCGCGAGCCTGGATGCGGCGAAGGTCTCTGGCGCATTGGGATCGGGCACGAGATTTTTCGTGAAGGCCTCGGCGAAGGCCTTGTTGCTGCGAAACTCCTCGTTGCGTCCTTTGCGTACGGCTTCCGCCAGGTCGCCGGTGAAGTCGGTGAAGAATTGAAAGGGGCGCGTCTCGCCGTACTCATCGCCCATGAAGAGAAGCGGAATGTGCGGCGCGAGCAGGAGCAGTGCGAGCGCCGCCTCGATGGCTTGCGGCGCTGCCAGCGTGGTGATGCGGTCGCCTTGCGCGCGGTTTCCGACCTGGTCGTGGTTCTGAAGAAAATCGATGAATGCCGTCGGCGGCAGATGGGCGGAGGGCTCCCCGCGAGGCTTGCCGCCGCGAAAGGGCGACGGCCCGCCCTGATAGCCGAAGCCTGTCGCCATGGTTTCGGCGATGCGCTTCACCGGGTTGTCGGCGTAGTCCTGGTAGTAGCCGGCATCGTCGTGGGCGAGAAGCGATTGCATGGCGTGATGCCAGTCGTCGTTCCATTCGGCGTCGAAGAGGCGCGGGCGGTTCTCCGCGTCGAACTTGAAGAGCCGCGTGGTGTTCTCGTCGTCTTCGATGGTGAGATGGACGTGCCGGTCGGGAAAGCGGGCGCGAACCTCCCGCGCCATCTCGGCCAGGATCTCTTCCTGCGAGGGGTCCTTGATCTGATCGATGGCGTCCAATCTCAAGCCGTCGAAGCGGTACTCTTCGAGCCAGTAGAGCACGTTGTGGAGGAAAAATTCGCGGACCGGCGCGCGCTCGTAATCGATGGCGCTGCCCCATGGCGTGTGGCGCGCGGCGTTGAAGAAGTCAGGCGCATAGAGATGCAGATAGTTTCCGTCGGGTCCGAAATGGTTATAGACCACGTCGAGCAGGATCATCAGGCCGCGCGCGTGGCACGCGTCGACGAGACGCTTCAAGCCCTCCGGCCCGCCATAGGCGACATGGGGCGCGTAGTGCAGCACGCCGTCATAGCCCCAGCCGCGGTTACCGGCGAACTGCGCCACCGGCAGCAACTCGACGGCCGTGATACCCACATCGACGAGCCGGTCGAGATCCTTGACGATACCGTCGAACGTGCCGTCGGCTGAGAACGTGCCTGTGTGCAGCTCGTAGATGACGGCCTCTTCCCAGGGGCGGCCTTTCCAACCGGCGTTGCGCCATTCGTAGCTCTTTGGGTCGACCAGACGGCTCGGTCCATGCACGTCGCCCATTTGCGCACGCGCGGCGGGGTCCGGTACGCGCATGCCGTCGGCGAGGACGAAGTGATAGCCGCTGTCCAGCGGTATGGCGTCGGTCGTGACCTCGAACCAGCCGCCGCTTTCCTTGGTCATGGGAACTGTCGCGCCGCTGTCGCTTAGGAGCGAGACCTTGTCCTGCGCCGGTGCCCACAGTTTGAAGCGGGCTCCGCCGTCGAGAACTTCCGCGCCCCACGGCAAGCGATGCGCGAACCGCGCCATCAATCGGTCCTTTCGAACAGCAGGAGCCCGCGCGCCGGAATGGTGGTCTTGCCGGTGGCGATGGGGGCCGGGTCGGGACGTATCAGACCGTTCGCGGAATCGCAAAGCAGCCGCCAGCGTAAGTGACGCTTGCCGAAGAACGGGAAGATGAAATCGATGGGTTCGGCGTCGGCGTTGAACAGAAGCAGCAGGATCTGCCCGTCGCCGGCGAACGAGGCGCCGATGCATTTGGCGACGGGGTCCTCCCAGTGCTCGGCCTGCTTCTCCTCGCCGTCCGGCTTGAACCAGGCGACGTTCTTGATGCGCGGCGCTACCGGCTCGCCATGGAGAAAGTGGCTGCTGCGCAGCAGCGGCAGTTGCGCGCGCAAGGAGACCAGGCCGCGCACGAAGTCGAGAAAGGCGCGGTCGCGCTCGCCGATGCCGGTCCAATCGACCCAAGAGATTTCGTTGTCCTGGCAAAAGGCGTTGTTGTTGCCGCCTTGCGTGCGGCCGATCTCGTCACCCATTTGCAGCATGGGCGTGCCGTGGCTGAACACCAGGCTCGCCATCAAGGCGCGGCGCAGGCGGTCGCGGAGATCGAGGATGGCGGGATTGTCGGTCGGGCCTTTGGCACCCCAGTTCCAGCTCTTGTTGTCGGAGTGGCCGTCCCTGTTGTGCTCCTTGTTCGCTTCGTTGTGCTTCTTGTTGTAGGAGACGAGGTCGGTCAGCGTGAAGCCGTCATGGGCGGTGATGAAGTTGACGCTGGTCCAGGGCCTGCGTCCGCGGTGGTCGTAAATCTCCGCCGAGCCCGAGATGCGGCGACCGAGCGCGGGCATCAGCCCCATGTCGCCTTTCCAATAGGAGCGGAGACTGTCGCGCCACTGATCGTTCCACTCCGCCCAGCCCGGCGGGAAGTTGCCGACTTGGTAGCCGCCGTCACCGAGATCCCACGGCTCGGCGATCAGCTTGACTTTGCTCAATACGGGATCCTGGCCGACCGCATCGAGGAAGGACGCGCTCGGATCGAAGTCTGCGTTGTCGCGCGCCATGGCCGAGGCGAGATCGAAGCGGAAGCCGTCCACGCCGCATTGCTCGACCCAGTAGCGGAGCGAGTCCATCACCATCTGAAGCACGCGCGGATGACCGATATTGAGCGTGTTCCCGCAGCCGGTGACGTCGTGATAGTGGCGCTTGTCCTCGGCGAGCTTGTAGTAGGAAGCGTTGTCGATGCCGCGGAACGACAGTGTGGGGCCGAGCGCGTTGCCTTCCGCCGTGTGGTTGTAGACCACGTCGAGGATGACCTCGATGCCCGCTTCATGCAGCCTGTCGACCACCGTCCGGAACTGTTCGAGGCCCGCGCCGTGCGAGAGATAGCGTTCGGCGGGCGCGAAGAAGCCGATGCTGTTGTAGCCCCAGTAGTTGCTGAGGCCCTGGTCGACGAGATGCCGGTCGTTGACGAAGGCGTGGATGGGGAGAAGCTCGATCGCGGTGACGCCGAGCTTGACGAGATGGTCGATGACGGCCGACTCGGCAAGGCCGCCAAACGTACCGCGTATATGCTCCGGGACGTCGGGATGGCGCGCGGTCATGCCTTTCACGTGCGCCTCGTAGATGACGGTTTCGTGCCAGGGACGGTTGGGGCGCGGCTGGCCGAGAGGCGGCGCGTCGCCGACGACGACGCATTTCGGCAGGAAGGGCGCGCTGTCGGTCTTGCTCATGG
>Ga0307378_10011837_pt1 | contig 11208 bp, 10 predicted proteins | sample UN1MG_FD_202238 | JGI IMG/M metagenome (GOLD analysis project Ga0307378, IMG submission 202238) | Soil microbial communities from Risofladan, Vaasa, Finland - UN-1 | ecosystem: Environmental > Terrestrial > Soil > Coastal area > Acid sulfate soil | place: Finland: Risofladan, Vaasa | collected...
CCAGGATGATGGCCGTGCGCTCAGGATCGACGGCCTGGAAGAGGTACCAGGCAAGGGGTACGTCCAGCATCGAGGCTTCGTCCACGATCAGCACGTCCGCATCGATCGGGCTGTCCGCGCCCAGGGCGAAGTTGTGCCCGTCATACCCGAGCAGGCGATGAATGGTGAACGCCTCCTGTCCGATCACCTGCTCCATGCGTTTGGCGGCCTTGCCGGTGGGCGCGGCGAGGACAACCGAGAGATCGTGAGCGCGGCAGATGTCTGTGATCCGGGCGCTGACGTGCGTCTTGCCGCTCCCGGCTCCGCCCGCGATCAAGGACATGCGGTGCTTGAGGGCGGCCCTGACCGCGTCGCGCTGGCCCGCATTCAGACCGGGCGTGTGTTTTGCGATCAGCGCGTCGGCATCGGTGTCGTCGGCGAAATGCGGGTTCGGCGCGCCACCTCCTGCGAACACGCCGCCCAGTTCCTCCTCCATGCGCCTGATCTCCGGGATGGCCACCAGGAACCGGCCGGCGTAGGAGGCGCAGGAGAGCTCGCCGGCGTTGATCAGTTCCTCGAGTGTATGCTCGATCAACTCCCGGCTGCCGAGAGAGTCCAGTGCCAGCACGCCGTTCGTCGACTCGACCAGCTGCTCATACCCGACCCAGCAGTCACCCTGTTCCAGGGGCTCGCGCACGCAGAACAGCACTCCCGCGCGCAGCCGTGAAGGATGCTCCTTCGCTGTCCCGATCTGCAGGGCGATCTGATCCACCCGTCGGAAGCCAAAGCCAGGGATCTCCCTGATGATCAGATAGGGGTCGGCATTGAGGATGGCGACGACGTTGTTGCCGTACTTCTCGACGAGGGTGCTGACCTGGTGATGCGTCAGGCCGTAGGTGGAGAGCCAGACCAGCGCGGCGTTCACCGTCTTCGTGCGCAGCCACTCGTCGCGCAGCGCCTCGACTGTCTCCAGCGGGATGTGCGCTTCATCTGCGATCAGTTGCGGCTCCTCGACCAGGACGCGCTCGAAGTCCGCTGCGAAGCGGAGCGCGATGCGTCTGGCCTTGACCGGGCCGATCCCTCTGATCGCGGGATGATGCGCGAGGTAGTGCGCCAGGCCCTCGGGGTCCAGGTCGAGGTCCAGCTCAACCCCTTCCACCTGGAGTTGCCGGCCGTACTTCGGGTGCGTCTCCCAGCGACCCCGTAGCACCACCGGCTCGTGCTCCTGCACCAGCACCGGCCCCGCGAACTTGACTCTCTTTCCGTCCTCTGTGCGAAGGCAGCCGGCCGAGAAGCCGGGGCTGGAGAAGTACACGTCCTCCACCCGGCCGCGTACCGTGACTGACCGTGACGTCATGGCATCGAGCATTCCGATATCACCTTCCGGTAGGCGCGCAGCAGGAAGCCCTCGGTGAATCGACAGCAAGCCTGCCGATCAGAGCAGAAGAACACCGACACGCCATAGTCAACGATGATGCTGATCGCGGCACCGACGACCGAGTTGGGATGGGCGCCGCTGTGGTAGCAGTGGCCGAAGACATCAGCCAGGCTCGCCTCCACCACCACGCAGGCCGCCCGGTAGTCGCGGAGCTTCTCGAGTTCGCGGCGGAAGCGCGGCCGGTCGCGGATGACCGAAGACACGAAGTCATCCAGGCTCTTGCGTTCTACCGCGAGCACCTGCTCCAGGCCCTCGACCGAGTAGTCGCCGGCGGCGAGGGGGAACCGCACGGCGACCACCCGGTCAGAGAAGCTGTAGGGAAGCTGCTCCCGCGTGTCGATAATCACGCGGACTGGCTTCATCTCAAAAGGGCGGAAGCGCGGAGCCGGCGGACCCGGCCGACGCCGCGGGAGTGGGAGCCGCTTCGATGCGCTTGTTCAGGTACACGCTCTCGTTCTCGCCCCGACTTCGCTTGGTGACCTCCAGCTTGATGTCCAGCAGCTCCGGCAGCCGCGCCGGCAGCTCGGAGAGCTTGCCGAGGGTGATGCCGCAGGTGTGGAGGTCCGTCTTGAGCCACTTGAGGTTCTCGGCCGAGGCGATGACGTTGTTGCGCCAGAGTAACCGCCCCTGGCACTGCGGGCCGAGGACACGCAGGGTCCACTTGAGCATGGGGTTGCCGGCGCGAGAGCGAAGCAACTCGACTCGCTCGACGGCCACCTGGTACTTCCCGTCTGGCAGGGGTTCGAACCCCGAGTCCTCGACGGGTGCTCCTTCGAACTCCTCGTCGAACGTCGCGAGGTCGGTGGCGCTGACCTCCTGGGCCGCGCCGTGCTCGTCACTGCTGGTCATGATGCATCTCCTTGTGGGGTTGTGGAATTTCCCGGACCGGACATTGCCGGACATTGCTGAGCCGCTTCGAAGGCGGCAAGGAACGCGTCGAAATCGAGCTCAATGGTCTCAGGGAGGCGCCCAGTGCGGTCCCCAGCCTCCCAGTAGGGACTGGGCTTGGTGCGCATGACCCGGCGCATGGTGGGCTGGCCATCCGGCCCGGGCGCGGTCTCGATATCGCACAGCAGGACCATATCGGCCATTCCCAGCACGATCTTGCGAGGCCGGTCGCGCAGGGAAGGAACGACTTTGTGGTAGCTGCCAGTGCGGGTCTTCACTTCCTCCCTCTCGGCATGGGAGATCATCACCAATCCGTAGGGCAAGTGCGAGAGCTTGGTCAGCACACGGCCGAACTCGGTGAGGATCAGCGAATATCCCTTGCCGTAGGCCAGATCGGACTCGTGTTCGATCTTGTGCTTCTCGCAGACGTGGCGCTGGCAGAGCAGCCAGAGATTGTCAACGGTGTCGATGACGATGGTGCGGAAGCCGTGGCCGCCGGTGGCGAGCTCGTTGCAGACGGCCAGGTGGGTGGCCCAACTGTCGATGGGTACCTTGAAGCACTCAATGGCGTTCTGGCCCGACTCGGTCGCCAGGAAGATGCTGTTGGGGAAGTGCGACGCGAACGTCGTCTTGCCAGCTTTCGGGAAGCCGTACTCGAGAATGGTCAGGTCCGCCAGGTCACGCTTTGGTGGTGTCGGTTGAGTCGGTAGGATCGACACGTTACCCTCCTTGGGATGCATGGGCTGAGGTGACGAGGTCGGCCTCTCGTTGAGGGCCGACTCGCTCGACGCGGAACGACACTTCTCCGAACTGATGGGTGAGAAAGCCGGTGAAGATGCGGGCAATTGCGCGGCCCACATCGCTGGTCGCGTCCACGACACAGGAGCGCTGCTTCCGGTCCAGACAGAAGGCCGCGTCAAGCCGCACCGGCGAGCGACCGTAGAGGCTTTCTGCCGCCACTACGGACAGCAGCAGCCACTTCTCGGCCTCGGGCAGAGGTAGGTTGTCATCGAATCGATAGCAGTAGCCGTCTCGGATCACGCTGGTCTCCTGGGTTCTCTCGGGGCGCCGTGTGGTACCCCAGTAATCACATACCGGAACCCTCGCCAAAGTGCCGCGGGGGTGATCACCGATCCTCAATCCCCGCCGCGTGCGCCAGCTTCTGCAACCGCCGCCAGAGCGTTCCGCGGCGAATGCCGGTCGCGCGCGAGATGTCCATGAGACCCTGGCCTTTCTCCAGTCGCTCCAAGAACGTCCGCAGTTCCGGCGGCAACGTCGCGCGCAGGCGATCCACGTCGACGCGTGCGGCTACGTCATCGGCCAGCGTTGGGGATGCCTGCCCGAGCCTTCCGAGATAGGCGTCCTGATCCAGGAGATCGCCGCGCTCCACCTGCTCGCCGTCCTCTCCCACTACCGGATCATTGAGGGAACAGACGCTCTGGCGGTAGTCACGCATGGCGGCCTTGCGGCGCTCGATCAACGCCGCGACGCCATGTTCGACGACGCGGTTGACGAAGGTATGGAGCGAGGCGCGTGACGGATCGAACCCACCAAGCCTGTGAAGCAGGTCCGCGAGCAGGTCCTGGACGATGTCTTCTTCGTCGTCCTTCGTGAAGCCGTACTGACCGATCAGCTGACGGGCCTTGCAGGCGACGAGGCGGGAAGCGTACTCGTCGAGGTGAGGTACATCGGAACCAGCGCCCATCCGTTTCTCCCCGGGCTCGGGGAGAGAGTGGGCAGGACACGATCAGTCCGCCTCAGGCTCGGTGTTGGATTCCGAGAGCCGTCTCCGCGAGACCCGAGGTGGATGGGTCGCTTATTACCGAGATGGGAGTGGGTAGTTAGCTGGAGACGCGGAAACGGCCCTCACGCCCGATATGGAGGCGCAAGAGCCGTTCGATGCTTCCGAAGATTCTCGGCAGAGCCGGGAGACCCGGAGGTAATAAACTACCTGGACAGCCTCTCCGATCTCGCCTCGAAGAGCGAGTTCCACTCCCCACGATCCCTGCGGAAATGGAAGGCAGCGCTCTCAATGCCGGTCATTCGACAGAGGAGGCCGCTGAGATCCTCCATGCCCTTGTCGTACTCGCCGCGTTTGACCCGCCCCTCAGCGCGCAGGATATCGAGCAATGCTTGGCCCGCCCTATTGGGCCGGTCGTCTTTCCCGAGTAGCCGAAGAGTCTGGAGGTTGTGCTCCTCGGTCTTCGCACCGAGGCCTTCGGCCATCTCTCCGCCGCGGCTCTCGACTTGCCCGTCGGAATAGACACGGAACCGCTGCGGGACGTCAGCGGTGAAGCGGATGCGCCCGTCACGAGTCTCGGCAATCGACATGCCAGACCAGGTAATGCCGACCGGGAATGTGAGAGTGATTCCGTCCTTTGCGGTGATCGCAAGTGCGGTCCTGTACCGGCATGCCGGGAGCTTGACGATAGGGTCACCGTCGATGCCAGTGAACACCATATGCAACCGTTCGCGGAGCTGGGATACGTACTGCTTCAGGTTGTTCCTGGTCTTGGTATCGATGGACTCCTCAGCCAGCTCTCCACCGCCCAGAGCGAACTGCCGCAGCAGCCCCCATAGGCGGTCCGGGTACTTACCCTTGACGCGGTTCTGGAAGCCGGCCTGTTGGAACGTGCGCTTGTGGCGCTTTCCAGATACCTGGCAGACAAACTCGAGGTCGTCCACGACGAGCGATAGATCCTGCCACTGCGCTCCATGGGGCGTGGGCACGGTCACGACGTCCATCGGGGTTGTCGAGCGGCGACCGCGGCCAAGGACGCGGTTCATCTGGTCCCGGTCAAGGGTCAGGCAGGAGTCCTCGAATCGCGAGAGCAAATGCACGGCAAAGACGGTGGGGGCATCTCCGCCCCAGACGTCTTCGGCCGGCACGATCTCCGCAACCAGAACCACTGGCTTCGCTGCCTCCTGGAAGCGTCGGGCTCCAGCCAGCACGGTCCGGAAGTCGGGCCATGCGGTCCCGCGCACGAGGAACGCGTCCCTGGATTGGCCGCCCAAAGCTGTCCTGCCCAGAAACCAGACCCTACCGGGTGCCAGTTCCTCTACGCCGGCGGCCGCTGGTAGGGCATCGGCCAGCGCTCGGGCCAGCCTGGATAGGTCAACCTCCCATTGACGCCGGCGCGCGGGGGGCACGAGTACGCGCCCGTTCTCTGGACAGACAATGTAGGCTCGGAAGCCCGATCCTGGAGGAGTCTCAATGAGCTGGACTTCCTCCACATGCCCCTCCGCGCAGGCGTCGCAGATAACTGACTGCGCGTTCGCGGTCTCTCGCAGAAGCCCGGCCGTCATCAGGCGATCCAAGCAGCCCTCGGGCCATTCGGTCACATCGTCTCCCGTGAATACGGGCTGGCGAACGTCGACGCGCGTCCACAGTGCTTGCAGCCCTTCGTCACACACGGGCAATCCCCCACTGCTTCAGGTATGCCTTTGCCTTGCGATGCTGCGAGTTGTCCTTGAGGTTGCAGTGGTTCGGGAATGATATCTCGAAGCTGACGGACTTGGGTCGCTTCCGGCCCATCGCAAAGAGCATTCGGATGGAAGCGTGAGTGACGTTGACGGCGCTCAGCGGGAGCTTCTCGTGGTTGAGCGCCTGTTCCATGAGGCCGTAGATGTCATCCCGCTCGCCGCTCGGGTCACCCTCGAGAGTGATGCGGTGACGGGCGTTCCCTATGGCTACCAGCCGCAGCTTCCTCACCCGGACATCCACAACGCCATCCGCCGGGTCGGTCGGAAACGGGAAGTCCCGGCTCTTGAGGCCGTTGAGCTCGTAACTATGTGAGCCTTGGCTCTGGGGCGGCAACTCCTGGTGAAGGAACACTCGCGAGAACAGTTGCTGGAGATCGGTCTTGAACTGCTTGTCCCCTTCAGCTTGGGTGTAGAGGTCGAGAGTTCCATCCACCGGGTCGTAGATGAACACCACTTCGAACGCCTTCCTCTGCGGGTGGCGCTCGAACTGGCCGTCTGGCCCGTAGCCGACGAAGGTGCTCACGTAGTCATCCAGGTAGGCAAAGATGTAGTGGTAGCGCCCGGCGCGTAGATAGGGCTCCATACGGCACCGGCGTCCGCGCCCCTGCCTTTTGTCGTAGAGCGCCGAAAGGCTCAACTCGAGTTCGGCGCGTGCTTGCAGGGAAAGGTCGGGGTCATCCCTGGGCATGTCTTTGCGCCTGAGCAAGTAGCGGCGGTTCATTCTGTCGACTTGGTCGAGCAGACTCGCCACTTCGAAGATCCTGCTCCTTTCCAGGAATGTCCAGAACGCCTTCTGATGGAAACCCTCGTGCGTCTCAAGCTCGGCCCTCAAGTCCTCGCCATGGAAATGGCCTTCCTCGATGATGGCCATCACACCCTCGGCAGATGCCATATCGTCGATGACTTGGAAGTCGAGCTCGGCCTGATCGCGTTCTTCTTTGGGGAGCGCCTGCCAGGCTTCGTAGATGGGATCGACATCGGTTTCCTTGAGAGTCTCCCAGGGAAGATCGCTGAGTTGGCCATGCCGTGCAAAGTAAGCTCCCAGCAGCGCGTTAGGTGCCTGGCGAAGAAACATCCTTGGGGAATAGTGGTGAGCCATGCGATGTGTCGTTCCTTTCCGGGTGACTCCGAGAGCCCCCCTCCTATTGTGCGAACTGCCTGACTACTGCCACCACCCTGCCTTGGATCATGAACGGCGACTCCTTGATGACGATAGGTTTGTGGCACGGGTTCTCGCCGCGGAGTTCTACTGCACCGTCACGTCGCCGGTGGAACCGCTTCACCGTCGCTTCGTCGTCAACCAGAGCCACCACAACATCGCCGTCCTGGGCATCCTGCTGCTGCGCGGCGATCACCAGGTCGCCTTCGAGGATGCCAGCGTTTATCATGCTGTCCCCGTGCACTCGCAAGGCGAAAAGCTGCTTCCCTGCCGCCAGGCGCCGATCCACCGGGACCGTGCCTTCCAGGTGCTCGGCCGCCAGGATCGGCTGGCCCGCCGCGATCCTCCCGACGATAGGCACGTGAACGGTGTCGCCTCGCTCGCCTCCAGCCTTGGCCGTGAGGGTGATACAACGTGAGAATCCATCTGAACGGGTCAGGTAGCCCTTGCGCTCCAGCGCCTTGATCACATCGAAGACCGAGGAGGACGCGGTACCGAAGCGTTCGCCGATTTCCCGCACCGTGGGCGGTTTACTATGCGTCTGCATGTAAGCCCTGATCCAGTCGAGCGTCTCTCGCTGTTTGTGCGTGAGTTCCACGGCCTCTCTCCCGAGCAACGGAAAACCTCCTCGCCCGAAAGCGAAGAGGCCATAGTCTATCCGAATGCCTGTTAGGCGTCAAGAGTCACTTGTCGGCGGCTAGATCGGGGGCTAGAAGCCGACCCGTCGTAAGTCATGTCGCGAGTGTGTCGTCTGCTTTCCGCGGGGATGACGCATCTGCCGATCTGATCTGCCAATGGGCGAGATTGCATAAACAAACAAGCGCATGTCACCATTGACGAAAGCAGTGTTGCGGTCTAAGATACGCGACATGGTCCGCCCACCCTTGCACTATGGGCTGGACGCAATCAGGGCCGCTCGCTTGGATCGAACCAGTGGCTAACGACACGGAGGGGTAAAGACATGTGCTCGCCGGGAAAACCCGAGGAAGTGACTCGCCACCGACTACCTCAGGACGCCGTGGCGTTGGGGGATGCCGCCTGGTTCTGCCGACTGAACGAATTCGAACAACGGGAGACGCGACGGCAGGCGCAGTTCAAGCGCGCCCATTGGCCGAAGTTACCTGATGGACACTGGGCCGGGCGGCGTGGCTACACCTACCCCCACATCCTGCCTGACGATCAGAGTCACCTGAACCTCTACGCCGGGACGCGCGGTGGCGTCCTCTCCTATCTCGAGGACAAGAAGATCGCGGCACACCGAGAATTCGCCAACCTCCGCAGCTCTCAGGTCTGCTGCCTCAACTTCCTCTTTCCATTGCGCACAGATACTCGCGCTGCTGTAGCCGCCCTCCGATCGCTGCTTCCCGGCGCAGTGCGAGTGGACGAGATCGAGTTCGAGTACACGGGGCCGGATGACGATGGCGCAACCGCCTGGCTCGGCGAGTCATCGGCAGGCAAGCGAGGGCAGAACCGCACAAGCGTGGACGCCGCAGTATGGTGGACGGATACGGAGGGGCACAGCCGTCTGACGCTGATCGAGTGGAAGTACACTGAAACCCGGTTCGGAACGTGCGGTGGCCTTGCGTCCGAGGGCAACAAGCGCAAGGACAGGTGCCGGCAGAGGGCCGACGGTACCGATCCCGCCTGGGAATGCTACCTCGCGGGCGGCGATTCCGACCGCACCAAGCGCGAGTATTGGAAGCGTCTCGGAGTGGCCGGCCTCAACCTCGCACCCTACGAAAATAACCTTTGCCCCTTCGCCGGACCCTTCTACCAGCTTATGCGCCTGCACCTCCTCGCAGCCTACTGCGCTCAGCAGGGCGAAGCAGCGAAGGTCGATGTTGCCGCCGTCCACTTCGCGGGGAACTCATTCCTCGAGGTGCCTCCGCGCGAGCTTCGACATCTCGGGGCCACTGTGACCGAGGCATGGAAGCGACTGCTCACCAGGCCGGATGATTTCCGAGTGTGTCATGCAGAGTCTCTGGCCGATGGTATCAGAACGAGTGGCGCGTTCCCGGATCTAGCCGACTACCTCGGAGAGCGCTACGGCGTGCGAGAGCATATGTAGCCGAGACGACCAACTAGGGTTGATTGCGCGCGGACGCGGCGAACCTCCTGACGCGCCGGAGCTGCACACAGGGGCTTCAGGGCAGCAAGGCGTTCAGGTCGGCAAACAGCTTCTCAAAACGAGCCAGGGCTTCCTCCATGCCCGGCAACTTCTCGGCCAGATCTGGCCGTTCTGCGAGAAACCAGGCCGGGTCGTAGTGGCTGAATATCGGCGCGTCGGGATCAAGCGTAGCGAAGTGCTCTTCGGCTTCTTTGACAACACGCACTGGGGCCTTCGGACCCCTCTTCTCGTGCAACCGCTGCTTGCCACCAAGCCCGTAACTTTCGTTCACCAACGCGACGTACAGAGGCCGCCCGAGAATGTCCTCTACGTCGGCCTCCGGCTGATCCGCGTACATCTCAGCGCTGAAGACATGCCCCTTCTTCAGCAGATCGGATTCCCTTAACTCCCGGACCTTCTTCTTCTGACCTTCATGAAAATCGGTCAGAACCGCCACGTGCAGTCGGTTGCCAGCGAAGAGTGCAAGGAAGCTGCCGACCTTCTCAAGTCCTCCTACGGGAGTGATGACCCAACGATGGTCGAGGCCGGTTCTTCCCTTCCGCTCAAGTTGCCGTGAGAAGAACCTGGCATAGAGCAGATCCGATGGGCCCTCGACAAGCAGAGCATCTTTGCCGATGAAGAGAGTCTGCGTGATGTCGTAGCCCAGAGCGGCCTGCAGAGGGAAGAGGGTGTCAGCATCCACGCTCAGGACCTCATCACCGACCTTCGTGCCGAGTATCTCGTCGCCAGCCGTCACGTCCTCAACAGTTCGGACAGAGCCGAGATCCTCGGGATCTATCATAAATGGCGAATGGCTGGTATAGATCAACTGGTGACTTGGGATGAGCTTCTCCCGGAAATACCGCAGCAGATCAGCTTGAGCTCGGGCGTGCAGCGATAGCCCGGGCTCGTCGAGCAGCAGTATCACATCGTCGCCGTAGTTCTTCTTCACCTGCGAAAACCAAGTGAGGAAAGAGAAGAACCAGACGAAACCGGAACTCCGTTCATCGAAGTTCACCGTAACTCCGTGACGCGTGTTCTCGATGCGGGTTCTGAAGACGAACCCGCTGTTGAACGGGGTAGGGTCATCCGGTAGACCTTGGTCGAACTTGAAGCTTACTTTCAGATGTTTGTTCTGGCTCCAGTACCGGAATATCTCTTTAGTCAGCCGGTTCTGCACAGCTTCTAGTCTGGCATAGAGGTGCTCTGCCTTGCCCGTGCCCTCGATCTCCTCTGGACTCGATCCAGCCATGTCAAGCAGAGCTAGGAAGATGCGTTGCGGCATCTCCAGGTTATTGCTTGCAACGAGCTTCTTCAGTTCGCTGATGGCCACCTGGCCGGGGAGCTTGTCGTAGTCGGCGAAGTAGAGGAATTTTGGTAGCCTTTTCCCCAGAACATCGATAACGACCTGCTTGGCGCTTTGCTTTGGAAACGCTGCTTGGAGGGACTTCAGGAGCTCATCCTGTTGTTCCGATCTCTTCTCCTGTTTCTCGAGGGTGGCAATAAGATTCCCTACAGTTTTGACGTGCTTCAGACTGTCTAGTTCCTCTTGGTGTAGTTGGGACCCGTTGACGTAATGTGCCACAACTTTCGTCTCGTCTAGCGGCACCTGCCATATCTGCCGATTGGTGTAGCCCTTGCATATGGTGACCGAGTCGATTCGCGATGCCTCTGCGCCAAGGGCGCTCTCGAGTGCGGTGTGGTCCTGCTGGTCGAGGTGCCACACTGTCTCCAAGACGTTCGAGACATCCGCGTCGCCTGCGGCAATCTTGGCCTCGCGCTCGGCTAGCCAAGCGCGTGGGTACTCCTCCACTTGGTCGAAGTCCCCACTTCCAGCATCCGGGTTGAGTTTGTGCAAGGCCTGCAGCAGAGCGGATTTCCCGGATTCGTTCTTCCCCACGAGACACGTGACGGGGCCGACCGAGAAGGTCCCCGAGTCCTCAATACACTTGTAGTTCCGCACGCGTACCGATGTCAGGCGCATAGGTCCTCCCTCAAACGTCTGGTGGCAGGCGCCGAACCCCTACAATTCACCACATACTGGTTCGACGCGGCTCTCCCGAGACCCTGCCCCCCGCTTGTTCCCACCACATGGCGACCCCGCGGCACTTCGCCCCCCGCCTCCGGTATGTGTATGGTAGGAGGCGCGTCATG
>Ga0307378_10011838_pt1 | contig 11208 bp, 11 predicted proteins | sample UN1MG_FD_202238 | JGI IMG/M metagenome (GOLD analysis project Ga0307378, IMG submission 202238) | Soil microbial communities from Risofladan, Vaasa, Finland - UN-1 | ecosystem: Environmental > Terrestrial > Soil > Coastal area > Acid sulfate soil | place: Finland: Risofladan, Vaasa | collected...
GGACATTCGACGCCGTGATTCCGCGGAGTGCCTGCGCCCTAGCAGCACGCTAGGCTTGCCCCTCTGATTATGGCCACGGACAAACCGTCTGGCCACGACCGCCCCGCAACCGCACTCGCAGGTCCGCATCTCAGTATTCCGCCTCCCTTTTTCAGGTAGTCCCGCCCAGATACTCCAGCAGGAACCTCGCCGCCAGGCCAAGACCGAGCGCCAGGGCGAGCCACCGGAAAGACCCGGCGTTTTCCTCCAGGAACCGCTCTGTATATGACCCTCGCCAGCGGGCCATGCGGCTTTAGTCTCTCGGTCGTTTGAAGATGAGCAGCAATTCGTGGGTCGGTGTGTCTAGCGATTCCACCATGACACCCGTGGCCAGTTCCCAGCCGTCCCGACCCAGATTGTGGAGCGCGGTCGAGATTTCTGTCTCTCCTTCACGGTCCAGCTCGACCATGTTGCCAAGAGCGTCGATGGACCAGTGTTTCTCCTGAAACTCCTTCAGCGTAGTGTCAGGCGCAAGGAGCGTTTTGTACTCCCACGTTTGCATGGCCTCCTCCTTTCTTCATCGCTCGCGATTGTAACACCAATTGCCTTGCCAGGCAACCGGAGAAGCCCCGCCGTCGTTCAGGACTTCCTCACGGCGTTTGAAACATAGCGGCCCCTCGATGGCGGGCCTGACAGCCCCATCTACCTCCAGCTTATACAGGTTTCACGCTATTGTCAATAATCCTTTTGAGTAATCACCAATACATGATGCCCCCCTGACAGCAAGTGCCCAGCGCCACCGCTGCGCCCGAAATGACCCTACCTGGACACCCCTCGCAGACCCCACAACGCGGCTTAGAGCGCTCCACAGTGAACCGCCCGACTTGCCACGGCTCCGGTCCTCGCGTAGAATTCTCCCGACAGCGACCTGGCTCCCAAAATGGCGACCTTGCCAGCAACCGCCGGCGCCAGCCAGGACAGCGCACCGGAGGTGACTATCATGGCAAACGACGTGTTCACCCCCGAAGGAGCCTTCTCTCTGAGCAATCCACGCGCCACGGCATACCTCATGCAGCACGGCGCGGAGCTGATAACCGGAATTAACGAAACGACCAGGGCAACCATCCACAACATCCTCGTACGGGGCAGCCAAGAGGGCTGGAGCTATGACACGACCGCCAAGGCGATTACGGAGCAATTCCCGGAGTTTGCCGTAGGCACGCCCTATAAGCACATCAGGAGCAGGGCGCACCTCGTGGCCATCAACGAGTCGGCCAACGCCTACGGTGAAGCCGAGTTGCAGCAAGCCCTGGCAGTGCAGGGGCGCGGTATGGACATGGAAAAGTTCTGGTCGAACGTCGGCGACGAGAGGGTAAGCGACGGCTGCCTGGCCAACACGGCTGCCGGGTGGATTCCAGTTGACCAGGCATTCCCGAGCGGTCACATGAGATACCCCAGGTACCCGGGATGCAGGTGTTGCATGCTGCAACGGCGGGCCAAGACTGGCGCTTGACAACCTCGAAAGCCGCCGCTCCTTCTGGCGGCGCAAGCCGCACAAACCCCGACTTGACAGACGTTCGCCAATGTGATATACTATGTTCCGTATATCATATATCATATACAGCACGAAAGGCGGCGATTTGGCCACTCCGAACCGCAAGCTCAGAACCGTACCCCCTCTACACCTCGACAGAGTCACCGCCCCTGTCTCCCTCAAGGACCAAGCCTACCTTGCCATCAAGGCTGCCATTCTCTCCCTCGACCTGGAGCCTGGACACCCCTTGGTGGAGAGTGAGCTGGCAGAGCAACTGGGGATCAGCAAGACCCCGGTCAGAACCGCACTGCAGGAACTTGAGCGCGACGGCCTTGTGACCAAGGTTCTCTACAAAGGAACCTACGTCACAGGCATCACTAGCCACGACATCAGGGAAGTGTTCCAACTGAGAGCGGTGCTCGAAGGCTTGGCCGCGCGGCTATCGGTACCGGCACTAGACGAGAGCGATCTGGCTCAGGCGAGGGAGCTTCTCAGTGCCACGGAGACCGCCCTGGAAACGGGCGATAGAGCACTCGCCTCCCAATATGGCGCACAGGTCCATGATCTTATCCGCCGGAAGGCAGACAACCAACGTCTGCTGCTTATCGTGCGCAACCTGGACGACCACACCCGGCGCTTTCGACTGCTCTCCGACCAGATCTCTGGACGTTTGGAGAAGTCCCTGGGCCAGCACGAGGCAATCCTGGAAGCGCTCGAGGCCAGAGATCCGAAACTGGCAGAGCAGAGAGTCAGGCAACATCTGCACAGTGTCCTGGAAGAGCTCTCAGCCGAGCAGCCCACGGACACGTATCCCTCCGGAGAGGAGCAATCCCCGTGAAAGTCGGTGAAGCCATTGTGCGTCTCCTGGAGGCGTATGGTGTTGAGTACATCTTCGGAGTCCCAGGCGACACTAGCATGCCGTTTTATGATGCCTTGTACGATGCGCCCGGCAGTATCAAGCATATTCTGGCCAGAGATGAGAGGTCAGCCTCCTTCATGGCCGACGTCTATGCCAGATTGAGCTACAAGCCTGGAATCTGCGAGGGACCCAGCGGAGCAGGCGCCACCTATATTGTGCCTGGTGTCGCCGAGGCACACGCTTCCTCAATACCTGTCATCGCCCTCACCAGCGATACTCCTCTCTCCGCTGACGGCAAGGGTGTCCTGACCGAGCTGGATCAGGAGGCGCTCTTTGCCCCTGTGACCAAGTGGCGCACGCGACTCAAGAGAGGGGACAAGACCCTAGAGACCGTGGCTAGAGCTTTTCGCGTCGCCACGAGCGGGCGCCCAGGAGCGGTGCAGATCACTCTCCCGCATGACGTGTTGAACGAGGAGCTTGGCTCCTTCGACCTATACGCAGAGGAGGAGTGCAAGACCTACCCCGCTCACAGGACACGACCTGATCCAACCGCCGTGCAAAGGGCAGCAGACCTGCTGTTGGAGGCTCAGCGGCCGGCGATGGTTGCCGGCGGCGGAGCTGTGATCTCCCAGGCGTGGAATGAGATCACCGAGCTCGCCGAGTCGCTGACTATGCCCGTCGGCACGTCCATCAACGGGAAGGGTAGCATCGCGGAGGATCACCCTCTCAGCATCGGGATCGTCGGAGGAAACGGGGCCCGCCCCTACGCCAACCGTATTGTGGAAGCGGCTGATCTGATATTCTTCGTCGGCTGCAAGACGGATTCCGTGACCACCCTCAACTGGACCCTCCCCTCTCCCTCAGCGGGCGTTACCATCATCCACGTCGACGTGGATCCCAAAGAAATTGGGAACAACTATCCCACGGCCGCCGGACTGGTGGGAGACGCCAAGCTGGCATTGGCCGATCTGCTCGAGGCACTACCGGCAAAACACCAACGGCTATCTCCAGTCAAGGCTCGTCTTGACGAGATCTCAGGCGAGGCCGCTAGCTGGTGGGAGCAAGTGCGGCCGAAGAGGCTCAGCGATAGCATCCCCATCAAGCCCCAGCGAGTGATGAAGGAACTCATGGACATACTGCCGCGGGATAGCGTCATCGTCGCTGATGCAGGCACTGCAACGCCTTTCACCTCCGCCTTCTACAGATCTCCCGCCGGCAGGAACGTGATCATCCCTCGAGGTTACGGTGGCCTCGGCTATGCTCTACCCGGAGTGGTAGGCGCCAAACTCGCGAGGCCGGAAGCCACCGTCGTGGGCTTGATCGGTGACGGGAGCTTCGGCATGTCGGCTGGGGAGCTGGAGACCATCTCCCGTCTGCGGCTGCCGGTAACGATTCTACAGTTCAACAACTCATGCTTCGGATGGATCAAGGCGCTCCAGAGCTTGTACTATGATGCTCGATACGTGTCTGTGGATTTCTCTGCGGACACCGACCACGCAGCCATAGCCAGAGGGTTTGGGTTACGCGGGGTGCGAGTCGAGCGACCAGAAGACCTTGGACCCGCCATCCAAGCAGCCATCCGCAGCGGCAAACCGACCTTCCTAGACGTGGTAACCGAATCGGAGGAGACAGAACTTCCTCCTGTCCACAAGTGGCAGCAGACTGTCCAAGACCGAGGCGCTGGCAGCTAGCTGAGTTCGCCCGGTAGTCCGACGCGTGAGGATTCGTTGAGGTCCGTTTCCCTGACAATGGAGTCTGGCCGGAGGATCAACAAAGGTTCGAAATGGCTACCATCCCACTCACCGTCAACCGCAAGGAGATGGACGTCACCTTGCCGCCTGAGATGACCTTGCTCAGATTCTTGAGAGACGAGCTCAGGCTGACGGGGCCCAAGAATGGCTGCGGCACCAACCACTGCGGCGCCTGCATGGTGCTGGTCAACGGCAAAGCCACCAAGTCGTGTCTCCTCAAGGTCGGCAGACTGCACGATGCCGAGATCGTGACCATCGAGGGTCTATCTGAACCCGGCCTCCTGCATCCCATCCAGGCTGCCTTCTTAGCAGCTGGGGCCGTGCAGTGTGGGTTCTGCACTCCGGGCATGATCATCGCTACCAAGGCACTGCTGGATGCCAAGCCAAGTCCCACCGAAGCGGAAATCCGCGAGGGACTCAAGGGCAACATCTGCCGCTGCACCGGCTACGTGAAGATCATAGATGCTGTCAAGCTGGCTGCCCGCTGGTCGAAGCATCCGGAGGAGATGGAGATCACCCTGGTTGGTAGCTATGGAGAATCGGTGATCGAGCTGGACGGTGTGGCCAAGGTGCAGGGTAGCCTTCGCTTTGCCGATGACCTCTACCTTTCAGGAATGCTCCACGCCAAGGTTCTGTGGAGCGCCCATCCCCACGCGCTGATCAAGAGCCTGGATACCACCACCGCCGAGGATGTGCCTGGTGTCGTGCGCATACTTACGGCAGCTTCAACAATCGCCTTCATCCAGACTCTCAGCCAGTTCGGTCTGCTCTTCCTAGTGCCCCTCTTTCTCATCAACATTCAGGGCTACAAAGCAGTGCAGACCGGCCTGATCCTATCCTCTCTTCCGATCACCATGGCTATTGCCGCTCCCCTCGCAGGACGACTGGCCGACCGCTATGGCTGTCGATTGCTCTGCCTCTCGGGCATGGCGATCCTCGCCGTAGCAGGGATGGCCTTGAGCGTCCTCGGTCCGGCCACTCCTTCCTGGTACACCGTAGCCTGTCTGTCACTCGCCGGTGTCGCCATGGGCATGGTCCAGGCACCTGCTCCTGCAGCTATCAGTCTTGCGGTTCAGCCTGACAGGCTGGGAATAGCCATGGGTCTGTTCAACCTCTTGCGCTTCCTGGGGGGAACACTGGGCCCGGTTGTCTTCGCGCTCGTGCTGCTGGCCTCGGGCACAGCATCTGCACCCGCCGCCTTCCGCGCAGACTTTTCCCTGGTAACCATCGCGGCCACAATTGCCGTGATGGTCGGAATCTTCGTGCCAGCGACCGAGCCACCGCGCAGTTGCCTGGATGAAGAGTGACCACGGCACCAACCGGTCGGGCAAGGTTCGACGGCCGGTCTCTCTCGACACACGTAGCTCGGAGGTTCGATCATGTCAAAGGAGCCGCACGGCAGTGGAATCTTGGACAAGCATCCCTACGCGGCGAAGAGCGACGTTGTGGGCAGACTGGTCTGCATCCTGGATGCCCGTTCAGAGGAGAGAGGTATGGAACTGTTGATCCATCCCTCGCGAGCCTTGTGCCAGGGAGAGATCCACGAGATAGCGATCACTGAGGATCCCCAGGCTGGGCCCAGAAACACCGTAGACAAGGTGGCCTACCTGGCCTTCTTTAGCGTTGAGCAAGGTGGCATCGTGCTCGTGGGGGACAGAGTGGTATCGGGAGACGTGGAACTGGGAGAGGTGGTAGGCTTTGATCACACCCATTTCCCCAATCACATGAACATTCTACTTCGCGCTCGAGAACGCAAGACTGGCCTCGAACTCGGCCTTACCCTCGGAGATCTCGTGACCTTCAAATCCACCCTATAGGCACGACCTTGGAATCCTCGGCAGGCAAGTCCCCAGATATTGGAGTATACTGATCCTGCGAGAAACCGGTAGCACAAGGAATTGACATGTCTAGCGACAAGACGTTTAGCGTAGTGCTGGATGAAGACCTCTGCAAAGGTAGCGACTGCTACATCTGCGTGAACGCGTGTCCCAAAGGTGTGCTGGCCGAGGGCGAGAGGATAACTTCAAAAGGACTCCGCCCCGCGCAGGTCAAGGACCCAGATGCCTGTACAGGATGCAGGATCTGCGAGACCATGTGCCCGGATCTGGCCATCACGGTCAGCGACACATCACAAGCGGCGACTGCGGTTCCGGCCCTCGGTCGGAGACAACCCGCCAGTCCGGCCAGCGGAGGCTGGACCACGTCACGAAGTGCACTCAAGCCGGGCCCCCACTACATGATGGGCGATGACGCCTGCGCGGAAGGAGCTATCGCAGCCGGGTGCGCTTTCTACGCGGGATATCCCATAACCCCTGCCTCAGAGATCATGCTCCGGATGGCCACCCGTCTCCCAGAGACCGGTGGCGTGTTCGTGCAGATGGAAGACGAGATAGCCAGCATGGCGGCCGTGATAGGTGCCTCCTGGTCTGGCTTGAAGAGCATGACCGCCACGGCGGGCCCTGGTTTCAGCCTGATGATGGAGAATATTGGCTATGCCTGTATGACAGAGACACCCTGCGTGGTCGTCGACATCCAGCGGGCAGGACCCAGCACCGGGCAAGCCAGTCGGCCCGCCAGCGGCGATGTAATGCAGGCCAAGTGGGGCACCCACGGGGGAGTGGAGATCATCGCCCTCGTCCCATGGTCTGTCCAGGAGATGTACGACCTAACCATCAGGGCGTTCAATCTCGCCGAGCGCTTCAGGGTTCCCGTCATCCTGCTCGGTGACGCCATTGTGGGCCACCTTCGGGAAAGCTTCCACGTGGAGGAGACAGTCGAGTTGTTCGATCGGGTCAGAGTGCCGGGAGCCCCGCCCTTCGGCACCGAGGAAGAGGATGGTGTCCCGCCCATGCCGGCTTTTGGCCAGGGCGAGCGGCTCCTGATCACCGGCTCGACCCACAATGAGTTTGGTATTCGCAAGACCGCGGATCCCGAGGTCCAGCAGAGACTGGTGAGACGGCTGTCCAGGAAGATCGTCGCTCACCTGGACGAGATCACCGACTACGAACTCTACTATGAAGACGATGCTCAGCGCATGGTAGTAGCGTACGGCTCGACGGCTCGCAGCGCTCTCTGGGCCGTCAAGAGGGTCCGCGACCGGGGGGAGAAGGTGGGCATGCTTCGCCTGAAAAGCATTTGGCCCTTCCCCGGAGAGGTGATCAGGCAGTGGGGTGATGCGTGCCAGGAGTTGATTGTGCCAGAGACGAACCTGGGGCAGGTGTCACAACTGGTGCAGCAGCATACGACCACACCGGTGAGCCTGGTGTCCCAGACCAACGGCGAGATCATGGATCCGCGACGAGTGACCGATTTCTTGCTGGAGGGACGCACGAAGTTGGCTTCGTAGCTGGATCCCCTCTGGAGAGCACCGCCGCTCTGCCGCTTGACCATGGTTTGCACACAAGTTGTCTGAAAGAAGGTAAGTCATAGATGGGCCGAGTGCTGAGAGAGAAGTACACAAGACAGCCTACTCCTTTCTGTCCTGGCTGCGGCCACGGCATCTTCATGAATGCGTTCCTTCACGCGGTGGACGAGTTGGGCCTAGATTTCGAAAAGACGGTCTTCGTCTCCGGGATAGGATGCGGAGCCTGGGTACCCAGCCCTCACTTCCAAGCTGACACACTCCACGTCACCCACGGGCGCGCCGTCGCTTTCGCCACCGGGGTCAAGACGGCCAACCCGGACCTCAACGTCATCGTCATCGGCGGCGACGGCGACATAGCGACCATCGGCGGCAATCATCTCATTCACGCTGCGCGACGCAACGTGCCTCTCAAGGTGTTCTGCCTCAACAACTTCCTGTACGGCATGACGGGAGGACAGGTCTCCGCCACCACGCCGCACGGAGACATCACGAGCACTACTCCCCAGGGCAATCCCGAAAGGCCGTTCGATCTTGTAGGTCTGGCGCGCGGAGCCGGGGCGCCCTACGTGGCCCGGTTCCCGGTCTCTCAGCCACGAAAACTGAAGAGGGGCATCATCAACGCCCTCAGTTTCGACCAGTTCGCCTTCATGGATGTTTTGTCCCTCTGTCCTACGCAGTACGGAAGGGCCAACAGAGCGAGACGTGGATACGAAGGCCCGAGTCTGATCTGGAGCATGGTACAGCACCAGAAGGGCACCGTCGCAGATCGAGAGAAGCTCGATCCTGACAATCCAGAAGGCAAGATTCCGATCGGAGAGTGGTATGCAGAAAGCTGAAGTGCTGCTCGCAGGACTGGGTGGCCAGGGGGTGCAGCTGGCAAGCGACATCCTCGCGGAGGCGTGCACCCTTGCGGGGAGACGAGTCTCGGTGTTGCCTTCCTACGGAGCCGAGGCCAGAGGGACCCTGATCCGCGCGGAGGTGGTTATCTCAGACGAAGAGATCATCTATCCTGGAGTGCTGGAGCCAGACATCTTCGTGGGGTTCTCGCAGGAAGCCTACGACTACTTCCTACCTGCCCTGACAAGCGACACGGTCGTCTTCTACGACTCTGCCTCGGTGACTCCGTCCATAGGCGGAGGCTCAGCAGCCAAACAGTATCCAATCGCTGCAATGGAGGCTGCCTCCGAGGCTGGGAATCCGAAGGCAGCCAACATGGTGATGCTTGGCGCCGTGGCTGCGTCTTCGGAACTGGTGCCCAAGGAAGCTCTGGAGAAGGTCCTTTCCCGAGGACCCGACAAGCGCGCGAAGACGAGTGTCATGGCCATGGGGAAGGGATACGAGCTAGCCAGCCAACAACTGGGGCCCTAGGAAGGAAAGCCGTTCCTGTCTGCAACTTCGGAGCGGCCGGCTGTGGTGGCAAGCCAAGTCATCTCTCGTGCACGTGTCTGGGTTGACAGCTCTAGCCCTGTGCGTGATTCCGATTCTGCGATATCCAGCTAGCCGCTGCCCACCGCGACCGCCTCGCTTTCATGGGAAACTAAGGCATGCCTCTCGCCCGCCTCAGGTACACGCTGACGTTTCATCGCGCGGCGGACAGCTGCCAACAACTCAACCATGCAGAATGGCTTGGTAAGGAAGGCCTCTGCATGTTGCTCGGCGAAGCGGATGACCTCCTTCGCTGGATAGGCACTCATCGCCACGATGGGGGTATCAGGAGTCATCTGCCTGATCCTGCGCACCAAGGACCGGCCGTTCCATCTACTCAACCCGAGGTCAGCTATCGCCAAGTCAAATGGGTCGCTGGACACCAACTCCAGGACCTCCTCGCCACGATCGGTAGCTGTCACGCAGTATCCCTCTCTTCTCAGCACAGTGACCAAAAGCTCGAGGATCAGCGGCTCGTGGTCAAAAACAAGTATCTTCTCGCGCCCGCGCCCGTCCTTCATATCTCCACCGCTAGTCACATAGCCCCCGATCACTGCTTACGCCAGCCGCCTTGGGCGAGGTCTCACAGTCCGTCCTCAGCGTCTCGACCGCCATCGCCTCGAACCTTTGTTCCCTCCTTGCACAGGAGTGCGCCCGGTCCACAGGTATCGAAGACGCTCAGCGCGGCATCGCCCGGAGCGTCGCCACACCAGCTACTATCTGCGGCCCACGGCCATCGGTCGGGCGAATGACGGGCGGACGGTACGGGCTGCGAACCCCAGACTTCTGCCGCCGTCTGCCAACTCCACCCTGCCCCAGCCGCAGCGAGAACAGATCGTCACACGACCGGTAGCACCCTGAAGGTGAGTCACTTCGCAACCACAAGATTGACACTTCATTTCCAACTTCCCTTCTTATGCCCGTCCAGCATCCTTCGCTCACCTGGCGTCCGTCTTTCCGTCTTCCAGTTATCCGCCGGTGCCAGAGAACGCGCTCCGGAATAGCATGCTGACGCCTCACTACGAACGACACTCTTCAAACTAGATCTGATGACAGCGCTGCTCGCCCTGACGACCCAGCTGCCGTCTATGCTCACGAATCCATGTGTGCCTGCATGATTGACAACCAAGAGCCACCGCCACCCTACTTATTCTTGTCCTTGTCCTTGTCCCTCCCAGGTGGCACGTCTGGCTCTGCCTGATCTGGGAGCCCTGGATGCGTTGGCTGCTCCGGGTGCTCGGGATGTTCTGGATGATCCTTATCCAGCGGGCCATCAGGGTCATCAGCAACCTCATCCCATGTGGGGGTGGGTTCTGGCGCGCTGGTCGTCGCGCTCGCAGTCGCGGTCGATGCCGCCGTCTGATCAGGCTCAGCAGCGGCACTCGGCGTCACTGTCGGCCTGGCAATTCCAGCCAGCTCCGACTTGTCAAACGCGTCCGGTGCCTCTATCGAAACCCAGGTCGCCGCCGGCGATGACTCCGCGGTCGGGGACGGCGGTGGGACGCTGGCAAACTGCCCAGCAGCAAGAACCTGGGTCGTGCCGCCGATGGTAACACCAACAGACCCCTCTCTGACGCTGACGCTGGTCGTCCCATCTTCTGAAACGTTCACTGTGAACTCGGTCCCGCGCACCTCCGCCACAGTGGTCGGAGTGTGGACTTCAAACCGCGAGGCTGCATCCACCAATTTGACGACGTGGTTCTCCGTCTGTCCCACCAACTGGTTGAGGATCACCGTCCTCGATGCGCCGTCGCGCCGGGAACTCAACTCGGTGAGGCTGACTTCCGTCCCAGGCGACAAGACTGTTCTGCTGCCATCGAAGAACCTGAGAGTAACCGAGGAGACGCTTCCGGTCCGAACATGGTGGCCGCTCTTGAGCATGATATCAGTGCTCGCCACGCGCCAGACGTCCCCGGTGCCCCGCTGGACCTCTACAACTCCAGCTACATCCGCCAAGACCGCCGTCTGAGGGACTTTACGATAACGCCCGATCTCAAGTAAGGTGCCTGGCAGGACGGTGAGCAGTACGACAGCGAGGGCCATGGCGGCGGTGACGAGCAGAGTCCCTCTAAGAGGTGCTTCGCCTCCCCCGGGTCCGCCCACCGACGAACCAACTCGAGCCACGAACTCACGCAGCGCTAGAGGGATCCTCAACTCGCGATGCTGCTTCTCATCCCAGGCCGCCATCATACGCCGTTTGGCGACCTTTGAGGCTGAAGGTGTCATTTCTGGCAGGGCCAACCTGCTCGCGCGCAAGGCACCGTCCAGCAGTGGCCGCAGACTGTTCGCGTGCTCT
>Ga0307378_10011841_pt1 | contig 11207 bp, 20 predicted proteins | sample UN1MG_FD_202238 | JGI IMG/M metagenome (GOLD analysis project Ga0307378, IMG submission 202238) | Soil microbial communities from Risofladan, Vaasa, Finland - UN-1 | ecosystem: Environmental > Terrestrial > Soil > Coastal area > Acid sulfate soil | place: Finland: Risofladan, Vaasa | collected...
GGAATTTAATACAGTCACGCGGGCGAAGGGTTTTAATAAACCTTTGGCGTGGAAAGAGCCTGGCAGAGTCTTTGTCAATCCCTGGTCTGATTTCTTTATCAAAGCCGCTGATGGCTGGCGAAACGAGGCGTGGGACATCATTCGGCGTACCCCTCATTTGACTTACCTGATCCTGACCAAGCGTGTGGCTAATGTTCTCAGTCGGCTGCCCGCCGATTGGGGAGAAGGGTGGCCAAACGTCTGGCTGGGATTCTCCGCAGAGAACCAGAAAATGTATGATAAGCGTCTGCTGGATATGCTGGCAGTTCCGGCAACAATACGCTTTGTGTCTGTCGAACCAATGCTGGAGGCAATCAACCTGGGCCTGGCCGGGATCGTTCCGAGGTCTGTTCAATCCCGATATACACCAGTTGCTCAGATGTTGAACTGGGTGGTAGTTGGGGGGGAAAGCGGTTATGAGCCACGACCTCTCGATCCGAATTGGGTGAATGATATTCTGGCACAATGCGAAGCGAATGCTGTGCCCTTCTTCTTCAAACAGTGGGGCGGTTCTCCAGATAACAAACGAGGTGGTGATCAGGCGCTTATTCGAGGTAGCCTTTACCAGCAATTTCCTGATGTAGAACCGTATGTGCCACCACAGCAGCTCGAATTGTTGTAGAGAGATAACCAATGAGCTGGGAAAATTATGAAGGGGCAATAGAGTATCTGACGGGTATTCTGGATGCCTGTGTGGCGTATCCTAAAGCAACAATATACATTAGCACATAGAGGAATGAGATATGTTTGCCGATCTGTTTATCAAAGGTCTGATTGCCCATCTGATAGCTGACTGGCTGCTACAGAACGACTGGATAGCTCGTAACAAGGTGTCTCAACCGTTCCCGTGGCATATCTCATTGTGGCTTCATGGTATTATACACACGTGGGGAGCCTGGGCAGTGTTTCCCTGGTATGTGGCGCTGGCGCTGGGATTTATTCACATGCTGGTTGATACCCGCAAACCGCTGGCGTGGTGGCAACGGGTATATTCTCAGACGACAGAAGGACCATACGCGATTCCAGGGTCGATATGGACTGATCAGGTCATACATATCGTGTGTATTGCAATAGCCGCCTATGCGATGGCGGCGTGAGGAGTGAGGGCGATGAATGAGTACGAGCCCGACCACGTGGAACACCCGATGACAACGGTATTCGAGGTGCTGACGACCTGCCCCCGGAACCTGTTCAGGATCAGGCTGTCGTTCTGGCGGCGGCGGTGGCGGAACTATCGCAACTGGAAGCGGGATGTACGGGCTGTTGCAGAGGCGCGGGCGCAGATCGCCGCCGGGGACACACTGACCTACGATGAACTAATTGAGGAGTTGGGAATAATTGACGAGGTGAGGAGTGAGGGCGATGACTGAGCGTCTGGCCCCGGCGAAGGGCATCCTGCTGGGCGTCCTCGGCGGCCTGCTGCTGTGGGCGGGGATGGGCTGCGGCGTCTGCCTGCTGCTGCAACTGCTGAACCGGCTCGGCTGGTTCTGGTACGACGGGGCGGTGTATACTGAGGACGTGGTTGAAAACCTGCCATTCAACCGGCAGAGTTGAGGGGGAGTGATGAAACTCAAGGTCGAAGTTGAGCATGTTGTACGGACTGCTCCGCGTGGGTATGGTGTGGCGTACCACAATTTCCAGCGGGGGATAGCTATCTGCTACCCTATCCCGCTTAACCTGCTAATAGGGGTGCTGCGCCGCCTATACTGGCGCGTTATGGATGGTGTAAAACCCGCAAGACGGGAACGGTATGAAGACCGAATTATCAGTCTCACTGAAGAAGTGCTGGCACAGAATAAAGAACTGCGCAAACTCAGAACCGCTGTCAAAGAGATGAGACAAGAATCCTACACCTGGGGACAGCTTAAAGATTCAATAGGCTACGATCCTGATTGGGAAGAGGAAAATAAAGAAAAATGAACGAAGAAGACATACTCGATGGTTTTATCAAAGAATACCGGCATAAGAAGAAATATCTCTCTTACGTGCTGAATATTCGTATCGATCTGGAAACGTGTAGTCGTGACCTGCTGATTGCGATGATCAACTGCCAGAACGAGCAAGAGAACTTTTTCCGGCAACTTAGAGAACGCAGAAACATTTTTGATAATGTGTCTGCTCCGTCGAAGTGAGATGAAATATGGAAAATTACCTTGAATTGATACGTGATTACAATAGTCCGATGGTAAATACAAAGGTGCGATTCGAGGATGGGGGTATTGTCGCGTTTTTACCGGGTAGTTTAGGGCACTATAAAGTAGAAGCATCCCGTGAAATAAAGCGGGGGCGGCTTGTCATTCCGCAGGAGAGGATCATATATATAAGCGACAATGATATGGTACAATTAAGGCTATCGCTTAGGATACCGCCAATATCAGTAGAGAATGTGACGCTGCTGGACTTCTTCAATAAGTTGAGGTGGCGGTTGTCGAGCGATGCAACAGTAAGTGATTCGTTAATTTTTGTATATATCAAAGATGCTGTGGGTGAGGAACACAAGGTTGCTATTTCGCACCCCAGTTGGCCTCCCGAATGAATTTGGAATAAAACTGATGGATGATATGAGAAATGACAGAGAACGATCCGCTTAGGGGATGTGAAGGAATTTTGAACGCACTGCTCATCAGCCCCGTTGTGTGGGGGATTCTCTGTCTTATCGTGGGCGGGATTTTGTGTTTGATACATTGTTTAGGATTGATTTAATAGGAAATAACAATGGTTGATTGGTGTACACCTTTTGAGAATGAACTGCGGACATTGGATTGCAACATTGTGATATTAGAGGACATTAAAGAGATAATCGTCTTAACACCTGATGAAAAATACAATCGTAAACGTCAGCATGAAATTTTTGAGGTGGAGTATAAATTCTTGAAGGAGTATACTGGCTTTGGGGATTATCTCTTTAATGTCCTCTAATATCACAATGCTACAATCCAATGTGCCGCTGCCTTTTACAACCAGCATAGAAGCCGCTATGTTATTACTCGATCCCAAAATGATTTTTGATCGCTTATTAGACAATCCCCCTAAAAACCCGCCCAATTCCCCTCAAAGATAATCAGGAAACGTATTTTATTGTCAGAGGACTTAATTATGTTGTGTCTAATGACTGTCTTAAATATGTTGTGTTACTCGTTTCCCGTTGGGCCACCAGATCCCAACGATCTAATTGCTGTTTATCCAACCTCAACATATAATTTAGAAAAGACAGACATTCAGTTACTCGCACGGCTTCTTGTGGCAGAGGTATCATCTTTGTCAGAACCAGCCAGGACAGATGCGGCGCTTTCTATTCTGGATGTTGTGTTTTTTCAGCTTGAGGTAGGAGAAGCGGGTGATACCCTGACCGACCTGTTGACTTTTCAACCCCCAGGATCTGGCTATTGGGCTTATCCTCCCTGGGTTGTGTTTGGTTGTGAGGGATTATTAGATCAAAATGCCTGTATGGATGACAGACCTGTTGAGTGGGCCGTAGAAGTAACGCTCGATTATCTAAAAGGACAGCGGGGGTCTTGCGGAGGCTATGCAGCTTATCATTCTATGCCCAACCAACCGGTAGATTGTATGATTGCCGACGGCACTGCTTTTTATGCGTATTTTCACAGAGGGTGGTATGTCCAGACACAACCCGAAATCAGCGCAGAATCAACACCCACAGAACCATATAGAGGTGAAATCGAATAACGGATGGAAAGAAAAGAGAATACCGGCAACCGCAATAAGAACGATGTCTGATCCGCAATTCAAGATGTTGTCGTATTGTTTGAGCAGACAATTATGGGGGATACTGATACCAGAAGCAAAACAAGCTGAGTGGTATCTATCGGAATTTGATGATTTGATTATCATATACAAGTAGAGGTTGTTATGTCATTTCACGTACAGAAAAGAACCAGCAATTCCAATAAGTGGGTGTATCTTCGAGATCAACAGGGTAATCCGCTCCCCCTTCACCTGTGGAAAGGGGATACAATTGAGTGCCTGACGCGAGAGGATGTGGCCCGCCAATGGATAGCGGCAAACGACAAAAAGTGGTTACAGCTTAATCATTATACGCAGGGGGTCTGCTATGGGGCAGCCTGGATATTAGAGCCTGCACAGGAAGACGCTGCTGGAATTGTTTATCCCGTTCAATTGGGCGTACACGCCACGCCAGAGGGGTGGGGGGCCGGAGCACATACAAATGCACATTATGACGTAATGAGCACCATGCGGGCGGGGTGTGTGCTGGTTCTGGGAGGCACTTTAGATGGGGTAGTCATACGTCGAATGAATGCGTCGGGTATCAAAACTGAAAACGTCATTGGGCGCACCCTGGTTAAATTCAACAGTGGATTCCGCCTGACGCCGTTCGATTATTACGGATTGAGTCTGGATCAACTGCTTTATGGGGTGCATCTGAAGGTAATGCGCTGGCAGATCCTGAACGAGCCTAACATCTGGCCGGATGAGGGATGGAAGAGCGGGTTTTACACACCGGAAGAACTGAATGGGTTCCTGATAAACCTCATTGGATACTATCACGCAGACACGCGGTTAGAGGGGCTTAAACTACTGTTCCCCCCCTTCTCGCCGGGGGGATCTATCAATCAATCTGATCTGGTTCGCTATGATTCGACGGCGATCTGGAAAGCGACAAAAGAGGCGCGATTGTTATGTGATGGGATAGCCCTGCACATCTATTTTGACCGTACTGGGGCCATAACGGGACTGACTTATCCCCAGGCGGCCCAACAGATCGCCGACCTGTGTGCTGAATATCCAGATAAGGAATACTGGATTACTGAGGTGTCTGATTTAACTCCTCCGAAAGACGATTTGCCCGATCCGAACAAAGCGAAGGCAGAACGCTACCTGGCCTTCCACCAAATGATGCGACGGCTCTACAACGTGAGGGGATGGATGATTTATATCGTCGGGGGATGGGAAAATCCGGTACAAAATCTGGAGGGAACACAAATTCCCGCCTATCTGGGACAACGAGAGACGGGAATTTAGTTATGCGAGCTAATCCCAGCCTACGGCTTCCATGACGCACCTATCTATAAACACTGAGTTATACTGGTATACCTCTGAGCTATAAGCGTGGATATAAAAGTCTGCTTCTTCCCCCTGAGCTACAAAGGCGAAGGTATACGGAATAAACAGGTCTTCCGGGCCATACTGATCACCTACAGCATCAGCTACGTATTTGCCGATCATGTTAGCGTAGCCCGGTCCCCACAAGATATCACCGTATAGATACGGGTCGATACCAAGTTGCAGGGTGATATCACCTTCCGACGGTTCGCCCTTGTCTCCAACATTACCCGCATACGCAAACAGCCAGCAACTAACGTAATACAAAACGCCGGATTGTAAATCAGTCACACGCTGCACAATGGCCGCGTCGATCGCCCCATCAGTAGTTGACATCTTCAACGACGGCGGCCAGTACAGGCCCCCGAAGTGATGCTGTGGGTGGTTCTCCGGCTCTAGCGCGGGAGTGTCCCCCATGTAGGTGATAACATCCCAATGCAGGGGCAGGCCTTCCTCGGTGTAGGTGTCGAAAGAGGGGTTCCAAATCTTATTGCCGAGCCGCAGGTCCGGCATCTCGGTCGCCGTCGGCTCTGTGGTCGGTTCTGCCGTAAATGCTGCGGTCGGGCTGGCAGTAGGTGTCGGGTCGGGCGCAGGAGTGACCCTACACCCGACCAACAAACAGACCGCCAGCAGCATACTGACGAGTTTTGTATCAGTCTTCATACGGTTGCCCGTTGCAAACGTTCCCAACCCAGGTCACATTAGGTGGGTTGTCGGTAACAAGTGAACACAATCGGACATTCAATACATTATCCACCAGCGTTACCCCGCCCGCGTGATACAGGACGAGGCCCAGGTGCGGGCTGGAGATGGTATTATTGGAAACGGTGACACCGAAGATAGCGTTCCAGCAGTCATCACCACCATAACCACCGTTTTCTTTACAGGCAGGGGCAGCGTAGCCTATCACTGTGATACTGGTATCGCCGCAACCATGCAATTCATTTCCCTCAACCAGTGATGCAAAAGTATTCTCAAGTTCTATACAAGTCCCATCGACATTTTCCACCAAGTTTCCACGAATGATGTGCCCATACTGGCTATTATTATGCCCATCTGCGGATATACCAATAGTCAGGTTAGCGCCACCAATATCATACACATGGTTATCCTCAATCAGCGCGTTATGATTTAGCCCCTGTTCACGGATACCAGAGAGCCGGAAATGGTGAACTTCATTATTGCGATAGGTATTATGATGCGTATAGGCAGCATAAACGCCGTGCTCGTGGGTGGAACTCCCATCCAACTCGCAGCCTTCCATAAGAAGGTAGCTGCCCCAATGGAATGTTTGTCCGTACACCGTTAGATTGCGCAGTTCCCAATGAACTGCTCCATCACAAGAAGAATCATAGCGGCAGCTCCAGGAGCTTGCCTGTATCGCCCATTCGTCCGTAGAGCGCAGCGTGAAGCCCTGGATAGTCCAGTAGTCAGCGTCGCTGGTGGTGATGGCGCTGCTGCTGCCGCCGTTGATCGTAACAGCCCCCCAGGCCATCAACGTGATGGGCTGCTCTGCCGTGCCAGAGGTGCTGATGCGCACACTCTCATTATACTCACCCGCCAGCACCACGAACACATCACCAGGCTCGGCCTGACGTACCGCGTCGCTGATACTGCCTCCCGGCTCGATGATGATAGCCCCTTCGGGCAGTTCACCGGTCAATGTCGGTGTGGCAGTTGGCACAACAGCCGTTGCGGTCGGTTCTGGTGGTGTAGCCGTCTCTGTCGGCCCAGGTATATCAGTTGGGGTGACGGTCGGCTCGATCTCAACGGTAGCCGTCGGCGTCAGCGTGGGTTCAATTGGCTGACAGGCTGCTGGTATGGTTACGGCCAGCGCCAGTGCCAGTATAATCGCCCCATAAATTTTCCATTTCATCGTTTCTTCTCTCCCTTTTGATAGTTGTGCTCTCTCTCTAAAATACGTTACAGACTTCTCCTCAGAGAAAGTCTACCCCAGAACGCCAACCGGCGCACGTCTACGACGTTTTGAAGAAAAAAACGTCTTACAACCGTAGAGACGTTTCTGATAATCCTGGTAAAGCCAGAGACAGTATGTTTCAGTGTTTGTTTCCTCTCAGGGTGATACAACACTTGAAACACAGAGCAAAGAAGAGAACTAACAACAATCTTTGAAACAACAACCCAATATCCATTGATATCACTCTTTTCCTTCTCTATCCATGTATGCCAGCCACGCCCGGCAGATGGTGAGAGCGGCTGTTGGGGACGGACGACTTTCCCACCCAAGATTACCCCTACTGATAGAGGTTGTCCAGGGATTTTCTAGGCGGGCAGTAAGATTAAGCTGGAGCAAACACCAATCGAGGTCTATCAGTTTCAGCGCCACGTCCACGCCGGTGGACCACGTCGGCGGCAGACTGGTTGCTGAAACGAGGCCGCTATTGGGCGGCAGCCCTAACCACACATCAGGAGCACCCGCCGGATGATGAAACTCTGTCCACCCCAACCGCTCGGCGATCAGCCTATCCAACTCAGGCCCCGCCGGTAATGAACGCCAATCAGTCATTATTGTGTGCATCATTTTCTCCTTCTGCTTAATATAACTAACAAACGTTTACTTTTGTCAGTTAAACAAATTGGGTATGATATCAGTTATATTATGTAGGAACAGAAAAAGAAAGGATCATAATGTTATCCATACTGTTTTTGCTCATTCTCTCGTGGCTTGCTGTTAAAAGCGGGCTGTACATCCTGGCAACGGCACTGGGGATTGCTGTTATATTATCCTGTGTTAATGTGGGGATACACATCATACAAAGTAGATACTTTGAGCCGGTGCCGTTGTGGATAGATGTAGCATTCAAAATATCAGAATATGCTGCAAAAGCAGGGTTGTGTAACGTGAGCGAATTTATAGATCAGATTATCATCAACCGATACTGGGGCATTGAGAAGAAAACATGACCATAACGAATGATCGTAATGTGGCACGGGTCATCTATCTATTGGTGTGCGCAGCCTGCTTCGTGATAGGTGTCATGCTTATGGCAGGCATTATATACGTCTATTGTATGGCACACCCAGCGGCCTGGTGCATGACAAACCCAGATTCCTGCAAGACAATAGAGCGGACGTATGTGCTACGTTGCTTTGAAGCGGAATGGGAGTTTATTCCAGCAGAGGGGAAGTTTAACCCTCATTTATACTAGATGCTAACGAGGAGATAAAGGTGACTGATAAAAAGCGGTGCCCGTATTGCAAACGAATAATCGAAGACGATCCAGAAGAAACTACTCAGGAATTGATTGATCGGGGGGAGATTCTATCCTGGAAAACGGGTAATTATTGGACTGTCTGTGGGAAAATAGAAATAGATCCAGATCCAGATCGGGCGAAAGCGTTTTGGAATCCAGATAAGCAGAAGGAAGAATGAACATGACGGTTGCAGGCGGGGATTGCTGAGACTGCCTCGCCCTCGCCTCAATGGTGATGATGACAAAACTCGGTCCCGTACCGTGTGGGCAAACGAGCGCCCCTATATCATCGTCGCCATTGAGGCGGGTATCCAACGTTGATTAACGTAGCGTATGCAAATTTATGAAGTCAAGTCAGCAGGGGTTCACCCGCCGCCCCTGCTGACACAATATGGAATAGAAATGATTAGCTTGGCACAGTCTAAGGATATTGACGCCATCAAATACATCGCTGATCGCAACAAGGCGGCGTTGGGTTTCGTTATGCGTCCGGCGCTTATTGAGGCCCAGCAACGCAGTGAGTTGCTGGTAGCTACACAGGACGGTGTCGTTGTTGGGTTTGTCAACTACCGCACCCTATCACGGATACGGGTTGGCTGGCATACCATTTACGAGATTTGTGTAGATGAGAGCGCCAGGGGGCAGGGGATGGGCCGGGCATTGTTAGATGCTGTGCCGCGTCCGGTCCGGCTCAAATGCCCGGTAGACCTGACGGCGAACGAATTTTATAAGCGTTATGGGTTGCTGAATGTATGGACAGAACAGCCCGATAACAAGCGGACACTCAACATCTGGCAGACACAGCCCGATATTATCTACTGTGCCGATGGAGGTGGAAATCGCCGGATTGCCGAGATTGCCCGCGCTGCCGGGATGCTGTACGGCACTCGCCATGACGACACGCCCGCCTTCAAACCATACATGGTAGACATCAACTGGAAACGCTACGACTGGAATGACTACCTCAGCAAAATCGAGGCATGGAAACCTGTTATGGCGATGGTACCTGATTACGAAACACCGGAACACCGGGGGCGTATGGTGCGAATGGCCTGTCAGTTGGTCGAGCGTGGCGTGGAGCGAGTGATGGTCTGCCCGAAGTTCCACGGCGCGGTCGAACATATCCCGGACTGGTGTGTGGTTGCCGTGAGTGTGCCTAGCAAATATGCCGGATTTATTCCAGACCTGCGGACGCTGGCGGGGCGACGTGTTCATCTCCTGGGCAGTTCGCCACAAGCGCAGATGAAACTGGCACGGGAGATTGCGGGGCATGGCGGGTGGGTGATCAGTGTAGATGGAAATAATTGGACTGCGGCAGCACGATGGAACCGAGTTTATGGGCATGGAATCTGGTGGGCACCGCCAACAGCCAGTGGATCGGGCTATCTATACGATGCCTATCAGACAAGCGCACAGAACATCATGCGCCACTGGCAGCAGCAGAACGCGGTGCAGCTACCGCTATTGTGACCAGCTAGCAGGGGATTAGGTGAAATTATGAAAACGAGCTTATCAGACAAGCAGCAGCACGCCTATCGCTATTATGACCTGGTGATGGTGCTGTTCGTGACGATTTTGCTCACCAGCAACATCGCTTCCTCGGCCAAGATCGTCGATTGGGGGATCAGCCTGGGGCCGCTGGCGCTGGCCTTCGATGCCGGAACGCTGCTGTTTCCCATCAGTTATATTTTTGGCGACGTGCTCACCGAGGTTTACGGATACCGGCGTTCTCGCCGGGTGATCTGGGCCGGGTTCGGCGCGGCGGCCCTGATGTCGTTTACCATGTGGTTCGTCAGCGTCCTACCGGGCGAAGCGGCCTGGCAGGGTTATGCCGGACAGGATGCGTTTAACGCGATATTAGGCGGCGTATCCAGCGGCGGTATCATTGTGGCCAGCCTGGTGGCTTACTTCGCCGGGGAATTTGCCAACAGCTACGTCCTGGCCCGGATGAAAGTCTGGACAGAAGGGCGTTTTCTCTGGGCGCGCACCATTGGCTCGACGCTGGTGGGTGAAGGCATCGACTCGGTGTTGTTCATCATCGTTGCCACCATATTTGGCGTCTTCCCCTGGGACCTGGCGCTGACGTTGATCGTTTCAAACTACATTTTCAAGGTCGGCATCGAAGTGCTTATGACGCCGCTGACGTATCAGATTGTCCGTTTGTTAAAACAGGTTGAAAACGAAGATTATTTTGACAGAAACACGGATTTCAACCCCTTTCGTCTGGATGTGTGATAAGCAAGGAGAAAATTGTGAGACAGACTTTAGCATTTTATTTAGCCAGTGCCGTTCATACAGTCTGGAGTCGCTGGATGTTGTACATGTTCAGCGTTTCTACATTAAATGATGATGGAACTATGACTATACCCGCCGATAAGGTAGAGAGATGGAAACGACAGATACAAACTCTCTACGACGATCTGTCACCGCAGGAAAAAAAGAGCGATGACGAGATCGCGGAAGAATATATCACTATTATTGATGCTGATGAATATGTCAGCCCCAAGGGAATGGCGAATATTGCCAAAACAATAGAAGCAAAATATGGAATCAAGATTTGGTAATATTGGGAGACGAGTATGAAGCTGCTGTACTGCAAGAACTGCGGAGACATAATCCGGCTTTCTCGTTCAGGACAACACTGTGAATGCGGGGCCTGTATTGGTTTCTATCGTAACGATCTGGAAGCAACGATTATTGGTCCTGGCGTGCCACTGGGGATCGGAAATGAATCATTGCGAAAGGGAATCGAAGCCTTTAATGCAGATGACATCCCGGCAGAGCATGGGTTTGCCGTTGATGCTTTTGTTATCAGTAAGGATGCGTCAACCGTAACTGTGAAAGAAACTTAACTTCTATGTACACAACTGC
>Ga0307378_10011843_pt1 | contig 11206 bp, 8 predicted proteins | sample UN1MG_FD_202238 | JGI IMG/M metagenome (GOLD analysis project Ga0307378, IMG submission 202238) | Soil microbial communities from Risofladan, Vaasa, Finland - UN-1 | ecosystem: Environmental > Terrestrial > Soil > Coastal area > Acid sulfate soil | place: Finland: Risofladan, Vaasa | collected...
GAATAGTCACATCTTTTCCTTCTTTCCTGATGATTGGTTCACCTTCCGGTACTTCGTAATAATCTTCGGGAACTCCGCTTTCCACAAATAATTCTCCCATATCATAAAGTTTTTGGCTTTCAAAAAAAACCACCGGGTCTGTACCGTGTAAGGCAAGATTTAACATTCCCCTGGCATCATAAGGCGTGGCCGGAAACATGACTTTAAGACCCGGGATATGAGCAAGCAGACTAGTCCAATCTTGAGAATGCTGGGCACCATATTTATTCCCCACTGAAACGCGAATGGTAAGAGGCATAGTAAGGAGACCTGCTGACATGGACTGCCATTTGGATACTTGATTGAAAAGTTCATCCCCTGCCCGTCCGATAAAATCACTATACATCAGCTCTACCACCACACGCCCCCCACACAAGGCATACCCTACACCTGATCCCACAATAGCCCCTTCAGAAATAGGCGTATTGAATAATCGGTGATAGGGAAGAGCTTCGGTTAAGCCTCGATACACGGCAAATGCCCCACCCCAGTCACGGTTTTCTTCTCCATAAGCTACCATCGTTGGGTCTTCGTAAAAACGATAGAGCATTGCCTCAAAAAGGGCATCACGATAGGTAAATACTTTTACTTTAGGATGAGCTTTACCATTTTTATCTAAAGCAAAACGATATTTATGGGTAAGCGATTTAACCCGGGGGTTATCTTCTTTGGAGATAAGGACTTCTGGTGTTCGTTGTTCCATTCTATCTTTGTATTGATTGGAAAACATGACTGATTCAATAAAGTCAGCTTTCACCCTGGGTGAGATTTCACGAGACGCTGCTAATCTCAGGGCTTTAGTCATTCTCAAGGTTGCTTCCTGTTTTAAGGCATCTACTTCATCGGAGGTTATGATTCTGTTTTTCTTAAGGTAATCCTCATATCCTCTGATACAGTCAGTCTCTTGCCAGGCAGAAATCTCTTCTTTACTCCTGTAAGATGATGCATCAGAGGGTGAATGACCTGAAATTCGATAAGTAATGGTATCCAGAAGAACCGGACCATTTCCTTTGAGAAGAATTTTCTTCTTTCTTTCAATAGCATCAGCTACTGCCAAAGGATTAAAACCATCAACCCGTTCAGCATGCAAGTTTTCAGGGTTTACACCGGCTCCTACCCGGGCAAGAATTCTATAGCCCATGGTTTCACCTGAGGTTTGACCTCCCATGCCATAGAAATTATTAAAGAAATTAAATAGAATAGGAGGAGCACCTCCAATATCTTTATCCCAAAGTGTGCGGTATTGATCCATTGCTGCTAACGTCATTGCTTCCCATACCGGACCACAGCCCATAGAACCATCACCGATATTACAAATTACCATACCTGGTTTTCGATTTATTCTTTTAAAAAGAGCAGCACCTACCGAAATATCCGCTGCTCCTCCGACAATAGCATTATTGGGCATACTGCCAAAGGGAGCAAAAAAAACATGCATCGAGCCACCCAAACCCTTATTAAAACCGTTAGCCCGTCCGAATATCTCGGCCAGAACGCCGTACAGTACAAAATCTTGAGCAAGTGATTTAATATTACCTTTATGTTCCTTTTCTACTACTTTTAGGCAGGCCCCATCCATATAAGATTTCATTATCTCAAGAAGTTCATTCTCCTCTAATCCATCTATGGCGGAAAGACACTTGGCTAAAACTTCTCCATGACTGCGATGGGAACCGAAAATAAAATCTTCGATATCCAGAGGGACACACTGACCCACCGCAGATGATTCCTGACCAATAGATAGATGAGCGGGGCCTAAGTGATTGTAGGCAATCCCCTCATAGGACCCTTGGGTTTTTATAGAATTCAGCATGGATTCAAATTCTCGGATGATAAGCATATCATAGTAAATCTTAAGGAGTTTTTCTTCTCCATACTTCTTTATTTCTTTTTTTATATCCGGCTTATACTGATTTACGGGAATGTCCTTTATTTTTAAGATCTGTGGTTTTCTGACCTCTTTGGGGTCAATGAAAATAGATTTAGGCATCACTTTCTCCTTTCTACAAAAATTATCTTACTATCTTCTAATAATGATAGAATCACATTCCTTTTTCTATTATTGCAGCTTTATATCTGTCAAACTAAAATGAGCTATTAGCCTATTAAGTTCCTGCAGAAATTTAGCTGCCGGAGCACCATCTACCGCTCGATGATCAAAGGTAAGCGATAAGCCCATGTGAGGAATAAATTGTATTTTATCTTCTTTCATTATTGGTTTAAGAGAAACATTGCATACACCGAGAATTGCCACCTGTGGAATATTTAAAATAGGCGTAAAACTTTCAATCCCCATTGTACCGAGGTTGGTTACCGTAAAAGTTCCCCCATGCAGCTCATCCGGCAAGATAGTTTCCTCCTGGCAGGCAGTATTTAATCGTCTTGCTTCTTTAGAAATATCCTTTAAGGATAAGAGGTGGGCATGATGGATTATCGGTACCATAAGCCCTCGTGGCGAGTTTACAGCAAATCCCAGATGGACATGTTCAAATTCAAGTATCTTATCTTTAAGGAAATGAGCATTCATGTTTTTAAATATGGGAAGAATATGAGCAACAATATAAAGTAGAAAATCATTCATATTAATTTTGCTTAACCCTTTCATTTGGGGACTGGATTTTAACGATTCCCGACAGGCCAATAAATTAGAAGCATCAGCAGAAGTATTTAAAGTAAGTTGAGCGGTGCTTTGTAAAGACATAAACATCCGTTCAGATATAATCTTCCGCACCCCTTCTACTGGAATTTCCTTTAGCGGACCAAAAATATTTTTACTGACCGTACTGGGCATAAGCGGTTCACCTTCAGATAATGCTTTTTCTATATCTTTTTTTATGATCCTTCCTCCGGGGCCTGAACCGACAAGCCTGGAAAAATCAATTCCTTTTTTTTCTGCCAAGCGTCGGGCAAGCGGAGATATAGTTATTAAGCCGGCCCCAAGAGAAGGTTTTGTTTTTTTAAGGGATTCATCTGGCGTGATGACTTTCTGCTTTTCTATATATTCTTCCTTGGAAACAGAGATGGTTTTTTTGGGGATAAGATGGTCAATTTTTTCTCCCGGCTGTCCGATGATGGCAATCGTGTTAAGGACTGGTATATCGTCACCTTCTTTATAAAAGATTTTTAGTATTGTTCCAGCCTCAGGAGCTTCCACTTCAAAGACAGCTTTATCGGTTTCCACTTCACAGATAGGCTCTTCGGCTTTTACTTTGTCCCCTACTTTTTTATTCCATTTAATCATCAGACAGGATTCAACAGATTGTCCCTGTTTGGGCATAAGTACTGCTATAGCCATTTTAACCCTCCTTAGTGTACTTTATCGTTCTTCTATATAATATAAAAAAATAATAATTTGATATTCTTAAAATAAATATTTCATATTTAACTAATTTTATCTTTATTCTTCAGGTAAGTATTTCTTAATATCAAAGGATTTTTTAATAATCTTTCTGCCCTCAACAATTGATTTAATCTGCCCCATAGATTTTGCCTGAATCATTAGATTCCCAATGGCAGCTGCTTCAACCGGTCCTGCAAAAACAGACAGACCTGTCGCATTAGCTACAATTTTACATAGGAGACCGTTTCGACTTCCCCCTCCTATAATATGTATCTCTTTGATAGATTTACCAGTAATCTCTTCTATCATTTTAATCGTCTTGGTATATTTATCTGCTAAACTCTCAATAATCCCTCTGGTAATTTCTGCAGGTGACTCTGGAATTTTTTGCCCTGTTTCCTGGCAATAAGCTTTTATTCTATCTGGCATATTATCATCAATTAAAGCGGGCTTTAAGAATTTTGAGTTATCAGGGTCAATCCTAAAATTTGCAGGACCATATTTTAAAGCTATTTCAGTCAGTTCATCATAAGAATATGATTTTACCTTCTCGTCCCAGAATTTTTTGCACTCCTGAATAATCCAGAATCCAGTAACATTCTTTAAAAATCTAAAACCGCCATCAGCAGAACCTTCATTGGTAAAATTATATTTAAAACTCATTTCGTTAATAATTGGTTCAGGAGTTTCTATCCCCAATAAGGACCAGGTACCTGAACTAATATAGGCGTAATTAGTATTATCTTCAACTGGAACAGCTGCCACTGCAGAACCCGTATCATGGCAAGCAGGTGCAATAATCACTACTTTTGAATCAGCGCCAATCTCCCGCGCAATAGCCGGTAAAAGTTTCCCGATTTTTGTCCCAGGCATAATTATTTCTCCAAATATCTCCTTTTTAAATCCAAGTTTATCCAGTATCTTGGTTGACCAGTCCTTTTTCATAGGATTATAGAGCTGAGTAGTGGTAGTGATTGAATATTCATTTTTTATAATTCCAGTTAACCAGTAATTTAAAAGATCGGGAATGGTCAGGAAATATTTTGTATTTTCAAAGATTTGGCGTTTTTTCTTGGCAAATGAATATAGTTGATAGATAGTATTAAGCTGCATAAATTGGATGCCGGTCTCGGTAAATATTTCTTTTTTGGGTATTATCCTAAAAATCTCCTCCATAATATTATCTGTTCTTTGGTCTCGATAGTGGTAAGGATTTCCCAGAAGATCACCATCATCATCTAAAAGAACATAATCAACGCCCCAGGTATCAATGCCCATACTCACTATCTGATTGGGATATTTTTTAAAAGCTTTCTTTAAACCTTTCTTTATCTCATTGAATATGCCAAGAATATCCCAAAAAATACTATCTTTAACCCTTACTAAATGATTGGGGAAACGATATATTATTTCTATTTTTGATAAATCCCCAACAATGACTCTCCCACTTTCTGCGCCCAGATCAATCGCCACAAACTTATCCATTGTATAACCCCTTTTGATTTAGTTACAAACAAAGAAAAAATTGATTATATTTTTTTATAGAATTTTGTTTAAGCAATAAATTATGTCTATTTTTTAAACAGATTTTGTCGATATTTTTCATCAGGTCTTTTCGATATATGTGTTACCATATCATTAGAGAGGGTATTTATGCCTCCCGTAAGTAATGCGCCAAAACGAATTTCTGCTGCCTTATTCGCAGTTAAGGTAATATTTTCTACTTCAGTCGGGGTAGATCCTAAAGCAACAAATCCATGGTTCTGAATATAAATAGATTTAGGTCTCTCTCCATGTTTATCTAAAAATATTTGAATTTCCTTTTTTACTTTTTGAGCCAGTTGAACCCCCGGATCTGTATAAGGAATAAAGACCGATTCTCTTCCCAGTAGAATAATTTCATCAGGATAAATTCTCCCTTTTAGATTTTCCGGGAAACTCTTTGAACAGGTCAATCTATTTACTGCTGTGGGATGAGTATGGCCAACAAAATTTACTCCCTCCAGATTAAGGCAAATAGCATGCAATAGTGTTTCTACAGAAGGATTAGCTCGATGTTTTTTATCCACCTTAGCCTTTTCAAAGATGTCATTAATTTCTTCAGCATTAGGATTCTCCATGTTTATAAGCTGCACAATCGGTTCAAAATAAACCTGGATAAAATCATTCCCAGTTACAGTTGCAAGCTGAGTCCCGCTTGCTTTTATAAAAAAACTACCAGCAATATCTCTTGTCTCAACTTTAGCCGAAGTATTACCTTCTCCAATAATTGCAAGGTGATAGTCTATTCTTCCAAGATTATTTGAAAGCTTTACCAGTTTATGCAAAGTTTCAATTTTAATATTCTGCCATTCCTTCATTTTCCATTCTCCTCTCATAGTGATCAACTTCTTTTGTTGTTAATCTTTTATACTATGATAAAAAAGTTCTTCTACTCGTAAAAAATTTTCTAAAATTATTACACTCCTTATATTATCAATTTTCACTTTTTTAAACAGATAAAATTGTTTTGATTATTTTCTCCTCATATATTTATTTACTAAAAATAACTTTAATCCATATGAAAAACCTCTTCCAAAGAGGCAGTAACCGGGGAATTATCTAAATTAGTTTCCATAATATCTTTCATATAATCCCACCATTTTTTCATTATCTCTTTCGAAGGGAGTTCTTCAACTGTATTATTATCTTTTAATTTTTGCACCGCAAAAAGAGTAAGTGTTTCTTTATCAAGAAATATGGAATAATCATAGATTCCCGCTCCGGATAATTTTTCTTTCAGTTCAGGCCAGATTTCATCATGTCTTTTTTTATATTCTTTTTCATATCCCGCTTTTAATTTCATTTTAAATGCTGCTCTTTCCATTCACTTGCTCCTAAAGCTATTTTTTAGCATGACCAAAACTATTTTTAGGTTTTAACCTTTCAAGTAATTGAGGAAGCATAATTGCTAAAATTAATAATAATCCTATAATAATAGTCATTACCTTGCCAGGTATATTAATTAGTCCCATTCCGAATTTAAGAAATCCAATGATAAAAATGGAAATAATTACGCCAAAAATATTTCCATTTCCTCCGGTAATAGCTACTCCACCCAGAACAACTGTGGTGATAATCTCAAGTTCCCAACCACTAGCAATATTTGGACGTGTACTTCCAATCCGCGAAGTAAGCAAGATTGAAGCTAATCCTGAACAAAGACCGGTAATTGTAAAAATAATAAGACGTATTCTGTTTACTGGTATCCCTGAAAAACGAGCAGCAGTAGAATTATTTCCAATTGCAAATACCTTCCTTCCCATAGTAGTTCTATGCAAAATGATGCCAAAAATTGTAGCAAGTATAAAAAAAAGGACTAATTCAAAAGGAATCATGGTGTTTCCTATGTATCCCTGCCCAAAATAAGCAAAAGATACCGGGTATTTAGTAAATGCCTTATCTCCAAGAATGACATAAGCAATCCCCCTGAACAAAGACATACTTCCCAGAGTAACAGCGATTGCAGGAATTCCAAATTTTGTGATAATGAAACCATTTAAAAAACCTGCCGCCGAACCAGTAAAAAGTCCTATCGCAACCAACCCAAAAGTATTCACTCCGGCTTGGGAGGCCATACCCATAAAAACCGAAGATAAAGCTATAATAGATGCAACAGAAATGTCAATATCACCACATATGATCACAAACATCATGGGAAGAGCAATAATGGCTTTTTCTATAAAATTAAAAGTGGTGTTCATAAGATTGGTATAATCTAAAAAATAGGGAGATAAATTAGAATTTATTATTATAACCATAATAAAAATAAAAAAGAGAATGATTTCCCACTGCCATATAACATTTAGTAAGGAAATTTTTCTGTTTTTTTTAATATCAAGAATACTATTGTCTTTATTCATTAAAACTTCTCTTTCTTAGCATCAATTGCTGATTGCGTTTATCCATAACAGTATTTATTATAATAGCAAAAAGTATAATGAAGCCCTGAATCGCCATCTGCCAGAAGGGCGAAACGTTAATCATAGTCAGAGCATTATAAACAATTCCCATGAAAAAGGCTCCCAGTACAACACCGATAATCGTCCCTGAACCACCCATAATACTTACCCCTCCAATGACACAGGCCGCAATAGTCTGAAGTTCGAAACCGATAGCAGTTTCGCTCTGAGCAGCGGCATAACGGGCAACCCAGAGAAATCCCGCAAGGCCAGTAATTCCTCCACATAAGGTAAAGACAATATATTGAATTCTCTTCAGGTTAATGCCCACATATTGAGAGGCTATCTTATTACCGCCTACCCCGTAAATTTCTCTTCCAGTTCTGGTTAAATTTAAAAAAATTAAAAATAATATTAATATTAGTATCGATACATATATAAGACTGGATATACCTAAAAAACTTTTTCTGGGAAACCCCCGAAAAACTTCGGTCATCTCATGAGCGCTAACCCAGGTTCCTTTACAAAGTACGAATACCAATCCTCTATATATACTCATAGTTCCAAGAGTAGTTATAATAGGTGGGATCTTGGCCTGAGAGACTAACAAGCCATTTATCGAACCAAGCAAAAGTCCGACGGCTATTGAAATTAAAATAATCAAAAAGATAGGAATTCCGGGATGATATTGATTTAAAAGTGCCACACTCATACCGCTTAAAGCGATGCTGGAACCGACAGATAAATCTATACCCCCCGTAACAATAATCATAAGTTGCCCAATAGCGACCATAGATAGAATAGCAGTATCATTCAAAATATCAACAAAGTTATTCACATATAAAAAGCTGGGGGTTCTCAAACTAACCCCAAATATTATAAATAAAATAAAAATAAAAAGATTAAATTCTCTTTTCCTAAATAAATCCCTCATTTTGGAATTTCCTCACTTTGAAATACTGCCGATTGCAGCTCTAATTATCTTTTTAGAATTTGCTTCTTCGCGAGTAAATTTAGCAGTGATAACCCCCTCATGCATTACTACAACATTATTAGACATACCGAGAATCTCAGGAAGTTCAGAGGAAATAAGAATGATTGCTATGCCTTTTTTTGCGAGTTCAGAAATAAAATTATGTACAGTAGCTTTGGTTGCTACATCAATTCCTTTGGTAGGTTCATCCATAATTAATATTCGCGGCTTGGTTGCAATCCATTTAGCTAAAACTACCTTCTGTTGATTTCCTCCTGAAAGGTCTTCTACCGACTGTTCCCAACCTGAAGCTTTTATTTCTATATTTTTTCCATATTCATCAGTAATTTCTAATTCTCTATTGCGATCCAAGAAAATATGTCTACTCGTTCTATCTAATATTGGTAGGGTAATATTCTCCCTAATATTCATGGCTAAAATAGCTCCTTGTATCTGTCGGTCCTCGGGGAGATAAGCAAGACCATGATTCATTGCATCAGAAGGATTGGTAATACTAATTTTTTCATCATTTATAAAAACTTCACCTGAGGTCTTGGTATCAATTCCAAAAATGGTCTGCATTACTTCTGACCTTCCCGCTCCCACCAATCCAAAAAATCCCAGTATTTCCCCTTTGTGCAAGTCAAAAGAGATGTTTTTAAATACGCCTATCTTGGTAAGATTTTCAACCTTCAGGATAATGTCACCTTTCTTTGCTTCTAATTTCGGATACATCTGTTCAAGACTACGTCCAATCACCATTTGCACAATTTCATCTACGGTAATATCGGCAATCGTCCCTTCTCCAATATACTTCCCATCTCTCAGTACGGTAAAATAATCCGCAATTTCAAAGACTTCTTCAAATTTATGAGAAATAAAGATAATGGCTTTTCCTTCTGATTTTAATTTTCTAATAATTTTATATAAATACTCAACTTCCTTAAGAGTAAGAGCAGAGGTTGGCTCATCCATAATGACTATTTTTGCATCCAGTGAGAGTGCTTTGGCAATTTCCACCATATGCCTTTGAGCTATACTTAGATTTCTTACTTTGACATCAGGACGAATATCCAATTCAAGCTTATCAAGAAGTATCTGGGTTTTATCTTTCATTTCTCTCCAAGAAAGCAGACCGTTGGATTTATTTCTAATATGATGGCCCATGAATATATTTTCGATAACGGAGAGATCGGGGAACATTGTAGCCTCCTGGTGTATGGCGGATATCCCGGCTTTTTGCGAGACTTGGGGAGATGGAAATTGAGTAGGTTTATCGTTAAGAATAATAGTACCAGCGGTAGGTTGATATACACCGGTTAAAATCTTTACCAGAGTAGATTTCCCAGCCCCATTTTCACCGATAAGAGCATGTACTTCTCCGGTTCTTACTTGAAAATCTACTCCATCAAGTGCTTTAACACCATAAAAATATTTTTTAATCCCCTTCATTTTAATAATGCAATTATTCATTAAACCAAAATTCCTCTTTTTTTTTGAGGTATTTATAAGTAAAGCGGGATATGATTAACCCCGCTTTACTAAACAGAACTTTTTAATTTAAATAGTAAACCATTAGTAAATTTCAGCAAATTTATCTATATTATCTTTTTCAAATATATATGGCTCACCCATGACTGCTTCGTTACCTGAGCCTATTTTAATTTCTCCCATTCTACCGACCATCATTACTTCACCCTCTTTACCCTGAAATTCACCCTTAAGCAATTTATAGGCAATATAAGTCGATGAATATCCTAAATCAATGGGGTTCCAAAGAGACATTTGTCGGCAAGTACCATTTTTGATATATTGCTTCATTTCAGATGGTAAACCAAGACCGGTGAGTTCAATCTTTCCTGATTTTCCAGCATCTTCTAACGCCTTCCCGGTTGCCGCGATACCAACAGTTGTAGGTGAAATAATCCCTCTTAAATCAGGGTAAGATTTAAATAACCCCGTTGCTTCCCGATAACTCTTGTCAGAAAGATCATCGCCATATACCACTGAAACCAAACTCATATCTTTGTAAGCAGGTTCTTTCAGTTCTTCTTTCATCCATTCAATCCAGGTATTTTGGTTGGTAGCCTGAGAAGAGGCACTTAAAATAGCAATTTCACCCTTGTAGTCAACTAAATTTGCCAACATTTTTACCTGGCTTCTGCCAATAAACTCACTGCTGGAAGGAGCTAAGTGAAGTATTCGTCCTTCCGGTGCAATTCCTGAATCAAAGGAAATTACTGTAATTCCGCTATTCATTGCTCTTTTACAAACAGGAACCAGCGCATCTACATCATTTGCCGAAATGACAATTGCATCTACTTTTTGAGCAATGAACGAGTCAATAATTTCTATCTGACCCTCTGCAGTTGGTGTGGTGGGTCCTTGGTAAATAAGTTCAATGCCTCCAAGTTCTTTAGCTGCTTCCAAACCTCCATCTCTACAAGCTTCAAAAAAGGCATTCCCCAGGTTTTTAACTAACATAGCAATTCGTACATTTTCTTGTGCCCCTGCAAAAGAAACCACAGATAAGATAAAAACTGCAATTAAAACCATCGCCAGTATAAATTTTTGCTTTTTCATTTTATTTACCTCCTTTTTTAGATAAAATGAAAACTATTTGATAATATCTTATCTAATTCTTATCTTTTTGTCAAGATATATTATCATGATATTTTCACATATTGACTTTATTTTCATCATATAATATAATATTTATCAAATAAAGCCGATACAATATTGTAAATAAAATTTATTAAAACTCACTAAATAGGTGGAAATAGTAAATGGGCAAGGCAGAGCGTCTTGAAAAAATGTTAGATTTAATCCAAAATAGTAATTTTATCTCTCCGGTAGAACTTGCTGAAAGAATGAATGTTTCCCTGGTTACCATCAGGAGAGATCTTAAAAAAT
>Ga0307378_10011844_pt1 | contig 11206 bp, 13 predicted proteins | sample UN1MG_FD_202238 | JGI IMG/M metagenome (GOLD analysis project Ga0307378, IMG submission 202238) | Soil microbial communities from Risofladan, Vaasa, Finland - UN-1 | ecosystem: Environmental > Terrestrial > Soil > Coastal area > Acid sulfate soil | place: Finland: Risofladan, Vaasa | collected...
ACACGACCAAGCATGTAATGGGGGGACTGTACTCCTTGAAGGGATGCCGTCAAGTGGTCGAAATGGCGGAGACAATCGCCGGTTCAAAGACTGAGTTGCAGCAGAAGCCATTTGTCAGTTTCATTACCCTGATCATCAGTCCGTTTAAGATCGATGACCTGTACGGCGAGATGACCTGCTATCTGGCGGAGAACAAGCTTCCGGTTGTGGTTCCCACCGAACCGATCTGCGGCACCACCTCGCCGGTAACTCTGGCGGGAAACGTCCTGACCCACGTGGCGGAGACGCTGGGAGGAGTATGCCTGGTTCAGTGTGTTCAAAAGGGCGCACCCGCCATCTGCGGAAGCGTCGGTTCGATTACCAATCTGCGTACCATGGATCACGTAGGCGGGGCCATCGAGAGGGCCATGATCAACGCTGCGGTTTCCCAGGTGGCTCAGGCGCTCCAGATCCCCCTGTACTCAACAGGGGGAACTACTGACTCCAAGAGCGTCGATATTCAAGCGGCCTACGAAAGCGGTATGAGCAGTCTGCTCGTCGCCATGAGTGGGGCCAACTACATCCACGACATCGCCGGACTGATGGAGGCGGATCTCACCGTCTCTTACGAGAAGATGGTCATGGACAACGAGATTCTTGGCATGTGTCGTCGAGTTCTAAGAGGGATTGAGGTCAACGACGAGACCCTGGCCGCCGATCTGATTATCGAAAAGGGTCCGGGAACCAATTACCTGGATTCGGAGCACACGGTGCGGCACATGCGCGGGGAGTTCTACGAGCCCGCCATATCCAACCGGGAAAAGAGGGACGGTGCCTACCGGGGTGGGGATGCCCTGGTGCGGGCAAAGGAATGGGTGGCGGAGCTAAGATCTCGAGAACCGGAGCCCCTGCTGCCGCAGGACACCCGCGAGCGCATTCTGGCCGCCTATTCGGGCATACGCTTGTAGATCTATGCAGGCAAACCCGAATCTGTTCAACTTTATCCTTCCGACAAAGGTGGAATTCGGTCCCGGAGTATTGGATATGCTGCCTGATGAGCTTGCTCGCAACGAGCTGCAAAAGGCGGCGTTCATCGTGACTCCGGGCCGGCAACGCTCCGGCATGCTCGGCGGGCTGGTCGAGGCATTGCAGCGGCAGTATATCGAAGCGGTGATCTATACGGGTGTGCGGGAGAACCCGGATCTGGAATCCGTGACCGACTGCGTTCGGTTTTTGAAGAGTCACCGGCCGGATGTGCTCGTCGGGTTCGGCGGGGGCAGCAGTCTGGATACGGCCAAGGCTGCGGGAATCTGCTACGCCAACGGCGTGGAGGATCTTCGAAATCTGCTTGCCATGCTCAAAAAGAGACGATCCACACCCGTGATTATGGTGCCCACCACAGCAGGCTCCGGCAGCGAGGTGAACTATTGGTCCGTAATTACGGATAAGGCAGCGAAGGAGAAACTGTCCATAGGGGATCCCGGCATGTCTCCCCTGCTAGCCCTGGTAGACCCGCGGCTGTGTATTTCTCTTCATGAGAAGGCGACTCTGTACACGGGAATCGACGCTTTGACCCATGCAGTTGAATCGTACTTTTCAGCAACCAGCAACTGGATGTCGGATATGCTCGGTTGGGGTGCCATTTCCCTGATCGTGACCTCTTTGGAGCAGGCGATCGCCGACGGCCAGGACGTCTAGGCCCGCAGCAACATGTCCCTGGCCAGCATGCTCGCGGGTATGTCGATGGAAAATGTTGGACTCGGGTTGATTCACGCCCTGTCTCATCAGGTTAGCGGACATTACGATACACCCCACGGCCTGGCCAATGCGTCGCTTCTTCCCCATGTGCTTGCTTTCAACGGATCGGTATGCCAGAGCAAAATGAGATCGTTGGCAGGTTTGGTTCGCGGCAGACACGGCTTCGAGCGCTGGTTGAAGAAGCTATACGCCCGGTTCGCAGTCGATAAGAACATGGTCACGATCCGGAGGGCCGACATTTCTGAAATGGCGGTGAGAGCCATGGAGAATGTCAATGCCAAAACAAATCCCGCCAGGGCGGAAGCGAAGGACATCGAAAGCATATTCGAACGCAGTTTCGCTGTCTCAGAGGGAAGATGAATTCTCCAATTCTTTATTCTGACTGAACTTGACAATACGGGGAAATGCATATAAACTATAAGTAATCGTTAGCACATGGTTATGTGCATTAACGGTGGTGCGTTGCGGAGCATATAGCGATTATTGCTCCTCGTTTTGGGGTCTTTTCGGTATTTTTGCTACTAATCCTTCCGGTCCTACAAATCCGTTACCGCTGTTTGTGTGCATCTGAGCTATTCTGAAAGCAGGAAGAGTCGATTTTCTGGGATACATTCAGGACAGAACGATCATCGCTTCTTCTAGACTGTAGGAGTGGTTCTGATTATTGCCGCGGAATGCGGTTCTGCTATTTTTTTGAAAGAATAATATCATTGATATATAAAGAAATGGATATTTAATGTACTGGTAAGGAGGGAAAATTATGTGGTGAAGTTAGCAGTAGAACTTGCATTCATAACCAAAAAGACAGGAGGTAAAAGAGGATTATGAAAAAGATTTTGATTTTTTTGCTGATGATGGTGGCGGTCTCCGCCTTCCTGTATGCCGGCGGCAGACAGGAAGAGATACCGGCGGAGGTCGTAGAGGAAGCGGCCGAAGAGGTGCAACAGGAGATGGTGGAAGAAACGGCTCCCGGAACGGGAGTGCCGTATAATCCGCCGATCGACATCGGAACGAAGAACTTCACGGAGCAGTTCCTCGTGGGCAACCTGATGGCCCTGCTGCTCGAGGATCGGGGCTACGATGTCCGGTTGAAAACGGGGATGTCCAGCACCGTTTTGCGTGAGGCAATGGAGAACGGCAGTCTTGACCTCTGTATGGACTACACCGGCACGATGTGGCTGAGCTACACCGGTCATGAGTTCCAGGGGGAATCTCCGGAGGAGATCTATGAGAAGGCCAAGCTGAACGACGCCGAGAGAGGCCTGATCTGGCTCGATCCGATCTGGTGCAACAATACCTACGCCATCGCGGTGACCCGGGGGTTCTCTGAAGAGAATGATGTGACGACCTTGTCCGATTTCGCCGGATACGTCAAAGAAAAAGAGGGTGAGGTGCCCTTCGCCAGCGATTTCGAGTTCTACGCCCGGCCGGATGGAATTCTCGGTTTGCAGATGCACTACGGTTTTGCATTCAAGCCCAACAAGGTCACCACCGTCCTGCCCGGACTGACCTTCGAGTATCTGGTTCAGGGCCGCAGCGTGGCTTCCATGGTATTCGGTACGGACCCGGCCGTGGTGAAGTACGACTGGGTTGTACTGCAGGATGACAAGAATTTCTGGCCTCCCTACGACCTGGCTCCCTACGTGCGCAAGGAAGTCCTGGATGCCAATCCCGACCTGGAGGATGTCCTGACCGAGCTGGTCGGTGCCTTTCCCAGCGATCCCGCCGGGGCACGCGCCGAGATGACCCAGCTGAACGCGAAAGTCGATATCGATCTGGTGGAGCCCGAGGAAGCCGCGGAAGAGTGGCTGAAAGCAAAGGGCCTGATCGACTAACGAACAAGACGATTGGACGAAGAAGGGGCCGGTTTCCAGCGAAGCCGGTCCCGACTTCGCTGTATTGCGATCGTAGATCGAGAGGTAGCCGAAGATTGCGAAGTGATCGAAGATTGCAATCCTGAAATTCCACGAATAGGAAACGAAGATGTGGGTACAAGCATGGACATATCTGCTGAAGCATTCTGACAAGATCCTGGAGTGGACCCTGCAGCATCTGTATATCATCCTGGTGGCCAACGCCTGCGCGGTGGTGATCGGAGTGCTTGTCGGGATCTTTATATCCGGAAAAGGAAGAGAAAGACTGGCCGAGATAGTGCTCTACCTCGCCAGTATCATGATGACCATCCCTTCCCTCGCCCTCTACGGAATCCTGATGGGTATACTATCCGCTCTGACCCTGCCCTCTATCGGGTTTCTCCCCGTCGTGATCGCTCTGACCCTGTACGGGCTGCTGCCAATCGTACGAAACACCCACACGGCCATACGCGAGGTGGACCCCGCCATTATTGAAGCCGGCCGCGGCATGGGCATGAGTGAGCTACAGATTCTTGTGAAAGTGAAGCTGCCTCTGGCGGTTCCTGTGATCATGGCGGGGCTTCGTCAGGCTGTGGTGATGAACATCGGAGTAGCTGCCATCGGCTCATACATCGGTGCGGGCGGCCTGGGACAACCGATATTCCGCGGCATCGCCAACTACCGCACCGATCTCATCCTGATCGGCGCGGTCTGCGTGTCGCTTTTGGCCGTGGTTGCGGACATCATCATGGGAAGGCTGGAGTGGCTGACAACCCCGAAGGGAGTACGAATAAGGAGCAGGCAATGATCAAACTAGAAAATGTCTGGAAGGTGTATGGCGACGGTACCGAGGCTGTCAAAGACGTAAACCTGGAGATCGATGAGGGAGAATTCTGCATCTTTCTCGGACCGTCAGGCTGCGGCAAGACCACCAGCCTCAAGATGATCAACCGTCTGATCCCACTAACCAGGGGAAAAATATACGTAGATGGTGTGGACACGATGAAGCTCAATCCAAATGAGCTGCGGCGGGGTATCGGTTATGCCATTCAGAACATCGGCCTGTTTCCCCATCTGACCGTGGAGGAAAATATAGCCACGGTTCCCCACCTCAAGAAATGGCCGAAGGCCAAACAGAGAGCCCGGGCCGAGGAGCTCCTGCACTTGGTGGGAATGGATCCGGCCACCTTCATCGATCGCTACCCCAGCGAACTGTCCGGAGGTCAGCAGCAGCGTATCGGCGTAGCCCGGTGTCTCGGAGCCGATCCACCGATCCTGTTGATGGACGAGCCTTTCGGCGCGATCGATCCGATCACCCGCACCAAGCTGCAGGAGGAGTTTCTCAAGATCCAGGCGAAGATCAAGAAGACGATCGCCTTCGTGACCCACGACATTCACGAAGCGATAAAGATGGGAGACAGGATCGCCTTGATGAAAGACGGGGAGCTCATCCAGTATACAGATCCAACGACTCTACTCCAGCAGCCCAAGGACAGGTTTGTGCGGGATTTTGTCGGTGCTGACCGAACGTTGAAGAGCCTGCAGCTGAATCGGGTACGAGACGTCATGAGGAAGCCGCCGTTGACCGTCAAAGCGGGGGAAGATTCCAGGCAGGTCAAGGCCCGCATGGAGCGGGAACATATCACCTGGTCTATGCTGACGGACGAAGACAACCATTTCCTCGGCTGGATTACTCACGAAGATATAGACCTGTCTCGTTCGCTCCGGGATATCATGAAACCGCCCACCGTCACAGCCATACCGGAGACGCCGCTGAACGACGCCCTGTCGATGATGCTGAGCAGCGCCATCGGCACCTTATCGGTTCTGGACGAGGACGGACGGCTTCTCGGTGTTTTAACCTTTGACATGATACGGGAACTCCTGGGAGAGCAGGAAACCGGCAAGGAAGGCGGGTAGAACTCGTGAGTAAGAACATCATTCTCGCCATACTACTGGTCGCCCTGCTCGGGCTGACGGTGTGGATGACCGCCATCGGGGACGTGGGCATCTTCAAGATGGCCCCGCCGGGGAAAGTGCTAAGAGCCACTTTGCGGCATTTACAGATCGTTGGAGCGGCGGAGTTGCTCGCCATTTTGGTGGGGATCCCCGTCGGTTTCTTCGCCACCCGAAGAGCGCTGCGCTACGTTTCACCGGTGCTGGTCGGCATAGCCAATGTCGGGCAGACTATTCCCACACTGGCCTTCATCGGGATCGCCGGGGCGGTGCTCGGGATGGGCTACCAGGCGGCGGTCGTCGCCCTGTTCGTCTACGCCATGCTGCCCATTATCCGCAACACCTACGCGGGAGTCCGCTCGTTGGATCCGGCGGTGATCGAAGCGGCCAAAGGCATGGGAATGTCCCGCTGGCAGATCACCTGGAAGGTCGAACTGCCCCTGGCCGGACCGGTGATCATCGCCGGGATCCGTACCTCCACCGTGGTGAATGTGGGTACGGCAGCGGTGGCCGGCATGATCGGAGCGGGAGGGCTCGGCGAGCTGATCGTGACCGGGATCGCCGTGCGGGTCATGCAGCTCACCCTCCAGGGCGCCGCCCCCACGGCGGCTCTGGCCATCATTCTCGATGCAGCCCTCGGTGGGATGGAGGAAGCGGTGACACCGCGAGGACTCAAGATACTCAAAGAGAAACAGTGGCAGCAGTGATTCCCGGCTATCACTGGAATCTCCTGGAGGTCGACCTCAGCACCGCAAGGATCACCGTTCGAAAATCCGATAAAGCAACGCTTCAGCAGTACAACTGGGGTACGGGACTGGGGGCTCGAATCCTCTTTGACGAGCTTGGAGCCCGGATAGATCTGTTGAGCGCCGACGGTGTTCTGCTGCTTCTCTCCGGGCCCTTCGCTGGAACGTGTGTACCCTGCGCTGACCGTACCAGAGTCGTATGCAAGTCCCCCTTACAGGAATCTGGGCTGAGTCGGATGTGGGCGGCAGGTTCGCAGGTTACCTGAGATCCTGCGGTTTAGACGGCCTCGTGATCATGGGCAAGGCAGATACGCCGGTCTATCTGCATTTCTCGGACGTTGCTGCTGAGATACGAAGGGCCAATCCCCTCTGGGGTCAAGAAATCTATCGAACCCACGAAATGCTCGAGCTGGAGATACAACGGCGGATTTCATCCGTGGCGATCGGGCCGGCCGGGGAAAGGCAGGTCCTGCTCTCCTCAATCGTGTTGGATGTGAAGGATGCCCGAGTGGCGGCCCGCTGCGGTGTGGGAGCGGTCATGGGTTAGAAGATTCTCAAGGCAGTAGTCGTGGAGAGGAGAGGGCGGCGGGTGCCGGTCCACGACCAGGAGAACCTGGTAGATTCACTTCGGGATACACTTCCGCGAATGACCGAACTTACCGACAGCCTGCGAGAGTTCGGAACCTCTTCCGGGGAGGAAGACTGTTACAAGCTGGGTGATTTTCCCATAAAAAAATTGGCAGCTTCGGGAATGGGATCGAATCGGCAATATGAACGGCAGGAAACTGATCGAGACCGTCCTGCGGAGACGATACCACTGCGCCTGCCGTCCAATTGGCTGCGGGTGGGTGGTTCAGGTAACGAGTGGGCCATTCAAAACGCTCTTGCCCGCAGGTGGTCCGGAATATGAAACGATCGGCTCGCTGGTCGGGAATCTGATGGTTGAGGATATCGAAGCGGTTACTCTGGCCAACGATCTCTGCAACCGCTACAGAATGGATACGATATCTGTGGGACAGGTAGTCAGGTTGGCCTACGAATCCTTCGAACGAGGATATCTGGGGGAATGTGATCTCGATGGTATGAGTCTTGAATGGGGTAACCCGGCGCCCATGCTGGGTCTCGTCCGACCGATCGGAGAGAAGAGGGGCATCGGTGAAGTGCTGGGACAAGGAATCAGACAGGCCTGGCGCCTGATTGCTGGGGGGATCCGTAGCTGGATCTGCATGTCAAGGGACTGGAAATCCCCTCCCACGATCCTCGAGCTTTTGACTCGATCGCCCTCGGTTACGCCACCAGCCCTCGCAGCGCTTATCACCTTCAGGTCTACTCCCCTGGAGTGGAAGCCTGGCTGGCCATACCGGAGCAGGGCTTTCCCGAGATCCTTGACAGGTTCTCCGCCGACCGCAAGGCCGAGCTGACGGTAAAGATGCAGGACCTGATGAGCCTCTTCGACTCCCTCAACATGTGCAAGTTCGTTCTGTACGCCGGAGTTACCGTAGGGACGTTGGTGGACTGGCTGAACACCGTAACCGGTTGGGGGTTCGATCAAGAGGAGCTTATGCAGGCGGGGGAGCGGATATTTAGTCTCAAGGCTCGCTTCAACCGTAGGGAGGGGCTTACCCGGACGGATGACAGGCTTCCCGAAAGGCTGCGAGGGCGCCCGATCGGCGAACAGTTTCCCCGCATGCTTGAGGAGTACTACTGGATCAGGGGCCGGGCTGCCGAGGGCTGAAGGCTGAAGGCTGAGTGGAATCATCAACCAAAAAAACGGGAAATCAAGCCAGGTGGCAAGGCCATAGCCACCCGATTTGACATTCCGGGCGGGAATGAATAGGTTCTAAGTAGAGCATGTCTTTTTGATTTCACACCTATCGAATCTAGATATCCCGAAATATAGGAGGTCCAAATGGCTGTAAAACAAGGAGATGTAGTAAAAATCGTCTGTACCGGAAAACTGGATGACGGCAGAGTCATCTACTCAAACTCCAAAGAGCAACCCCTCGAGTTCCGAGTGGGATCGAGAACCATTTTGCCGGGGATCGAGGAAGGAGTCATCGGTATGGAGACTGAGGAAAAGAAGGAGCTGACCATTCCACCCGAAAAAGGGTTCGGATATCCCAAAGCGGAGCTCGTCAAAATATGCGATAAACGTGCGTTTTCCGATACGGCGTTACAAAAAGGGAAAACCTATCAGATCAAAGACCCTAAAGCGGGCGTTGTGACAACCGGCATTGTGACAGAGATTGGCCGGGATACCGTCACCCTCGATTTCAACAATCCCTTTTGCGGAAAAACAGTGACTTTCGAAGTCGAGGTCCTCGAGATCGTGAGAGCGGCCTGACAGGTTCTTAAGTTTTTAAAGAAGGATTAGGAGTTTACTATGGAAAAACGGAGAGATGAGTTCATCCACTTTCAGTGCCCTCACTGCGATGTTAATACGCAAAGAGACAGGCCCTCACGGAGACGGAACTCAAGCAGGTGATCGAATGTCTGGAGCAGGAAATTTTAGAGGCCAGGGCGCAGCTGACGTCGTGGGGTAAAAATATTCATCCTATTTCAGAGACGGTATTTTCAAGCCTGAATCCAGTATTCGCAATCTAGCGGAGAGAGCTCATGCCGTGGAAGAAACTGCTTGCTCTCGTTACAGGCTCTATCGACGAGGAGCTTCTGCTCCGCAACGAGTATCTCGTCACCGAAATCCGCATCCTCCGCTCGAAACTGAATGGCCGACCACAGCTCAAAGACGAAGAACGGCTACAACTCGCAATAATTGGCAAACAACTAGGCAGAAAAGCGCTCGTGGCTGTAGCAACAATCGTGAATGTTCTCAAGAGAAACGGCTTACCTGCAGCGCCAGAACGGCAGAAGGAAACCACATGGACGTCCTCTTTGCCACCGATTTCTTCACGACAGAAGTGTGGTCCTGCTTCGGGCTCGTCACTTACATCTCGGTACAAGGAGAGTCCACATCGGAGGAATCACTCAGATGGCATAGATAAGCCGGAACATCACGGATGCCGAAGACGGTTTCCTGGTGGAAATCTAATCCACGATCGGGACAGCAAGTTTTGCGAGCATTTCGATGGCCTACTACGTTCAGTGAACATAGAACCCGTCAAGCGGCACCGCGCTCTCCGAACCTTAATCCATACGCTGAGCGTTTCGTCCTTTCGGTTAAATCGGAATCTCTCGACAACCTGATTCTTTTTGGCGAGAAATCGCTCACATATGTGCTCAACGAGTACATCACCCATTATCATCTTGAACGCAACCATCAGGGTATCGGTAACACCCTAATCTCTCCTCGACCGGATTCAGATAAAGACCGGAAACGAGACATAAAGTGTCAGGAAAGGTTCGGTGGATTGCTGAAGTTCTATCACCGACCGGCTGCATAAACGATTGTCATACACTCCCGCCTCAAATCCAGCTGAGGTCTGCAGTCGGCCCATTGCTACTTCTAATGAAAGACCTTGGGAGCTTCCCTTTCTTTTCATATACGCTATCTCACGTTCCTCCATCGTCTCGATACCATCTGGACGAATATTTTGACCGGCCGAGATGCTTTGGTGACAACCAATACAGATGCCCCGGATCGCATATAGTCGACCTTGCTCTGGATCTGCGTTGCCTCGAGGATATAGGTTACGTACTGGTATTCGCAGCCCAGCAGCAGCACCAACAGCAACAGCAACAGACAGCCCAAGCACAGTAACGTTATTCTAATGGCTTTCTTTTTCATCTTTCTCCCCTGCGTTTAATGCCCGCCGGCTTGAACTCCGTCCCGCTCCTTCTTCAGCCTTCTGGCGCAAATCCGGCACACCTTTCTGCCATCACGTGTTGGCCAGACGGCCGGCAGTTTCATGCAAATCCAGCAGGTCATGGCAATTCGGCATGAGGCGCACTAAACATATACACGGTGTTGACAAAACATAGGCTCATAAGCCCGATCAACAATACCAAAATCGCCGTGTTGACCTTTTCGCAAGCCTCACATGAATCATAAATGCGCCAATCTTTCGTGTGATTTGATAGCGTCGTACACCCCATCAAACAAAGAATTAGAACAAGAATCAAAAATCTCTTCATACTATCGCTCCTTCCCCTTGATTAACGGGAGCCGGCCGTGTATCCGGAAGAACAGCACCTCGTATGCACATTCCCAATTTTGCGGCGGCGCTCCTGTGAGCCCGAGAAATGGTACTACCGGATGCATACAGTAATGTCGGAATCCAATGTCCAGGAAGTCGTTCCTCCAGCCGGCATCGAAGCGAAACGTCATCTGGTACGGTCGGAAGCCTTTTTCCAGCATCTTCCAGAAGTAGTTACGCATCCCACCGCCCACATAGAATCCGAAGGATTCAACCGAAGCGGACAGGGCCGTATAGAACCCATCAGCACCGGCCACTGATTTGAGATCCGGCTGGTATATAGCAAAACCGGTGTTTGGTAGAAGGCCGCACTCAAGGGCGAACTCGAACACGAGCCAGTCCATGCCGGCGCCGCTGCTTTCCGATGTTTCGGCAGCTCTCAGGGCCGTGGCTATCACGAACAGTGCGATCAGGACAATCAGAAAAACCGCGAGTCCTTTCATATCTCTCTCGTTGCGTACGCCGGGTGATAAAACCGAGGGAGAAGATCGCCTTCAGCTCTGGCGGGCAGCGATCCACGAAGGATTCCTTTTTACGGCGGGGACCCCTCCGCCGGCCAGATTCGCTGGTCTCCCTCGGCCCATTTCATTCTTTCACGTAAACCTGGTGATCTTCCTCATCTTCCTCATCTTCCTCATCTTCTTCATCTTCTTCATCTTCTTCTTCGCTGGTGTCCATATGCGCCTCTGCTTCTTCTGAGGTATCCATATGCGCTTCCGCCACAAGACACTCAAGCACGAGCTCGATCTGACTCTGGGGG
>Ga0307378_10011845_pt1 | contig 11205 bp, 8 predicted proteins | sample UN1MG_FD_202238 | JGI IMG/M metagenome (GOLD analysis project Ga0307378, IMG submission 202238) | Soil microbial communities from Risofladan, Vaasa, Finland - UN-1 | ecosystem: Environmental > Terrestrial > Soil > Coastal area > Acid sulfate soil | place: Finland: Risofladan, Vaasa | collected...
GCGCTCGTTGCCCCTGCTCGCCCAGACCGACGTCCTGGTCGTCGGCGCGGGCCCGGCCGGCGTCGTCGCCGCGCTGGCCGCCAAAAGGACCGGCGCCGACGTGACGCTCGTCGAACGCTACGGGCATTTCGGCGGGCAATGGACGGGCGGGCTGGTGCTCGTCGTGGCCGGCATGCATGACAAAACCAACAAGCAAGTCATCCAGGGCGTCGGCGAGGAAATCCTCAAGCGGCTGGAGAAGCTCGACCGCGGCATCATCAACCGACGCCCGGGCGTCGACCCCACCGTCGACGCCGAAGCGGTCAAGTACGTGATGGTCGAGATGCTCCAGGAGGCCGACGTCCGCGTGTTCCTCCACTGCTGGGGCGTCGATGCCGTCATGGAGGGCGACGCGGTCCGCGGAGCCGTGTTCGAGAGCAAGTCCGGGCGCCAGGCGATCCTGGCCAAGGCCGTCGTCGACGCCACGGGCGACGGCGACGTGTTCGCCGCCGCCGGCGCCGACTACGAGCACATCCGATTCCACGTCGGGCTGGTCTGCCGCATCGGCAACCTCGACAAGGTCGACGAGGCCAAGGCAAAGCAATCCAAGCGACCCCCGCGACGATCTATCCGGCGGCCTCCGTTGAGACCGATTCCTTCAGTCAGATTACCGCCACCTTTGCCGCCGGCGCCGTTCCCGCCGGCCTGTATTCGCTTCGCGTCGCCCGCGCCGACGGCGCCTCGGTGCTCCCACCCGATGCCTTTCAGGTGATCGAGGGAGGTCAAGCCAATTTGGAGACGCGTCTGGTCGTCCCGAGCGCAATCGGCAGACACGCCCTGGCAACCGTCTATGTGGAGTACGCCAACACGGGCGAGTTGGCTATGCCCGCGCCCCTCCTGGTGCTGCACGGCACTGACAAGGCGTTAATGACCTTAGACGAGTCCAGGGTGATATCCGGCATCTGGACCTCAGCGACGCCTCAGGGCTTCAGCGATAGGGTGCAAATGCTGGCCGTCGGCGAGAACCCTGGCGTCTTGCAGCCTGGCGAGTCACATCGACTGCCGGTGTACTTCGTGGGTCTGGAGCAACCCTGGGATTTCTCGGACACGAATGTCGAATTCACCCTCGACGTGGTCACGCCCGGAGACGAGACGCCCATCGAGTGGGCTTCGTGGAAGGATTACATGCAGCCCGATTGGGTCAACACGGAGGCATGGGAGGCGATCTGGGCGAACTTCCTGAATCAGGTCGGCGCCACCTGGGGCGACTATCTGGCCATGCTGGACGACAACGCGGCCTACCACGCGCGGCTGGGGGCTTCGGTCGAAGACGTCAGTTTGCTGGTGGGCTTCGAGTTGTGCCAAGCGGACGGAATGAATCCGATTCACTATCTTGCCCAGGAACTGGACGCGAGCGTCCCGACGCCGGGGCTTCCCCTGTTTTTCGACCGCGCCTTCGCCCAGCCCATCAACCTTCGGTACGAGTTGGGCCCGTTGGGCCGGGGCTGGACGCACTTCTGGCAAATCGTTCTCAGCCAAGATGCCGACGGCAGGGTCACGATCACCGACCGAACCGGCACCCCGCGGATCTTCCAGCCCGACGCCCGCGAAGGCTACTTCTCTCCGGTGGGCGATTACGCCACACTGACCGCCGTCGGAGGGGGCGCCTTTACGCTGCGGGAAAAGGACGGCCTGCTCTTCGCCTTCCGACCGGACGGCAATCTTGACTACGTCGAAGACACAAACGGCAATCGAGTCACCGCCGGGTACACCGCCGGCCGTTTGACGGGCTTGACGCACTCGTCCGGCCAGAGCCTCCAGATCTCGTACAACGCCGCGGGTCGGATCGAGCGCGTGGCCGACTATTTCGGGCGCGAGACGCTCTATACCTACGATCCCGCCGATGAGCACCTGCTGTCCGTTCGCAGTCCCGACGGCCAGACCACCTTGTACGCCTATCATTCCGGAGGCGGGCTCGCCACGAAGCACGCGCTGACCGAAATCCAGTTCCCCGACGGCGCTCACCAGTACTTCACTTTCTACGACAACGGCCGGATCAAGGACGTGTTCCAGGGCGATTGCGTCACAATGACCCCGATGGCGGAAGATGGGTAACTGGCGTTTGATCTTGATTCGAAACCTGGGAATCGAGTATGCGAACGACAGGCTCAGCCTTAACGGCAGATCTGCTCGGTTACGTCAAGACAAACTGGGCTGTCTGTGTGTCAACGTAAACCCCCGCATCACATACAACATGACGCAATCGCCCTGGGACGTGTTCCGAGACGGCGACGCGGAGAGAATCACCTTTACTTATGACTCCGCCGGCGGCATCACCGCCACCGACGCCTTTGGCAACGCGGCCGAGTTCTACTACGATTATCGCAACCTGCTGCTGAAGTTCGTCAATCCGCTCGACAACGCCCTGCACCTGGCTTTTGACGACGAGTGGAACCTTGTACAGATCACCGGCCCAGGCGGCCTGTCCTATTCCGGCGCGTACGATGACCAGGGCAACCTCACCCGCATCACGGACCCCCTGGGCAATCTCACGCGGTTCGCCTACGGAGGACCCTATGATCGGCTCACCGCGGTCACCGACGCCAACGGCAACCGTACCGATTTCGAGTACGACGCCCAGGGAAACCTGGTCCGCGTCACCGATCCGGGTTCGAACCGCCAGAGCTTCGACTATGACGGCTTCGGCAACATAGACCAATGGGTCAACGGACGCGGCCACGTCACGCAGTACCTCTACAATGCGGCAGGCCTGCTCACGCGGAAAATCTCTCAAGACGGCTCCTCCGTCGACTACGTTTACGACGGGCGGGGGAATCTCATCTCGGCTACCGATCCCACGGGCACGACCACGTTCGACTACGACCCGGCCACGGATCGCCTCATGCGCATCACCTACCCGGGCGGCCGGTTCCTTGAGTTCAGCTACGATGCGGCCGGAAAGCGGACCTCCAGCGTGGACCAGCTCGGCCACCGGTTGGACTATCGCTACGATGCGGCCGGCCGGTTGGAATCGATCGCCGATGCCGCGGGCGACGAGGTTGTCCGGTACTGGTACGACGCGGCCCGCCGAATCGAGCGCAAAGAGTTGGCCAACGGCGTGTACACGACCTACCAGTACACGCCGGCAAGCCAGGTGCTCCAAGTGGCGAACTACGCTCCCGACGACAGCGGGCTGTCGCAGTTCGATTACACGTACGACGCCTGGGGCCGGCGCACGGCGATGGACACCGTGGATGGTCTCTGGACGTACGAATACGACGACGTGGGCCGCCTGGTTCATGCGGTTTTCGATTCCGCCAACCCGGGTGTCTCCGACCAGGATCTGACATACGTCTACGACGCGATGGGCAATCGCACCCAGACGATCATCAACGGCGTCACGACGCCATATGCGACGAACCGTTTGAACCAATACGCACAGGTGGGTGATACGGCTTACGTGTACGATGCCGATGGCAACCTCATTCGCACGATCGGGCCGCAGGGCACGACCACGTACAGTTACGACGACGAGAATCGCCTCATTGCCGTGACTTCGGCCGAGGGCCAGTGGCAGTACGCGCATGATGCCCTGGGCAACCGCGTCGCGGTGACGGAAGACGGCGTCACGAGCTACTACGTGGTCGATCCGATGGGATTCGCCAACGTGGTCGGGGAATACGACGCCGGGGGCAACCTCGTCGCCCACTACGATCACGGATTCGAGCTCCTCGGCCGCGAAAGCGGCGCGGGCGATTCGACGTACTTCACCTTCGACGCGATCGGCAACACGGCCAAAGTGACGGACGACACGGGTCTGCTCCTCAATTCGTATGCGTACACGCCGTTTGGCTTGTCGCTGGCGGAATCGGAAAGCGTGGCGAACCCGTACGAGTTCAGCGGGGTCTGGGGCGTGATGGAGGAGCCAAACAGTCTCGATTTCATGCGCGCCAGGTTCTACGATCCGGCTCTCGGCAGGTTCATCAGCGTCGATCCCGCGTACTATCCGGGGCTTAATTCGTACGCGTATGCGAATTCAAGTCCGTTGTCATACGCAGATCCCGAAGGACGCAAGTGCGGGATGCCGAAGGTGTATGGAGAGTGGGGTGAATCTAACATGGCGCAGTTTGAGTACGTCTGGCGCACTGCTTATTATTCTCCGGGAAACGATTCCCTTGCGCGGACGTCGAGAGCCGCTGGCTGGGAGGTCATGAAGTATGCCGTGCAGACTGGAGGTCCGTACGTAACGGGAGGTCTGACTGCTGGGATCGTGTTACTTGGTTGGCCTTTATGGCCAGCCATTGCTGTTGGTGCCATTACGGTTTTTTCGTACGCTTTGCCGAGCCCTTCGTTCGATGAGATGTATACGGACGTATATTGCGCGCCTTCAGGGGGAGCGAAGCCGCCAATTCCAAATCCCGGCAGCACCAGTTCCGCCTCGACTAGGACCGCCGACACCGGCGACCCGAACGAGAAGACGGGTCCCGCGGGGTACGGGGAGGCGGCTTATGTGGCGGAAGGTACTTTGCTGGCCTACCGCGTGGACTTTGAGAACGAAGTGGAAGCCACGGCGCCCGCACAGCGTGTGGTAATCACGGACCGGCTCGACGCCGGCCTGGCCTGGACCACGTTCGAACTGACGGAAATCGGTTTTGGCGACCACGTGATCGTCGTGCCCTCGGGCAGCCAGCACTTCGAGAGCACGGTGCCGATGACCAGTGGGAGCGGCAAGGAGTTCGAGTTGGAGATCCAGGGCGGAATCGACGCGGCCACCGGCGAAGTGTCCGTGGCGTTTCAGGCAATCGACCCGGCGACCGGCCTGCCCCCCGACGTGCTCACCGGCTTCCTCCCGCCCGAGGACGGTACGGGGCGCGGGCAAGGCTACTTCAGCTACGTCGTCCGGCCCCGCGCCGACCTGCCTACCGGCGCCGAGATCCGCAACGTCGCCCTCATCCAGTTCGACTTCGGCGAGACCATCGCCACCAACCAGGTCGATCCCCACGACCCCAACCAGGGGACCGATCCAACCAGAGAAGCCCTGGTCACCATCGACGCCGGTTTGCCCGAGAGCCAAGTGCAACCGCTGCCGGCGTTGGTACCGGCCACGTTCCTCGTCGAGTGGGCCGGTCAAGACGACGCCGGCGGATCGGGGATCGCCGGCTACGACATCTACGTCTCGGACACAGGCCGGCCCTACGTGCTTTGGCTCGACGACACGACCGAGACCAGCGCCGCGTTTGTCGGAAAGCGAGGGCATACCTACGCCTTCGACAGCATCGCGATCGACAACGTCGGCCACACGGAGGATCCACCGGCAGAGCCCGACGCGGAAACGGAGCTCCCGATCGGCCAAGTCGACTTTGTGGAGCTCCAAGATCTCCCGGCCGGCGAGCGGCTCTATCAGTTCCAGACGACCTACGCGGGCCTGCTCACGATCGAAGAGGCGGCGCCCGGAACGCCCGGCGCGGTCGAGCTCGAACTGTACGACCCGAGCCAAAACTGGCTTGCGACGTCGAGGCTGGTAGGCGACAAGCAGCGGATCGACTTTGAGGTCGTCCCCGGCCAGACGTACTACTTCAAGATCAACGGCACGAGCGACGATGTCGACCTGGTCCTGGTCAACCTGGTCGCCCGATCCGGCAACGAAGTCACCGTCCTCGGCACGGCCGACGCCGACACGTTCACTTTCGACGCCAGCGCGTCCCGGAAGGTGACGATCAACGGCGTAGAGTACTCCGTGTCCGACGCCGAGTCCGTCACGTTCGACGGCGGCCAGGGCGAAGACACGGCGGTGTTCCACGGCTCGCCTGCCGTCGAATCGGTCGAGCTGTGGCCCGGCCAAGGGGAGGTCGATGGCGACGGCTACGTGCTGACGATCGAGAACGTCGAGATCGTCGCGGCGCACGGCGGCGCGGGGGGACGTCGCTCTGCTCCACGACTCGGCGGCGGCCGACACGTTCACGGGCGGGGCGGATTCGGCCGAGATGTCCGGTCCCGGGTTCACCTCGACCGTCAACAGCTTTCCGGTCATTTACGGCTACGCCTCTGACGACGGCCAGACCGACACCGCCCATTTGTCGGATACCAACGCTGACCTGGGGACTTCCTACTCAACTTGGTTCAAGGCATGGCACGGCAATGGGAAGATGTACAGTAACGGTCCAGGATTCTTTACGTGGGCAAAACGTTTTGACGAGGTCACCGCTTCGGCGGTCGGCGGCGACGACTCCGCCCGGCTGGGTGATTCACTCGGGGCTGAAGTTTTCGAGGCCTATCCGGACCACGGCACGATGACCTACGAGGATGGAACGTTCGCGCGGGCCGAGGACTTTCGCTGGTTGTATGCCTTTGCCTCCGACGACGGCCAGACCGACACGGCGATCCTCCACGACTTGAGCGGCAGCGACGATCTCTTCCAGAGCTGGTCGACCGAGGCCAAGATGACCGGCGACGGCGTCTTCAACCGGGCCAAGGGGTTCGATGAAGTGGTGGCCGGCGCGTCGGATGTCACCGACGTGGCCAAACTGAACGAATCGCCCGGCACCGACGTGTTCGAGGCCTACTTCGACCGAGCCACAATGACCTATGAAGGCGGGCCGGTCGTCCACGCCGACGACTTCCCCTGGACGCGTACGCCAGCCCGGGCGGCGGGGACGAGGCGGGGCTGCACGATGTTTCCGCCGATAACCCGCTGGCCGACTGCGCCGTCAAGTTCATCGCCTGGCCCGGCGGGAGCAAGATGTACTCAACGGATTTCGGCTTCTACACCCGCGTATATGACTTTGACTCCGTTGTCGCTCGGGCAAACGGCCTAGACGACATCGCCAAAATGCTCGATTCGCCCGGGAAGGACGTCTTCGAGGCGTACGCCGACCTGGGCACCATGAAATACGCGGATGGGACGATTGTGCAGGCCGAATGCTTTGGCGAAGTGCATGCCTTCGCCTCCGACGACGGCCAGGCCGATACGGCCCATTTGTACGACACTACCGCGGATCTCGTAACCTCCTATGCGACTTGGTACAAGGCTTGGCATGGTGACAGCAAGATGTATGCCACGATGCCCATACCGTCGTTCTTCAACCGGGCCGTCGGCTTCGATGAGGTTACGGCTTCGGCGGATGGTAGTGACGACGTCGCCCAGCTCTATGACGCGGCCTTCGATGACATCTACTGGTCTCGTCCTGACCATAGCAGGATGGAGTATGGCGACGGAACCATCGCCGAGGCGCTCAACTTCCGCTACATGTACGGCTACTCCCGAAACGGCTCCGACACCGCCATCCTCCTTGACCAGACGGCCGGCGGGACAAGCTACGCCACGCACTTCTATGGCTACGCCACCGGGCGGGGCAGGCAATTTACCGACGGATACGGGTTCTACAGTTTCGCAGACGGCTTTGACGGGATCCTCGCAGTGCTCGGTGGCCACGACGATCTTGTCCGTCTGTACGACGACCCGGCGCGAGTCGACCACCTCGTCATCCCCTTCCCGGGGGACGGCGACCACGACCCGGCCAAGGCCGTATTCTTCAACGGTCAGCGGCTGATCTGCGTCGACGATTTCCTTCTGCTGGCCGCGTTCACTTCCGAGGACGACGTGGACGACGAAGAGGTCGACCCGGCATACACCGACGAAGTGCTCCTTTACGGCGACTGGGCCGAGGCTCCGTGAGCCCGACGCAACGATTCCGGTCAACCTCTTCCGTGATCTCCAGGCTGGCCGGTCGCGAGACCGTGCGTAGTGCCGGGCTCAAGGGCCTCCTGAGACCCGGCTGCTACACAAGTCTATAATCGCCCGGGTAGCAAGCGATCAGTAAGGCTCGGTGGGCGCACGTCGTGTCGCGCGACTCATTCGTGTAAATGACTCTGCTCCAACTGACCCATCAGGGCTTCGGTCTCCGCATCCGGCGCCGGGGTGATGCGAATCGCAGTCCCTTGTGAGGGAATCCAGCCGGGGGCATCACGATACCAGGGGGCGTCGGCCGGTGATCGCATCCAAGCCTGGCCGTGGTAGCTGTTGGTGCTGGCCCAGCGGAAGACGTAGCTCGGTGCGGCGAATTGGCACGGGTCGGCGGGCGGGCCGCACTCGCGGCGGAGTTTTGCCAGGAGCTGCTGGTCGAAATCGGCGCGGGGCGTGTCGAGCCAGCCGCCGATGGCGATGAGCGTTTCGAGGCGTATGGCTAGGGCCGCATGGAACCGGCCGCCGGTCGGCTCTTGATGCAGTTGGCCACCGTAAAGGCTCCAAACGCGGGATGGGTGCGCCCAAGCCCGGCCGCGCTTGTATCGCGGCGCGACCGGGGCGTACATCGCGCCGACGGCCGTGCTGATATGCCACGGCAGGTAGATGTCGTCGTCTTCCCATACGGCCAGAATGTCCGGCTCAAAGTAGATGCGCGCCAAGTCGGCCAGGGCGCTATACTTGGCCGGCAGCGTCGGGTACCGGCTGGCAGCGACGAAGATCTCCCAGCTGGGGCCCTTGGCGGCGGCCAACTCGCCAGCGTCGTCGAGGATGAACAGCCGCCGCCGATCGGCCGGGTAGTCTTGGTGCTCGAAGCAGGCGATCGCATTGGCCAGCAGGCGTGGCGGCCGGCGATACGTGGGGCCCAAGCACGCCACCAACGGCAAGTCCTCGTCCCTCATCTCTCATCCCTCCTTTTTTCGAGCAGTCGTCGCATCTTGTTCGACCAACACGCCGACGCGCAGCAGGCGTGCTCGAAGCAGTATCGCCACTCGTCGTCGAGCGTCTCGGGCGTCAGGTACCAGGGCAGATGCCGCGCGGTGTAGGGCGGAGCGGCCCGAAGGGCGGGGCCATAGCGAAAGCGGCCGCGGCGGTTGGGCCCGCGATACACGGCGAAGGTGAGACCGATGTTGGCGTCGTAGAAGTGCTCATCGAGCGGCCGCTGCCAGAATCGCGCTTCATGGCGGCGGACTTCTCCAGTGAACGGACCGTCGTCGGGCAGGTCGTCGATCCGCAGACTCAAGCCGGCCTTGACGCGATTCGGGTAGCGCTGGAGGCCTGCAACCAGCCGCTCGAGGAAATCGTCGGGCACGCTCGAGAGATCGAGATCTGGATCGCTCACCGCGAAATAGGGCGTACCGAACCGGGCAACCTCGGGACCAAACGGGGCCAGCTCTCCGCGGTTCTCCCCGAGTCGGACCACGCGCACTTGATCCTTCGCCATTGCCGCGTACCATTCCAACAGCGGTGGGTACGTCGAGGCGTTGTCCACGATTACGATCGGACCGGCCGCCAGCGTGCCCAAGAGCCGCTCCACCATCGCGCGGAGGGGCGTCAAGAGATTTCGGGCGTTCAGGTAGATGGGGATCATGGGGGCGTGGTCGTGGTCGTCGTCCCCTCGCAGCCCGGCGGGAACGAGCCGGACGGCGAGAGGACGATCGTATCGGGCAAGGCATCGTTGCAGAGCAAGCCGCCCCCGCCACAGGCATCCGCCGCCTTGCTCAGCGTCACTTCGCCGTTTTGGTCCGCGAGTGCCGAGTACCACTTCGGATAGCTGGCCCAAGCGGAGTAGTAGACCGCCGTGCAATACAGGCCGCCCGTAAGAGGAAACATCGCCAGCCAGGTGGTCAGTCGCAGGCCGAGTCGCCACTGCTGGGTTTCCTCGTTGCAGTCGACGCCGAGCGCGGCTTGAAGGTATTGGGTTAGGTCCTCGCAGTAACAGACGGACCGCTCGCAGAGGACGGTCCTGGGGTAGTACCAAAGCCCCCCGCAGCATTGGGAAATGGCCGGGTACCAGGGGACACTTGTGTCCATGCCGCACTGTTGCGGTGTCAAATAGCCGCAAGGTTGAAGCAACAACCGGCCGGCTACGGCAGAGCAGCAGGAATAGACCTCCTCGCATTCTTCCGGCCGGTACGGTTCTGGCCAGTCGCAGGAGACGCAGTCGTCGTAGTCGTCGCAATACAGGCCGTTGTAGAGCCATCCGATCTGGCGATTCGTCCAGCCGCCTCCCGCCAGATTCACCGTGTAGGCTGAATGGAAGCAGCAGCCGGGCATAGGCGGCTGCGTCGTGGTCGTCGTCGTGGTCGGGCAGCGGCAACACCAATCGAAGCTCACCCCGTCCCCCCTTTCACGGCTTTGCTTCGAGCAGCGGCCAGTAGCCCAGGTCGCAGTAGGAGCTCCGCCACCGGGCCTTCTTGACGATCGGGCATCCGCACCTGCTGCAGTGCTGGTTGGAGCGGCTCGGGCAGAGGGCGCACACGTCCAGGCGGGCCTCGAATTCCTCGGGGGATACATCGGCGGTGACGCTGTACGCGATGAACTCTTCGTTGGCCTCGTTGCGGCTGAAGTTGGTCACGTAGAAGTCGGCGTCCAGCCCTTCGCCGCTGGTCGAACGCCTTGAGCCGCGCTTCGGCAAGGTGCAAGCCGCGGACCAGGCGGTTGTCCTTGGCAAAAAGCTCGACGTAGGCGGCGCCGGCTCGGATTGCGGTCCCTACAGCAGGCATGGGCTACTTTCCCGGAAACACCCGACGCAACATCTCCCGGTCCGCCTCCGTCGGCGGGGGCGATTGCTCTTCTTGCCGCTCGTGCCACGGGAAAAACTGCATCGGATCGATCGGTTTGGTCTTCTTGGGGTCCCGGCTAACAGCGCCATGGTGCGGTTCCAGCCGGCCCGGTCCTTGGCCTCAGCCAGCCGGCGATCCGCATGGGGCCGCCCGTGTAAGCGACCATCGAGAACCGCGGCAGCTTGGGTTTGCCGTCGCCCGCGCCACCGTCGGCCGCTTCGATCTCGATCGCCCCAGGCTCGCAAAGGAAGCTCAGGAATCCCTGCGCCTGAAGCTCGGTTTTCTCACGCGGCTTGTCTTGCGGCATCGTCCTCTTGCTCCTCTTCTTGATCCGGGTCGTCGTGGTTCGCGGCCGGGGCCGCTTGCGTGGCGCTCAGACCGAGCTCACGCATCAGGGCGACCTCTTTGGCCCGCTGACGCAGCTCGCTCTCCCAGTCGCGTCCCTGGCGCGCGTACTCGTAGGCCAGGGTCGTCGTGTGGTTCTGAAGCCGCGTGGCCTGGGCCCCGGCTTCCTTGGCCGGGTCGACGTGCTCGTGCCCGTCCCAGAACCACTGGTGGGGCCACTGGGCGATCGGGCCGATGCCAGCCGGCAGCAGACCCGGGATGAGCACCGCCTCGTCGAACCACGCGGCGAGAATGCGGTCGAGCACGACCGCCTCCAGGTGCGCTTGCTCGACTCGCACCGCCTTGAAGTACGTC
>Ga0307378_10011846_pt1 | contig 11205 bp, 23 predicted proteins | sample UN1MG_FD_202238 | JGI IMG/M metagenome (GOLD analysis project Ga0307378, IMG submission 202238) | Soil microbial communities from Risofladan, Vaasa, Finland - UN-1 | ecosystem: Environmental > Terrestrial > Soil > Coastal area > Acid sulfate soil | place: Finland: Risofladan, Vaasa | collected...
CTAATTATCTACCCGAAGGTGTAACTTAGAACCACGTCATGGTCTTCTTTATAGGAAGCCAAAAAGACTATTGGGTTTTACAAAAGAGGCGGTTTAACATGAGTTATTGGTACGCCCGTGCGACCCGAAGGTACGTAGCGAACCAAAAACAGCTAATTTGCGTTTTTCTATATGTAAATATTTAAAAGAACCTATCACCAAGCATAAAAAAAGGCAGACTCGGCTCGTGCTCTATCTACCCTTTACCTCAGTTTATTTTATTCCTTGTTATCAGGAAGTTTTGTCAGAAATTCGTCAACGGTTCCCTTAAAGCGTGGGTCAACCTCGATACGCATTGCTGCGATTTCGCTAATTTGTGCCTGACGAGTTATTTCAAACTCAGCACGAATATTATTGGCTTCCTCGTTCGCCTTCTTCTGGGCAGTATCAAAAGTGGTCTGCAAGTCATTGTTGGTCTTTGCAGCTTCGTTTTGAAGGTCAGCATTGTGCTTGGCAATACGGGCATTCTCAATAGTGGTAAGGTTCTTGACCTTTGCCTTGAAATAATTTACACGTTGCTCCTTCTCACGATGGATAGCAGCAAGTTCCTCATGCAGCTTAAGCAGGTTTTCTGGCTCGTGGTGCTTGTCGATAGTCACGGGTGACTTCACACCATCCTTAATCACCATCCACTCGATAGCTGGGATATTAGGAAGTTCCCTACGGAGACCCGCAAGAATACCATCCTTATGAATGAACTGACCGATATGGGCAGCGAATGCCTCGGCTTCCAGATACTCATTTACTTCAGCTTTGGTCAGTTGTGCCCAACCAAAATCCTCATTAACCACTGCTAATGAACCATCAACAGGATTTGCGAAATTTGGCTTCTCTGGGAAAACGACAGCAGAAACATCTGCCTTTGCTCTACGAGCAGTCTCCAGCATCTCTGCCTTCGCCTTGATGTTCTCCACAAGGAATGCCTGACATGCATGCAGACCTGCTTTGGTCTTAAGCAATTCCACTACCTTCTCAGGAAGGGGATTGGCAGTGACAAGTATCTTGTTGTCATTCTTAACCTTTACGGTTTTACTGAAATTATTCACAACAATAAATTGCGATGCAATCTCAATTGCTCTCTGATGACAGAGGTTAGAAATTGACTGTGCTTGTGAAAGGCTAAGACCTTTATTCGGAACGAGACTATTCTTTTTCATGATGTTGGATTTATTAGTTTAACAATTATGCAAAGATAATCATTTATTTTTAATATGCAAGACTTTTTCAAAAAAAATGAAATTATTTATTAAGTTGCTTTACTTGCTCCACCTGTAAATGCACCAACACCCAGCAAAAAGCCGAAGTAGTACCATCCACCACTGCCTGAGAGGTTCGTAGCAAATACAGCAATTTCATTATTAAACAGGTGACCGATAAAGGTGAAAGGCGCAATCATGCCATGCCAGAGTCCGTTCCAGAACCCATATTCTTTTGTTCCTTCTACGCAAGCCTCTACGTCCACAACGTGAGCACAACTTGCAAATAGCACCATAATAAGTGCGAATAATCCCAATAATACTAAATTACGTTTCATGATTTCTGTTTTTGATTTTTAAATTCTCCGTTAAGTATATTCATATTGAAAACTGTTGTATTCAATGCTTTTGTAAATTCTTCCCGGCTGCACTCCGTGTACTTCGTATGGTCTTCAAGAAAACCAACATCGTGACATGCAACCAACAGACCCTTGGGATTGACGAATAACACGTCATGCTCCCTTTGGTATGCGTACTTGTTATCGGTACTCACCCAGAACGTCCCAATCTTTACTTGAGGACTGTCCGGGTATTTATATGGGGTTATTATGATTTGTTCCATAATCTCAATTTTTATTCCAGTTAAAAAAATGTGAAAATGTGCCAGACATTTCATCAGCACCTTCCCCGGTAAATTCTTCACCAACTGCTTTGGTTTCGGGGTCTACGATATACGATTTTACTTCCTCGCCTTCTGGTGAACTGGCAATCATAATAATAATGTCTTGCCTACTCTCCATCTCCCGAACCTTTTTCTTACCACTCAGAACCGCTTTGGCTTCTTCCGAATCCTTATCTGTGTTAATTTTTACACCATAGGCTTCGATGATAATACCAGCCATCATGGTATCGGGTTCCTGACAAATTTTTTTAATTATCTGTGCCAAGGCATTCTTTCCAGCATCAGTTGCAAGATATTCATTAGGAATTTCTGAAATGATTGGCTGACCTGCCTTGTAAAAAAACATAATTGGTGACAAGTGTCCAGCCAATTCGAAATTCTTAATCATTCCCTGACGCAGAACTTCTTTGAAATCAACTATTTGTTTTTTACTCATTATTTAGTTTGCGAGTTTCTTGACTTTGGTAAACATTACCACTTTTGTACCATCAAACTTAAAAGTATACCTATACCAGAACGGATATCTCTTGGGATTCTCCATAAATTCCTCTTCAGTACTGGCTTTTTCCCAGATTGGTGAGTCTTTGAAGTTAGTTCTGATTTTCTTGTCTTCGATAGGTGAGTATACGTTTACGATTTCCATTTACGATGTTTTAAATTGTGTTTACAAATATACATAAAATATCTAATATTCCAAACTTATTGCTCAGAATCCCTTAATTTCCATCCAATGTCATCAAAATCAATCATATAGACTCCTGACTCGTCATGCCAGACGGTTTCAGTTAAACCATTTTCCTTGGTTGGCGCAACCTTTACTTTGATGTCATTCCATAACAGTTTATCAGGTATGTGTTTGGTTTTCTCTGGCTTACGACCATCGAAGAATATCTCCGGTCTGAAGTTGCCGTCACCATCAGCATAAAAGGCGGTCCAGCGACTGCTTCCCAGATGACCAAGAGTTTCCCATGTCGCCATCATGTCTTCCAAGGCGATTGACTGTGCTTCAGTTAGGTTACCTATTTCGATAACCACTTTTTTATTTTCATCCATTATACTATTGTCATTTTAGTTGCTTTCATCAAACCATATTCACATTCATCTAACTGGCTTTTTAATATTCTAATTCTTTTTTCTGTGCGTTTAATGTAGTTAGTCAATGCTTCTTCTTTGGTTGGGTAAGCATAACGTTTCGTTGCGGTTTTCGAAACCCATCTTGAATGGCTTTGAAGACCATTATCGGGATGACCATAGCCTATCCAATATCCCTTCGGAGTTTCCTTATGTAAGTTAAGCTCCGTAAGTACTATGGACGGAACTCGTATTCTTGGCGATACATAATCACCATCATGGTCGAGTTCAGCATATACAATCGCTTCGTATCTATAAAATTTCATTGTAGTTTAAATTATATATCCAAATAATCTTCGTAATAACCTGATTTTCCAACGTGGTTTATTTCTTCCATAATTGGAGCGTGCGATATAATACCACGTAACGTCCTGCATTTCAATTCCCCATTCATCATTGTATTCCAATCGCATTTTAAAATCACCACCTAATCTTTCTGGTTCTTTATAAAAGACTTCACTAATACGGGCATCGTGAAACTCGGTATCTTCGCAAAAATTTTCAATAAACGCATCAATTAAGCCATTGAAAACATCTTGTGGCATCGTACCCACCAGTTCAGTTCCACGATGAAATTCAACAATTCCACCCATGTTGGCGAAAATGTAAAGATTTTCATTATTCGATGTTGACCTAATATAACTCATTGTCTCTGGGTGTATCGTCTGTAAGTTCTTTAATTATATCATCAATAGGAGTTGTCTTATGAATTTCAATTGCTTGACTCCACTTATTAAATTCCTGAAAGAAATCATAAAGGATGTTCTCACATCCGTTGCCATATCCTCTGAAGCTATTTTCTCCACTACTAAATCCAATCATTCTGCCATGACCATATGCCACGGCAATCTGACCACCATCATCGCTTATTTCAGTTGGTTTACCACTGGCGAATGCAGCAGCCGTACTAATCATACCGGAAATGAAGTCTGGATTGCCTTTACTCACCCCAACAATAAATCCATTAGCACGCAGGGCATCCGTAAGTTTTTGTGAAAACTCGCAATTATCAAAATTCCTTTCGTATGTTGCCAGATTGATTTCGTATTGTGGGTCGAAACGATTTTCTTTTCTTATTTTAAAATGATAACTCAAATCGACTTTGTTTTTGGGATAATACCAATCTCTTGTGAATTTCACAATGGTTCCCACCGGGATGTTTCGACACTTCAGAGTTCTGCGAATGCAAGATTTCAAACTAATATCTTCATTCCAGAAATTCCGACTCCAATACAAGTAGCAATCCTTATAATAATTGTGTTGAGTATCAACATATCTTCCATCAGTATAATAACAGGGTTCGGCATTATAAAGTTTGCGTTCTTCTTCCACACAATCATACACGAAATTATAATTATTACAATAATGTAGGTCTCCCCTAATCAGGATATGATTGAAGTGGTTATTATATCTCCACCCTTTAGGTGCTTGGTGTCCTAATTTATTCATCGTGTTTCTTTTATGAAAAAATAATGAAAGTCACCATGAAATCCATATTTTTCATTAACCAGTTTTTCAATAGATAACATTTCCAATTCATCTATTTCTGGAACAATATGTGGTTCCCTGATGTCTTCAACGGTTTTCAGTACTTTACCAATTAACATGAAGTTACCGTCACGACCAGTAAATATTCCATGAATATCATCGTTACCGTTTAATAGGTCATCAACGGTCTTACTGGTTCTGATGTTTAAATAGGTATCGTATGATACCAGAACACCGTACATAAAATATTGTTTCATTCTTTTCTTTCTTTTTGGCTCGTGATGTGCCAACATCCACACACCTCACATTTATAACTTCGTTGTAACTGTTTATCTTTTCTTCCCATCAATCGGTTCACACGAATACCATCTTTATATCTGTGTTTCTTCGAAAGATTAATGACTGCTTGTGCTTCTCGAAACGATGCATATTTTATCTTACAACACCAATCATTTTCTATGTTCGTTGCAGTGAAACCAGTCATAGCTTTTCTTTTACATCACCACACATTTCTTTTAACTCCGACCATGTTGGCTTCGTACCACGTGGTACAAAAAATTCCAATCTTTTATCTGAATATTCATAGAATAACTGTGTATTTTCATCATCGGGAATCAAGTATGCGCTGTCATAAGGCGCACCATCCATAATGAAATGGTCTACGCTTGATGAATTCATTATTGGTTCATTAAGGTCGCCAAGAATTATGTGCTTCATGCAGTCGTACCAATCCTTCACGAAATCTCCTGAATCAAATTTCTTGACTTCGTTTTCACCATAACAGAGTTCAACACACTCATATCCGGTGTCAGTACCTTCTTCATATCGTATGCGCTTAACTGCCATAATTCACCTTCCCCGTTAGTAAATATTTGAGGTAGTCCAGATATGCCACTACCTTTTGTTTCCTAACCAACATGTCCTTATTTAGTCTGTAGTTGTAATGAAACGTGTATATCAACTGAACAAATAATGGAAGTCTTTCCATCATAATTTTCCTTGCGTAGATATCAGCATCCTTTTCATCGTGGTCACTTCCCATTTCCTTTACGGCAAAATGGTGTCCGATTTCATGAAAGAAGGTGGAGAAGTAAGTGGTGAGTCCGAACTCCCGTAATGAATTGCAGAGTGTGATTCTCGGCAACACGAAATCGGATTTCTTTTTATTGGTTTCGAATCCCACAATTTTACAAACCTCTTCATATGGTTTATCGTATTGACTTTCCAACACCTCGACTCTCATTCGGGACGCATCTACGGTCTCCTGATATTTTCTGTTTGTAGTATAGGTATATCTTCCCACGGCTTCATCACCTTTCTCACTATCGACATTCATGGCTTTATAGTCTTCATGAAATATTCCAATATCTTCTTCCCGGCATATAGTGTATGCAACGTCTTCCAACATTTCCTGTATCTTTGGATGCTTTTCTAATTTGAAACTCATGAAGTATAGGTCCACACTAAGCGGTAAAATAAAGGCTACCCAAATCATGAATACGAAGATAGACGCAATGCCTACGAAAAATAATATAGATGCAAGTGTTCCCATTTTTTACATAGATATACGAATAGTACTCGACTTTTATTACAAAATCAACTAATTAAATTGACGAACCAATCGTAATTATCTTGTTCTTTGTCGCCAGTACGGTTGTCACACTTGTAGAATTTGACATACTGTTTCAGACCACCAATGTTACTCAATTCATCAATTAATTTTCTTGCACGTCTCTCCGCACCATACCAATCACCACGTCTACCACCCTTCTGCCATGCATTATATGCTTCATCATGGAGTTCAATGATTTTCAAAACCTTATGGTCTTGGGTGAATTGTTGTGCGAATACTCTGGCAATCGTGCCGTGGTGATTATCACCTACTTTGGGTAATTTATGATTGACCTTATGTTTGAAGGTGTCATGAACCAACGCAATGAGTCGTAGGTCTGCACGGTCATTATCCTCACTACTATAGAATTTACCGATGTTCTCCAGAACTTCTTTAACATGATAAATCACCTTGCCTTCGGGGTGACCACTCCGTGGCTTTCCATAAGATGCACCTTCAATGAAATCGACATGCGAGACAATTGCTGTCTCGATGCCGTTTTCAGGTTGTACTATTTGCTTTATTGTTGTTTTCATAACTGTATATCAAATTTCTGTCTCAATCTTTCGATTGCATCTTCTGGAACACCATGAGAATTAATCCCACCGTGACGATTCTCGACAATAATAGAGTACACCTTGTATCCAAAATCTTCTGCCAAGTCGTAGTATGGTCTTAAGTCTCTGGCTTTTACAGCAGTGTTATCAATAACAATACGCTGCGCTTGTTTCTTCATGAAACGTCTGCACTTACGTATACACCAGTCATGTGCTTTGGGTAATCCCATGCCATACCATTCGTATACGCCACCACGCACGAAATAGTCATCAGCACTGCAAATTGCTTTAGTATCAAACAACTTTGCCACACTTGACTTTCCGCTTCCCTGAAGTCCACGTATTATGATTACTACTTTTTCCATACACAATGATACGAAAAAAAAATCACTTTATTACAATATCGGGGAATCTTTTATTAAGAAGTACTTCCAGACTGTCGATTGTGTTGGGGTCGAGATTCACTATCTTTAGTATCATAATAACTTATTTTTTGAATTGGAATTCTTGTTTGTGAATTTTTGGAGGGTTTTGACCTCGTGATAGACACGATGAAGTCAGCTTTTTTTATCTTATTAAAATCCTCACTCTTTGTCTCGTTTAAATCTTCCATGTTAATCTAATCTTGTAGTTAATACCGTTGCACTGATGCTGGGTCTGGTAAGTGCCACGTACTTAATCTGGTTACGTTCCTTCAGCACCCAATTATTATTTATGTCGTTCTCCATTACGAAGACGTGAGAGTATGTGCTACCCTGAGACTTGTGTCCGGTAATAGCGTAGCCGTAATCCAAGTCTTTAACAATAACATCGTAATTACTTCGAAGCAAACCGTTCTTGTATGTCTCAATGGTTTTTGTGAGTATATTGCTACGTCTGAACTCATAATACTTCTTCCAGTTTTTCTTATTCGATTTTCCCAAGTCACGGAAGAAGTCATGCATCTCAGCATAAAGATGTAGATTGGCGTGGTCAGCCGTGTTAATAATGAAAACGTCTTGGTGCTTGAACAGTCCTTTGGCAAGGTCTTCCCTTAACTGCACCCTGTAACCCGTTATTCCATAACCATTTTCTTCCAAGTCAAACTTCCTAACTACTCGATAGTCCGCACTGTTTTCGATGATGTTATATCTTTGTTTTTCATCAGTCACGCTGCGGTAACCCATTAACAAATCATCTTTTTCCACGACATCAATACCTCTTCCCAGAAGCTGTTCACGAATAACTGCGTTACTTAGCATTACGGTGTCGTTCTTCCATGCAATTACCTTGGCGTAGTCCGTGTCTTTCTGAAAGTCTTCTGACTTGAACTTGTCAACAACTGCTGCCCGGAACTCTCGCTTGTCAAGGGTAAAGATTATGCCTTCACCCATGTCATTCATATCAGACCTGCGTAGGAACCCACCATCAAGTTCTTCGAGGTTGTTCCGAAGCGCATCGTAGTAATTAACCAAGGGGTTTGTAAAGTTTTGTCTTTCGATTTTCGTGAGTTGATGAAACTCCTTGGTCCGGTCTTGCGTGAACACCACACTGGCTTTCTCCCCAACAGGTGGTATCTGTGCAGGGTCTCCCATGAACAATACCTTCGTTCTGATGCCCTTGGTCTTTTCAGTAATCAGGTTATAAAGTTCCTGATTTATCATAGATGCCTCATCAATAATTACGAAATTATAATCAGCAATTCTTGGAATGGCAATCGGATTGAACTTCGGGTTGTTGGGGTTGAAGTTATCAAGGTCAACATCGGGTCGGAGTCCAAGTAGGGAGTGTAGGGTCTTACCTTCCTTCCCTGTGGTGTTAATAACAACCTTTTTGGCTTTGTGCGTGGGTGCGCTTACAACCACACCATAACGATACTCATCAAGAATTTTTTTGATAATCGTAGACTTCCCGGTTCCCGCATATCCAGCCAAGGTGAAAAAAGTATTACCATTCCTTAACCAATGATTTATTTTTTTAAGTCCATCAAATTGCTCTGGGTTGAATGTTATTATTTTTCCCGTGGTAAGTCTAAGTTGATTTTCATTCATTATTTATATTCCTTCTTATAATACCAACCAATGACTCAAGGTCATCTAAATCTTTAATCACAACATCATCCTCTAACTCATTGATTTCCACCGTGTGTGAATCGTTTTTAATGTCATCCTCTCCTGTGATTAATAACGGATAGCCACGAGAACCTTCTAAGTCAAAGACGAAATAATAAAATCCTTCTTCACCATCATTATCTTCTGGTGGAACATCTATTTTATTGAATCCCAAACGCAAAAGGTCTGCTGCTGTTATTTTTTTCATTTTCTCTCCCCCATTTTTTTATAATAGCGCATTGCCATTTCAATTCTTTTATCATGGTCAAACGCCCATTCATATTTGCTGTTGTAAAATTCTACAAGGTTTAACCATTTCACCTGTGCTGTTTCACTATCAGTATAATTTTCCATGTCCAATGGGAAGAAATCGGAATGACCATTAAAGTCATAGACCATAAGATAGTTCATTGACACGTTTTGAAACTTTGTGGTAGGGTCACTGTGAACGTAGAACGGTTGTTCGTAGTTATTAAATATCAGAAACGGGTCGTAATCAGGAAGATACATGGACGTTTCTTCATAAACTTCTCTTATCATTCCATTGAATCCGGTTTCATCCCAATCAAGATAACCACTTGGCGCACCATATTTATTTGGTTCGTCAGGCATCTCAGCAGAACGCTTGATAACAAGAACACGAGCACCACCCTCCACACCGAAAGCAAACACAATTCCCACGACAGCACATGCTCTGCTTACCCAAAAATCTTGATTTACTTTTACTCCAACTCCACTGTTATAGTTATAAACAATATGTGGGTTGGGTCTGTTCTTAAAAATTGGTTTCGGTGTCCGTTTTATTATCTCCTTATTCATTTTTTGTATTTTAGCAGGTTCAACTTTTCTTTCAGTGTCCAGATTCGCAACGTGCCAAGTCTGGCTATTTTCAACTGTTCTACATTAGTCAGTCGCTTCGCACCCTTTTTTCTTTTGGCATCACGATGCATACTGGCACGTGCTCGGTACTCGTACCCCACGCTTTTATATTTCTTCACCGTAATTATTCCACACTCTTCAGGAACAAGTTCTTCTACTTTTGGGAGAAGTTCTTCAGGAAAAGCATAATACAATTGCACTATACGATTTCCTCTATCCCGATGTCCGTGCTTCTTTTTGAAATCAGCAAGCATATCGGACTTACTTCTTTTTATTTCAACCTCAAACCCAAACCCAGACTTTCTAATTAAAAACAAATCACACTCGTGACTAAAGAACCCCCAAGATAAATTGGGTACTACGATATGCTGCCTGTAATTAAAATACTTTGCGATTGCAACTTCCATCTCAGCAGTCGTCACCATAGGTAATTTCTTCTTAGTCCTTATTACAGGTTTTTTCTTAGTCTTTATTCCAACTACCACGACTCGTCTGGATTTGCCTTAAAGTTATTTTTGAATTTTCAATCAAGGCTTCTTCACGTTCAGTGATGTTCTCTTTCATTCTTCTACGAAAATTTAGTTCACTCCCGTGGTCAAGTAATTCATTTTCCAGTTGGAGTTCAACTGCGAACCCGGCATCCATAAGAACTTGTTCAAGCCATAACATCATTGTTGACTTCCCACTGTTTGCTGGTCCAGCTACAGTTATTTGTAAATCTTTCATAATTCTCTCTTATAATAGGTGTGTTTAAATATTAAACCAGCTTTACTTTTCATCCAAACAGTTTCACCTGTGGCAGTAAAGTTATTAAATAATTTGTCAATCGGAAACCTTTTATTACCTTCAGGGTAAGTTTTATTAACCCAAGTAATAATTGCTTCATCACAGTATTCCATGAATGTGTCATAAACCATTGCGCCTCCAGCAACAAAAACTTTATCAAATACATTTTTACCACTTCCAATTAAATGAAGAACTGTACTCAATTCCCTGAAGCGATAAACGTTTTTATTAGATGTAATGGGGAATGGGTTGTCACCATTCAACACCATATATTCTCTTCCTTCCAATGCTTTCGCAGGAAGGGTTTTAAATGTGTTGTAACCCATTATAACCAGATTACCCATAGTGGTTTCCCGAAAGTGTTTGAAATCTTCAGAAATTTTCCACGGAATTTTTTCATCGATTCCAATTACACCATCGATGCTCACGGCTGAGATTATAATCACCTTTACTCCGTTCAACATGATGATGGTTTTTAGAATGTGAAATGGATACCATACTGACCGATTTCAATGAAATCGAATCCTACACCAATAGCAAATGCTGCGAATAACATCACAACAAATGATATGACGTAAATGATTTTGTCAAGCTTACTTACTTTTTTCATAGCTAAATTTTTTCCAATTTTTTCTTATTCTTACCATCATAAACAGATGGATAATAGCGTCTTAATTTTGAGAGTCTGAGCTTACTATATGTGTAGGCTTCATTTCGTTTGTAGAAAAAACGTATGGATTCAGCA
>Ga0307378_10011848_pt1 | contig 11205 bp, 8 predicted proteins | sample UN1MG_FD_202238 | JGI IMG/M metagenome (GOLD analysis project Ga0307378, IMG submission 202238) | Soil microbial communities from Risofladan, Vaasa, Finland - UN-1 | ecosystem: Environmental > Terrestrial > Soil > Coastal area > Acid sulfate soil | place: Finland: Risofladan, Vaasa | collected...
TCGCTTTGCCCGCCTGTTCCCAGCCGTCCGCCGGGGCCTCTCTCGGCAGGATGCCTCCGGAGACCAAGACCTTTCGTTCCGCGTTCGATGCGTGCCATATCTCCGCGCCTGCTTCCAGTATATAACATTCAGTTAACGCGTGTTCAGCGTATATGCGCTTTCCGTCAGGGTTATTCGCTCTGTCGACGAGTACCTTCCCTTCGTGATGTACGTACTCCTTAAATCTTAATTTTGGTGTCTTTTTTCCAAAGTATTTGCAGGTCGCCGGTGAATCAGCGTCCTGAACCTGATGCCATTTACCGTTCATTTGTATAATCTCCTTTCTCACAATTTGGGGGGACGATGGAATCACTGGTTCCGGATGAGGGGGTGCGGAACAAAATTAGGGACAGTTACCTATTTCTGACCAGGTTACAGTCACATTCATTAGGCATGCCCCGTTCATTAAATCGTCCTTACCGTATATTTTAATCGTGCCGATTATATCGGGCACGCAAATACAACTTGAATAACATATTATACGTCCGCTGATACCAAAAGCATTTTGCTTAGTTTGTAGGCCACGTCAAGCCAAATTTTGGGAAATCTTTGCTTTTTTTTCATTTGTCTAAAATTTCCTGCAGCCAGCAGAGTCAAGCCAAAACCGCTCAAACTTAGTTTTTTTTACCATAAGCTTTTCTGAAGTAAATCCTTGTGAAGTTAGAAACAGGTATTTATTGGTTCGGTCAGCCCGGGCAGAAATTGGGTTTGAATTGGGTTTGTTTTCCCGGAGCCCGCAAAGTCGTTTATTTTCATAATCCTTTGTTTTAACAGAACCTACGTTCATTTTGGCATTTCTGAAATTGGGTTTGATTGGCTTTATTTTGGCTTTGAATTGGGTTTGTTTGGGTTTGTTTTGGCGGCGTCTGTAAGGTCGTTTATCTTCATAATCCCTTGTTTTAACAGAATTTACATTCATTTTGAGTATCCAGTAAATTGGGTTTGTTTTGCATAATTAAGTAGTTTGTCCTTGGGACTCCTTACGGAGTAGTTCCTGGTTCGTAGTTATTATTTATAAATATTCAAGGGGGGTATTTAAAAATACGCTCCCTATAATTAGATGGACTTGCGCGTTTGAGTCGAAAAAACGTGGGATTCAGGTGTGGTTAAAATTTGTAAGTACATATTTAGAAAGAGGTAAAAAATTTTTTGAAAAATTCTATATTTTCATTTGAATACTTGCGCAAATGATGCGAAGTTGGTAGATGGTAGTTCGTAGTTCGTAGTGAGCGGGGCGTAGCTGGTGCTGCTGGAGGTATGGCACAGGTACCTCGGGCATAAATAGATTAGTGAATTGAAAGCGGGGAAAAAATGACAAAAAAACGCAAAAAAAGACGAAAAAAAGTCAAAAAAAGTTAAAAAAGCGGAAAAAAGCTAAAAAAAAGAAAAAAAAGTGCAAAAAAGATGCAAAAAAGCGCACAAAATTGCACACCCGATACAAATGACTCGTTTAATGTTAAAATGGGTAAGCTTGTGCGGGGGAAAATTCCTCTCTCAAAATTAGGTTTGTTAAAATGTTAAAATGGGTAATTTGAGCGGCCCTTTTGCTCAACTGCTGCGTTACACAATTCCGGCCGATGCTCGAAGTACAATAGTACGACTCCGCTCGGCCGAAACTGCAAGCCTTGCATTTGAACAAAATCTCTCGCTCAAAAAATTGGGGCTGTTAATTGATTGGATATATTGGATATAAAAAGTCTGCGGAAGAAATAAGAGATGGAGTGTTCTTGTTCATAAAAAAGTCAGAAGTAAGGTTCGTGTAGGTGATAACGGTCGTGGGGTGTGGGTGGGTGGTTGTGGCCGGGTGGTGGGACGGTTGGCTGGTGGCAGGTGTTGGCGGTGGCTGGGGGAGGTCGGATCAGAGGTGGAGGATATTGTGGGTTTTTTAGCCATAAATGGGATTTTGGGGGGATTTTGAGGGGAAAAATAAGGTTTTGTAAGGGCAGATGTAGCCAATTTACGGGTCAAAAGTAGGTTTTGGTAAGCGAAAAAGTAGGAAAATGCTCGGCCAAAACGAGGAATTTACTCGTTGCTTTTTTGATAGAGCAGCATAGAATGCATTAAGCATTGCTGGAGAACTACTAAAGCATTGGTTTGATCTTGGAGAAAAACGCGGTCTTTAAATGTTAATATAGTGAAAAATAGACCTCCTTATTCGCATAATAACCAATATGTGGTTTTCTATCAACGTCTGGACAATTAGTTTCGCCTTATTTATGTAACCTAGATATGTCGATATTTGGCGCGGATGTAGCAATTTAATACGAAGTTTCCTTTTGACTAAGGAAAAAAAGAGGGATAAATTCAACCTAACTTTGTGAAGGAGGTTATAATAATGGTTAAGAAAATTGTTTTAGGAACTTTAGTTTTATTTTATCTTCAGTTATCCCAGATAACAGGGATTTGTTTTGCAGATGCATCTGCCCAGTACGAGCAGGCAGAGGCATACAAAGACAGCAAAGACTCCCTGCAGGCTGAGGAGGCTTACAAGACAATTATAAGGGATTATCCAGGCACGGAAGAGGCATTGATGTCACAACGAGGCCTGGTAATTGTGTACACCTTAACGAAAAAAGACACAGATGCAAAAACGGCATTTGACAAGCTTCTCTCTGATTATGGAGACTACCCCGATAAAAATATCATAGCGAGAGCGATTTTCGACGTTGCAAGGTACTATGAATGGTCAGTTAAATATAAAGAGGCAAACAATGCCTATAGGTTGATACTTGAAGAGTATCCGTCAAGCTGGTTTGTTAACAGGGCGAATATAGCCGTTGTCAGAACAAATATAATGGGCCTTATAGCAGCGGGCAAATACGATGAGGCCCAGGCGGTGATAAACGGACTTTTCAGCGACGCAGAGTTTGCCAACCATGCGGATATTTCGTCAACACTTTACAGCTTAGCAAAAAGGTATGAATGGTCAGGGAAATACGAGGATGCAAACAGCATCTATGAGCAAGTAATCGAGCAGTATCCGGACAGTATCAGTGCCGAGAGTGCAACATTTGATATACCAAGAATGAACGTCCTGTCCCTTTTTGCGTCATCAGATACAACAGCAGCTTACGAGGCACTTGATAATTTGATTGCGGACTTTAACGATAAACCTAATTTGCCAGCAGCGCTGTATGGCATCGGAGAAACATGCAGGGCTTTCAAGAAATACGAGGACGCGAACAGTATCTACGAACAGTTAGTAAAACGATATCCTGAGAGCTCTTATACGAGCAAGGCACAACTGGAAATTTCAGAGATGGCGGCCCTGTCTCTTATCGAGAAAGAAGATAAAGCCGCTGCTGAGAGTGCGGTGAATGAAATAACCGAAAACTTTAACGACCAATCGGGCCTGCCGGCATCGCTGTATAACATTGCGGAAAAATATGACCTATCACGCAAATTTGAAGATGCGAATAATGTTTACCGCCAAATTGTAGAGGAGCATCCCGACAGTTCGCAGGCTGACAAGGCCCGGCTGCGTATGGCAAAGCTTGGTATTATATTTGCCATCAATTCCGGAAAAGATGAAACAGTTGGGACAGCTCTTGATAATTTAATCGCTGATTTTAATAGTCATCCGGGACTGGCAACGGCGGTATTTATGGTCGGCGAACAATACTATTACAAGGCTTTTGAGGACCCTAATAAGTGTCTAACGGTCAAATCAGAAGAGTCCCTTGTAAAAGCGCAAGAAATCTGGGAAAGAATCATAACAGAATTGCCGCCCACTCTGCCGGATACCGCTCACGCTTACTATTACTCGGCCGCGTGCTATCGTAAAATGGGGGAATATGAAAAGGCCGTCGAATACTATCAAAAGGTGGTCAGCGAGTGGCCTGGCTATAAATATGCATATATGGCTAAATACATAATAGGTGATTGTTTCGAAGGGCTAAGAAACTCAGGCAGCCTTTCTCCATCAGAGGCAAATCCCAAAATGGAGGAGGCTTATATGGCTGTCCTTGAAAATTATCCAGATTGCTCACTGGCTCCCAGTGCCTGTATAAAAATGGCTCAGCTAAGTATAGAGAGACAGCAAGTGCTTGAAGCCATCACTTTTTTCGAATTATTCCTTAAGCTTGCCAATCCAAATGACCCTCGTATAGAAATCATAACCGCCAAGCTGGCGGAGCTACAAGGAGAGGAGGCGGAAGAGTGAAGATAAAATATGCAAAAAAGACCTTGAAGAATAAGGAGAGTGTCATTATGAAAAAAAGGATGTCGAGAGCCATAGTTTTGGTCTTGTTTTGTTTGTTAATAATGCTTGGCTTAAGCTCACGAGCGACAGCAACCCCACCGCCCTGTCCTGACTGTCACTTCTGGAACGGAGATTATTGCGAATACTACGGCAATTGCGATGCTGGTTGTCCGAATTGTGAATCTTGTTTGTACTGCTATTGCGAATGTAATTCAGAATGTTGCAGCTATCATGATTGTGAAGCTGGTCAAGAGTGTGTGGACTGCGAGTGCAAAGACAAAGTAGGCCACTGTAATCCCAATTTTACTCTTACGCGGAGTGGTGAGTGTTGGTGTTATGCGTTTGAGTGTGGAGGTTCTATCACGGACACATTTAATTGGTTTTGCGAGGAACAAGGCGATGGCTGTCCGTGGGGAATGGATTGTGTGGAAGTCGGGACGGAGGATTGTTATACAAGCAAGACAGCAGAGTGCATCGGCGATTGTCTGGCATATGGTTCGGAGTGTGAACTTGACGTCTGGGTTAACGCGCCAAAGGCACCCAGAGTCATCTGTGGGTGCAGAGATTAAAATCCGGAATGAAGGAGTTATGTTTACTGTTTGTGCAATATGATATAAGATAACGTGAGCATTAAAATACAATAAGAAACAGGAGAATACAAAATGTATATCTTAGAGAGAAAAATAGTTTCACAGTTATTATTGCTAATATGCGCTTTCACGGCGGTTGCGGCAGAGGGATCGGCAATTACATTGCCTGAACTTCGCCAGATTGCAACAGACAGTCGGGAATCCGTAACTACAGCTCATTTAGTTTATATCGACGAACTCAATGACAACAGGCCGATTGACGGCAATGAGAATAGTATCGAATATAAACTTGAGAAGATTAGTAATCACAGGCTTATGGAAGTAGATGCAATATTAGACTGCAAGGCACAAAAAGCAAAAAGCTCACTAACCGAGTTGCGAGATGTCGATGCATTATTAGAAGAGTACAATTTGCCTGCCAGGCAGAAAATGAATGTCTCGTGGACAAAGACGGTAATACATCAAGACATCTATGAAATGGAATTTGCTGACAGCAGTATTTTGAATGAAGGGCATGCAATGATGCTGCTATCTGAAAGCCTTGGCTCTCCTAATTCTCTATTTAAGATGAGATCTTTAGGGGTAATCAGTGATAAACTATTATCGGAGGATTATGAACCAACATTGAGCGACATCAATTCCAACGGGCAATCTTTGTTGCGCGTCGAACTTACGAGAGAGAGACAAAATGCGACGAAAACAACAATAAAAATAGATTGTGACCCTTTGCTACAATACCGTTTTCGTCGTATCGAATGGCGTTCTGATGGGCACCTTAACAGGGAAATCATCGCAGACGATTACAGAGAGGTTAGCGATGTTAATGGGGTGGTACCGTATCCTTTTTTGTACATAGAGCGAAGTTTTTATAAAGACGGTCAAATTCGGAGAGATAGATTTAGGTGCAAACGATTTCAAAATGTTTGTTCCAGCTGGTACACAACTGACAGATGCTGTCGTAAGCATGACAATTCATAAGATTGAGCAAAGTGGCTATATGGATATAGATGATGCTTTAGATGTAGTAAAAAGTTCGCTACTAAAACAATGAAGATTTCGAAAATTATGATGGGCTGATATTATAGCCAAAACCAACAATCCCACAACTCTTTTCTCTTTCCCCATTAGAAACTTCCCTCTTTATAATGTAGTACGTGCCCTCTCCTATGGAATCCCTATGGCCTGCGGCTATACAAACGATTCGATTTTCGCTGTGCAGATTTTTTTTGTTATTCTTTGCAATATTTTTACACGCTTTGCCAGGTATTCGAGTTGTTTTTTTAATATTCGCCAAATCTTTTGTGTTTTAATTATATGAATTTGCGATGAACCTGTAAAGTTTTTAAAACGGCAACTCTACCGCATTCGGCTGCGGCCAAGATAGAAGCAGCCCGGCCCTGAGTACCGGGCTAAATACGACCACTGTCGGGGCCAGTGGTTATGGTGTAAAATCGGAGGATGGCCGAGAACAATTGGTTATATGTTGACGTGGACGACTTACGGGACGTTAAGTGACCCCCAGCACGCGGGTGTCGGTGTAGGCTCGGTTTTAGTAAATCAAAACAATCCTTCTCAACATCGGACCCCAGGGACTTGTTTGCGATGGAGCAAAACCCCGCGAACTGTCGTTCGGAGGCTAATTGATAAGGAAGCGCTGCGCGGAATCTAAACAAAACTTTCGATTTTTTTCTTGCAGATTCTGCCCAGTTTCACTTTGCCGGAATCGTAGAGGAGGAGCCCTTCTTTTTTGATATCGCTGAAAAAATACCTGCCTTCTTTTAGTCGGTAGTTTACCTGGCCTACGGAGTGATAGATAACGCTGACGGGGGTTTTTATTGCCTTGTGCCGGATGATGAGATTATCGACTGTGCTTTGTTTGCTGTGATTAGTGGCGGTTTTCTTCAGGCGTATCAGGACGAGTATATCGAAATCGGATATATATTCATACGTGATATGGCCCTCGGTGTATGTATCTTCGACCCATTGGCCGCGAGCGTATGAGCCGAAAAGGATAATCATGAGTGCGGAGGGGAACCGGCGGCGGATGATTTTAACGATACGCTATAGTTCATCGCGTTTGTATTGGGGTAGATGTGTTAGAGACTTCTTCATAGGGTGATAGTATAGCATTTTAAGACAAAGCTACAAGGCTTTATTTGGATTCGAGATTGGTATTGGCGGCGCAGGCCCCATGATACCTAAGACCTAATACATGGGGCACAGGTTAAAAAACGCCTAAGTTTGAGAAATCCATGGGCAGGTGCGGCTTTGAAGAAGCTATTTACAGGCCGGGATTATTTTTGAAAAAAAATTCCAATTAGCTTGACAGTATGTTATAACCGCCGTAAAATTGCACCGAAGTTATAAAATAGCCTCAGCTAATGCTGCAATTCAAGCCCTTCCTGAGCGAGCAGCGAGGTGGAAACAGTGGTAAGTGAAGCCCGCGATGAGGGATTGATTGACGGGCATAGCTGGCGCTAACGTTGGATACGATGTGTATCCGGTTTTGGTCTTTTGCAGCGAATATAGTTATAGATTCGCTTTTGGCCGAATGCGGGTACTTTGATATATGGATTTGTTGTGAGCTGCTATGGCGATTGATGTTGAAAGCCTGCTTTTAGAAGTGAGCCCGGATGCTCCGTGCGGAGAAGACCTGTCTTACGATGCCGCCTTCCTCGCGTTGGAGGACATGGTGCGAACCAAATCCGCCGGTGGTATCGTTGAGGGTGCGGAGGAAGTTATAGAGGAGCCCAACTGGCGCGAAGTTCGCGAGAAAAGTCTGGAGCTTTTGCGGCGTTCCAAAGACCTTCGGGTAGCTCTTTACCTCGCGCTTGGCCTGTTGAAAACAGAGGGCCTGGCGGGCCTTCGGGACGGTCTGGCAGTCCTTCGCAGACTGCTGGAGCGTTTCTGGGACAACCTTTACCCACATCTGGACCCTGACGATAACAACGACCCGCTGGAACGGATAAATATCCTGCAATCTCTTTCCCCGACCACGGTCAGTGAGCAAGACCCGATGAAGTTCAAGCAGCGATTGGCGGAAGTATCGCTGTGTAATTCAGCCCAAATGGGCAGGTTCAGCCTAAGGGACATCCAAGTTGCCAGAGGAGAGATTGCTCTTGCCGGCGGCAAGGGAGGTGGTGTCCCCGACTCATCGATAATCGATGCGGCCTTTCAGGATACGGCGACGGATGAGCTACTGGCGACCTCCCAAGCCGCCGGAGAGTCCATCGAACATGTGACAAAAATCACGGCTGTGTTTTCCAAAAGCGCTGCCCAGGGTCAGACGCCTGACCTGAGCGGATTCCAGTCCGTTCTGGGCAATATTCATAAGTGCGTTCAAGGGTATCTTGCCAAACGCGGTTATGGAGAAGCAGCAGAGGAGGCTGCACCGGCAGCGGAAAAAGGCGGCGTATCGCTTACCGGTGAGATTCGGTCTCCCCAGGAGGCCCTGCTTGCTATCGAGAAAGTCTGCCAGTATTTTGATCGTTACGAACCGTCGAGTCCCGTACCGCTGCTGCTGCGCAGGGCCCGGAAGCTGGTGTCGAAAAACTTCCTCGAGGTAATTCGGGATGTGTGTCCGGATGCCATGAACCAGGTCGAGATACTCGGTGGAGTCAGCAGTAGTGATACCGGCAGCAGTGAAAATTAATAATAGAGAGTAATCTATAATAATATAGTGTTTTTTTAAATTAGTGGTTTTTAAGACGCCGGTAACCTTAGGCGCTTGCTATCTTTTGAGAAAGGAGTGAGCATGGCAAAAAAGAAAAGTAGTCAAAAATTTATAGCTCGCAATCGAGCTCCACGTGTTCAGATAGAATATGACGTGGAGCTGTACGGTGCAGAGAAAAAGATCAATCTGCCCTTTGTGATGGGTGTGATGTCCGACCTGTCGGGCAAGCCTGCCGAGAGCCCGCCCGGCCTTGCAGACCGCAAATTCCTTGAGATCGATGTCGATAATTTCGACGACAGGCTCAAAGCAATGAAGCCGAGAGTAGCCTTCCAGGTTCCAAATACTCTTACCGGCGAAGGCAACCTAAGCGTGGACATCACTTTCGAGAGTATGGATGATTTCTCTCCGGCGGCGGTGGCACAAAAAGTGGACGCGCTGAACAAGTTGCTGAAGGCCAGGACGGAATTATCCAATCTGCTGTCTTACATGGATGGTAAGAGTGGCGCCGAAGAGCTGTTAGCCAAGGCCCTGAAAGACAAGGCTTTGCTAAGCGCTCTGACGTCGGCACCAAAACCAGAAGCCGAGTCTGCTGAGAGCGGGAAGGAGGAATAACCCCATGGCTGAAGAAAAGAAAGAACAAAAAGTAGCACAGGCAGCGGAAGCGGTGGCGATAGAGCCAACAGAGTTCGATAAACTTCTCAAGAAGGAGTTCAAGCCCAAGAACGAGCATGCACGAGGCGCCATCAGTTCTGCCGTGCGAACGTTAGCCGAACAGGCGCTGGCTGAAACTACCCTCGTTTCCGACGATTCGGTCACTACCATCGAAGCGATTATCGCCGAGATAGATAAGAAGCTGTCGGAGCAGATTAACATGATTATGCATCACGAGGACTTCAAGGCACTTGAAGGTTCCTGGCGAGGCCTGCACCATCTGGTCAATAATACTGAAACGGATGAAACACTGAAGATTCGCGTGCTGAACCTATCCAAGAAAGATTTGTCAAAGACAATCAAGAAGTACAAAGGCACTGCCTGGGACCAAAGCCCGCTGTTCAAGAAGCTTTATGAAGAAGAATATGGCTCTCCTGGCGGTGAGCCTTATGGCTGTCTTGTGGGTGACTATTATTTTGACCACAGTCCTCCGGACGTGGAAATTCTTAACGGTGTTGCCCAGATTTCCGCAGCCTCCCATTCGCCATTCATCAGTGCCGCCGCGCCCACATTGATGAACATGGACTCCTGGCAGGAGTTGAGCAATCCGCGGGACCTGACCAAGATTTTCCAGACTGCCGATTATGCTCCCTGGCGTTCTCTGCGTGATTCTGATGATTCCCGGTATGTTGCGTTGACGATGCCGCGATTTCTCGGAAGACTTCCCTACGGCGCCAAAACGAATCCTTGTGAGGAGTTTGATTTTGAAGAGGACACAAGTGGCGGCGACCACTCGAAATACCTGTGGGTGAATTCGTCCTACGCCATGGGTGCTAACATCAACCGCTCTTTCAAGGAATTCGGATGGTGCGCGCGTATCCGCGGCGTGGAAAGCGGTGGTATGGTTGAAGGTCTTCCGTGCCATACTTTCCCCACAGATGACGGCGGGGTCGATATGAAGTGTCCGACTGAGATCGGTATAACCGACCGACGGGAAGCGGAATTGGCCAAGAACGGCCTCATGCCGTTATCACACTGGAAGAATGAGGATTATGCATGTTTTATAGGCGCCCAGTCGCTGCAAAAGCCAACCGAATATGAAGACCCGGATGCAACTGCGAACGCCAAACTGGCGGCGAGACTGCCCTATCTGTTCGCAACCTGTCGGTTTGCCCATTTCCTAAAGTGCATCGTGCGCGACAAAATTGGTTCTTTCAAAGAGCGCAATGATATGGCAAACTGGCTCAATAAGTGGATTACGCAGTATGTTACCAGCGATCCTAATGCTTCCGAGGAGGTCAAGGCTCAGTATCCTCTGGCTGCAGCTGAAGTTATAGTCGACGAAGTGGAAGGAGACCCGGGGTATTACTCGGCCAAGTTCTTCCTCAGGCCCCACTACCAACTCGAAGGGTTGTCTGTTTCACTGCGGCTGGTATCCAAGCTGCCTTCGGTCAAGAAAGGCGGCTAAAGCATTGACCGCTATGTATGGTGTGTTTACGTTTTTTGGATAATTGAAGATTAATTAAATTTCGATTTTAAGGAGTAGATAAGATGGCAGCAGATGCTTTTTTGCAGATTGAAGGAATCCCAGGCGAAAGCACCGACGAGAAACACAAGGATTGGATTGAGATTCTCTCGTACTCTCATGGCGTTGCGCAGAGTGGCGCAGGGTCACGAAGCTCCGGCGGTGCAGCCACTTCGGGGAAGTGCAGCCACCAGGATTTCTCCATCGTTAAGACACTCGATAAGGCCAGCCCAACGCTGAATGCGTTTTGCAGTAATGGCACCCATATCGACAAAATCACGTTGGAACTCTGTCGTGCTACCGGGGACAAACAGCCTTATATGATATACAAACTTGTGGATTCGATCATCTCCTCGGTCAGTATCGGTGGTGGGGGCGGCGGTATCCCAACAGAATCAGTGACATTCAACTATGGAACGATATATTGGACCTATGTGGAAACCGACCACCAGACAGGGAAGAAGAAGGGTGAAATCAAGAAGTTCTGGAACCTGATCCACAATAAAGGCGGCTAATACCCTCACCT
>Ga0307378_10011850_pt1 | contig 11202 bp, 7 predicted proteins | sample UN1MG_FD_202238 | JGI IMG/M metagenome (GOLD analysis project Ga0307378, IMG submission 202238) | Soil microbial communities from Risofladan, Vaasa, Finland - UN-1 | ecosystem: Environmental > Terrestrial > Soil > Coastal area > Acid sulfate soil | place: Finland: Risofladan, Vaasa | collected...
AGACTGAAGACAGGGAGGCCGTCCATGACGGTGCTCTCGAAGCGGATGCGGCGGCCGCTCGCAGCCGCCGCCGCCGACACCTCGGGCCAACTCCAGGCGATCGGCCCCTTGTTGGCCGTGACCACGTCCATGCCGAGGCGGAATGCCTCGAGCACGTGGCTGGTGGCCGCCGGCGTGTGTGAGCCCGCGCCGCCCGTGACACCCGAGAGGTCGCCCATCACCGTGAGCTCGACGAGCACGTCGGCGCCCGACGCGGCAAGGAGCTCGGCGGCCGGCCTGGCCGCCTGCGGCGGGGCCGGCGCGTCGCCCACGGCCGCGAGCACCTCGGCCGGCGTCATGCCGGCCGGCTCGAGCAGGCTGCCGCGGCGCGTGCCGGCGGCAGTGATCAGGACGCGGAGGCCGTGCCTGCGCGCCAGAACCTGCTCCTGGGCGGCGAGCAGCTCGCACAGCGAGCGCGCGACACTGCCGAAGCCGAGCAGGCACAGGCGCACCTCGCGAAGGCCGGCAGGCTGCTCCTCGGCGCCGAACAGGGAGAGCCGGACGTCGCGGGGCGCGCCGGCCGGCGTCGCCGGCCCGGCGCTCATCGCACCGACCGCGAGAGGTCGCCGACGGCGGCCACCAGGCGCTCGAGCTCGCCCTCCGTGGTGTACGGGGCGAGCCCGACGCGCACGAGGCCGCCTCGGTCCAGCAGCCCGAGCAGCTCCACGAGACGATGGGCGTAGAAGTCGCCGTCCCAGGTGAAGAGGCCGCGCGCGCCGAGCGCGCGGCAGACCTCAGCGGCCTGGAAGGCTTCGAGCGTGAACGAGACGGTGGAGGTGCGCGGGCTGCCTTCCGGCGGCCCGTAGAGCTTGACGCCGGCGATGCCGGCGAGCTGCTCGCGTAGCCGCTTCGCCAGCGGCTGCTCGTAGGCCTCGCCGGCCAGCATGCCGGCGACGACCGCCCGGCGCCGGCCCTGCAGTCCGGCGGGGAGGCGGTCCTCCACCATCGCCAGGTGCCGCTCGCCGAGGTCGGCGATGAAGTCGATGGCCGCGGTGGTGCCGGCCATGCCCTCGTGGTTGAGGGTCCCGGTCTCCCACACATAGGGCGGATCGGGTTCCTGGGTGCTCAGGCGCACCGGCTCGAGCACCTCCGTCGCCTCGCGGCGTGCGTACATGAGCCCGGCGTGCGGGCCGAAGAACTTGTAGGCCGAGCAGAGCAGGAAGTCGCAGCCGATGGCCCTGACGTCGATCGGCCCGTGCAACGCGTAGTGCACGGCGTCGACGATGCTGAGCGCGCCGGCCTCGCGCGCCAGCGCGGCCGCGCGTGCGACGTCGTTGACGGTCCCAACGGCGTTCGACGCGTAGCCGACGGCGACCACCTTGGTCTTGCCGGGCTCTACGAGCTTCTCGAACGCGTCCCAGTCGAGGGTGCACGTCTCGAGATCGACGGGCACCTCGCGGACGACTGCGCCGCGCTCGGCCAGCCGCTGCCAGGGTCCGCGGTTGGCCTCGTGGTCGAGCTGGGTGATCAGCACCTCGTCGCCGGGGCGGATGTCGCGGGCGATCGCATCGCTGAGCAGGAAGCCGAGCGTGGTCATGTTGGCGCCGTAGCTGACCTCCTCCCAGTGGCAGCCGAGGAGGTCGGCGCCGGCTTCGTGCGCAGCCTGGACGACGGCGTCGGTCTCTTCCGAGGTCACGAACGCGCCGTGGATGTTGCAGTTGTGATTCGCCAGGTAGTCGACGACGGCGTCGAGCACGCGTTGCGGGGTCTGCGTGCCGCCCGGGCCGTCGAGGTAGGCGGCGGGCTGGCCGTCGACCATGCGTCTGAGGGCGGGGAACTGGCTGCGGACGTACGCGACGTCGAACTGGGGCATGGCTCACCTCGGCCGGCTTGTGGCAGGGAGACCAGTGTACCGTCCCCGTGCAGGAAAGGCGCGCGTAGGGCAGGATGGTAGGACGATGCGGACCAACGGCGACATGACCACGGCGAAAGCCAAGTCGAACACGCGCGAGCAGGTGCTGGAGCGCGCGCTCGAGCGCGAGTTCCAGGTCATCTGCTTCGACTGGGACGGCACGGCCGTGGCGGATCGCCAGGCCGACGCGGCGGCGGTTCGCAGCAGAGTGGAGCGCCTCACGGCGCTCGGGGTGGACATCGCCGTCTTCAGCGGCACCAGTGTGGCCAACGTGGACGGCCAGCTCCGCGCCCGGCCCGGCGTCGAGGGCCACCTCTTTCTGTATCTGTCGCGCGGTTCCGAGATCTACGTCGTGGGTCCCGCCGGGCCGCGCCTGCTCGAGCGGCGGCAGGCCACTTCCCTCGAAGAGGAGCAGCTGACGGCGGCCTCCGAGGCGCTCCGCGACCACCTGGTCGCGGCCGGCCTCGACGCCGGGATCGTCTACGACCGGCTCAATCGGCGGAAGGTCGACCTCATCCCTGAGTGGCCCGACCCGCGCAAGGCGGAGGTGGCGGAGCTGCAGCAACGGGTCGACCAGCGTCTGCGCGCGGCCGGCATCCCCGGCCTCGGTGCCTGTATGGAGCTGGCCCGCGAACTGAGTCGCTCGGCCGGCCTTGCGCGGCTTGCCGTCACCAGCGACGCCAAGCACATCGAGATCGGCCTCACCGACAAGAGCGACTCGATGCGCGCGGTGACACGAGCGCTCGTCACGGGCCGCGGCCGGCGGCCGCAGGACGTGTTGGTGCTCGGCGACGAGTTCGGCCCAGTCGGTGACGCCGAGGGCAACGACTATCTGACGCTGATCCCGGAGCTGCGCCGCTCGGTGTTCATCAGTGTGGGCGTGGAGCCCAATGGGGTGCCGCCCCGGGTGCTGCACGCCGGCGGTGGCGCGGTCACCTTCCTCGACATCCTGCACGACCAGCTTGCGGCGCGGGAGATCGTGGCGCAGCGAAGCTTCCCCGAGCCCAACGCGGACGCCGCCTGGCGCTTCGAGGTCAAGGGGTTCGACCCGTTTCGCGAGCGTGAGGTCGAGACCTGGCTCACGGTCGCGAACGGCGAGACCGGCACGCGCGGCGCACTCGCAGAAGGCTCCGCCATCTCGACGCCGGCCACGTTCGTCGCGGGCGTCTACGGCGACGGGACCGGTGACCCGCCCTTCCGCCAGCCGGTGCCCGCGCCCGACTGGACCGGCCTCCGGCTCATCGTGGCCGGTAGCGCGCTCACCTTGGCCAACGGCGAGATCGTCGAGCACGAGCGCGTGCTCGACATGCGCCACGGCGTCGTCTTCCGCATGTGGCGCCAGCGCATGCGCAGCGGGCGCACCGTGCGCGTGCGCACAGCCCGTTTCGCCTCACTGGCCGACCGCCACCTCATGGCGGCGCGCGCCGAGGCGACGCCCGAGGACTTCTCCGGCTCGCTCGTCTGGCAGAGCGCGATCGGGGTGACGCACGCGGGCGGACCCACCAAGGAGACCTCGTTCGAGGTGCTCGAGGACCCGCCCGGGCTGATCGCGCGCACGCGTGGGCGCAATGGCGGGGGGCACGTGCTGGCGGTCACGACCAACCCGGCGCCGGGGTCGCCGGTGGTCCGCATGCCGCGGCAGGCGCGCGACGTGATCGGCGGCCGCGTCGAGCCGGGCGACCCGGCCACCGTGGACCGGCTGGCCGCGATCGTCTCGGCACGGACGCGCGTGCCCTCGGCCGAGTCCGCGCGCCGTGCGCTCGAGCAGGCGCGGGAGACCGGCTACGACGAGCTGCTGCGGCGGCACCGGGCGGCGTGGGACGCCGCCTGGCGAACCGCCGACGTGCGTATCGACGGTGACGCCGAGGACCAGCACGCGCTGCGTTTCGCGATCTATCACATGATCAGCACGGCGCACCCGCACAAGGACACCGTCTCTGTGGGCGCTCGCGGGCTCGGCGGCATGTCGTACTTCCTGCACGTGTTCTGGGACACCGAGATCTTCGTCCTTCCGTTCTTCATCTACACGCAGCCGGAGACGGCGCGCACCCTGCTCACCTACCGCTACCGCAACCTCCCGGGAGCCCGGCAGAAGGCCGCGCAGATGGGGCACCGTGGCGCGCTGTACCCGTGGGAGTCCGCGGACAAGGGCGTCGAGACCACACCGTCGTACGGCCACGGCCCCGACGGCGAGAGGATCCCGATCCTCTCCGGCTTGATGGAGCACCACATCTCCGCCGACGTCGCCTGGGGGGCGTGGGAGTACTGGAAGGCGACCGGCGACGATGACTTCATGGCGAGCATGGGCGTCGAGATGTTGCTCGAGACGGCGCGCTTCTGGGTATCGCGCGCCGATCTCGATGACGACGGGCGGTATCACGTGCGTCTCGTCGTGGGCCCCGACGAGTATCACGAGGGCGTCGACGACAACGCCTACACCAACGTGCTCGCGCGCTGGAACATACAGCGCGCGCTCGATGCCAGCGCCTGGCTCCAGAAGGTGGATCCGGTCCGTGCCGGGGAGCTCGAGGAGCGGCTCGGCATCACCGCCGCCGAGCTCTCCGGCTGGCAACGGGTGATCGACGGCTACGTGGACGGGTTCGACCCGGAGAAGCTGCTGTACGAGCAGTTCGCCGGGTTCTACGACATGGACGACGTGCCCATCGAGAAGATCCGCCCGCGGCCGATGCCCGCCGACCTGCTCCTCGGCCGTGAGGTGACGCTCGTCAGCAAGGTGGTCAAACAGGCGGACGTCGTCATGCTCTGTCACGTCCTCGCCGACGAGATCGACGAGGTGACGACGCGGGCCAACTACGACTACTACGAGCCGATCACCTGCCACGGCAGTTCACTCAGTCCCGGCATCCACGCCGCCGTGGCGGCGCGGCTGCACGACGTGGTGGAGGCCACCGAGTACTTCAAGATGGCCGCGGCGATCGACCTTGCCGACAACATGGGTAACGCGGCCGCCGGCCTGCACATGGCGACAATGGGCGGCCTGTGGCAGGCGGCCGTGATGGGCTTCTGCGGCCTCATGCGTCGCGGCGAGACGCTGCGCTTCGACCCGCAGCTGCCGGTGGCGTGGAAGCGCGTGCGCCTGCCGCTCCGCTTCCGCGGCGCGCACCTGAACCTCGACCTCCGCCGCCGGAGGGACGGCATCGACGTGGGTATAACGGTGGAGAAGGCGCCGGTCACGCTGCTGCTGGACGGGAAAGAGAAGGAACTCCGCCCGGGCACCTATCGGCTGCGGCGCCTCAACGGACATGCCTGGCAGGTGAGCGCCGAATGACTCTTCTCATCGCCGTGGCGGACGCGGCTGCCGACAGAGAGCTCGTCGCGTCGGCGCGCGCACTCGCGGACGTCGCGCGCTGGGAGGTGCGCGCCGTGCACGTGCGCGAGCCGGGCGTCCCCGAGCCCGCGAGCGCCGAGCTCGAGGACCTCGACGTGACGGCCGTCGACGGCGACCCCATCGAGGCGCTCCTTCGCCTCGAGAGAGGGACGGGCGTGGACGCGGTCGCCTTCGGCCTGCGCTGCCCGTGCGGCCCGGCGTGCGCGCCGGGCATCGGCCACGTCGCGGAGGCGCTCCTCAACGGCCACGTGGCGCCGGTCCTGCTCGTGCGTCCGGGCATGCGACCCATCACGGGCCTCAAGCGCCTCTACGTCCCGCTCGAGGGCAGTCCCTCCACATCCGCCGCCATGCGGGCCGCGGACGACGCCCTGTGCGGCCGCGGGCGCGAGATCGTCATGCTGCACGTCGCGACCGGCGCCACGCCCGCAGAGACCGGCAGCCTGCCGGTGCCGCGCATCATGGACCAGGCGCACTACGAGTGGGCGGCTTGGCAGGACGAGTTCACCATGCGCTTCTCGCAGTGCCCCGAGGGCGGCCGGCACCGCGTCGCCGTGCGCGTCGGCGACCCCGCCGGCATCATCGCCCGGGAGGCCGACGCGAGTGGGGCCGAGCTGATCGTGCTCTCGTGGAGCGGGAGCTTCGAGAGCGGCCACGGCGCCGTGATCAAAGATCTTCTCGACACGGCGCCATGCCCGTTGTTGCTCGTCCCGAGCGCTCTCGCGGCAGCCTGAGCGGGCAGCCGGAGAGGCTGCGCCGCCGGCGCCTCGCTTGACCCGAGCGCACGGCGGTCGCCACACTAGGGTCGGGCCATGGGATCGCGTTGAGTGGAGGGAATGCGCCGCACCGTTGTCATCCTGGAGTTGCTGCTCGTCTTCGCAGGTGTGCTCGCCGTGAGTGGATGGGCCGCGGCGCCGGCCGCGGCCCTTGATCTCCCCATCCGCATCGACACCCGGCTGACCCTGCGCGAGCAGTTCGGCTACGCGCCCGGGCACCAACTCAACATCCCGTCGTTCGACCCCTTCAACCGTCCGGTGATCCGCAGCCGCACCGCCTCGCAGCACGTCACGCGCTCGGCGGTACGCATGGGAGACGAGGGCAACTGGATCTCCGTGTCGCTCCTCAAGGCAGTGAAGCGGGCCTACCCGCGGTTCACCAAGACGATCAACGGTGGTGGGTACGTGAGCGAGCGCATCGAGTTCGACAAGCGCGGCCGCGCCTACACGCTCCTGGAGATCCGGGTGCGCGGCGGCAGGTACTACAACGTGCTGCTCTACTCACTCGACGGGTGCCGCACCTGGCGCCTCGTCACGCTGCCGTTCGGCGGCAGGCGCGTCATCTACGACGGTCGTGACAACGGCACGGCCGCGCTCGAGCAGTACGCCGGCTGGAACGTGAGCGCCAGGCCGCCGCTGGTGGCGGTGTGGGAGCCCGTCTCCGACTGGAAGGGCAGCCGCGCTTCGCGCAGCCGGTTGTACGTGCTCAAGCCGTCCTTCAGCGGCGGTCGCCTGCGGCTGCCGCAGGCGACGCTGGTGAGCACGCGGTTCATCGGCCAGACCTACGGGGCCGGAGGCGCCTCGTTCGCCGCCTCGACCAGCTCAACCTCCTACCTCGTGTGGGCCGAGGTCGCCCGCCGTGCCGACCCCGGGACGCCGACCTACGTGTGCTCCTTCGACCACGCCAGGCGCAGAGTCGGCTCGCCACGTCTGCTCGCGCAGGCCTCCCGGCGCAACGACGACCACGACACCCCGGGGATCGTGCGCGACGGAAACGGCTATCTCCACGTTCTCACGGGCGCGCACAACGGTCCCTTCCTGTATGCCCACAGCCTGGAGCCGCTCGACGCGCGCTCCTGGACGACCCCCGAGCCCGTGCTCGAGGGCGGCTACTTGAGCGTGGAGGGCGTTCCGGGTCCGGCGAGGCAGACGTACCTTTCTCTGGCCTGCCTGCCCGACAACAGCCTCGTGACCGTCTTTCGCCAGGCGCGTCGCGGTGTCGACGACGACTTCGACGGCGGCTACTACGACGCGCTCTGCAGTCAGCGCCGTTCGCCGGACGGGGAGTGGAGCGAGGAGCAACGCCTCGTGTGCTGCGCCGACCGCGCCGGCTACGCCGTCTATCATCAGAAGCTGACCGTGGACCGCCTCGGCAGGCTGTACCTCTCGCTCAGCTACTTCAGCCCGATCGATTTCCCGGCGAGCCGGCGTGCCGCCAACCGGTTCAGCCATCGCATGGTGCTCATCTCGAAAGATGGCGGCGCCGGGTGGGAGTTCGCGACCAACGCCGACTTCGCCGAGGGTATGGCGCCGGTAGCGGAGTAGCGCCTCGGCGCCCTACGCGAGGCGCACCGCCGGCCTCTTCCCGAAGACCAGGACCAGCACGAGACCGATCGCGATGCTCGCGACGCTCACCCACTGCGGCTGCGTCAGCCCGCCGAGCCACACGGGGTTGATGCGTACGAACTCGATCAGGAACCGCTCGATGCCGGAGAGGATCAGGAACCAGCCGAAGGTCCACCAGCCGGACTTGTCGTAGCGTGTCGCCAGCCGCCAGAGGATCCAGACCACGAATCCCATGACGATGATCTCGTAGATCGGGGTGGGATGGACCGTCACTCCGGGTGGGGTGGGTACCGTGCCGTTTGGATACCCCATCGCCCAGGGCAGGTCGCTCGGCTTGCCGTAGTCGCCGTCACCTGCGAGCTGGCAGCCGATGCGCCCGATGAGGTAGCCGAACGCGGTAGCGGGAGCGGTCGCATTGGCGATGATGTCGAGCGGGATGCGCCGTACCAGCGTCCAGGCGACGACACCGAGAAAGCCGCCGATGAGGCCGCCGTACCACGTGAAGCCGGCGCTGCCGAAGGCGGCGCCCCAGAAGTCGGTCTGCACCCTCGCGTAGTTCTCGATCAGGTAGTAGATGCGCGCGCCGACGAAGCCGCCGATACCGGCGGCGATGATGAGCTCGTAGGCGAACTCACCCGGGACGCCGCGGCGGCGCACCAGCGGGAGGACGATGGTGAGCCCGGGGACGATGAGCGCCAGGGCGGCCATGAGGCCGAAGCTATAGAAGCGGAAGTCGCCGATCTGGAAGAGGATGGGACGCATGGCTGTCCAGTGTAGGGGCTTGGGCCGCTGCCGTCACATCGCGTGCCGGACGGCATGCGCGTCGTCGGTCAGCGCTCGGGCGAACGCCGGGTCGACGTGGCCGTTGTACGGGGAGGTGGCGTTGGCGGCGGCGGCGCCGGCCGCGAGGCGGAGCGCGGCCCCCGTGTCTTCGCCGCGGCCGCTCGCCAGGATGAGGCCGGCGGCGAAGCAGTCACCGGAGCCGACGGGGTTCACAGCGGCGACCGGACGCGTGTGCACGTGCCAGACTTCTGCGGCGATCACGCCGACCGCTCCGGCGGCGCCGAGCGTGACGATGGCGCTCACGGCGCCCGCGGCGACGAGGCGCCGGCTCAGCTCGACGCCTTCGGCGGCGAGGTCTTCCGGTGCTCCGGTCCCATCGTCACGGCAGCGCGCGGAGGGATCGCCGACGGCCGAGCAGGCCTCGGCGAGGTTCACCTTGACGAGCTCCGGCCGCTCCGCGAGCGCGCCGGCGAGCTGCTCGCCGGTGGCGTCGAGGAGCACTCGATAGCCGGCATCGCGAGCGTCGCGGACCAGAGCGGCGTAGAAACCGGGTGACGCGCCCGGCGGCGCCGCGCCGCTCACGACGGCCCAGTCCCCCGCGCCCGCCGCGCGCCCGCCGACGAGATCCAGCAAGGCGCGCTCGTCGTCCGCCCCGATCTGAGGCCCAAGTTCGTAGAGGCGCGTGACGGACCCGTCGTCCTCGAGGACGACGGTCGAGACGCGCGCCTCTCCGTCGGTCACGACCAGCTCGAGGTCGAGTCCTTCGTCATCGGCGAGCTCGGCGATGAGGCGGCCGCCGCGGCCGGCGGCGAAGCCGGCCAGGACACCGCCCCCGCCCAGGGCCCGTAGGGCGCGCAGGACGTTGGCGCCCTTGCCGCCCGCCTGTGTGCGGAGCGCCCGGCAGCGCATCAGGCCGCCGGGTACGATCGCGGCAGCGGCGATCATGCGATCGATGGCGAGGTTAGGGCAGACGACGAGAGTCATGAGTGTGGGGTCGCGGGGAGAGGGGCCGGCGGACGGAGCCGCCCCGGCCCTCAGCGCGTGATGTGCACGTACCCTTTGCCGTCGGCGATCTTCACGTTCGTGTCAAGCGCCGCCGAGAAGCCCTTCACGCGCTGCAGGATGCTCTCCGCCTGCGCGCCCTTGGCCAGGGACGGCACGCCGGAGCCGCCGCCGACCACGGGGATGAGCTGCGCATCGAGGCGGTCCTCCGAGACCTTGGCGCGGACCAGCACGGTCTCTGCGGTCTCGCCGCTGAATCCGCTGAAGACGAGATTGCCGAGGCTGTAGACGATGAGCCCGCCGTGGTACGCCTCCATGCCGTCGAGCAGGTGCGGATGGTGGGCGATCACGATGTCCGCGCCGGCGTCGATCGCCGCCTTGCCCTGGCTCGTCTCGAGGTAGGTGGGTGCACGCTTGTACTCGAAATTCCAGTGCCAGCCGACGACGACGAAGTCGGCCTTCTTCTTCGCCGCCTTGATCGCCTGCTTCACGGCGCCGATATCCGCGCGGCCCGGCGCGACGCCTGGGCTCGACGAGGTGGCCGGATACCCCACCGGCAGTACGTCGGTGAAGCCGAGGAAGGCCACTCTGACGCCGTCGTCGGTCTCCAGCACCTTTCCCGCCATGGCCTGCTTGATGTCCTTGCCGGCGCCGACGACGGCGATGTCGTTCTTCTCGCAGTACTTGATGCTGTCCAGCAGGCCGCTGTCGCCCATGTCGCCGGCGTGATTGTTCGCCATGGTGACGACGTTGATGCCGCTCTTGGCCATCGCCGGGGCCATGTCGGGGTTTCCCTTGATGACGACGTCCTTCCAGCCTTGTGCGTCGCCGCCGGTGGTGAGCGGGCTCTCGAGGTTCACGAACCCGAAGTCGCTCTTCTCGAACGACGGAGCGACGTTCTTGAAGAGGCTGCTGCCCATGCTGGCGACCACGCCGCTGACCCCGAAGCCGCCGATGACGTCGCCGCCGGCGGTCATCGAGAAGCTCGGGGCGACGGTCGGGGTCGGGCTCGCCGCCGGGCTCGGGGAGGCTTGGCCGGAGGGGGAGGCGGAGATCGACGGTGTGGCGGACGTCACGGAGTCGCTTGCGGCAGGGCCCGGCAGTTCGGCGACGGACCCGCCGCCACTGAAGGGGCCCCACCCGGCCGCCGCGGCCACGCCGGCCGCCGCGGCCGCCACGATGCCCATGATGATGAGCAGGCCGAGGAAGCCGCCGCCCCGGCGCCTGCGGTCGCGGCCGCCGCGGCCGCCGCCACGCGGCGCACGCGGCGGAGCGTCGCCGCCGGCCGGAGCCGCGTCCGCGCCGGCAGACCCCGGGACATCCCCGGCGCGGTAGACCGTGTACGACTTGTGACTCCTCGGCGGTGTGCTCATCTGCTGACGATAGTACACGGGGGTCCGCGATGGGGCCAGACGGCCCCCGGTGACTTCAGGGTACGGTCCGGTGTGGCGATATGATGGCCGAGGGTCCAACGTCCGGCATCGGGGGTCACGTGCGCCCAGCGCGCCGCATCGCCATCGTCTCACGTGCGCTCCTGGTCATCGCGGCGGCTGCGCTGCTCTTCAGCTCGGCCTCCGCCTGCAGCCTTCATCTGGGTTCCTCGGGCGAAGACCCTGGTGCAGAGCAGGCGAGGATCCTGGAGCGCGCTCGGCACGACTTCACCCGCGCCGCCGGCGCGCTGCGCGCCGGCGACCGCGACGGCTTCCTCCAGTGGTTCTCGAGTGAGGGCGACGGCGGGGCTGCGGTCGAGGTACGCGAGAGTCTCGCCAAGGTCTTCGATACGCTCGCGCCGCTGCCGTGGCGGACGTTCTCCTTCGAGGTCACGCCCGCCGATCCGG
>Ga0307378_10011851_pt1 | contig 11202 bp, 6 predicted proteins | sample UN1MG_FD_202238 | JGI IMG/M metagenome (GOLD analysis project Ga0307378, IMG submission 202238) | Soil microbial communities from Risofladan, Vaasa, Finland - UN-1 | ecosystem: Environmental > Terrestrial > Soil > Coastal area > Acid sulfate soil | place: Finland: Risofladan, Vaasa | collected...
GAGTGTGACGAACTCGGCCTCGATCCGGTATTTGCCCGTGCTGTCCGTCCAGATGCGGGCGTCCAGCGATGCACTGAACAGGACGACGGCAACCGCAACCATCAGCGTGCGCATGGCTCCCCCTTTCGCGAATTCCGCTCGGCAGCGAAAACGGTACTCCTCCTATGTTGGCTAGCACCAAACGATATTCTGTCCATCCGACGAGGTATTGTCAATACTTGGGACAAGAAACCAGCGTCTGCGGAAGGAGTCCGAAGTGCCGGCGATCTTTCCCGAGACGGTCGGGGGCCGACGCGACCTGGTGCTCCGTCGGACGGGTTGGGTGCCAATCAAAGATTGACGAAGCGCAATCGCTTCCTGACCGTAAGCGAGGCGCGCTCGCTTGACGCGCCCGGCCGAAAGGCGGCATAATGCGGTCCAGTGAAGCGTTACGCGACTGGGGGGGGCTTGATAAGGAGGGGTCGCCATGCTTGCAGCGAAAACGTGGATGTGGGCCGTGGGCTTGCTGTTGGCGGTCGGCACGCTGGGCTGTGGGGGAAAGTCCCGGCCGGCGGAGAAGTCCGATCCGGCCGCCGAGCCCGAGACGGTCGCGAAGAAGACCTTTCTCGTACCGCGCCTCCCGCCCCCGACGGACCCCAAAGCGGTGTCCGCGAAGACCGAGGCCCTCGGCGGCCGTAGCCAGCACGACGACCAGCAGCCCGGCCAGCCGACCGTCGACCAGCAGCCCGGCCAGCCGATCGCCGGGCAGCCTCACTCGGAGCAAGATGCGGTGATCGCCGAAATCTCGAGACTCGAAGGCATCTGTCTGGTCGACGAGAATGATCCCGAGGAAAAGGTCGTCGATGTGAACCTGTACGGAACGCAGATCACCGACACCTGGCTGGAGCAGTTGCTCGTGTTCGACGGTCTCCGCTCGCTGACGCTGTGGGACACGCAAATCACCGACGCCGGACTGGAACACGTGGGCAAGTTGACTCGACTGAAAACCTTGATACTCGACCAGACGCTGATCGCCGACGACGGACTGGCGAAGCTCGCGAACTTGGACGACCTCGAAAGGCTCTACCTCAATTACACGCGGATCACCGACGCAGGGCTGGTGCACCTGAAGTCGCTGGAAAGCCTCACCAGCCTCCGGTTCCAATACACGCAGATCACCGATGCCGGACTGAAACACCTCGCGGAAATGCCCGGCCTCACCTACCTCGACCTGTCCCACACTCAGGTGACCGACGCCGGACTGGAACACCTCAAGGGAATGTCCAACCTGCAGGCGATCGACCTGGCGGGCACGGCGGTCACCGACGCCGGCCTGGAGCATCTCAAAGGACTGACCGCGTTGCGGCGAGTGAACGTCCAAGGCACGGTAGTCACCGGTGCCGGGATGAGCAAACTGCGCAAGTCGCTGCCGACCGCGCGGATCGGGAATTGATACGCCGGGATAGGGGTAGGGATGGCCGATTGGTTTCGGCCACCCCTCCCTCCGAACCGGACGTGCGGGTCTCTCGCATCCGGCTCTCCGCTTGATGGTCGCACGCGCAAAGCAAATCGTCTTGTGGTATCATGGGGACTCTCACCGGACGGACAGCCCGACGTTTCTCGCAACCGGAAAGGACCGCACCGACATGACCCGACGATACTTCCGCAGTTTTTTCACGGCCATGGCCCTTGGGCTCCTGGCGGCCCAACTCGCCTCGGCAGCCGAGAGGCCCAACATCGTGGTCATCCTGGCCGACGACCTTGGCTATGGGGACGTGGCGTGTTTCAACCCGGAATCGAAAGTGCCCACGCCGCATCTCGACAAGCTGGCGGCCCAGGGCGTCCGCTTCACCGACGCCCACAGCCCTTCCACCGTCTGCACGCCCTCGCGCTACAGCCTGCTGACCGGCCGGATGTGTTTCCGCACCGGGCTGCGGGGGGTGTTCACCGGCGTGGACGGCCCGCTGATCGAGCCCGGCCGGCTCACCGTCGCCGAGTTGCTCCGGCGGCAAGGCTACGCCACCGCCTGCGTCGGCAAGTGGCACGTGGGCATGACCTTCCTCAAGAGCGACGGCCAGCCGGTCGCCCCGCGCGGCGGCGGCATCGAGAAGGTCCGGCAGGTCGACTTCACCCGGCCGATCCAGGACGGGCCGACGGACGTGGGCTTCGACTATTTCTTCGGCACCGTCTGCTGCCCGTTGACCGACTGGCTCTACGCCTACATCGAGAACGATCGGGTGGTCGAGCCGCCCACGGAACTGGTCGCCCCGACCACCACGAACTGGCTCCAGTACGAACATTTCCGCACCGGTCTGAAGTCGCCCGACTTCGAGTTCCGTAAGGTCGACCTGAAGTTTCTCGAGAAGAGCGTGGCGTTCCTGGAGCGTCACGTGCGGGAGCGGCCCGACAAACCGTTCTTCCTCTATCACGCCACCCAGAGCGCGCACCTGCCGGCCATGCCCGCCGAACAGTTCGTCGGCAAGACGAAGGCCGGTCCGCTGGGCGATTTCATCTTCGAGTTCGACTACGTGGTCGGCGAGTTGATCGGGACGCTGGACCGGCTGGGCGTAGCGGATAACACGCTGGTGATCGTCTCCAGCGACAACGGCCCGGAGATCGTCATCACGCACATGCGCGAGGCGTACGGGCACGACAGCGCCCGGCCGTGGCGCGGCATGAAGCGGGACAACTGGGAAGGCGGCCATCGCGTGCCGTTCATCGCCCGTTGGCCCGGCAAGATCGCCCCGGGCAGCGTCAGCCACGAAACGATCTGCCTGACCGACGTGATGGCGACCTGTGCGGCGGTCGTGGGCGCGAAGCTGCCCGCCGACGCCGCGGAAGACAGCCACAACATCCTGCCGGCTCTGCTCGGTGAAGAATACGAGCAGCCGCTCCGCGCCTACACGCTCCATCAAACGATCTCCAACGCGATGGGCATCCGCCGCGGGCCGTGGAAGCTGCTCGACCACAAGGGCTCCGGCGGCAACCGGTACGAGAAGGATTCGCTATTGGGGAAATACATGCTGCCGGACACCGATCCGGACGCCCCCGGCCAGCTCTACAACCTGCAGTCCGACCCCGGCGAGACGCAGAATCTCTACAGCGCCCAGCCGGAGATCGTGGCGGACTTGAAAGAACGGCTGGAGGACTCGAAATCGAGCGGCCGCAGCCGGTAGGGTGCGTGCTCGCACGCACGCGAACGGGCCGAGGACCAGTTTGTAGGGTGCGTGCTCGCACGCACGCGAACGGGCCGAGGACCAGGTGGGATTGCAGCTTTCCGGACGCTGCGCCGTCTTGCCGACGGGCGCGGCGTGCGGGCGTGATGGTTCCATGCATTGCAAGACGGGCGCGTGCGTGCGAGCACGCACCCTACTCGCTACAAGCATGCGGTCACCATGAACCGGACTGGGTAAGTTGGGCGCTATAGGCAAACACTCACTCCGCGGGGGGTTTACTTGCTCCCCGAAGTCTGTTATCATCCGAGTTAGAGAATATTGTGGGAGGCGATCGGCGATTAGATTGGTTGGCCGAAGCGGTCAGGCGGTGGCTTAGTCCGTCATTTCTCGAGAAGCCGGCAACGGGCAGGCCGGAAGGGAGTGGAACGATGAGAAGGTGCGCGGTTCTGCTGATCGGTGTGGCGTCGGTGTTTCTCGTTTCGCGGGCGTTCACGCAACCGCCCGGGGCCGTCGATGCGGTGCCTTGGCGTATTCTGAACGTCAGCCGGCTCAATACGGGCCAGGAATCGGAAGACGCGCCGGCGGCCGGGGAGCGGAAGTACCTGCACGTCACACTCGCACTGCAAGACGCCCAGGTCCAAAACAAGAAGCACAAGTTCCGCGTGGTCAACTCGGTCGGCCAGGAGGTCGGCAAGTTGTGGGCGTGGGACAACCGTCGGTCGGTGGTGATCTTCGAAGGGGAGTGGGAGGATCTCTCGGATCTGTATCTCGATTCGCCCGACCACCGCGCCCCGCTGCTGCCGAGAGTGGCTGTCACCGTAGCGCCGCCGAGCTATCCCGCGCCGGTGGTCACCGTCCCCGTGCCCGTCCCGCCGCGACCCGTTTACGTGCCGCCGCAACCCGTTTACGTGCCGCCGCGCCCCGTTTACGTGCCGCCGCGCCCGGTTTACGTACCGCCGCAACCGGTCGTCCGTCCCGAGCCGGACCGCGTCGTTTATGCCGACCCGAGTCGGGTCGTTCGCACGGGCCCGGACCGCGTGATCCACACGGGCCCGGACCGTGTCGTGGTCACCGGCCCGGATCGCGTGATCCATGAAGGCCCGGATCGCGTGGTCGTCCATGACGGGCCGGATCGCGTGATTCACGAAGGGGGCGATCGAGTGGTCGTTCACGAGGGGCCGGATCGGGTGATTCACGAAGGGGGCGATCGAGTGGTCGTTCACGAGGGGCCGGATCGGGTGATTCACGAAGGCTCCGATCGAGTCGTCGTCCACGACGGTTCGGACCAAGTCGTGCATCACGACGGTGATTCGGTCGTCCATCGCGATGGCGATCGCGTCGTCCATGAAGAAGGCGACAGCGTTGTCCGTCACGAGGGCGATTCGATCGTCCATGAAGGCGGCACCGATCGGGTCGTTCATGATGGCCAGGGCGATTCGGTCGTGCGTCATGAAGGGCCCGTCCCGGACCATATCTTCAGCGACGGTGGAACCTCGCCGGGCGCGGGCGAAGACTCGGGCGAGGGATCGGCCGGCTCCAACGAAATGGCCTCGGCCGCTGTTCCCGGTTCTCAGACCCCGCCGGGCACGTCGCCCGACTCGCAAACGCCTCCGGGCACGTCGAGTTCACCGACCTCGCCCGAGACGCCCCCCGGATCTGAAACGCCTCCGGGTACGTCCCCCAACGCCCAGACGCCGCCGGGTACGCCCTCCGAGTCTCAACCTCCCGCGAGTACGCCCCCCGGATCTCAAACACCGCCCGCTGCGCCGCCCGACTCTCAAACACCGCCCGCTGCGGCGCCCGACTCGCAAACACCGCCAAACGCACCGCCCGGTTCGCAGACGCCGCCGAATACGCCGCCCGGTTCTCAGACACCTCCGGGCATGCCTTCCGGGCCGCAGACTCCGCCGACGACGCCTCCCGACACCCAGATGGCCTCGGCCACGCCTCCCGGCGCCATGCCGAGTCCGGGCATGATGCCCGGCATGATGCCTGGCATGGGCAGCGTGCCGCCGGGCCCCGGATCGGCCGCGGGCCCCTGTCCGCCGGGCGGGTCTCCCATGGCAGGCCCCGGAGGCGGACCGGGAAGTGCCGACTGCGCGCCCGGGGGAATGTCTCCCTGCGAGACGCTGCCCGGCTATCCGGAACTCGCCCGGCAATACGGCCCCCAGTTGCCTCATTACGCCCAAGCCGCGTATCAGAACCGCTGTACCGAGTGTCATGGTCCGGAGCGGATCGAAGCGGCCGAGCAAACCAAGTCCCCGCAGCAGTTGCAGGAGACGGTCCGTCGGATGGCCGCCAAGCGACCCGAGCGGTTCCGCCAGCGCGACATCGACCTGATCACCCATCACGTGGTGCGGAAGTCGACCGAAGACGCCGAGGCGGGAAATGAAAACGAGGTGCAGGAAGACTTCTCGCATCTGGTGCTCTACGTGGCCTGCGGCGGCGAGTCCGGTCCGGGCAAGGTCTACCAGGTCGACGGGGAGGGCCGCGTGCTGGGGATCGCCAGTCTGCCTTCGACGGCGACCGGCATCGCCCTGCACCGCGACAAGAACCTGATCCTGGCCCTGCCCAGCGACGGCGGCCAGATCGTGCAACTCGACGACACGGGCAGACTCTCGACGATCCTGCAGCACGACAGGACTCTGGTTCATCCGGTCGACGTCGGGGTCGTCGCCGGGACCGACACGCTGCTGGTGACCGACAACATCGCCAAGCTGATTGCCGCGACCAACGTGGCCGGCGCGGAGCCGAAGGTCTATCAACGTTTCCAGACGCCCAACCTGACCGCCCGGAGCATGTCGGTCGCGATCGCCGCCGACAACAGCGTGCTGCTGGGCACGGCGTCGGACGAAGGGATCTTGCATCTCTCGGGCAACCGGGGCTCGGTTTCGGCCGTCTCGCTGCTTCCCGGCGGCGGAGGCGTCGCGGCCGACCCGAACTCGCGCACCTGGGCGGCCACGCAGGAACCGAATCAGATCTACCTGTTCGAGGGCCAGCAGCTTCTGACGAAGTACCGGCTTCCCGACGGCCGGAGTTTCTATCGCAACGGCCTGTTGTCGTTCGCCCCGGCCGGAGCGGTCGTCGTGGCCACGTGTCCCAGCGAGGGGTCGGCCGGTCCGGTCCGGCTGTTGTACTATCGCAAGGCGAGTTCCACCGAAGTTACCGGCGGAGAGCCGATTCGCGACTTGTTCGATTGGGACAAGGAGCCGATCACCGATTTCGTCGTCGGTCCGCCGATGTTCTGGAACCGCCAGGCGAATCTCCAAGCGGCTCCCGTGGTGGATTCGCCGTTTTGACGAGCCTCGCGTCGGCCAACTGTCCATGCGCCGGATGGCCTGCATTTCTTGCAGGTTTTGGCCCGTTTTCTTGATCGTGGCGTATAATCGAACAGCTTTGCGAGTGACACGAACCCGACGCGTACAAGAGGGAGGTCGCTGATGGCAGCCGACTTGCGTACCCGGTATCTGGGAATGACGCTTCGCAACCCGCTGGTGATTTCCGCGTGTCCGCTGACGCAGAAGCTCCAGACGCTTCGCGAGTTGGAAGAGGCCGGAGCGGCCGCCGCCGTGTTGCCGTCGCTGTTCGAGGAACAGATCGAACACGACGACGTCGAGATGAGCGACGTGCAGGACATCGGCACGGAACGCTTCGCCGAATCGCTGACCTACTTCCCCGAGCCGACCGACTACCGCACCGGACCGGAGGCTTATCTCGAATACATCGGCGAGGCCAAGCGGGCCGTCTCGATTCCGATCATCGGCAGCCTCAACGGCTCCACGCCCGGCGGATGGATCCGCTACGCCCGGCTGATGCAGGAGGCCGGCGCCGACGCGGTCGAGTTGAACATCTATCTCGTCGCCGCCGACCTCGAGCTGACCGGCTACGACGTGGAGGAGCAGTACCTGGACCTGGTCTCCGCGGTCAAAGAGTCGCTCTCGATCCCCTTGGCCGTGAAGATCGGGCCTTATTTCAGCGCTTTTGCCAACATGGCCGGCCGGCTGGCCGAGGCGGGCGCGGACGGGCTGGTCTTGTTCAATCGCTACTTCCAGCCCGACATCGATCTGGACGAACTGGAAATGACGTCCAAGCTGCTCTTGAGCAGGCCCTTCGAACTCCTGCTGCCCTTGCGCTGGGTGGCCATCCTCCGCAACCGGGTGCCCGCCTCGCTGGCGGTGACCAGCGGAATCCACGACGCCGACGGCCTGTTGAAGGCGTTGCTGGTCGGCGCTGACGTGGGCATGGTCGCTTCGACGCTCTACAAGAACGGCACGGGCGAGGTGACGAAGATCCTCGCCGGCTTGCAGCAGCGGCTGAAAGAGAAGGAATACGATTCGGTCGAGCAGCTCAAGGGGAGCATGAGTCGCGAGAACTGTCCCGACCCGAGCGCTTACGCCCGCGGCAACTACATGAAAGCCCTGGCCACGCACGTCGGCCCGGCGATTTAGGGCCTCTATCAGCCGCTTGCGGCTTCGCCTCCCCGCCCCCTTGCGAGAGGCACCCTCGTCGTGTCACAATGGAGCGCGCGATCCGACGTTTCTTACCCGACTGGGGGCAAACCATGCGACTCGACACCAGTGCGATCTTCCTGTTGGCAGCGATGGCGTTCGCCGTCGTCCCCGCCGCCACAATCGCCGCCGCCGATCCGACCGAGAAGGAAGCCGTCGATGCCCTGCGGCAACTCGCAGCGCGATTGAGCTTCGACGACCGCGGCCGCGTGCGGAGGGTCAACTTCGCCGGGGTCGCCGAACTGACCGACGACGGGCTGCTGCACGTCAACGGGCTGGACGATCTCGAAGAACTGTATCTCGGCGGGACCCGGGTGACCGACGCCGGCTTGCAGCAACTCCGCGGCCTGACCCGGCTGCGATTCCTCTCGCTGCACGATAGCCGCGTCACCAGGCAGGGGATCGAGCAGCTCCGCGACGCGTTGCCGGGCCTGAGGGTGTTTCACGAGCCGCTGGACCCGTCGGCAGACGCCGCGCCGCCGAGCCGGGCGATTACCTCGAGCCGCTCCATTTCGCCCGGCGACGTCGTCCCGCCGATGGGCAGCCGGTTGACGATCGATCCGTTCCTCGGCGAGTTGCGGATGGTCGGCGGCAAACAGATCGCCGCCGGCGCCCGGGCAAGCTGGTCGCCCGACGGGACCCGCATCGCGATGGGCAAGGTGCCGCTGGGGGCCGGGATTCAGATCGTTCACGTCGAGAGCACCGCGGTGGCCGAACTGCTCACCGAGGGCAAGGACCCCGCGTGGTCGCCGGGCGAGGGGCGCTGGATCGCGTACACCCGCGACGTGGGCACGGGTTCCGCGCGGGGCGAAGAGGTTTGGCTCGTGGAGTCTGGCGGCGGCGCGCCCCGCAAGCTGGCCGACGGCGCGTTTCCGACCTGGTCGGCCGACGCCGCGACCGTTTTCTTCTTTTCCCGCAAGACGCGACAGATGATGTCCGTCGCCGTGGACGCGGCCGCGGCGGAACCGGTCGTGTTGTGGGAGATCCCTCGGCAAGAGATCCCGGCGCGGTGGTATCCGGTGGTTTCGCCCGACGGCCGTCACGTGGCCTATCACGCCGTGGAGCAGTTGGAGATCGTCGACGTGGAGACGTCGCGGATCGTTCGCACCTCGCCGCTGAAGGGCTGGCGAGGTTTGTTGCCCGGCTGGTCGCCCGATAGTCGATTCCTCGGCTTCGGCGCGCTGGAGAGCGAAGAGAAGGACTTGTGGCTGCTGGACATCTCCACGGGCAAGCTCCGGCGTTTGTTGAGCGGCTGGAGCACGCTGCCGAGCTGGTCGCCCGACGGCACGCGCCTGGCCTTCGATTTCCGTTCCCCCGTCGCCGGCTACCAGGTCTGGGTGATCGAGCTAAAGACCTTCGGCATCGGCGCTCCCTGACGTGGAGCACGTTTGCAACGTGCCTACAACCCACCTCCCCAGCCGCTTGCGGCTTCGCCGGCATCCTCCGCAAATCTCCAGAACCTATGGAGATGCGTAGGCCGGAACAAGCGCAGCGCAGTTCCGGCATTTGGCGTCGAAAGGCCCCATGAAGCCACTGGCTGACAAGCAGCCAGCGGCACGCGGCGCCGTAATTGCCCCGGTCCGCAACCGGCCGTGTCAAGTTGCTTCATGCGGCTCTTCATGCCAGATGCCGGAACTGCGCTGCGCTTGTTCCGGCCTACTTTGCTGCTTCGCCGGACTTGCTCATTTAATCCCCGCCCCTGCCGCGCACTCCCGATCGGGCCTCAGCAGCACCACGGCGTCGCCGTCGCTGGCGGCCAGGAGCATGCCCTTGGATTCTTCGCCGCGGATGACGACCTCCCGGAGGTTGTTGACCACGATGATCTGCCGGCCGACCAACTCCTCGGCCGCGTAATGCCCGCGGATGCCGGCCACGATCTGCTTCTCCTCTTCGCCCACCTTGATCTGAAGCAACAACAGCTTGTCGGCGTTGGGGTGTTCCCCGGCGGAAAGGACCGTGGCCACGCGGAGATCGAGCTTGGAAAAGTCGTCGTAGGTTATTTCGGATTTCATGGTTGAGGGCTGGGGGTTCGGGACTGGGGACTCGGGACTGGGGACTCGGGGTTCGGGATGAACGACGGGCAAGCAGGATTCCCGGTGGTAAGATCAACCCGCATGGTACGGTCGTGCGGCCATGCTGTCAAAGGGGGCCCCGGCACGGAAGGGCTGCCCGGCAAGCTCGTACCAATCGACTTCCGCGTTGAGCGGTTCGTCGGGAGTGGCGTAGGCCGGAACAAGCGCAGCGCAGTTCCAGCATTTGATGCGGAACGGCCGCGCGAGGCACTGGCTGACAAGCAGCCAGTGGCACCCGGCGTCAACCGTCGGTCGAAGCGGTCGCCTTCTCGCGGCGCGCCGAGGTTCAAATGTTCTTGGTCACGCCGGGCATGGCACAAACCGGGTAGACGCCGTTCTCGTCGGGCGCCGTGGGCGGTTCCATGTCCCAGGTGCAGTCCTCCGGCCTTGGCGGAATGCAGTAATCCGACTTCGTTACCTGATCCCAGGTGACGAGCTTGCCGCTGTAGCACGAGAGTTGTCCCATGATCGTCACCAGCGTGCTGCGGGCCATGTAATCGCCGCAGTTGAGCGGCTGGCCGGCGCGGATCGACTTGAAGAACTCTCGATGTTCGGCCACGTACGGACTCTCGCCCGGGCCGCTGAATCTCCACTCGTTCTCTCCGGCGATCCGCCCCTGGAGCGGGTAGGCGATTCCCTTCGACCCCAGAATGATGCTGGAGGACTCGTTGTAGCACCCCATCGTCGTGCGACAGAGGGCGTAGACGCGCACGCCGTCGGCGTAGCGGTACACGACCGAGTTGTGATCGAACACGTCGCCGAGCAGGTTCGGGATGCCCGAACGGCCGCCCAGCCCGTGGGCGTCGACCGGGGGCGTTTCCTTCAGTGCCCAGGTGGCGCGATCCATGTTGTGGACCAACGACTGGGGCACGTCGTCGCCGCACAGCCAGGAGAAGCGGTACTGGTTGCCGTACTGCGCTTCGAGTTCTCGAACGCCTTCGGGCCGGCTGGTTCTTCCGTAGGGACCGCGGATGAAGTTCTCCTCGATCGAGACGACGTTGCCGATTTGCCCGTCGTGCACGCGCTGGACCGTCTCGCGGATGGCCGGATGGAAGCGGCTCTGCAATCCGGACAGGATGCCCAGGTTCTTTTCGCGAGCCAATTTGGCCGCTTCGGTCAATACCTGGATGCCCGACGGATCGATCCCGTGGGGTTTTTCGACGAAGACGTGCTTGCCGGCCTCAATCCCGGCTTTGAGATACATCGGGTGGAACTTGGCCGCACAGGCGATCAACACCACGTCGACGCTGTCGATGACCTTCTTGTATCCGTCGAGGCCGGAGAAGCAATGGTCGTCGTCGACCATCACCTGGTCGGGCATCTGCCGTTTCAGCGCGTCCCGTCTCGACGCAACGCGGTCGGCAAACAGATCGGTCATGGCCACCAGCCGCACGCCGGGATCGGCGGTCATGGCGTCGGCGGCCGCGCCGGCACATCGCCCGCCGCATCCGACCATGCCTACCTTGA